>Ga0209726_10004089_pt1 | contig 19021 bp, 18 predicted proteins | sample Subgrocontami54m_FD_187453 | JGI IMG/M metagenome (GOLD analysis project Ga0209726, IMG submission 187453) | Subsurface groundwater microbial communities from S. Glens Falls, New York, USA - GMW46 contaminated, 5.4 m (SPAdes) (version 3) | ecosystem: Environmental > Aquatic > Deep subsurface >... | reverse complement strand
GTCCACACGTTATTGATGTCCACACAATCGCAAAGTTCAGTACCGCGTTGACGTCCGTCGCGGGTGCGATCGCGGCGTCCTAGCCCTCATCGAACAGATGAAGCCTTTCCTGTGCGAAGCGTATGAACACTCCATCTTGGAGAAGACGCACGGAATTAGGAATTGGGAATTGGCCGTGGAGGCTTGAGATGCCTGTGTATGTTGTCGCGCAAGGTCGAGTTGAGAACCGCGAAATGCTCAACGAGTATGTCGCCAAGGCCATTCCGACGATTCGCGCGAGCAATGGCAGAATCCTCGGGTTCGATGAGTCGCCAGACATCGTCGAGGGCGAGGTGGGACATCCCCGCACGGTCATTCTCGAGTTTGCATCGCACGAGGCCTTTCGAGCGTGGTACAACTCGGACGCTTACCAGGCGATTCTCAGGCTTCGGCTCGAATCGACGCCAGGCACGCTGATCGTTGTGGACGGGCTTCAAGGCTCTCGTGACCCGAAACCAGCGCTGAACGATGGCATGGCTGGACAGGCACGAAAGGAAAGAATATGAGACGTCTCGCGCCGGGACCGGTGACGGCGGCTCTCGCTGCAGCATTCCTGGTGATCGTCATCGCGTGCAGCCCACAGCGGACCGACTCCTCCGCTGAACGCCGCGACCCGCAGACCGCGGGCATGAGGCTGTACGTGTTCGACTGCGGCACCCTGCAGGTCGATCCCGCACGGTTCCGACTGAAGAGGGAAGAGGTTGCCACGACGGCCTTGTCTGTGCCCTGTTTCCTGGTGGTGCATCCGCAGGGACGCTTGATCTGGGATCCGGGCGCTGTTCCCGACCCGGACTGGACGCCGACTGGCGCCGAGTTCGCCCACCGTGTCGTCCTGCCAGACGGGGGAACGAGAGATGTGAAGTTGAGAAAGCGACTGACGCCTCAGTTGGCGGAGGCCGGGTACGCACCGGCCGATATCACGCACCTCGCCTTCTCGCACTACCACTACGATCACACGGCCAACGCCAATGCGTTCGCCGGAGCCACGTGGCTCGTACGGCGGGTCGAGCGAGACGCGATGTTTGCTGAGACTCCACCAAGTGTCGCGCAGCCGTCGAGCTATTCGGCCTTGAAGACCAGCAAAGCCGTCATCATTGACAGCGACGAGCACGACGTCTTCGGCGACGGGACCGTCATCATCAAGCTGGCCGCGGGGCACACGCCCGGCCATCAGGTGCTGTACGTGAAGCTGCCCAGGACCGGGGGCATCGTGCTGTCAGGCGATCTCTACCATTTTCCAGAGGCTCGCGCGCTCAAGCGTGTGGCGGTCTTCGACGTCGATCAGACCCAAACACCGATTTCAAGGGACGCTGTCGACGCGTTTCTCGCCGAGACCGGCGCCCAGTTGTGGATCCAGCACGATGACATTGCCAACGCCAAGCTCAAGAAAGCACCCGATTACTATGAATAAGGGGAACGGCAACGCTTCTCATAGTCCATCCAACATTGTCCCGGCGGAACCCACCTCACTTCGTTTGTTAGGTCAATCGAGGCGCCGTTGCGAACCGCGATCGTTTCTGACATTCATGGGAGCCTCGCGGCGCTCGATGCCGTCGGGGAGGACATTCGTTAGGACTCGCCCGATCTTGTGGCGCACCTCGGCGACCTGGCTCTCAGCGGTCCCCGCCCGGCAGAGGTGATTGATCGCATCAGAGAGCTCGGATGGCCTGGCGTGCTCGGCCACACGGACGAGCTCCTCTGACGCCCTGGGGATTACGAGCTTCGAGTCTCCAAGGCTCCGCGCTTGGAAGGTCTGCTGCGCGTGCTCTTCAAGGATTTGGCGTCAGCCACCGCTGAGGCCATCGGGGCAGAGCGAAACGCGTGGCTTCAGAGCCTCCCAACGGAGCGAACCCTAGAAGGCGGGGTTCGCGGGGTTGACGGCGGGATTGTCGCCTTGCACGCCAGCCCATTTACACGGCCAGCATCGAATCAATCGTGCGGCGCTTCCGTGAGATCATCGAGTTCCGATCGACGGTGTCGTGGACGGGATCGATGCGTGCGCTGTCGGTCGACATCGAGGCGGGTGGCAGCGTCACCGACGATGGAGCGCAAGGGATGGCCCGATCGACGCTTGCTGCAAGGGTATCGCAGGAACTGCGTCTGGCATTGGGGCTGACTGTTCCCGTGCGCCTTGTCGAGGAGGGCACGCTGCCTCGGTTCGAGATGAAGGCCCGCCGATTCGTTCTGGAGGACGGCGCATGACCTCGTCATCCGCGCTTGTCTCGTCCTCGTGAGACGTCGCGAATGAGCCTCCAGGGAAGAACACTGTTCGTCACGGGCGCCAGCCGCGGCATCGGACTCGCGATCGCTCTTCACGCCGCGCGCGACGGGGCCCGCGTGGCGATCGCCGCGAAGACGGCCGCGCCACACCCGAAGCTGCCTGGCACGATCTATACCGCGGCGGAACAGATCGAGAGGGCCGGCGGCAAGGCGCTGCCGTTGGTCGTCGATGTGCGGCGCGACTCGGACGTGGTCGCGGCCGTCGAGAAGACCGTCGCCACGTTCGGTGGCATCGACATCTGCGTCAACAACGCCTCGGCTATCACGCTCACGGGAACCGAAGCGACGACCATGAAACAGTTCGATCTGATGCATCAGATCAACACGAGAGGCACGTATCTCGTGACCAAGGCGTGTTTGCCTCACCTCAGGCGCGGGACCAACCCGCATGTCCTCATGATTGCCCCGCCGCCGGCGCTGAAGCCCGAGTGGTTCGCTCCCCACGTCGGGTACACGATGGCGAAGTACGGAATGAGCCTCTGCGTGCTCGGCATGGCGCACGAGCTCCGCGCAGACGGGATCGCGGTCAACGCGCTCTGGCCGCGAACGACGATCGCCACCGCGGCCGTGCAGTTCGTGTTCGGTGGCGGTGACATGGTGCGTCGCTCGCGAACGGTCGACATCATGGCCGAGGCCGCTCACGTCATTCTGACGAAGCCCTCAGCGTCGTTCACCGGCCAGTTTCTGATCGATGACGAAGTGCTGAGCGCCGAGGGCGTCCGCGATTTCGATCGCTTCCGGGTGGACCCGACCGTGACGCTCATGCCGGATCTGTTCATCGATCCTCAGGCACCGTTGCCGCCGGGCGTCTCGCTCGCACCGGTTGTCTCCACGAACCTCCCGTCGTAACGACACCGGTTTCTGCCCGGGATCCAAGAAGAGCACGTATAGATTTCACAAGATGTTACGGAGATGCGCGTAAGCACGAGCGTTCGGAGCGTGGAGCGCGATGTCCCTCTGCGAAAACAGCGTTCGCTCAACGAACGATTGTGACCATGAGGGCTACGTGGGCTTGCGCACGCCGGCAACGAGCAGCACGATGCCGCCGGCGACCGCGACGATTCCCAGCACCGGCGGAAGCGGCAGCGTCTTCTCTCGATCCGCCGTCGCGTGCAGGGGACCAATGTCCACGACGGTTTCGCGAGTCGTGTACGTCACGCCCTGATAGACGAGCGCCACCAGGCCGAGCGCGACCAATACCACACCAGCGATTGACAGGGGTTTCATTCGCTGAGGATGACACGTGATCGGTCCGTGGACGTGTGCACAAGAGCACAGACGCGGCTCATGGCCGGCCGCTACGATGGCTGGCGGTAGGAAAGGAAGACCATCGTGCTTTCAACACTGATCATCGTCCTTCTCGTCTTGTGGCTGCTCGGCGTCGTCACGTCCTACACGCTCGGAGGCCTCATCCATGTCCTCCTGGTGGTCGCGATTGTCGTCGTGCTGCTCCGAGTCATTCAGGGCCGGAATCCGCTCCGGGGGTAATCGTGTCGGAGCGGTCGGTCACATCGGTCACTCGTACTCACAGAGGTCACCCCATGTTGCGTCATATCGGTCTTGCGCTCTGCGTCGTGTTGGGTTCGACGGCTCTCGGTGCCGCGAACAAGGAACAGGCTCGCCTGGAGAATTGCGGCGTCGTCATGCAGGAGATTCTCGACGTCCCGGACAACATCCCGCAGGACCTGCTCCAGAAAGCCGAATGCGTCGTCGTCATTCCGTCGATGACCAAAATCGCCGTCGGCATTGGAGGCAGCTCCGGTCGCGGGGCGATGGTCTGCCGATCGGGCGCGACGTTCCAGGGACCGTGGGGCGCGCCTGCGATGTATGCCCTCGAAGGCGGCAGCTTCGGCTTGCAACTTGGCGTGGAATCGACCGATGTCGTCCTCCTCGTCATGAACAAACGCGGCGTCGATGCGCTGCTCAGCAGCAAGGTCAAGCTGGGCGGCAACGCGTCGGCCGCGGCCGGGCCCAAGGGCAGGAATGTCGAGGCGTCGACCGACGCGTCGATGCGCGCGGAGATCCTCAGCTATTCGCGTGCACGCGGACTGTTTGCGGGCATCTCACTCGAGGGGACCTCGGTTCGTCCCGACGATGATGCGAGTGAACAGGTGTACGGACACAAGATGACAGCCCGGGACATCGTGACCGGTAAGGGGATGAGCGTTCCGGCATCAGGCCGGCATCTCGTCGATGTGCTGGAAAAGAATGCCCCGCGCAACGAGTCGAAGACCACAGCGAACCGGTAGTACGTGGACTGCTGTCGGCTTCGGCCGGGGAAGCCGATCAGCAAGGAGGGGTTAGCCATGACGCTCACATTGTCAGAGGTAATCGTCCTGATCGTGATCGCCGCCATCTGCGGCGCCGTCGGCAAGGCGCTGGCGGGTGGAGGACCGGGCGGGCTCGTCGCTTCAACTGCACTCGGTTTCATCGGCGCCCTCCTCGGACCGTGGGTGGCGCGTCAGCTCCACCTTGCGGAGCCGATTGTGCTCCACGTGAGCGGCCAGCCGTTTCCGATCGTGTGGTCGATCATCGGCGCCGCTCTGTTCGTGGCGCTCCTGCACCTCCTGTCCGGGCGTGGGTGGGTCGGAAGACAGGCAGGGTACCGCTGAATAAGTGGAGGCGCGGGACTGTCACGTGGTGGCGGCGACACTTACGCGCTCGGGTACGAGGGCGTGCGTCAGAAAGCTCCGGATGCGTCTGGCGTCTACGCCGTCTACTCATTCGAGCCCTGCACCGCATTTGGCTTGGCGCCGGCAGTCAGCAGCCGCAGCCATTCGCACTTCAGGGGTGTTGACGGTCCGCGCACTCCTATTCGCCCGGCGTGTCAAGATACACGGCGTGCACCTTGAACTTCCACCCGGCAGCGGTCTTTACGAACACGTCATCGACGGTTCCAGTCGCCATAATCATCGCTGGCTTCTTGCTCACGTCGAGCACTGAATGGTACGCCTTCACCGTGGCGCCGCCGTTGGGGGCCGGCAGGGCGCGAATGAGCCCGAACCAATGCCGCCGCTTCGAGTCGCCCGTCTTGCCGCCGAAGCTTTTGACGCGCCATTCTGCCAGCGCCTTTCTTCCGATTACCTTCTCACCGGTCGGCTGCTGGAACACCGCATCGTCGGCCAACGTCGAGAGCCACATGTCGGCGTCGCGCAGGTCGGACCCCTGATACATCGTGGAGTACAGCTGTGTGATTTCTTGAATATCCTGCGCCGTCAGCGCTGCTGCGGCCCGGGTGCTCTGGTTGTACAACCCTCCGCCGGCCATCAAAGCGGCGATCGCGACAGCAGCTACCAACACACGCCATCTGCAGCACATAGCGATCCTCCTCGTTACAGCCAGTGCCCTCAGTCCGTTTCCGTGAACTCCGGTCGTAGGGCATTTTGGGGCCAACGCTCCACCACGGCGGAAACGGATTCAACGAAGCTCGCGGGCAACCTGTTTTCGGCAGCTGCGCACCTTTTTCCGCTTCGGCTCGCGCGGAAGTCAGAATGTTGCGCACGCCGTCGTTCCCTTCGGATCAAGCGCGCACAGTATAGCCCATAGCCAGTGGGCATGTCTGCGCATGACGTGGCAGTTAGCTCAGAAACACAAGGTGAACCTCACTTACAGTTATCAGGAAAACTGTCGCTGCTTCTATCAGAACGGGAGCAATCGCGCGCCTGAAGCCGCGGTTCGCTACAAGTTCCACCCGCGCATGTACTCGGGCTCGTGGAACTTCCCGGCCACGAACAAGGTCTTGTTCGAGGCGTCCGCGATGTACCTCCGCTACCTCACGGACGATGTCAGGCCGGACGAGACCGGGGATCAAACCTTGCAGGTCACTGAGCTTTCGACAGGCTATACCTATGGCTCGCAGTTGATGAACCTCCTGCCAGGGTATACGGACTACGGCAAAGCGTCTCACAGTCCGGCGTGGGTACGCGGCTCTGCGTCTTACGTCACCGGATCGCATGCCTTCAAAGTCGGCGGCGAGATGATGCAGGGGTTCGGCACGATTGACGTCAGCACGCCTCTTGTCTCATACACGTTCCGGAATCAATTGCCCACGGGTCTCACGCAGGTGGCCACGCCGTACGCCACCAAATACCGGATCAAGCCGCAGCTAGGCTTTTACGGACAGGATCAATGGGTCGTCAAGCGCCTGACGCTGAACCTGGGCGTTCGGTACGACTCGCTGAACGTCTACATTCCGGAGCAGACGCGGCCCGGTGGCGTGTTCCTGGCTCCCATTCCGCTGGCCGCCGTCGATGGCGTGCCGAGTTGGAAAGATGTCACGCCGCGCTTGGGAGCGGCGTACGACGTGTTCGGCAATGGCAAAACAGCGCTCAAGGTCTCGGTCGGGCGGTATGTGACCCCTGAAGCATCGGGCCTGGCGCTGGCCACCAATCCAGCCGCGTTGATCGTGGCCAGCACCGCGCGGACGTGGAACGACAGTTTCTACGGTGCAGGCGACCCACGGAGCGGCAACTTCGTGCCCGACTGTGACCTGACGAGTCGCATCGACAACGGCGAGTGCGGAGCGATGACCAACAGCGCCTTTGGCACTTCCGTCATCCGCACCCGCTATACGCCAGAGGTGCTGAACGGGTGGGGTGTGCGCCCAGACGTCTGGCAGGGTGGCGTGTCTCTCCAGCAGGAGCTGCGGTCGGGCATCGGCGTGCGGTTCGGGTACTTCCGAACGTCGCTCGGCCACTACCGCGTCAGCGATAACCTTGCGGTCACGCCAGCTGATTACGACTTGTACTGTGTAACGGCTCCGGCCGACGCTCGCTTGCCCGGTGGAGGGGGGAACCAAATCTGCGGGCTGTACGATCTCAAACCTGCCAGCTTTGGACAGGTGAACAACTCGGTCGTGCCCGTCACCAACTTCGGCAAACAGACACAGGTCTACAACGGGCTCGACTTCGGCCTCCAGGCGAGGTTCGGACATGGCGGATTGTTGCAGGGTGGCGTGAACACTGGGCAGACGGTGACGAACAACTGCTTCGTGGTCGACACGCCGCAGCAGGCGTCGGCGTCCCAGTTCTGCAAAGTCACCGAACCCTGGATCGCACAAACGCAGGTCAAGCTGAGTGGAACGTATCCGCTGCCGTGGGGCTCGACGGTGGCCGCCGTCTTCCAGAACCTTCCGGGCACGGCAGCGAACAGCACCGTCACCTCAACGCTGCTCTCGGCTGTCGGGTCAGCGGTGCTCTCGTCGCCCCGCGTATTCACCAACGCCGAGATCTTTCCCTCGTTGGGCCGCAATCTCTCGGACTGCGGCGGAGGGTCAACGTTCTCTGCGGCGTGCACGGCGACTCGAACGGTCGGTCTGATCGAGCCGTTTACTCAGCGTGAGAATCGGCTGACGCAGCTCGACCTCCGCTTCGCGAAGTCTGTGCAGATTGGCGGGACCCGGATCCAGGGCTCGCTCGACATCTTCAACGTGTTCAACAGGAGCACCGTGCTGCTGGTGAACCCGAACGTCGGGCCGCAGTACCTGCGTCCGCTCGAGGTGCTGCCGGGGCGGTTCTTCAAGATCGGCGCGCAGCTCGACTTCTGATGGCGAAAGACCGTGTCAAGGGTTGATCGGGCCCTTTTCTGTCGAATGCTTCGGGTTGCACCCCTGCTACTCATCGGCTATCCTGCCAGCAGCCTGGGGAGTTATCCCTGGCGTCCATGCGGAGTGGTCGCTGTACTCAGCTGCGGCGAGCCGACTCCGCGTCGATCCTCCGATCGGCGGCGACGTGCCTGGTGTTCGCTCGGCAATGGCGTCTGATCACCTCAGGGGATCTATATGAGTTCATCGGACAGCATCGAACAGGGCCCGGCGGTTCAGAGCGACTTAGGGCGGAGGACCAAGGCCGAACCATCGCAAGCCACGCGTGTCGTCCACCTCTTGTTGGGTATCAGTCTCGGCACGCTGACAGCGGTAGCCTCGCCAGCGTGGGCTGGTCAGGGCGTGGCTCCGCGCCAAGATTCTGTGACGTTCACAAAAGACATTGCGCCAATCTTGCAGCGGTCCTGCCAGAGCTGCCATCGACCGCCGCCCGGGGGCGGGGCGCCAATGTCGTTCCTTACCTATGAGGAAGTCCGACCGTGGGCGCGCGCCATCAAAGAACGGACGATGCGCCGTGAGATGCCGCCATGGTTCATCGAGAAGAACGTCGGCGTCCAGGAATTCAAAGAGGACCCTTCGTTGAACGACAAGGAAATCGCGCTCATTGCGCGCTGGGTCGACGCAGGCAGTCCACGTGGGAATCCCGCTGACTTGCCGGCGCCGAAGACGTTTCCAACCGGTATCGAGTGGACGATCGGCGAGCCCGATCTCATCGTGTCGTCGCCTGTCGCGAAGATCCCTGCGGCTGGCGCAGACTGGCACGGGTACTGGGAGCCGACGAAGGTGCCACTCAGTGAGGATCGGTACATCAAGTCGGTCGAGGTGCACGAAGTTCGTGTGTCGCGCGCGAACACTGGCGCAGCCAGGACCAGTGGGCTCGGCGGGTACTCGGTCATCCACCACGCGGGCATCACGGCTGGCAGCGAAGCAGGTGACGAGCCTGGACCTGTGAGTGCCATGGGCACTGAAGGGTTCGGCATGACCCACGAAGCGGGGCAGAACGCCACCGTATATCCCGACGGCCTTGGTGTGAAGCTGCCTGCCGGAGCATCGCTCGCCTGGCGCGTCCACACGCACTCGTTTGGAGAGGAAGCGTCCATACGTCTCGACGTGGGATTCAAGTTCCACCCGAAGGGCTATCAACCGAAGTACAGTCTCCGCACAAGTGCCATCGGCGGCATCCTCTCGAACAACGACCTCGACATTCCGGCGAACAACGACAACATCCGATTCGACACGGTGGCGTTTCTGCGGACGCCGGCCAAGTTGGTCAGCTTCGAGCCGCATCTGCACGCCGGCGGCAGACGGATGTGCGTGAACGCGACGCTGCCGACTGGCATCGTGCAAACGCTCACCTGCGCGGGCTACAACCACAATTGGGTCAAGACGTACAACTACGCCGACCACGCGGCGCCGCTCCTGCCGGCGGGTACGGTGATCCATGTGATCGCGTGGTACGACAACTCGACGAAGAACCGTAACGTCATCGAGCCGCGGAACTGGCACGGCGTGGGCAGCCGGTCGATCGACGAGATGTTCTTCTTCTTGGGTCGGTGGGTGGGGTTGACCGAGGACCAGTACAAGGAAGAACTGGCGGCCCGCGCGAATCGGGCGGCGGGACGCACCACACAACAGCAACAGCAATAGCCCGGCGCTTGTGAATCAACACATGCAGCGGCGTGCGGCGCAACTGGCGGTTGCGTTCGCCATAGTCGGAGCTGGTGCGCTCATCGTCAAGGGGCAAGTCCAGTACCGAAGCGGCCAGAACATCGCGCCGTCCTACGAAGGCTACCTGCCGAATCCCGACGGGTCATTCGACCTGCTCTTCGGGTACATGAATCGCAACTTCGAAGAGCATCTCTACGTGCCGATTGGGCCGGACAACACCTTCGAGCCGGCGCCGATCGATCGCGGCCAACCGACGTACTTTCTCCCACGGCGGAACATGAACCAATTCCGCGTCACGGTGCCGAAGGACTTCGGGAAGAGTGATCTGATCTGGACGCTCACGTCGAACGGGAAGACCGAGCGCGCCTATGCGTCGCTCAAGCCGGAGTACATCCTGGATGCGCGCGGCATCTATCGTCAGTACACCGGATTCGACGTGCAGGGAGAAGTGGAGCGGAACAAGCCGCCCGTCGTACACGTGCAAGGGGACTTGAAACGTACGGTCACGGTGGGGGAGCCCCTTCTTCTGACGGCGATGGCCAGTGACGATGGGATTCCGAAGCCGGCGCGGGGCCGAGGCGGTCCGTTCCAGGGGCTCGCGCTTGGGTTGCGCGTGGCCTGGCACGTCTATCGCGGTCCGGGCGAGTCGGTGACCTTCGACCCACCACAGTTCAAGGTCTATCCAGACTTCATCAGCGGTTCACCCTGGACGCCCGGGTGGGAGTTGCCGAAGTTGCCCGCGGACGGCTCGGTTCCGGTACGTGTGCGGTTTGCCGTGCCCGGTACGTTTGTCATCCGCGTCCTTGCGCACGATGGTGGCGCCGAAGCGTACCAAGACGTAACGGTGACGGTCACTGCCACCAACCGGTGACCGACCGGTCCAGAAGACGTCGTAGGAGATCCCCATGGTGAGATCCGGGCGTGTGCTCCTCGTGACCTGCGCGATCGGCATCGGGGGCGCGCATCTTCGGAGCCACCCGGCCAGCCAGTCCGGCGTTCAGGCTTCAGTGGACGGTGCGACCGTGTTCACGCGGCGTTGCGCGAGCTGCCATGAGGGCACGGCCGACGAACGCGCGCCGAGCCGTACCGCGCTCCGAGACCGTACCCCCGAGCAGGTGCTCGATGCGCTGACCAACGGTGTGATGACGGCGCAGGGGTCTACGCTCACCGACAAGGAGCGGCGCACCCTTGCGGAATTTCTCACCGGTCGAGCGCTTGGAAATGGCTCGGCGGTCGCCGGGCGCGGAGGCAGCGAAACCGCTCAGGAACTGTCCCCCGAGCAGTTGCGGCTGGCCACGACCAGAGACACCGCTGTTCGCCTGGTGCCGCTTCCAAACATTGACCGCGCCACGTCGCGAGACTGGCCGCTGCACAACCTCGATCTAGCCAATTCGCGTTATTCCCCGCTCAAGCAAATCAACGCCTCGAACATCAAATCGGTCGCCGTTAAGTGGCTCTATCACACGAGGAACTCCGGCTCCACGCCGATTGTGGTCGACGGTGTCATGTACGTTGCGACGTCGGATCAAATCGTGGCGCTCGACGCCACAACCGGGCGGCCGACTTGGATCAACACGGAAGCCAGCAGCGGGCGTGGGGCGGCGTATGGCGACGGGAAAATCTACGTCGCCAAGGATGCGCGGATCTGGGCGCTCGACGCGAAGACGGGAAAGCCGGTCGAGGGTTTCGGGAAGAAGGGCGTCTCGTACGTGCTGTCCGACGTGCTCAAGGCCAAGTATCCGCAGCTCGAGAAGCCCGCCGATTGGGGCTACTCCTTCAACATGGCCCCACAGTACTACGACGGCATCATCATCGTCGGAACGGCATTGAGCGAGAACCACATCCCAGGCGGGTTGATTCTTGGGGTGGATGCCAAGTCCGGATCGCTTCTGTGGAAATTCTGGGGCGTGCCGCAGGGCCCAGGAGACGAGGGCTGGGAGATTGCCAAAGACACGTGGATGGGCGGTGTTCGGCACGGCGGCGGCATCTGGGCAACGCCGTCGGTCGATCCTGAGTCCGGCACGCTCCACATGACGATTGCGAACCCGTCACCAGACCAGGATGGCTCGGCAAGAAAGGGGATCAACCTGTTCACGAACGGCTTCGTGGCGCTCGATGTGAGGACAGGAAAGATCAAGTGGCACTTTCAGCAGGTGCACCACGACATTTGGGACTACGACGCGGGGCAACAGCCGACGCTCTTCGATATTCGTGTGGGCGGCCGAATGGTCAAAGCCGTCGCCGCTGCGAACAAGAACGGTTACATCTACATCCTGAACCGCGAAACCGGACAGCCGATCAATCCCATCGTCGAGACCCCGGTGCCGACAAAGAGTGAGGTGCCTGGCGAGGAAGTGTGGCCGACGCAGCCGATTCCGCAGACGGCGGCTGGCAAACCGATGACGCCGACGGCCTCGCAGGAAGTCAAAGGAGAACTCTACCCGCAGCACGCGTCCTATCCCCGGCTTCCCTTCTACACACCGCCCACGCTCAAAGGTGCGGTGCACGCGCCGCGCGAAGCGGTGCACTACGGATCCAGCTCCTTCAATCCGGCGGAAGGTCTCCTCTATGTAGCCGGCAAGGAGCTCCCGATCTTTTTGACGGCAATCCCGGTGGGCGCCACGCTCAAGAATGGACAGTTCAGCACGGCCGGCAAGCGCGAATCGGCGGCTCCGGAGGCTGGAAATGTCTCGGCTTATAACCCGGCCACCGGCGAGATGACCTGGCGGACACTACTGAACGGCGGTCCTTCGGCCGGGACGACGACCACGGCCGGCAATCTCGTGTTCGTTGCCGATCGTCAGGGCACCTTCTACGCACTCGATGCGAAGACAGGCAAACTGCTCTGGGACTTTTACACCGGCGCGGCGATCCGTGCGGCGCAGATCACGTATCAGGTCAACGGGGTCCAGTACCTCACAGTTGCCTCTGGCGGCAATCTGGTCATGACGTTTGCACTACAGACACGCTGACGTGCGTTGCCCTTAGGTGTTCTCGGTCACTGCGGCTTCGCTGTGGCGACCGGTAGGTCTTGATGATACAGGCGCTTCTTGATGCGCCATCCCTCGGCCGTTTTGACGTATGCGTCTTCGTACATACTAACGGCCGTGATGGTTGCGGGCGCCTCGATCGTCGTGAGATAGACCGATCCCGTCGCTCCTCCCCCTGGAGTGGCCTTGACGACCAGGTTCGAGAGCACGTGACGAATTGTTCGGCTGCGGTTCGTTTGCCGCAGGTTCACGTAGAACGCCTTCAGTTCTTTTTCGCCGGTGACGCTCCGATCGTTGTAGAGGAACACTCCATCTCGGGTGAACACCCACGATGCGTCCTCGGGTCCGAGGTCGATCCCTTTCGTATAGCTCTGCACAAGCTGCTCGATTTCGTGAAAGTCCTGGGGCGACAGCAGGTCAGCGGGCCGGCGTGGCTGTCCGTCGATCCATGTGACACCTGCGACCACCAGCACGGCTATGACGACGAAAACTCGCGCGCGTTTCATTTGAAATCCTTCTGGCTGCTGATCCTTAGCCCCTAGCCTAGCCCTGAATCGAGTCTCGAATCCGAGAGGTGACCAAGCAACACTTCCGCTCGGGGAAAACCACGGAGGCGGCTCCGAGTTGACCGAGAAACTCACCGCCCATCCGATCGGCGCAGCGCGACAAATTTCGGCAGAATTTGCCCGGTCTGTAGTTATTGCGGACTACAGCGGCCTGCGTCTAAAGATCGGCGGACGTGACTCGAGTGAGCTCTGCGCTCAGACGATTTGGTATTGCGGGGTACTCATGATGAGATGCACCGTCATCCGCAGCGGATCTTCCATGTAGGTCTTCGCGGCATCGATGCTGTCGGTGCCCAATTCCTTGGTGAGGAACGCGACGAACCCGTCGCGAGTTGCTTTCGCGGCCGGCACCCGCACGATGCGCCAGATCAAGTAGTCGACGGCCTCACCGGTCGTCTTGGCGCCGCTCTCCAGCACCATCGTGGTGAGGTCGATCTGCGCGGCGCGGCGTGGCGTCGGGATCAATTTGCGCGCGGCCTGCGTCCACGCGATGTAAGTCGAGACGCGGGTGTTGAACTTCTCGTCCCGCTCCAGGGCGGCCTTGTCGAACGCCGTCATGTTCGTCGGGTCGTTGACGGCGGTCGCCGCGCCGACGTCGTAGCCGTCGCGCAGCCGGCGGCCGACGTTGTCCACGCCGCCCGCGGTGAAATTCCAGTCCTGGAAGCCGGTGATGTCGGGGATCAGGACGTCGCGGGCGATGTTGGCGCGCCCGATGAGCAGGTTCGGCGTGATCCACGACCTTCCCTCCGCCCACCCGGCGACCGATGGCGGGTTCAGCAGGTGCTGACCCATCGAGATGGTCGCCTGATTGAAGTCGGGCACGCCGGGCATTTCGTCCACGCCCAGGTGCTTCATCATCGCGACCATGTGCTCCACGGGTCCCTTGATGTGAGCTCCGTAGCTGCCCGCGCTGTAAAAGTCCTTCGAGGAGAAAATCACGGTCAGCAGCGGCTTGACCTCGTAATTGCTGTCCCGGAGAATCGTCCCGAGCTTCTTCCGCAGCTCCGGCGACAGCTCGTCGCGTACGAGGAAGCGATAGATCTTCCCGGCCAGGAATTCGGCCGTCACCGGCTGCTCGAAAATGATCTTCAGTACCTCAACGCCGTCGAAGTTCCCCGTCCTGCCCAGGAAGGTCTTCGGACTGTCGTCGTGCTTGCCCGGGTCGACCTTGAACGTGAGGTTGTCGAAATACCACCCGGTGAACGCGCGCGCGGCTTCGCGGACGTCCTTCTCCGCGTAGTGGCCCACCCCCATGGTGAAGAGCTCCATCACCTCCCGCGAGAAGTTCTCGTTCGGGGCGCCCTTCACGTTGTACTGGGCATCGAGGAAGTACAGCATCGCCGGGTTCTCGGCGACCTGGATCGCGAGATCGCGGATGTTGCCGGTCGCGTTGCTCTCGAACAGGTCGATCTGCTGCATCATCTTCCGGTAGTCGCGGACCTTGTTCTCGTGGGTCGCGAAGTGGCCGTGCCACATCAACGCCATCTTCTGCTGCAGCGGATGCGTCGTCTGCAGCATCCGGTTCGCCCACCAGTACCCCAGCCGGCGCGTTTCAAGCAGCGTCGCCCGCAGCCAGTAGAAGAAGCGGTCCGAGACCGGCTGTATCGGACGGTTGCCGCCGGGCTTGACCTTCACGCCGATCGAGACGCCGTTCTTGGCGGCCCGGTCGGTCGCCTCGGGCCGGCTCTCGGGAAAAAAGTTCAGCGTCGGATCCCAGAACCCCGATTCCACGAACGGCTGCATTCTCGGATTCGGGATGCTCTCGTAGTAGACGAACGAGCGGACGGCGCGCTCAAGACCGGCGGCGGTCAGCTTCTCGATCTCCGCGGGCGTGCCGCCGAATCCGGCGTGCGCGAGCAGGTGCGCGGCGCGGTCGTAGCTCCAATCGGCGGCGCTCATCGGCGCGAGATCCTCCGTCCAGCTCGCCGGTCCGGGGGACCACCCCATGCGACTGGCCATATTCGCCTCCCTCATGCACAGCAACGGAGCGCACGGCCCCGTGCACCATACGTTACGCCGTGTTGGGCGCCGTCCGGAACATGCCCATCGTCTTGAATTTCTCGCCGAGCACCTTCGCCGAGTTGGCGCCCATCCACTCCTCGATCAGCGTGGCGTAAACCTGACGGAAGTCCGTCGTGTTCTGTAGGTTGCCCTCGAGGACCAGTTCGGTGAGGCTCGGCGGCTTGCCGTACATGCCGCCCTTGACCGCGTTCCCGATCACGAAGTTCACCTGGGCGGTGCCGTGGTCGGTGCCGAGACTCGTGTTTTCCGGCACGCGCCGGCCGAACTCGCTGTGGACGTACAGCACGACGTCGTCCGCCCGGCCGATCCGCTTCATCTCCTGGAAGAAGCCCGCGACGGCGTCGGAGCAATACTGCAGCTGCCGATCGAGCGGCGCCTCCTGGTTCACGTGCGTGTCGAACAGGCTGTTGCGCAGCGGCACGTAGTACAGCCGCGTCGGGAAATCCGCCTCGATCAGGGCCGCGACCTTGTCCAGGTCCAGCAAACGGAGGTCCGGGTTCGCTTTCTCCTTGTACTTGCTCCACGCGGCACGGACCACTTCGGACGCTTGCTCGGTGCTTTTGGTGACTTCCAGCACGTACTTGTGCGCCGCGCTCACCGGGACCGTCTGCGCGCCCAGCACCTCGAGCGCCGCCTTCTCCTGCGCAAACACGCCGCGCTCGAACTTCGTCGGGTCCTGGAACACGAGCGGCACGTGCTTCTCCGCCTTTACCGCAAGGGTCTGGCTGCCCGAGATGTTGACGATCATGTTGGGGCGCGCGCCGGTCGGATCCAGCACGGACGCCACCCGCCCCATCCAGCCGTATTCGTTCCCGCTGTTCGGCGCCGCGGTGTGCCAATACGACATCGACGTAAAGTGCGAGAACGATGGCTGGTCGTAGCCCACGCCCTGAATGATCGCCACCTTGCCTTCGTCGTAGAGGCGCTTCATCGGGGTCATCGACCTCTGCCAGCCGAAGTGAGCATCGATCTTCAAAACGTCCTTCTCTTTGATGCCGATGGTCGGCCGATGCTTGTAGTACATCGCATCCCCGTACGGCACGATCGTATTCAGTCCGTCGTTGCCGCCGAACCACTCGAACACCACCAGAATCTTGCGTGAATCGGTGGCCGCCACCACTTCGCTCGCCTTGGCGAAGACGTAGGGCACGGGGCCGATCCCGCCGACCAGACTGAAGCCGAGGCCCCCGGCGCCGAGCCGCATGAGGTCGCGACGCGAGATGCCGCAGTCAGCCAGTTTTTTCTGAATGCTCATGGTTTCGCCTCTCGAGGGCCCTGGGCCCCGGATGATCCGATGTTCGGGCGAGCTCACGGTCCCGGCACGCGACGGTCCCTAAGAGTAGCGCAGTGGCGCGGTCACCACAACAACGTCCGGAGGGGAATCCGCTCGCTGGGCGCCTCGCCCTGCGGATCCGGGACGCCAGGTCCCAAGCTCGCATGCGGCCGTCCGTGGTTGTAGTGAGCCACCCATTCCGCCAGGATGGACCGGAGATGCCGTTCATTCAGCAGGATCAGCCAGTCCAGACATTCGCGGCGCATGCTGCTGTGACCGTCCGGCGGCGCTCATCCGCGCTGTGTCTTGGGGGGACCCGGGTGGCCCATAACGGGCGCTCGGTTGACTGCAGCCCTCTAATGTTTTCTATCGACTTCGGGACCGAGACCGACGAGTACTACCAGGCCAACTTGGAGATATTCCGCCGTTCTTATGACCGATTGACTGGCCGCCGAGCGGGTCTCATGTGCCCGTTCGAGCGGCCAGCGTTTCATACACCTACCTCGTCGTCACTGTCAGTGGCGACGCAAGCCGCACCAGCAACACGGCGCCCGGCCCGAACCGCACTTCCTTCCCGCGCGTTGAGAGAACCGCGGCGGTGCCGGCACCGGCCCCTGCCACCGAGCCGATCGCCGCGCCCTTCTTTCCGTCAATCAGACCGCCGACGATCGCGCCACCAACGGTCGGCAGGGCAATCGTCGCGGCGTCCTTCTCCTTCGTGCCGGGAGCCAGGGCGAACCACGTTCGCGTCTTGATGTGATAGCGCTCGTGAGTGTTCGTGAGCGTCAGCGAATTGAACCGCATGGCGAGACGCGCGCGGCCTTTGACTTTTCCTGCAGGCATCGCGGCGGCCACTGTGCCGAGCAATCGGCTCCCGGCAGGAACCACTGTGCGTCCATCGATCGCGATCGGATTCACCAGGTGGCCGCGAACGCGATCCTCGATGCGCGAGGTGTCCGAGCCCACGCCGTCCTCCAAGCTGACCCGGAGCACTGTTCCTGCTGGAATTGTGGCCTCGCGAGTAGCGGCAGCAAGCACCGAGGTGGCGCTGATCAGAACCAGGAGCGCGACGAGCAGTCGAGACTTCATGACGTCACCTCCGCGAAGTTCGGTGGCAAGTGTCGTGCCTGAAACGTACGGCAGAGCATGGAGCGGCCTGAGCCGTTCGCGGATTGCGGGTATTGCCTTTGCATAAAGGATTTCCGAGGGCTCGGATGAGGTAGCGACGACAAGTGACGCGCGTCCCGCTCGTGACCGGGCACCGTCCTGGCGCTCGCGGTAGCGCTTCCTGTCGGCGCACAGCAGAAAGGTAAGGGGCACAAGAGCACGCCGCCGAGTGGCACCGTGCTGTCAAGTCCCTCGGTCACGTCGTCGGCCACGACCGGCGCCACGCCGTTCGCATGGATCGATGATGCGAGCTTGCTTCCGTCGCGCCGCCTCTCGGTGTCGATCTCGACGTCGTTCTGGCACGGCACCGACCTCAGTGAGGTGGATGTGCCGGTTGTGGGGGTGTCGCTCGGCGTGACCGACCGCGTGCAGGGGCTGCGAGCGTGAGTTGACGATGGCTGCCACGACGATCGCTACGGCGAGCAGTAGACAGCCGCGGTGAAGGCACTTCATGTTGGTTGTTGACCCGTGCCACGGGAGCGTCCAGGATATGCACGGACATTTCTGGGAGGCCCTATGAAACCGCGCGGAAGGCACTCACTTCGGGCAGGGTTGTGCGCCATCGTCATGGCGGGCTCGATCCCCTGGCTCGTCGAAACGCAGGGCGGATCGGTCGCCATCGATGCCGACGACATCGGCGGGACAGTCACCAGCGCCAACGGGCTCGAAGCGGGCGTCTGGGTGATCGCCGAGACGACGGATTTGCCCACGCGGTTCATCCGGATCGTCGTTACTGACGATCGTGGCCGTTACGTGATTCCGGATCTGCCGCGCGAGACCTATCAGGTGTTCGTTCGCGGATACGGGCTTGTCGATTCGGCGCGGGTCACGGCGAAACCCGGTCAGCAGCTCAATCTCAAGGCCACCCGCGCTCCCGATGCGAAAGCAGCGGCGCAAATCTACCCGGCAGCCTGGTGGCTGGCGATGGTGAAAGCGCCCGCAGGGGCCGAAGCGCAGAAGAAGCTTCAGATGGACTTGAAGGAATGCTTCGACTGCCATCAGCTCGGCAACAAGGCCACCCGCGAGATTCTTCCGTCGATGTCCGCGGGAACGGCCTCGACGCTGGCCGCGTCCCCATGCACGAAGGATTTACCATTGTCCGGCGGCTCCGCGAAAATCGCGAGCGCGTTGGGCGTCGCGGGGGGCGTGCGGTCGATCACGATGCCTCGGCTCGCCGTGCCGAAGTTGCCAATCGAATCATAGGCAGTCGCGACGACGGGAAGAGCCCCCTCGGCTTCGCCCGAGAGATCCATCGTCGCTTGGTATGGCGCCGTGTTGTCCGTCATCGTCACAGCGCCCGCCTTGAACTCGATGCGATCGACCGGCTCGGATGCCGTGGCCGTCACCGTCACCGCGCCGCGCGTTCGGGTGCCTTCGGTCGGTGCGGTGATGGTCACGACGATCGGGCGATTGT
>Ga0209726_10004083_pt1 | contig 19044 bp, 19 predicted proteins | sample Subgrocontami54m_FD_187453 | JGI IMG/M metagenome (GOLD analysis project Ga0209726, IMG submission 187453) | Subsurface groundwater microbial communities from S. Glens Falls, New York, USA - GMW46 contaminated, 5.4 m (SPAdes) (version 3) | ecosystem: Environmental > Aquatic > Deep subsurface >... | reverse complement strand
AAATGGTAAGAGGAGTACATTTTTTTTAGAGAACGTCTTGAATACTTGCGTACATACGGAAGCCATATTCTTACTTCTTCCTCCGTCAGCGGATAGTCAAAAATATCCGCGTAGGAAATAGTCGCTATCATCGCATCACGAAGCGTTATGTTCATGGAGTTACTGGGAGGCAGGCGGGGCACTATTACTCGTCAGTCCGTATTGGCTAAGTATTTGCCGGAAACCGCTTGCGGCAGTAGTAAGCGCAGCGCTGGGAGCTGATCCGGCTGCAACGCTGTTGACGGCATCTTCCAGATACTTAATAAGTTTATCATTGAGCCCATTATCAAATGTGCGCGATGCCAGTGGAAATGACTTGGCGGTCTTTGCTTGCTTCGCGTATGCACCTGCAAAAGGATCTGCCTCAATCGTCGCCCCCAAATCGCTCCTCGCGTATACCTCACCGAACAATCTGGTCTTGGCTGCCTCGGAGTACAATTTAGTCACTGCCTCGCGGCTCGTCATATATTTCAGAAAAGTGAAAGCCTGCGATTGCATCTTGCTTTTGTTGGAAACTCCCTCCACCCAGTAAGAAGCCCAACTGACGGTATTACCCGGAAGCTGGGGAGCGGGAACGATTTTGAAACGGAGTTCCGGGCTGATTTGTTTAATGTCAAACGCGCGCCATGAGGGCGCCAAAATCATGGCAACTTTACCGATAGCAAACGCATAGATACTGTTATCCAGCGTCTCATTCCAGGTGTACATAGGATCCACCGGGTCGGCAAATTTACGGTAAAACAAAAGGGTCTCTTCCGCTTCTTTACCCGTAAGACTCACAAGGTTGGCTCCATTTTGAAGCATCATAAGAGCTAAAATGTCACTCCAGTTTTCTACGTTTCCGGTTGTACCCAGTGCAATTGCTGATGTGGTAATCATCGAGTCGCTTTTCACCGTCAATTTCGGCACGATCGTAAGCACGTCTTCCCACGTAACGGGGGTAGATACCCCCGCTTTAGCAAATAGATCTTCATTTATATATAGCCCTAATCCGTCTATCATCATAGGCACGCCATAGATAGCGTTCCCTGCGACCAAATCATTGGTCGCAACCGGATAAAACGTGGAGGAAAATTCTGCCGGAGTCATGACCGTCTTGGGCACGACCGCTACATCACCCGCCAGCATAGCAACCCATGTATTATGAAACCGAAAAACATCAGGGCCCTCTCCACGGGCAATGGCGGCAGAGAGCCGTTCGCGGTACTGTCGCGGTGATTGCTTGATATACGAAACTTTTATTTTGGGATTTTTTACCTCAAAATCAGCAATCACGCTTCTCACGGTCGCATCATTTTCCCATAGTCCCCAGTAAACGATAGTCACTTCCTTAGATCCGGCGAGCATCCCTAACACAAACTTCCCGCCGGCAACCAACCCCAAAGCAAGAAGGAAAAATACCAATATCATGAAAATCCGCTTTTTTATACTTCCGCCTCCTGCCTGAGTTTGATTATCCGGTTGAGAAACCGCAACTTGCGGGATAAACGGATTTTCCGAAGCCGCGTTTGACTGCGGCAGCGGAGGGGGCGGTTGAGACATAGGAGCACTTTGAGCGGGAAACGCCTGCGGATCAAACGTGATGCCGCCTTGCGGTATTTCCGTAGGAACGACGAATGTTTCCTGATTTTGGCTATCCCCGGGTGTTTGTGGTTCGTCCATATACTGTACAATAATCATATCATGGGAAGAATAAAGCACAAGCTGGTGGTGGGCGTATGCATCCTCGGGCTGGGTGGCATCGGCGCCACTTACGGCTATGAAGCCATGTACAACGGGCGTGTGTATCCGAGCGTCACGATGAACGGCACAAATTTCGGCGGTAAAACTCCTGCAGAAGTAGAAATGTATTGGATGAAAAAAAACGAACCGTTTGAAAAATCCTCTTTTACCTTTGTCTTTGAAAATCATATCGCCACTGTTTCCGGAACGGACCTGGGGCTGGGATATGACGCGACGCTATCAGCTACCCAAGCCTATATCGTCGGTCGATCGGGAAATCTTCTGACGGATACGCTCGCCAAGTTCTCTCTAACCCCAGTGAGCCTCACCCCGCTGTTTCGCTTCCAGGAAGATGTGTTCAACGACACTCTTGACCAACTGGCTCAACGTATCAATATACCGGTACAGGATGCACTATTTGAGTTTCGCGGTGGTAAAGTAACGGCATTCCGGCCCTCCAAAGACGGCCGGGAGGTCAACATCGAAATAACAAAAACACTCTTCAGCGACGCTGTGGTCAATATCCCTACAGTCAATGCCACTTCTGTGGTAATTCCCCTCCCTGTCCAACCTATTAAGCCGTCGCTTACCACTGACCGCGTCAATGCGTTTGGTATTAAAGAACTCATCGGACGCGGCTATTCGGAGTTCCAAGGATCCATTCCCGGCCGCGTACACAACATAACGTTGGCTAGCGCCAAACTCCACGGGATCCTCATCAAGCCTGGTGACACGTTTTCTTTTAATGAAGCACTCGGAGATGTATCAGCAGCCACAGGATTCCAACCGGCATATATCATCAAAGACGGCCGGACAGTATTGGGAGATGGCGGAGGGGTGTGCCAAGTATCTACGACGCTCTTTCGAGCCGCCCTGAACGCCGGACTATCCATCGTTGAGCGCCGCGCACACGCCTATCGCGTCAAGTACTACGAACAGGCCGGGTATAAACCGGGCTTGGATGCCACCGTCTTTGCTCCGTCAGTAGACCTCAAATTTAAAAACGATACTCCTGGCTACATCCTCATCCAAGCCAAAATCGATACGAAAACCATGACGGTTACGTTTGAACTCTACGGCACGAGTGATGGCAGAAAGGCAGAAATTTATAATCATGTCGTGGGCGGCATCACCCCTCCCCCACCGGATCTCTATCAAGACGATCCGACGCTGCCGGTCGGCGTTATCAAACAGGTGGACTTTGCCGCCTGGGGAGCCAAAACAAGTTTCCAATATAAAGTAACGAGAAACGGCGAAGTTCTGGAGAATACGTCATTCGCTTCCAACTTCCGCTCGTGGCAAGCCGTGTACTTGCGCGGTACAAAATTATGAAAAAAGTTCTCGTCGGAGGATGCTTTGACCTTTTACACTACGGCCATATTCGATTTCTTGAGGAAGCCAAAAAATTGGGTGACACTCTTATTGTCGCGCTGGAGTCTGATGAAAACGTGCGCAAAATGAAAGGCGAGGGCCGCCCGATCCACAATCAACAGCAACGCAAGGAAATGCTCCAAGCGCTCTCCTGTGTCGACGAAGTCATTAGTCTTCCCTCAATGAAGAGCCACCAAGAGTATTTTGATCTGGTCACGCGCGTGCATCCACAGATTATTGCCATCACCCAAGGCGATGCGGTTGAAACAAACAAGCGGAAGCAGGCGGCGAAGGCCGCCGCCCAACTTATCGTCATCCTTAAAGTCCCCACCCCTTCCACTTCGCAGCTCGCCAAACTTCTGGGACTCGAGTAAACCACAAGCGTGTAAACCGCTTGTGGTAAAATTCGGGCATGAAAATCTTGGCTATCGAAACTTCGTGTGATGAGACCGCTGCTGCGGTCGTTGAGGATGGAACAAAAATCCTTAGTAATGTTGTTGCCAGCAGCACGGCAATGCATGAGAAATATGGCGGGATCGTACCGGAAGTCGCTGCCCGGGAGCAACTCAAATGTATCATCCCCGTAATGTGTGAAACGCTTGAACCGCTTGAATCGCATGAAACGTTTCAGGCGACTCGTGCGAACGAAGTGATCAAGCGTCATATAGATGCGATTGCCGTCACGGTTGGGCCGGGGCTCATCGGATCTCTCCTCGTCGGTGTGGAGACAGCAAAAACCATTGCCTTCGTCACCGGCAAACCCATCATCCCGGTTAATCATGTTCTTGCCCATATGTATGCGAATTTTCTCGATTCCAATCGTGAAAATTCGTCCCGAGCGAAGTCGAGGGGCAACCTTATTGAATTTCCTGCTATTTCTTTAGTGGTGAGTGGGGGTCATACAGAACTCTATTTGATGAAATCAGCCAAAGATCTCACGTGGCTTGGGGGGACGCTGGATGATGCGGCAGGAGAGTGTTTTGATAAAACTGCGCGGCTCCTCGGCTTCGGCCACGGCGGCGGCCTGGCGATTGAGCGCGCTGCACTCAAGTTCAAAGTTCAAAGTTCAAAGTTCAAAGTAAAACTTCCGAGACCAATGATGGACGAATCATTCAATTTTTCATTCAGTGGATTAAAAACTGCAGTGATGCGGGAGTGGAAAAAGTTAAATAATCCGGAACTTGCCTCTGCGTTTGCACACGAGATCCAGGAATCCATCACCGACGTTCTCGTGGCAAAAACCCTACGTGCGGCAAAACACTATGGAGCAAAATCAATTCTCTTATCGGGAGGTGTAGCTGCAAATCTACGATTGAGGAAAAAATTCAACATTCAACATTCATCATTCAATATTCACGCGCCAGATGGCGCGTTATGTACCGACAACGCCGTCATGATCGGAGCTTGTGCTTTCTTCCTCGGATCCCCCGCCGATTGGCACCACATCTCTGCAACCCCTGACCTTACCGTAGAATGCTCATAAATTAATATAAAAGACACTCTCTTCGGGCAAAAATCAAAAAAAACAGGTACAATATGGGGCATGGAGAAAACGTACGATCCTAAAGCTGTTGAAGAAAAAATCTACCGGATGTGGGAAACCGGAGGATATTTTACTCCGAAGAAAGACTCAAAGAAGAAACCTTTCTCCATTCTCCTCCCTCCTCCCAACGCCAACGCAGACCTCCATGTGGGGCACGCGATGTATGTGGTGGAGGACATCATGATACGTTACCACCGGATGAAGGGCGACCCAACGCTCTGGCTTCCTGGCGCCGACCATGCCGGCTTTGAGACACAGTTCGTCTATGAAAAACATTTAGCAAAAGAAGGCAAAAGCCGCTTTGATTTTGACCGCGAGACGCTCTACCGGGACATCTGGAACTTCGTTGCCGAAAACCGCGGTAAAATGGAAAACCAACTGCGTCGTCTCGGGTTTTCCCTTGATTGGAGCCGGAATGTATTCACCCTGGACCCAAACGTCATCACTACGGTATATGCATCATTCAAACAACTTTTCGATGAAGGTCTCGTATACCGGGATAAACGATTGGTAAATTATTGCACCAAAGACGGCACCGGGTTTTCCGATCTTGAAGTCCTCTACGTTGAAAGGAACGATCCGCTCTACTATATAACGTACGGACCATTTACCATTGCTACTGCCCGGCCGGAGACGAAGTTTCGCGACACGGCGCTCGCCGTCAATCCAAAAGATAAACGGTATAAAAAGTATATCGGGCAAACTCTGAAGATCATGGGACTTTTAGGAACGATATCCATGACCGTTATCCCCGACCCTCATGTAGATCCGAAGTTTGGAACCGGCATCATGAAAGTGACACCCGCTCACGATCCGCACGATTTCGAGCTCGGAAGACAATTTAATCTTCCAGTGACCCCTATCATCGATTTCCGGGGAAAAATGGACTTCTCGTGGTTTCTCTCCCAAAAAGATATCGATCCCAAATACCGGACGAGGGCGGAGAGTTACCATGGTAAAAAAGTGGTCATTGCTCGACCGCTTATGGTTGAGGATCTCAAAACCGACGGTCTTCTCGTAAAAGTCGACGAAGCGTATACCCACCGGATCGAAACCTGTTGGAAATGCGGTACGGTTATAGAGCCGTTGCCGCTTGAACAATGGTATGTGAAAGTCGCTCCACTTACAAAAAAAGCGGTTGATGCTATCAATAAAAAACAAGTGACGTTTATCCCCAAGAGGTTTGAAAAAACAGCCAAACTGTGGCTCACCAACTTTCATGATTGGAACATCAGCCGCCAAAACGTCTGGGGAATGAGAATACCGGCGTGGAAATGCGATAGGTGTTTAGCGTGGACTGTCACATCAGGCGAGACGCCATCATCATGTCAATCCTGCAGCTCCACCAAACTTACGCAGGACACTGATACATTTGATACGTGGTTTAGTTCGGGACAATGGCCCTTCGCGACACTTCAATCAAAAGGTGACTTTGACTATTTTTATCCGACGAGTGTTATGGAGACGGGGTATGACATCCTCCCCTGGTGGGTCTGCCGGATGCTTATGTTGGGCATCCATTTAACCAATGATGTGCCGTTTAAAACTGTTTATCTCCATGGACTTGTGCGCGATAGTAAAGGCCAAAAGATGAGTAAGTCCAAAGGAAACGTTATCAATCCTCTGGCGATGGTGGACCAGTACGGTGCAGATGCTCTCCGTATGGCCCTCGTGTTCGGTACGGGAGCCGGCAGTGATCAATCACTTTCGGAAGACAAAATCCGCGGCATGAGAAACTTTGCGAATAAACTCTGGAATATCGGGAGATTTATTGATCTAAATACAATATCTATCAACAGCTCGTTATTAAATCATGGAGTTAACTTAGATCAACATATGAACACTGAGGATAGTAACATGCTTAGAAAATTAGTGTCATTAATCAAACAAACTACAAAATACATGGACTCTTATCGATTTTCTGATGCTGCACAAAAAATATATGACTTTAGTTGGCATACTTTGGCAGATAAATATATGGAAATCAACAAAGAAAGATTTAAAGCACAAGATATCTCGGCGTTGCAAACCCTCTTGGAATCATATCGAACAGTTCTCACGTTACTCCACCCCTTCATGCCTTTTGTGACAGAGGAAATTTGGGGAAAAGTCACGAGGAAACACTCCGACCCTCTCATCATCTCGTCGTGGCCGAAGTAGTTGCCTGTGGAAATCTCGCGACCATCAGTGAGGCAACGATTTTATCAAATATCACGTCGTCTTTGGCAAACTCGGCGCTGACACCACTCGGCGTAAAGTGATTCATCTCAAGCGTTTCATCATCATCAATCTCAATCATCAAACCCCGCATCTGGGTGAATGTGTAGCCTCCGACTGTCATCCCGCTGAAAAGCCCCGAGTACTCCAGCGCCTTTCTGCCGCCGATAAGCATCACCTGCTTCGTCGTAAATGATTTACCGGAGGAATCGGTAACGACAATGTTGCCCCGGGCATCAACGAGAAGTTGCCCTTTGCCACGCGCTGCGACGGTAAAACGCGATCCATACGGAAGATACGTTCCCTGCGACGCACAGCTTGTTCCGTCACAAATGGGAGCAAGCATTTCCGGCGGGAGCTTAAAGCTTATCCCTGCAACCGCGGCTTTCGTTATCCCGCTTATTACCTGTGTCGTCTTCCAGCCCGCGTACGGATCAACATTGATCGGTGTTGGCGTAAGATACACCACCGATGTGGAGGTTTCTTTCACATCGGGGGTGAAAGAAGGAGTCGGCGTTGCTATTACTTTGGATTGAGATGGTTTCTCCGACCTGGAAGCCAACCACTGCCGCAATACCACGCTCAATCCCACACCAACGGTAAAAAGAATGATAAATAACAGGATCATTCCGAGAGTCGCGCCAAACGAGCGGTGGGCCGGGATCGGTTCGATAACCGGCGTTTCTTCGTATGTTAAACCGTGATCCGGCGGAGAATCATCCATACAGTGATTGTGGCACCGAAACTTATGTACTGTCAATAACTATCCATCGCTTTTAACGAGGCAGACCGTCATGTTATCCGTAGCCCCCTGCTCCTGAGCACTATGCAACATCGCTACAGCAACATCGGAGAGTTGGATGGCACTTTTCTCTACCCCTGTGAGAAGCTCCACATATTTGACAGAATCAATCGCCCTTGAAACACCGTCTGTCATAAACATCAGACAATCGCCTGAACGAAAATCTCCGGTTACGATCGATGGAGCCAAGCCATACCGGTCCATTCCTACCGATTTCGTTAAATTACCGGAACTATCACTATCCTCCATCGTAAGCTTCGTCGTACTGCCGTTTCGTACTAAAAACGCGCTGCTGTCGCCTACGTTACCTATATAAAACCGCCGGTCGAGAACGATACATACGAGCATAGTTGTTGCCATACCGCCCTCAAATCCCTCTTCCCGCTGTTTTTGCCAAAGGGTGATGTTAGTCGTACGGAATATCCGTTTGAGAAATAATTTTCTGTCTTTCCAATACGTCCTCCTTTGCCTGACCAACTTATACGCCCACACGGCAGTATCGCAGGCAAGTTTAGAAGCTACCTCACCGTGAGGTAATCCGCCGACGCCATCACAGACAACAAAACATTCATCATTGTAATTGACGAAATAATCTTCCTGTGTTTCCCTCGTTCCCTGAAGTTGAGCAGCGGCAAAAATAATGGAAGGTGGTAGCGGGCGCTGATGTAGAAACAACGAATCTTTCATGACGCGCGGGAGGATGCTCGCATGTCATTGTACTGCTTCTTTATACCGGCGTTGCACCTCTTCCCAATTGACGACGTTCCACCATGCTTTAATGTAATCTACCCGCATGTTTTGGTACTTAAGATAGTATGCATGTTCCCATACGTCCAGTCCGAGGATGGGCATCTTTCCTTCCATCAATGGGTTATCCTGATTGGGCGTGTCCGTGATGACTAGTTTTCCGGCATCGGCGATGAGCCAAACCCAACCGCTGCCAAATCGACCCATGGCTGCCATGCTAAACTGCTCCTGAAACTTCCCAAAATCCCCAAACGCAATATCCGTTGCTTTGGCAAGTTCTCCCACTGGCTTCCTCGCTTCACCCTTTGTATTTCCAGACATCACCGTCCAAAACAAACTGTGATTATAATGCCCGCCACCGTTGTTTCGCACTTTTGTGCGGACTGCATCCGGAACCTTTGCTAAATTCTTCATCAGTTCCTCAATCGACATAGTAAGAAGCTCTTCTTGACCGACCAACGCATCGTTAAGATTTTTGACATACGCCGCGTGGTGCTTATCATGATGAATCTGCATCGTGCGCTCATCAATATACGGTTCAAGCGCATTGTAGGCATACGGAAGTTCAGGAAGTGTATACATATATGTATGTATACCATACGTTATATAATGAATACCATGACCAAACGTTTCCGCTATCTTTTCTGGCTCCTTCCGATCGGTCTTATTCTCATTTCCTATCTCGCTATCCTCAAAGATCTGCCCTCACCTGCTAGACTTGGGAGTTATGACATACCCATCGCTACCAAAGTATATGACCGAAACGGAGTGCTCCTCTATGACATATTTGCTGACCAAAACCGTACGCCGGTGCCGCTATCCCAAATCCCGAAATATGTGCAGCAAGCGACAATTGCCATAGAAGACAAAGACTTTTATAAACACGGGGGGATAAGCCCAATAGGCGGCATGGTGCGTGCGATTATCGCTTCTGTCGCCAGAAGCAAACTTCAAGGCGGTTCAACCATCACCCAACAGCTCGTCAAGTCTGCGCTCCTGACTCCCGAGCGTACCGTGACACGAAAAATCAAAGAAATCATTCTCGCTTTTTGGGTAGAAATGCTTTACCCTAAAGATAAAATCCTCGAACTCTACCTCAACCAGGTCCCTTACGGCGGAACGGCGTGGGGTATCGAAACCGCTTCGGAAAAATATTTCGGCAAATCAGTAAACGAGCTTACTCTCGCTGAAGCCGCGGTCCTTGCCGGCCTTCCCCAAGCGCCGACACTGTACTCGCCATTTGGTGCCCATCCGGAATATGCTAAAGCCAGACAAAAAGAAGTGCTTCGAAGAATGGTAGAAGACCGCTATGTCACCCAACAGGAATCAGACACCGCAGCGAATCAAGAATTAGCATACAAAAACGCACCCAATATTAAAGCGCCGCATTTTGTCATGTACGTCAAACAGGAGCTCGTGGACCGCTTTGGTGAAGCGCTGGTCGAACGCGGTGGGCTCAAAGTTACGACAACCCTTGATCTTAATCTCCAAGAGTACGCGCAGGCGACCGTCTCAAGCGAAGTGAAAACCATCAGCAAGCTCAACGTCACCAACGGCGCGACGCTTGTCACCAAGCCGGCCACGGGAGAAATACTTGCGATGGTCGGTTCAATAGACTATTTTGCCTCACCTTCCGGTAATTTCAACGTAACGACCGCGCTTCGCCAACCCGGATCATCCATTAAGCCCATCAACTACGCGATCGGACTTGAGAAACGGATTGTTACCCCGGCGACGATGTTTTTAGATATCCCGTCCTGCTTTGCCAATATCAATCAGCCCAATTACTGTCCGAAAAACTACGACAGCAAGTTTCGCGGCCCGGTACAGCTTCGGCTCGCTCTTGGCAACTCGTACAATATCCCGGCGGTCAAAATGCTCTACCTTAATACGGTCCGCGATATGGTTGCCTCCGCAAGCGCATTTGGTCTGGATACGCTTATTGACCCGGATCGATACGGTCTATCCCTTACGTTGGGCGGCGGCGAAGTGCGCATGACGGATATGGCTGAAGCATTCAGTGTATTTGCTAATAGCGGAATCCGAAAAGACTTGGTGTCGGTGCTCAAAGTTATGGATAAAAACGGCACAGTGCTTTACGAACACAAAGATCCTAATTTAGATCGCGATCTTCCCTCCCAGCTCCTTTTGCAGGGACAGCGGGTCGTTAGCCCGGAAACTGCGTTTCTCATCTCCCATATACTTCTGGACAATAATGCGCGACAGGATGCATTTGGAGCACGCTCCAACCTCTTTATCCCGGGCCATTCAATATCAGTAAAAACCGGCACGACGGACGATCTCCGGGACAATTGGACCATAGGATTTACTCCCCTGGTTCTTGTCGCTACCTGGGTAGGTAATAACGATAATTCACAAATGAACTCTGCACTCGTCTCCGGAGTCACGGGGGCTGCTCCCATATGGAATAAAATTATGAAAAGGGCGCTTGATGGAAAAGCCGACGTTTTACCTAAACAACCCGACGGTATCGTAGGCGCCCAGATATGTTCCGTTTCTGGACTTCAACCACCAAACGCAGAAGGTGATGATAAAGGATGCCCAACCCGTTTTGAGTACTTTATTAAAGGAACTGTCCCTTCCCAACGGGAAAATATGAAAAGACAGGTACTCATAGATAAAACAACCGGTGACTTGGCACCCGCAAGTCAAACGGACAATGTCGAAATGCAAGAACACCAAGTTCTCTCCGATGATGTATCAACCTACTGCCTGGACTGCCCGCACCCGGAGGGCAGAGCCGTAATAATTAAATAATCCCTATTGTAAGAGTCCCATAGTCTGTGGTATAACGCTTCCACGATGCCGCCAAGATCGAAAACTTACAAAAAATCAAAAATAACCCGTCCCGGCGCGGTGGTTTTTTTCCTTTACCTTGCCTATTTCCTCATGGCTCTTGGTGATGCCGTCCGCTTAGGTTTTTTATGGGTTATCAAAAATTTAATCGTATCCTATAAAAAACTTTCTGCCGTCAAACTTCCACACTTTCAGATTTCACTCCCGACGCTGCCTCGCGTACAAATTACACTCCCATCTTTGCCGCGTATCCCCCGACTCCCCTCTCTCCCGCGTCGTCGCCGCGGCCGGCCGCGCAAGTTCCAACTCCATCCGATCCTTACATTCTTTTTGGGGTCGGCTGCGACAATCATATTTCTCGTCATACCGCTGGTTGCCTACCTTTGGCTCCGGGCGCTTCCCAACCCGACACTTCTTGCGGTCCGGGATATTGACGTCACCACAAAAGTATTTGATAGAAACGGTGCATTGCTTTATGAAATCTATGCCGATCAAAACCGGACTCCCATCCCACTTTCCGAAATTCCAAAATTTGTCATCCAAGCCACAATCGCAATCGAAGACCAGAATTTTTATACCCACCAGGGATTCTCAATCAGCGGAATTATGCGGGCTACCCGGCAGACTATGCTTGGCGGGAAAATCCAGGGCGGTTCAACCATCACCCAACAGCTCATCAAATCCGCCCTTCTGACTCCGGAAGTCACTCTGTCAAGAAAGATCAAAGAGATAATCCTTGCCTTCTGGGCGGAGCGGCTCTACTCAAAAAATCAAATCCTCGAAATGTACCTCAACCAAGTTCCCTACGGCGGCACCGCCTGGGGTATCGAGTCAGCTTCCCAAACATACTTTGGTAAATCAGTCAAAACCCTGACCCTTTCCGAAGCCGCACTTCTGGCCGGTCTTCCGGCAGCACCCAGCGAATACTCTCCGTTTGGAACCCACGTAGACCGCGCATTTTCCCGTCAAAGCGAGGTGCTACGCAGAATGGTTGAGGACCGTTATATAACCCAGGACCAAGCCCGCGAAGCTCTCGCCCAGGAAATACGCTTTGCCAGACCGAGAGTAGGCATCCGCGCCCCGCATTTTGTCATGTTCGTGAAAGAGCTTCTCGAAGCCCGCTATGGCCCCCGGCTCGTCGAACGCGGGGGCTTGCGCATTAAAACATCGCTTGATCTTGGTTTGCAGGAGCGTGTCGAGGATATTGTAAACACAAATATCACTAAACTCGCTTCTCTTCGGGTTGGAAACGGCGCTGCCCTTGTCACCAACCCAAAAACCGGCGAAATATTGGCAATGGTGGGAAGCCGGGATTATTTTGACTCTGCCCGCGAAGGCAACGTCAATGTGACGGTAGCCCTCAGGCAGCCGGGGTCATCCATCAAAGTCGTCACGTATGCCGCAGCTCTGGAGAAAGGATTTACCGCTGCCTCAATCCTGGATGACAGCGCCGTCGTCTATCCACAAATCGGCGGCCCGGCATATGCACCGGTCAATTATGATGGGAAATTCCATGGTTTTGTGCCACTTCGCTATGCTCTGGGAAACTCCTACAATATCCCGGCAGTCAAAACCATCGCGGCGATTGGCGTACCGGCAGTGATAGACAAAGGCAGAGCAATGGGCATAACCTCCTGGATTGACGAAAGCCGCTATGGTTTAGCTCTCACCTTGGGGGGAGGAGAGGTGACCATGCTTGATATGGCAAAAGTCTTTGGCACACTTGCCAACGCAGGAACAAGAGTGGATTTGTTGGCTATCGTAGAAGTTAGCGACTATACGGGTAAAGTTCTCGAACGCAACCAACCAAAAGAACACGACGACGCAGTAAAACCCGAAGTAGCATGGATACTGGGTAACATCTTAAGCGACAACAATGCACGAACCGCAGCATTCGGACCCAACTCACTTCTGGTTGTCCCCGGAAAAACCGTATCGGTCAAAACCGGCACGACCGATAACCTGCGGGACAACTGGACCATCGGCTACACGCCAAGCATTGTTGCTGCCGTCTGGGTGGGAAACAATAACAACAGCCCGATGAATCCCTACCTTGTCTCAGGAGTTACCGGCGCCGCACCAATCTGGAATGCCATCATGACGGATATCCTCAAAGATCAACCGGACGAAACACTCCCACGACCGGAAGGAGTCGTCAGCGTCCCTTGCTACTACGGTAGACCCGAGTATTTTGTAAAAGGCACGGAACCCATACGGGGGCAATGCGCGCCCATCCCGACCCCCCGTCCAAGCGAATCCCCGACGCCTACTCCGTAACCACCACCGTTGCGGTATCGCTTACCTGCAGGTGATTGTGGTACTTCCATGTCCCAACTTTTACAAATGTGTACTCGTACATACCGCCATTTGTGACACTTTTGAGCTGGTCAAATCCCGGAAGGAGTTGATGCGTCGGATGCATAGCTGATGCTACCCACATACCACCTTGGCTCTGATTGGTCCACAGGACTACCGTACCAATCTTTACCGTTACCGTATTTGGTACAAACCCACCCGTGCCGTATGACACAGCTGTTTTTCCTATTATCGATCCGGAACTTGGTACACCGCCTTTTTCCACAGCGGCCCCCGTTGCTCCGGTAGCCGACCCTTCAGACCCGAGGGTGACCGTTGGCTCCGCAGCCGGCGTCGTTTCCGTGAATCTTGCATCTTGCTTCATCTCTGGTGCAGTCTTACCACCCTGCAAAAAATACCACCCCGCACCCACACCCACCAAAAGAACTAATAATCCCACTACTATTTTGTTGTTCATTATTTATTCACCCCCTCTTAGAAACACTTAACGAATAAAATGAGTTTAGTGTTTCTTAGACCCGCCGCTCACGCGCTCTTTGCGACGTGTACCGCCTGTCCGCCTCTGGCGGAAATAGTACTGAAAAGTCGCAAAGTAAGCGTAGGCGGGCAACTTGTTACTGTCGCATCATCATAGTACAGGTTGTTGCATCTGGCAATCCTCTGTGTTATAACTACGCCTACAATTGAATATGGCGATGAAGGAGAATTGGTCCCGCCCCGCTTAGCGGGACCATCGAGCTCCCGAGGGAGGTACTATACAATACCTCCCCAGGTATCGAATGGTATCTGGCCAGGAATCGAAGAAATCGGGCTATCATGTCGCAGAGCGACACCAGCCCGAAAGTAGATTCCAATTAATGAGCGAAACGCGCTCTTCCGTCAAGGCTGATACGGAAGACTTTTTGTAGCGTTTTGAAAGAAGCGTGGCACCGCGGGCTAAGTCCGCCGCTTCAGGGTTTCACACATGGTTGTGAGATTCTGAATCGGCGGTTTTTTTGTTGGTTTTGAAAGGAGGTGAACTCTATGAAAGATTTACCAAAACGAGCTTACAAATACAAGCAGAACTTGCTGAACTCCTTAATGGCATGACTATTCGCCCGTGGAGCCCTGGAGATGCACTAGAAATTTATGAAATTCTTGAGCATCCAAACTGGGCCCCATGGCTTGAGGCCAGCGCTAAAACGCTTGCGGCAAGAGCAAGCGTGTTTCCACAAGGACAATTAGTTATGACGGATGGATTCGGAAAGTATGCCGCTAGTTTATCGCTGAATCAAATTGATTGGGATGGAAATATCAGTCATTTGCCAACCTGGGATGAGGTCGCTGGCGATCCAACTGATTACAGCACAACATACAAGCCTTCAGGAAATACCTTAGTATTGCTATCAATGAACGTATCACCAGCATATAAAGGGTTACAACTTCCAAGTAAAATGATCGACACGGCAGTGATTGTTGCCAAATCCCTAATGGTTGATCATCTGATCGGATCATTCCGTCCAAGTGGGTTTGGAGAAGCAAAAAAAGAGTCAGGGCATGAATTGAATTTTGAGCATTATTGTATGACGACACAGCCAAACAGCACAAAACCTGTTGATCCATGGCTTAGAAGCCTCTGGTGGAAAGGCGTGCAGATGCTTGCGGTTGACCCAAAAGCAATGACTGTCACTGTAACTACTCCTGAACTTGTTCACTACCAGCATGTCTATAAACCATTATCTTGGAATGAAGTCAAGCCTGGAGTTTGGGAATGTGGTGAAGTTGGAGCATGGACGGTTGATAGTCAGATGGGAACGGCGACGTATCAAGAAAGCAATATCTGGGGCCTACTGCCGCTATCGTAAATGATGAAGATTACGGGGCGCGGCACTGTCGGTAGGCAGGCAGCCCCGGGTTTTCAAAAAGGAAATATGAAAAAGAAATCATGGTTTACCATACAAAAAATTCATCCGCGGGTTTTTGCCCTTGCAGAGTTTTTCCATTGGGAAAAGGCAATATCCTATCTCGTCATCGGGAAAAACGCTGCTGTTCTTTTTGACACTGGGATGGGGTATGCGAATATTTATCAAACGGTCAGAGCAATAACGTCTTTACCTATAACAGTGCTGTTGACGCATGCCCATTGGGATCATATCGGTGGTATTTCTTCTTTTGACAAAGTCTATCTTTATTCGCATCAGTTTGAGACAAATTTATTAGTAAATGGTTTTACTTCAAAAGATATTTTAGAGCTTAGCAGTGCTCGCTATTTTAAGAAACCGTTTGCCCCCCGTGCTTTTTCCGTGGTTAGCAAATCACCAATTTTCCCGCTTACCGACGGTCAAGTGATAACGTGCGGAGGTTATAAGATCACCGTGCTCCATACACCTGGTCATACACCAGGATCGGTTTGTTATTGGATAAAAGAGTTAAATATAGTTTTTGTGGGTGACACTTTATATCCTGGAGCATTATATGCTCACCTTCCTGAATCCAATCTTAAGAACTATAAAACTTCGCTTGATAAATTAGTCCAATTGACCGATGAAAAAACAATTTTTTTTCCTGGACACAATGCTATGATATCCAATAAAAAATTTCTATTAGCAGTCCAAGAGGCCTTTAAAACCGTCATAAACGCCCCATCTAGTGGTAAGAGGAACAAAGGGGTAAAAGAAAATAAATTTACTGAATTTTCAATTCTCTCCAGAGCTTGGTGAACAATATCTCTGCCTCATTATCATGTATAGCGATCCGCCACTTTGCTTGCGGCGTAGCTTTCCGGTTTAATCTTCACCTCATAGCCACTGCCGCGGACCATGCCCACTATTTCATTGATCATCTCCCGCGTCTTCCCGAAATGTCCGATGTCTACGTGAATTTCCACATCATATTTGGTCACCCCGTCTTTATGAAGAAGGGCGACAACCGTCTCTGCCATCTCAAGAGACATTGTTGCTTCTTCATACATCCGTTGGCGCAGCACATACCGCTTTTTATTGACAATCCGCTTCCAGAAGTAGATGCCGCCATGACCCACGCGGTGTACAACGATGGTCGTCACAAAATCCACCCCCGCGCCGTTGTGCGGCTGGGAGTCGGTGCCGACTACCAACTGATACTTATTCTCGGGCTCTTCGGAAAGAAATGTGAGGATCCTTTCGCGCACTTGGGGGAGCTCGAGACTCCCATACGTCGGACTTTGAAACATACGCGCGTATCGTACCAAAAGACCCACGCTCACGCAAACAACCCCGACGAACGTCGGGGTTGTTTTTTACGAATCTTGTTTTAGTTTCGTGGTCGCTCTTCCCGTGGTCGTGCTTCATTCACAACCAGCGCTCGTCCTTCGACGTCTTTGCCATTGAGCAACTCAATAGCTTTCTTCGTCTCTTCATCGCTTGCCATTTCGACAAACCCGAAGCCTCGTGACCGACCGGAATACTTATCCGAGATCACTTTGGCAGACGTGACGGTTCCGGCTTGTGCAAACAATTGCCCAAGGCCGTCGCTGTCCATACTGTAGGGAAGATTCCCAACAAATAAATTGGTAGCCATAGTATTGGTTTTCCTTTCTCCTTAGGTCTCGAAGGGGACACTTGTCTCGCCTAAGGCGGGGGTCACTCTCTTTGTTCCCAGGACAAGGGCGAGTATAGCACATTTCCCCTTACTCCACCACTTCTTCCTCATCTGCAGCCTGCGTCTCAACTACCGACGCGGGCTCTGAAGTGGCTTCTGATCCGGGCTCTTTTACCGATACGAAGGAAAATGAATCTGTAATAGTCGTATGCACATCGGTCCAGAACTTTGCATCCTCAAGCTTTGCCTCCACAGACCACAGAATGGTGTCATAAACTGCTCCGGACACTACAATACGCGTAATACCTTCTATCATTATTTTCTTTGCCACCTGGCCGCCCAGCTGGGTGTCAAGCACGCTTGCCCCCGTGAATCGTTTTTCGTTTTTCACCCAACCGGCCGCATCCGTCACGCCGCGAGCGGGATCCTTCCCCCACACAATGAGATTCCCCGCATGATCCGGATGGGTAAACTCAAGATGCGCATAATTTTCTTTATCTTCATCGTGTTTATTGATGGATAATCCTTCAGGATATTGAAACGTAAATCCATTGGGGTCATTCCAAGTGAGGAGTTGGGCCGGCGTAGGAATGGGAACAGCTAAATGCTTCGCGGGAACGGATCGATTACGTATCCACAAGAGATAACCGCCGCTTAAAATTCCCCCAATGACAAGTCCGATAAAAATTGGAAGACCAAGTTTTTTCATTACCTCCTATTATCGTTATGTTATACTATTATTGCAATATGAAGCTAAAGATAATAGCGCTCTTTATAATCAGCGGCACACTCATCCTTTCTCTCTTATCAACACCCGTTCATGCTGCCAAACCACGGATACAAAAGAGTGCGCCGGCCGTATCAAAAAAAGTCGTTGCGGGTGTTGCCTACTCTACGGCCAAACTTTCTTCTGCTTCCCGAAGTGTCATTGTTTCTTTTTCCAATCTCGATAACGTCAGTAAAATTTCTTATATGCTCAGTTACACCGGCAGTGGCCAGGTCCAAGGAGTGGGCGGCGCCATCACCCCAAGCGGGACAACGGACAGCCGCGACTTGTATTTCGGAACCTGCAGCAAGAGCGTGTGCACCCCGCACTACAATATAAGAAACGCAACTCTCACCGTGACTGTCACCCTCAAATCCGGGGGGGTTCGAACCAAACGTTATATCCTTCGTCCTAAGTGGTAATGGTATACTAGATCTATGAAGTTAATTATTGCAATCTTGTCTCTTGCTGTAATTGGTCTGTTAGGATACTTTGGCTACAATTACTACCTCTCGGTGCGTCAACCGGGGGCGAAGACTTCGGCAACTGCCCCCCTCCCGAGATTTCAAAATCCGTTCGACGAAACGAAACCCGCGACATCATTTGGTAAAACCAACGCCCCTACCCCGACCCCAGTCAATCCCTTTGCTGAACCGACCGGAGGATATCAGAATCCTTTTTCATCAACACAATCAGGAACTCAAGAATACCAAAATCCGTTTGAGGCGCTACGATGAAAAAAATCTTTTATTCGCTGATCGTTTTATTCCTTCTTTCTGCTTCAATACTTGTTGGGAGAGTGTCCGCTCAATCCCGCCTGACGTACCCCATTCCTGACCTGGGCTACTGCCGCGACGCAAAAGAGTGTTACCTGTATTGTGAAATTCCGGAAAACAAAGCCGCGTGCTGGAGCTATGGGAAATATAAGGTGGGCAATGATGTCCTGGGCGTCACCACGATGAGCGAGGAAGAAAAAAAGATGATGGAGTCCAAAGCCAGGCAGTACAACATCACCTTTCCCATCGTTGATTTGGGCAATTGTACAGGACCACAGGAATGCCGTGACTTCTGCGAAAACCCGGACAATCAAACGACCTGCATGGACTTTGCCAAGAAGAAAGGCTTCCAGAGAGACATGGATGACGG
>Ga0209726_10004081_pt1 | contig 19050 bp, 18 predicted proteins | sample Subgrocontami54m_FD_187453 | JGI IMG/M metagenome (GOLD analysis project Ga0209726, IMG submission 187453) | Subsurface groundwater microbial communities from S. Glens Falls, New York, USA - GMW46 contaminated, 5.4 m (SPAdes) (version 3) | ecosystem: Environmental > Aquatic > Deep subsurface >... | reverse complement strand
AGAGCGTCGGCAAACGCCCGGAAGCGCTTACGGTAGTTGACTGGCACCGAAGGCGGCGACGGCGCAAACCATCGGTCGAACCTCTTACAACCGGCGTAAAGGAAGAGTTCGAGTGCGGTCTGGTCTTTCACCCTGGTTCTCGGGAGATAGTCGAGGTGCTCAAGCGCTGCGGCGAACTCATCATCTGGAAGGTAAGAGCTCTCCGACGCGTCGAAACGCCGTCGATTGCCGAAGTGCTTCTCGACCCAGCGCCTCGCCTCACCAGGACTCATCTCATCACCCGGCGGATGTCCCTTCCGCGAAATGCGGCCAATCTAGAATCGACGACCCGCCGATCAGAGCACATTTCCGCAGCATCGGCCCGGTGCCACCTTGGACTTTTCTGCCTCGCACGTGCCCAAGAGCTTGGCGACTTGAGATGAAACCAGGCCTGGGACGATTGGCACCGCGTCCCCATGGTGCGTGAAGCAGTTAGTGGTCGTGCTGGCTGCATGCGTCCGCCTAGCCGGGGGCCGCCCGCGCCGAGCTGAGCGAGGCCGGACAAATCTTGGGGTGGCACCGGGGTGCGCGAACGCCACTCCAAGCGCCACCTCGGCCATACTTTGGTAATACTTTGCGTGAATTCTGGTTAAGGGGCGCCCTCGCCGGCATGGGCGGGCACGATCCAGTCCGGCGATGAGATAGGCGACAACCTCGAGGGATGATCCATGCCGACACGTTTTTCGGCGCTGGCCGGCGGTCTGCTGGCGGGCCTGCCGATGCTGTTCTGGGCGGCGTCCGCGCCGGGCCAGGAGCCGCAGCCGTGGCAGCGCAGCGGCGATCCGCGCTATCAGCAGCGCGACGACGCCTATCCGCAGCAGTACGGCGGACGGCGCACCGAAGCCCCCGATGAGGAGGAGCGGGAGGCCGCTCCGCCGGCCCGCCGGGAGGCCTACCCCGGCCCCAGCCGCCCGAGCGACGCCTACCCGCCGCGCGCCGGCCAGCCAGACCGCAACGACGCCTACAGCCCGCCGCCTCAGGGCTACGCCCAGCGTCCCGGAGCCTACAGCCAGCCCTATTCCGCCTCGCCGAGCGAGGGCTACCCCGCGCCGCCAGCTCAGCCCTACGGCCGGCCCTATTCCCCGCCGCCGGAGCAGGCCTACAACGACCGGCCGGACCGCTACGACCCGCCGCCGCCCTACGACCGGCGCTACGGGCCCCCGCCCGGACCCGAGGAGACCGGAGCTCCCGGCTACACCTCGGGCGAGATCTTCAACGCCGGGCACGGCTTCTTCGGTGGCATCAGCAAGGGGCTCGCCAGCGTCGTCGAATACGTGTTCCAGCAGCAGGGCCGCCCCAACGGCTACATCCTGGGCCAGGAGGCGAGCGGGGCCTTCGTCGCCGGCCTGCGCTACGGCGAGGGCATCCTCTACACCAAGGATGCCGGCACCCACCGCGTCTACTGGCAGGGGCCGTCGATCGGCTACGACGCCGGGGCGGAGGGCTCCAAGGTCATGATGCTGGTCTACAATTTGCGCGATCCGCGCGACATCTACCAGCGCTTCCCGGGCGTGGACGGCTCTGCCTACTTCGTGGGCGGGATCGGCGTGACGTTTCAGTCGAGCGGCGACATCGTCATCGCCCCGATCCGCGCCGGCGTGGGGCTGCGGCTCGGGGCCAATGTCGGTTACCTCAAGTATACGCGCCAGCCGACCTGGAACCCGTTTTGAAATGGGATCAGACCAGGTCTGACCCCATTGCCCACTGATGCAATGATGGCACGTGACGACGTGTCGTCATGCTCCTAGTATCGGTGTTGCAGTATCGATCGTGTGCGAATCCTGCCACAAGCGATGGGCCCCTGGCCGAACCGGCTTGCAGGAACGCCGCATTTAAGCGAAGGCTTTGAATATACGGCATCTATCGAGCCGGGGAAGCAGCGCCATTGATCTCGATTCAGTCAGCCATGCTGGTGGCCCTGGGCTTCCTGGGGGCAAGCTTGCTCGGGCTGCTCGTGGCGTCCGCGTTCTGGTCGCGGGCGGTGCGGCTGACCACGGCGCGCATCAAGCAGTCGATGCCGGTGAGCGAGCCCGAGATCAAGGCCGACCGCGACCGGCTCAGGGCCGAGTATGCCATCAGGGTGCACAAGCTCGAGACCGAGCTCGACCAGGCGCGGCTGGAGCGCGCGCGCCGGCTGATCGAGATCAATCGGCGTGACGCTTCCATCTCCACGCTGGAAACCGACGTGGTGCAGCTGAAATCGGGCCTGGAAGAGAACCAGAACGCCCGCCGCGTCCTGGAGCAGACGGTGGCCGACCGGCTGCCCAGGGTAGAGGCGCGGCTGGCCGAGGCCAAGCGGCTGCTGTTCAACCGCGACCGCGAGATCGCCGAGCTGACCGCGGGCGCCCGGCGCTCCAAGAACGCGCTCGAGGAGGCAAGCTCGATCAGCTCCCAGCAGAACGCCCAGATCGAGCGGCTGACGACGGCGGTAACCAGCCGCGGCCGCCAGGCCACCAGCGAGCCGCAGGGCGAGGTGGCGATGCGGGCGGAGATCGAGGCGCTCAGAGGCAAGGCGCGCGAGCAGGCCATGCTGATCGACCGGCTGCAGCGCCGGCCGGGTCACGGCTACGCGCTGGCCGCGCCCGTCAGGGCCGCGGGCGCTGCGCCGCCGGAGGGTGAGACCACCCGGGCGCATCGGGACATTGCGGAAGCCGAGGCGGCGATCGAGTCGGTACGGGCTGCCGCGGCCGGGGAGGGCGACGCAGACCGCGCGGCATTCGAGCGCGAGATCAGGGCGCTGAGGGCGCGCGGCGAGGACCAGGCGGGCGAGATCGCCCGGCTCAAGGCGGCGCTCTCCGCCTTCGAGCAGTCCGACGGCAAGGCCGGTGGCCTGAAGGACAGCCGCATCGCCCTCAAAGCGAGACTGGGCTCGGCCCAGGCGCACGCCGATCAGCAGGCCGCCACCATCGCCAAGCTCAGGGCCGAGCTTGCCGCCACGCACGAGCGGCTCGCCCGGCAGGCGCAGCATTTCATGGACGAGATGCGGCGCATCGGGACGGGAATGGTGCCGACAACCGGCCCGGCGCGGCGTACCGGCAACGGGGGAGAGCGGCGCACCCTGTCCGAGCGCGTCGCGCAGGTGCGAGCCGGCACCGCCGTGGAGCGGACCGTAACGGGCGCGCCGTCGCCACGCGTCTCCGAGGTCAAGCGGGCCGAGGCGCCGGCTGCCAACGGGCGCAATGGCAAGCTCGAAGCCAAGGCGGAAGAGACTGCGCGGGCCGAGCCGACCACCAAGCGGGCGGCTGCCCCAGAAATGCCCCAAGCACCCGAGATATCGGAGAAGCGCCGCCGGCCTCGGCTGCTCGATCGCATCACGGGTCTAGCCAAGAGCTCGTGAGATCAGGGCCCGAAGCCGGCCGCGCAACGCGGGGTTGGTAGCCGGCTGCGGGTCGGCTGCGCGGGGTGCCAAACAAGTGTCGCTGCGGGATTGTGCCGGCAGGCAACGGCCGGTGAGCCGTGCTTTGCAACAGAGGTAGCGATGGCGCCCACACACCTCCAGCCGGACGAAGCCGGGACTGCCGATACCTCCGGCATGCGCAAAGGGCTGCGGCTCGGCGATGCGGAGCGGATCGCGGCCGAGCGCCTCGACGGCGCGGCCGAAGGCTCGCTCAAGGAGGCGCTGGCCGTCACGCCGCCGGGCGAGACCGATCCGCCGGCGCCTGCCGTCGATAGGGAGCCAGCGGACGCGACCGACCAGATGGCTGTCGGCATCCCGAACGGCGCGCAGGCCGTGGTGCCGCTGGCTGGCGCGCTCGATGCAGCGGTGAAGCTGGCGGCCGATGCCAATGCCGCGGCCGAAGCGCTGGAAAGCCTGCGGCGACTGTTTGAGCGCCAGCTGCCCAACGCTGCCGGAGGCGCCGAGGCCCCGGCTGCCGTGGCCGCAACGGTGACGCCGCCGCCAGTGCCCCTTCGCCCCTCGGGCGATCCCGGCGGTCTGTCGTCGCTCGAGCCTGCAGCGGCCGCATCGCCGACTCCCCAGACGCCTCCAACGCGAACATTGCCGGTGCCATCGCCGAGCCGCGCGCCTGTGGAGCGCAGGCACCTCGACATCCGCGGCTTCCTGGCCGGCTTTGCCCTGTCGTGGGCGATCGGCATGGTGCTCTATCTGTTCATGGCGGCAGGCTGAGCCGGCTGCAGCTCGACCAGGAGCTGGCGCGTGGCCACCTGATCGCCGGGCTTGACGGGGAGACGGGCCACCCGCCCAGCCACCTGCGCGGCGATCTCGTGCTGCATCTTCATGGCCTCGACCACGACCAGGCGCTGGCCCTTCTCGACCGCGTCGCCCTCCGCCACCAGCACGGCGACGACCTTGCCGTTTATGGGCGCGCGCAGCTCGGTCTCGGACGCGCCCGCGCTCCCCGCCGCGGCGGGCGGCTGGTACAGCGTCTCGCGCACCACGAGGTCGCGTGACCCGAGCTTGATGTGCAGGCTGTCGCCGGCAAACGCGTATTGCGCGCTTTGCTCGCGCCCACCGACCCGGTACCGGATCGTCCCGTCGACGCCGGCGGCGGCCAACTCCACGTCGCTCGGAGCCTCGCCGCCGTCCACACGGTAGCGGCGCGGGCCGAGGACGGCGACAGTGCGCGCGATCGGCTTGCCGCCGGCATCGAGCCGGAGCGGCCAGGCGAGCGCGCCGCTGGACGACCAGGCGCGCGCGGGATCGTGGCCGTACTGCCGGGCGCTCCCTTCGAACCACAGTGTGGCGGCAAGCGCGAGCGCGGCATCATCGGCAGCGGGCGCCGCGATGCTGGCGTAGCGCTTGGGGATGAGCTCGGTCGTGGCCTCACCGGCGGCAAACTCGGGATGCTGCAGGCAATCGACGAGGAAGCCCCGGTTGGTGGCGATGCCGAGCGCGGTCGTGTCCTCCAGCGCCTGGACCAGCCGGCGGCGGGCCTCCTCGCGGGTGGCCCCGTGCGCGATGATCTTGCCCAGCAGGGGATCGTAGAACGGGCTGATCGCCTGGCCTTCGCAGAGGCCGTGATCGACGCGGAGACCATGGCCGTTCGGCGGCCGCCAGGCGACGAGACGGCCCGACTGCGGCAGGAAGCCCTGATGCGGGGCCTCGGCATAGAGCCGTGCCTCGATGGCGTGACCGGCAAAGCGCACGTCGTCCTGGCGCAGGGTGAGCACCTCGCCGGCGGCGATGCGGATTTGCAGCTCCACGAGATCGAGGCCGGTGACGAGCTCGGTGACCGGGTGCTCGACCTGCAGGCGGGTGTTCATCTCCAGGAAGTAGAAGGCGCCGTCTGCGGCCAGCAGGAACTCGACCGTGCCGGCATTGGTGTAGCCGATCGCCTTCGCCGCGGCGACGGCGGCCGCACCCATGCGCGCGCGCAACTCGGGACCGACCGCGGGCGAAGGCGCCTCCTCCAGCACCTTCTGGTGACGGCGCTGCACCGAGCAGTCGCGCTCGCCCAGATGGATCGTATGCCCATGCGCGTCGGCCAGGACCTGGATCTCCACGTGGCGGCCGTCGACCACGGCCTTCTCCAGGATCAGCTCGCCCGACCCGAAGGCGCTTTCTGCTTCCGCGCGGGCCGTTGCCAGGGCCGCGGGCAAATCCTTCTTCGTCGCGACCAGGCGCATGCCGCGGCCGCCGCCGCCGGCTGCGGCCTTGACCATCACCGGAAAGCCGAGGCGCTCGGCCTCGCGCACGAGCCCGGCATCCGACTGATCGGCGCCGTGGTAGCCCGGCACGCACGGCACGCCGGCTTCCAGCATGCGCCGCTTGGCCTCGGCCTTGTTGCCCATTGCGGCGATCGCCTCGGGCGACGGCCCGATGAAGACGAGCCCGGCTTCGCCGCAGGCCCGCGCGAACGCCGCGTTCTCGGACAGGAAGCCGTAGCCCGGATGCACGGCATCGGCGTCAACCCGCTTGGCCGCGGCGATGATGGCGGGGATGTCGAGATAGCTCTGCTTGGCTTCGGCCGGGCCTATGCACGTCGCCACATCGGCCTGGCGCACGTGCAAAGCGTTCGCGTCGGCTTCGGAGTAGACCGCTGCCGTGCGATACCCCATCGCCTTGGCTGTGCGCATGACCCGGCACGCGATTTCGCCGCGGTTGGCTACCAGGATGGTGCGGTACAGCGTCATAGCGGGGCTTGCCTGCACCGGCAAAGGCCGGTGTCCTGGTATCCGGCCATCCGCAGACGCCGGAGCAAGCGGCATGATGGATCCCGGTGACAAGCACCGGGATGACAACGTCGGCGATGGGGGCTCCCGATCATCACAGCTTCTCGATCTTCGCCGCCCACGCCGGCTTGCGCTTGTCGACGAAGGCCTGGATGCCCTCGCGCGCCTCGCCGGCGAGCGCTGCGGCGAAGATGTGCGAGGCTTGGTCGAGCAGCGGCCCCAGCGGCTCGCGCACCGAGGCGCGCACCAGCCGCTTGGTCTCGGCGATCGCCTCCGGGGCGCAGCGCAGCACCTGATTGACGGCTGACACGCCCTTGGCCAGCAGGTCATCGCGGCCGTTCGCCACTTCATGCACGAGCCCGACGCGCAGGGCATCCTCCGCGCCGAGCCGCAGCCCGTAGGCAGCCATGCGCCGCGCCTGAGTGTAGCCGATGCGCGCCGCCACGAAGGGGGCGATTTGCGCCGGCACCAGGCCGACCGTCACCTCCGGCGTGCCGATCTGCGCGCTCTTGTCTGCGATGGCCCAGTCGGAGACGGCGACGAGGCCGACGCCGCCGCCCATGGCCGCGCCCTCGATCAGCGCGATCACCGCTTTGGGCAGCACGTCCATGGTCTCCAGGAGGGAGCCGAAGCGTCGGTTCGAGTTGGCCGTCACTTCCCTGCTGTCGTCGCCGGCCGCACCCCGCTTCTGCATGCCCTTGAGGTCGCCGCCGGCGCAGAACGTGCCGCCCGCGCCCATCAGCACCACGACGCGGATGCCGGCATCGTCGCGTGCCTCCTCGAACACCGCCGTCAGCTCGCGCACCATGGTCGGCGACAGCGCGTTCTTCGCCTCCGGGCGGTTCATGGAGACCTTCAGAACCGGTCCGTCACGGGCGACGATCAGCGTTTCATGCGGCATGGCTCCAACTCCAACGGCCCTGGGTCCCGGATATTCGCTTCGCGAATTCCGGGATGACCGCTATCGGTTCCGCTTGCCCGGCAAGATTCCCATGTGCTTGCAGATGATGGAGAGCATGATCTCGTCGGCGCCGCCGCCAATCGAGCCGAGGCGGGTGTCGCGATAGGAGCGCGAGATCGCGGTTTCGTTCATGAAGCCCATGCCGCCCCAGTACTGCAGGCAGGCGTCCGAGATCTCGCGCGAGAGGCGGCCGGATTTCAGCTTGGCCATGGAGGCCAGCATGGTCACGTCCTCGCCTTTCAGCATCAGTTCCGCCGCGCGATAGGTGAGCGCGCGCAGCATCTCCACCTCGGTCTTCAGTTCGGCGAGGCGGAAGTGCACCACCTGGTTGTCGAGGATCGATTGGCCGAAGGCCTTGCGCTGGCCGGTGTACTCGATGGTGTCGTCGATCATGCGCTCCTTGGCGACGAGCCCCGACACCGCCGACCACAGCCGCTCCTCCTGGAACTGCAGCATCTGGTAGGTGAAGCCCTCGCCCTCCTTGCCGATGCGGTTCTTCTGCGGCACCCGCACGTCCTCCAGGAAGATCTGCGCCGTGTCGGAGGAGCGCATGCCGAGCTTGTCGAGCTTGCGGGCGATCTGCACGCCCTTCGCCTTCATCGGCACGCAGATCAGCGACTTGTTCTTGTGCACCGGACCATCCGACGTGTTGGCGAGCAGGCACATCCAGTCGGCCTGGACGCCGTTGGTGGTCCACATCTTGCCGCCGTTGATGACATAGTCGCCGCCGTCTTTCTTGGCCGTGGTCTTGACGGAGGCGACGTCCGAGCCGGCGCCGACTTCCGACACGCCGAGGCACGCGACGTAATCGCCGGTGATCGAGGCAACCAGGAACTCCTTGCACAGCTCCTCCGAGCCGAAGCGGGCGAGCGCCGGCGTTGCCATATCGGTCTGCACGCCGATCGCCATCGGCACGCCGCCGCAGCGGATATGCCCGAGCGTCTCGATGAAGACCATCTGGTAGGAGTAGTCGAGGCCCATACCGCCGTACTTGGTCGGCTTGTTGATGCCGAGATAGCCCTGGTCGCCCATCTTCTTGAACAGCTCGTGGGCGGGGAAGATGCCAGCTTCCTCCCATGCGTCGACGTGCGGGTTGATCTCGCTGTCGATGAATTTCTTGACGTTGCGGCGGATGCCCTCGTGCTCCTGGGTGAATTGCATCGGTGTCTCCTTCCCACCAATTGTCATCCCGGCACTTGTTGCCGGGATCCATCCCTCCACGAACTCCCAACGGTGGCGTTGCGCACAACCGCGAGGCGCGGCATTGGCGGCACGCTGGATCCCGGGGACAAGCCCCGGGATGACAACCGCTGCTTTCGTGTCTCCTCACAACGCCATCCTACATCCGGGCAACGCCGAACGTGTTGCTCTTGAGCGGCCGCACCTCGGCTTCGCGGCAGATCGACAGGCACAGGCTGAGCACGCGACGGCTGTCGCGCGGATCGATCAGGCCATCGTCCCACAGGCGGGCGGTGGCGAACAGCGCTGTGCTCTCCTTCTCCATTTTGCCGACCACGGCGGCCTTCATGCCGTCGAGCTTCTTCTGATCGACCGGCTTGCCGTCGCGTTTGAGCTTCTCCTCGGTGACGATGGCGAGCACGCCCGCCGCCTGCTCCGGCCCCATCACGGCGATGCGGTTGTTGGGCCAGGCGAAGATGAAGGCGGGATCGTAGGAGCGCCCGCACATGCCGTAGTTGCCGGCACCGAAGCTGGCGCCGATGTGCAGCGTCAGCTTGGGCACGCGGGCGTTGGCGACGGCCTGGATCATCTTGGAGCCGTGCTTGACGATGCCGGCGCGCTCCGCGTCGCGGCCGACCATGTAGCCGGTGGTGTTCTGCAGGAACACGAGCGGGGTATCGGCCTGGTCGCACAGCTGGATGAACTGCGCGGCTTTCACGGACCCCTCCGCATCGATCGGGCCGTTGTTGCCGATGATGCCGACCGCCTCGCCGTCGATCGCCGCCTGCCCGCACACGGTCTGGACGCCGTAGAGCGGCTTGAAGTCGAGGAAGTCGCTGTCGTCGACCAGGCGTGCGATCACCTCGCGCACCTCGTAGGGCTTGCGATAGTCGACCGGCACCACGCCGCAGAGCTCGTCGGGGTCGTAGCGCGGCTCCCTGGCCGGCTTGCGCGGCAGGGCGGGGAGCCGCTCGTTCCAGGGGATGGCGGCCATGATCTCCCGCGCGATCCTGAGCGCGTCGGCGTCGTCCTCCGCGAGATACTCGGCCACGCCCGAGACCATGGTGTGCATCTCGGCCCCGCCCAGCTCCTCGTCGGTGGCGATCTCGCCCGTGGCAGCTTTCAGCAGCGGCGGGCCGGCGAGGAAGATTTTCGATCGCCCTTTCACCACCACCACGTAGTCGGAGAGCCCCGGGTGATAGGCGCCGCCGGCCGTGGAGGAGCCGTGCACCACGGCGATGTGCGGGATGCCCAGCGCGGACATGCGCGCCATGTTGGCGAAGGTGCGGCCGCCGTCGACGAAGATTTCCGCCTGGTAGTTGAGGTTGGCGCCGCCCGATTCCACCAGCGACAGGTACGGCAGCTTGTTCTGGATCACGATCTCCTGCACGCGCAGCGATTTTCTGAGGCCCATTGGCGCCGTGGTGCCACCTTTGATCCCCGAGTCGCTGGCGCTGATCATGCAGCGCACACCCGACACGGTGCCGATGCCGGCGATGACGCCGCCGCCCTGGATGTTCTCCGCGCCGTCGTCGTCATGCATGTTGAGGCCGGCCAGCGTGGAGATCTCCAGGAACGGCGAGCCGCGGTCGATCAGATGCGCGAGGCGCTGGCGGGGGGTGAGCTGGCCGCGTTTCTGGAACAGGGGGAGCTTCTGATTGGAGGTGTCGCGCACGCGCGCCTCCAGCGCCCGGAACTGCTCGACCCGCGCCAGCATGTCGCCGCGGTTGGCGCGGTACGCCTCCGAGTTGGTGTCGATCTTGGACTGGATGACGGCCATCAGTTGTCATCCCGGGCTTTATGCCCGGGATCCATCTCTCCGCTTGCTCCGGCGCTGGTGGATGGTTGGATCCCGGGGACAAGCCCCGGGATGACAAGGTTCCGCATTACTCCTCCCGCAGCGTCTTCGGCGGCACCGAACGGTGAAAGCCGTTCCACGGTTTGGAGCGGTCGTGCGGAGCGAGCTCGACGTGGCGCTTGGCGTTGGGGGCGGCGCCGTCGACGCGCAGCGTCTCGCCGGAGATGAAGGCGGCCGCCGGCGAGAGCAGGAAGACGATGGCTGCCGACACCTCCGCCTCGGTGCCGAGCCGCTGCAGCGGGGTGTGCCGGCGCAGCGAGCGCAGCATCGGCTTGACGCTGTCGGGGTAGGTGTCGAAGCCCGAGGAGGCGATCCAGCCCGGCGCCACGGCGTTGACGCGCACGCCGGAGGCGCCCCATTCCGCGGCCGCCGTCATGGTGAAGTTGACCATGCCCGCCCGCGCGGCGCCGCTGTGGCCCATGCCCGGCATGCCGAGCCACATGTCGGCAACGATGTTGACGATCGAGCCTGCGTGCTCGCGCATCCACTGCGTGTAGCACTCGCGCGCCATCAGGAAGCCGCCGGTGAGGTTCGTCCGCACCACCGTCTCCCAGCCCTTTTGCGAGATGTCGGCCAGCCGCGCCTGGAACTGCCCGCCGGCGTTGTTGACGAGGGCGTCGATGCGGCCGTGAGCCTTCAGAATGGCGGCAACCGTCGCTGCCACCTTCTCCTCCTCGCGGATGTCGCAAGCGTGGGTGGAGGCCTTGCCGCCGTCCTCGGCGATCTCGGCGGCGACGGCCGCGAGCCGCTCGGGCTTGCGGCCGACGAGGGCCACGGCGGCGCCGAGGCTGGCGAGCTCGTGGGCGGTGCAGCGGCCGATGCCGCTGCCGCCCCCCGTCACGATGACCGTCTGGCCAACGAACAGCCCGTCGCGAAATACCGATTGATAGCCCACGTCGTTGCCACTCCGCCGCAGCTGGGGGGTCAGACCCCTCGCGTATTCCCTCGCAACTAAACGTGGCGTCGACGCGAGGGGTCTGACCCCTATCATCGACCCCCCCCGCATCAGAGCGTCTTCTTGCGCTCCTGGATCATCATGTAGTTGTCGTAGGCGTGGTCGGCGAGCTGCAGCCACAGGTACTGGTCGGCGCGGAAGGCCTTGATCGACTCCCAATGCTTCTTGAAGTCCACGTTCTTGGCGCTGATCTCGGCATAGACCTCGTTGGCGGCCTTGAAGCAGGCGTCGAGGATCGCCTCGGAGAAGGGCCGCAGCTGCGTGCCGGTGGCGAACAGCTTCTTGAGCGCCACCGGGTTCAGCGCGTCGTAGCGGCCGACCATGTAGTTGTGCGCCTGGGCGGCAGCGGCCTTGAGGATCGCCTGGTAGCTCTTGGGCAGCTCGTCCCACTTGGCCTTGTTGACCTGGACGTGCACCATGGCGCCGCCCTCCCACCAGCCGGGGTAGTAGTAGAACTTGGCCACCTTGTGCAGGCCGAGCTTCTCGTCGTCGTGCGGGCCGACCCACTCGGCGGCGTCGATCGTGCCTTTCTCCAGCGCCTGATAGATCTCGTTGCCCGGAAGCTGCTGCGTAGCGACGCCGAGCTTGGAGATCACCGCGGCGGCAAAGCCACCGATGCGCATCTTGACGCCCCTGAGGTCGTCGATGGTGTTGATCTCCTTGCGGAACCAGCCGCCCATCTGGGCCATGGTGTTGCCGGCGAGCAGACCGTAGATGTTGTACTTGGCGTAGAAGGCATTCATCAAAGCCTCGCCGCCGCCCTCCAGCCACCACGCGTTCTGCATGCGGCCGTTGAGGCCGAACGGCACGGCGCAACCGAAGGCGAACGTGGGATCCTTGGCATACATGTAGTAGGGGGCCGTGTGGCAGGCCTCCACCGTGCCGTTGGAGACGGCATCCGTGACCTCGAGCGGCGGGATGCGCGCGTCCCCGACCATGGGCCGGATCTGGAATTTGCCGTCCGTCGTCTCCGACACGTACTTGGCGAACTGCTCGGCGCCGCCGTAGAGCGTGTCCAGCGACTTGGGCCAGCTGACGGGCATGCGCCACTGGATGCTCGGCGCCGATTGGGCGACGGCCGGGGCCGCGATGGGAAATGCCGTCGTTGCGGCGCCGGTGGCACCTGCGGCCCCCAAAAACCGGCGACGGCTCATCCTTGCCATGACGGCAGACCTCCTCAGCGGTCGAGGCAGACGTTCCGGGGACGTGCGCAAAGGCCCGATCCGCCACCCATGCCGGAAATTGCGCCCAGTGCGCACTCTAGGTCCACAAGTTCCGTGCCTCAATGATAGATTTGGCGGCAAGATGTCCGACCAGCACGCCTTAACCAACCGCCTTGTGCAGGCTGAAGCAGGCCCCCACATGGCGGTCGGACGGCGTCCTCCAACGAAGGAGACGATTTCGTGCCCGACCGCATTCCCTCGGCCTTGAAAGAGTTCGAAGTTCGCCCCGACCCGGACGACCCGCGGCTGTCGGTCACCGTTCCCGGCATCGACCACGAGGGCAGGGCTGTGGAAACGGCGGTCGTCACCGAGCGGCCGCTGACGCTCTTCCTCAACGCGCGCGAGATCGTGACGATGATGACGATCGGCGACCGGCCGGATCTGCTCGGCGTCGGCTATCTGCTCAACCAGAACATGCTCAAGGCCGACGACGAGATCACCGCCATCGACTACGCGGAAGACATCGCCACCGTGGTGGTGCGCACGCGCCGGCAGACCGACTTCGAGGACAAGCTGAAAAAGAAGATCCAGACCTCGGGCTGCGCCCAGGGGACGGTATTCGGCGACCTCATGGAGGAGTTCGACAAGATCGCGCTGAGCCCGAGCGCCAGGGTGAAAACGTCCTGGCTCTATCAGCTGACGAAGAAGATCAACACCCAACCCAGCCTCTATCTCAAGGCCGGCGCCATCCACGGCTGCGTGCTGGCCCGGGAGGACAAGCCGCTCATCTACATGGAGGACGTCGGGCGCCACAACGCCGTGGACAAGATCGCGGGCTACATGTTCCTCAATGGCATCGCGCCGGAGGACAAGATCTTCTACACCACCGGCCGGCTCACCTCGGAGATGGTGATCAAGACTGTGAAGATGCGCATTCCGGTGCTGGTGTCGCGCTCGGGCTTCACCGCCTGGGGCGTGGAGCTGGCCCAGAAGGCGGGCCTGACGCTGATCGGCCGCGCCCGCGGCAAGCGCTTCGTGGCGCTCGCAGGCCTCGAGCGCATCGTGTTCGACGCCGACCTGGGCCAAGCCGAAGACGAGGACCGGAAGCACGCCCGCAAGGGCAGCCTGAGCGAAATTGCTGACTGATGGATTGCCATGTGCGCAGGCGCTATGCTCCGCCATGGCCAGAACGAACCAAGTGACCGACAATGACCGTCCAACTCACCATACCGATCGATGACGCCAGTCTCGAGCGTGCCCGTGCAGAAGCAGCGGATCGCGGTCTCACCGTGGAAGCCTATGTGGCGGAACTCGTCAGTAGAGGGCTGCGACCTGCCCCTCGCGTTGCCAAGAGTCGCGTCTCGAGCATCTTCGGCCTAGTCAAAGACGGCGAGCCCACCGACATTGCGCAAGACAAGGACAAGCTGATCGGCGAGGCCGTTTGGCAGGAGTATCTCGAAGAGACGAAACAGAAGTGACAGCGTTTGTCGACAGCTCCGCATGGTTTGCGGCCGTGTTTGCGAAAGACGCTCGACATAAGCGAGCGATCGAGATCCTTGACGGAGAGCCGACTCTCGTTACGACGGATCACGTTCTCGTCGAGACGTGGCTGCTGTTGAAAAACCGTTTCAATCAGGCTGCTGCCGAAGCATTCTGCCAGCGCATCATGGAGGGTTGGTGTCAAATCGAGATCGCATCGCACCTGGACCCTCAAGCTGCTGAGGTGATCCGAGACGCCTTCCCTGATCAACGGTTCTCGCTTGTCGATCGCACGAGCTTCGTCGTCATGGTGCGGCTCGGCCTGACCCGCGTCGCTTCATTCGACGATGATTTCCTTATCTACCGGTTTGGTCCAGACCGACGCCGCGCATTCGAGGTGCTGCGATGAATGCCGGCATCCGCGACGTCACAGGCGTCATCCTTGCGGGCGGGCAATCGCGCCGCATGGGCGGCGGCGACAAGGGGCTGCTGGAGCTTGCCGGGCGGCCGATGCTCGGTCACGTGATCTGCCGGCTGGGCGCCCAGGTCGGCGCCATGGTCATCAACGCCAACGGCGATCCGGCGCGCTTTGCGGCATTCAGGTTGCCGGTCGTGCCGGACACGATCGGCGGCTTTGTCGGCCCGCTGGCCGGCGTGCTGGCGGGCATGCGCTGGTCGGCGGCGAATGCGCGGGCGGCACGCTGGATCGTGACGGCGGCCGGGGATGCGCCGCTGCTCCCTGCCGACCTGGTGGCGCGGCTGATCGTTGCGGTCGAGGGCCGGCCCGGCGCCATCGCGCTCGCCCAGTCGCATGGAGAGCTGCACCCGGTGATCGGCCTGTGGCCGGTGGCGCTCGCCCAGGACCTCGAGGAGCAGCTCCGCGGCGGCGTGCGCAAGGTGCTGCACTGGACGGACCGGCACGGCACCGTGCCGGTGGCGTTTCCGCCCGCGCGCGTGTGCGGCCTCGACATCGATCCGTTCTTCAATGCCAACACGCCGCAGGAGCTCGACCAGCTGCGCGCCATGCTGACGAAGGCCAGGACATGACGCGGCCTGCCGGCAGCACGCCCATCATCGGCATCGCCGGCTGGAAGAAATCCGGCAAGACCACGCTCGTCGTCCGCCTGATCGAGGAGTTCACCCGCCGTGGCTTCAAGGTCGCCAGCGTCAAGCACGCGCACCACAGCTTCCAGATCGACGACAAGGAGACCGACAGCGCCCGCCACCGGCGTGCGGGCGCGCGGCAGGTCGCCGTCGTCTCGGCCAAGCGCTGGGCGCTGATCGCTGAGCTCGACGGCGCGCCCGAACCCGATTTTGCCGAGGTGATCGCCTGGCTCGGGCCCTGCGATCTCGTCATCGTCGAGGGCTACAAGTCGGCGGCGATGCCCAAGATCGAGGCCAGGCGCCGCGCCGCCTTCAGCCAGGAAACGCTGGCGGACAGCGACCCCAACGTGATCGCCATCGCCGCCGACCACGCCGCCGACGGCCATGGCCTGCCGGTGTTCTTCCTCGACGACATTGCCGGCATCGCCGACTTCGTCGCCAAGTCGATCGGCCTGCAGCCCGCAGTGCTCGGCACAGCTGTGAAACGGTGACGATGCTGCGGGCGCTCCTCCTCCATCTCATGGCGATGTTGGCATTGGGCCCCATCGCGCTCGCCCAGATCAAGAAGCCCCCGCTGCCGCCCGGCCGCGATCCCGGCGGCGTGGCCATCGCCCTCCTCACGACGGGTATCGACTACACGGTGCCGGAGGTGGCGCGGCGCCTCGCACGCGACGGCGAGGGCGAGCTGATCGGCTTCGACCTGATCGACAACGACAATCGACCTTTCGGCGACAGCAGGGCCCAGACGCCTGCGCACTGGGGCGGCGACGCGACGGCACTCGCACTCGACCTCCTGGACCCGGCGATAGGCGCACGCCTCGTGCCCGTTCGCGTCGACCCTCGCGATCCGGCCTCTCTCGCCCGCGCCGTCGCCTTCGTCGCCCGCACGCCGGCGCGCGTCGTCGTCGTACCCATGTGGAGCCCGAGCAAGGAGGACTGGCAGCCTTTCCGGCTGGCCGTCGAGCGCTTCCCGCAGATTCTCTTCGTCGTTGCGGCGGGCGACGACGGCAAGGATCTCGACAAGCAGCCCGCCTACCCGGCTGCGTTAGGCCTGCCCAACCTCCTCGTCGTCACCGCCGCGCGCGCAGTTGCCGCGGGGCAGTTGAGCGCACGCCTTCTCGACACGGCAAACTGGGGAGCCAAGACGGTCGATGCTGTGGCCGTGGCCGCCAATTCTGCGCTTGCCGCCGCTGCGGCGGCGAAGGCCGTCGCGGCCCTGCTGGCGCGCGAGCCGGGACTTGACGGCGCGGCCCTCAAGCAGTGGCTCTTCCAGTCGTCTCCGCTCGAGCGAGAGGGGGAGACGCCGCAGCGCACCAGAACGCTCTCGATCCTCGTCGCATCGATGCTAAGGCCGACGCGAGGCCTGCTGGACCCGGCGGGACGCATACTCGACAAGGCGCGGATCCCCGAGCGCCTGCAAGAGCCTCGAGACGGCAAGACAAGGTGATTGGCCATGGATGGCACAAACCGCAAGCAGCGACGGGCAGCCCGCGCCGAGGGCGACCTCGACACCGCCGCGTTCCTGAAGGTCGCCGACAAATTCATCGACGTGGCTAACCGCCAGAACGCGCGCATCAAGGCAACGGACCTGCATATGGCGTTCCTCTATGCATCCGCCCGCTACAGCGCCTATGTGGCCAACTCGATCCTCGAGGTCGCCAAGCACGAGGACTTCGTGAAGGACATGACGGTGCGGTATCAGGAGATGTTGCGCCAGCACCTCGCCGACCCCGCGCTCGCCAAGCCGACAAGCGCTTGATTAAGTTGGGATCCGGCGGGAGCGCGGCCTGCCCCGGCAGACTGCTTCCGCTCCCTCACTTGTGTCTTGCCTGCCGCAAAATCCTCCCCCATATAGCCGGCCAGCCGGTGCACCCCAATGGTGGGGCGCGCCTCAAGATCTGCGGTTTTGCTGCTTGCCCATCTGGGCGGTTTGCCTTCCCAAGTCTGAGCTGCCGGGCCGAGCGTGCGGCCCTCTTTTGACCGGCCTCTTGCACGCACCATCGGGAAAGGAACATCCCACATGCGCGTCAATGGTACGGTGAAATTCTTCAATACCGCCAAGGGCTACGGCTTCATCACGCCGGAAGACGGCGGCAAGGACGTGTTCGTCCATGCCACCGCGCTCGAGCAGGCGGGCATCCGCTCGCTCAACGAGGGCGACCGGGTGAGCTTCGTGCTGGAGGACGACCGGCGCGGCCGCGGCAAGCAGGCCGGCCAGCTGCAGAAGGCGTGAAGCAAGCCCGCAGACGTGATTCGATGTAATATGAAAGCGCCCTTTGCCGGTCAGCAGGGGGCGCTTTCAGTCTTCGAGTGGAGTGCGTTCGATTTCCAGCCACAAGTTCAAGGTCGGCGAAACCGTCGACTTCAAGCCGGGGCGCATGGGCTTTCCGGCCGTCAACCGCGAATGCACCATCGTGCGGCTGCTGCCGATCGAGAGCGGCAACCGCCTCTATCGCATCAAGTGCGCCGCCGAGGCGTTCGAGCGAGTGGTGCCGGAGGTGCAGCTCGAAGAGCGCGGGTGATCCTGGCTCTGTAAGACTCCGGCGCCAGGCCGGAGCGGCTAGCGGAATTTCTCACGCCTCAGTCCGATTGCCATAGCCAGCCCTGGGGCTGGTAGTCGGCGTTGGCGCGACTGCCCTCAGCCGCGCCGTAGGCCTCTGCATTCGGCCCGTCGCTCTAAACGAATCCAGCTGGCGCTTGGGTTGAACGACGGCTAGCCAATTGGGTCAATCACCGTCCCCGTCATGCGAGGCATCCGGCGGCAAGCCACAAAGCGGACGCTTGAGCCATGGCCCAAGGTTGACCGGGCTCCGCGAACCTGCTTCGCATCACTGGGGCCATCGACAGAATTTCCACAACCTATCGCCATCTCATCCCCAGTTTTCGCTATTTGTCCGCATCGTGCCGCCGCCTGGCCATTTTGGCCGTGGACAATGCGGGCCTGGCCTTGCAACGCGCGGCGGCCTCGGCTTACGTGGCCGCGATGCGATGGCAGCGGACCATCGCGCCGGCGGGTGAGGCACAACGACAAGCGCCGCGCGCGGGCCTGGCGTGGCGGCAACAACACCGAGGGACTGTATGGCAATTGCCGAGATGGGCCACGGCCGCGCCGGCAACCCCATCGATCTGGTCGAGGACATCGCCACCAGCAACGATTGGGCCGCGGAGCGCACCAGCACCGACGAGCTGACGCTGACGGTGGCGGGGCAGTGGACCGACTATCACGTCTCGCTCAACTGGCGCGGCGATCTGGAAACGCTGCACATCGCCTGCGCCTTCGACGCCAAGGTGCCGGACAACCGCCTGTCCGAGGTCTACCGGCTGGTGGCGCAGATCAACGAGCAGCTGTGGGTCGGCCACTTCGACGTGTGGCTGCAGGAGGGGCTGATCATGTTCCGCCAGGGCCTGATGCTGAACGGCGCGCTGGCGACCACGCATCAGTGCGAGGCGCTGCTGAGGGCCGCGTTCGAGGCCTGCGAGCGCTACTACCAGGCGTTCCAGTTCGTGGTGTGGGCGGGGAAGGACAGCCGCGAGGCGCTGGCCTCGACCATGTTCGAGACGGAGGGGCAGGCCTAGTCTTTCTCCTCCGGCTTGCTCTTGCGATCTGGGCGTTTGGCAGTCAGTAGGCAGTCAGCCTAATTCGCCTTACCGAACATCCGCCTCCAAGTCCTTGAAAGCTCAGCGACGGCGCTGACGCACCAAGCTTTCTACTGTTTGGCAGGGCTACCGGGTCTCGCCGCCTTTGGTGGCTGACTTGCTGCAGTGGGTTGCTCTGCGCGCTGCACGACTTGGCTGGCTGCAACCGTGCTGACCGCAATCCCGGCGAGCCGCCATGCATTATTGACAGCCTGGAATGCCATCTCGAACACCACCCGCTGCGGCTTGGTATCGTATTGGCCCGACAAGCGGAGCAGATCGGCGCCTTCCAGCTTCGGCGGGCCATTGAGCATCGGCGGCAACAAGATCGCAGGGCTGATGTCGATCCCTTGCGAGCGGAAGTTGGCGAAATTGGCAGCCAGTTGGGCGGTTGAGTTCACAGCCTGAAAAGCCGGTGAGGCCAGGCCATGGAGCACGCTGTAGTTGCCGGTGAGGTTGGCATGGCTCAATGCAGCCATATGCGTCTGAATGAGCAGCGTGATCTTCGCGTTGTCCGGTATCGGCACGCGCGTTGGCACAACCG
>Ga0209726_10004071_pt1 | contig 19074 bp, 17 predicted proteins | sample Subgrocontami54m_FD_187453 | JGI IMG/M metagenome (GOLD analysis project Ga0209726, IMG submission 187453) | Subsurface groundwater microbial communities from S. Glens Falls, New York, USA - GMW46 contaminated, 5.4 m (SPAdes) (version 3) | ecosystem: Environmental > Aquatic > Deep subsurface >... | reverse complement strand
GAAGTCCGTCGGAGAGGTGATGGCGATAGGGCGCACGTTCAAGGAGGCGTTTCAAAAAGGCCTGCGCGGCCTCGAGATCAAGGCGGCCGGCTTCGAGTCCAAAAAAGCCACAGGCGACCTCAAAGAGCATCTGGCCAGGCCTAACGCCGAACGCTTTTCTTATCTCAAACGCGCGATGGAAGAAGGTATGCCCCTGGCCGAGATCAATAAACTCACTCACATCGACCCGTGGTTTCTTGAAAATTTATACGAAATCGTGGAGTTTGAAAGGGAAATGAAAGGCTCGGCGTTTCCCAACCCGCAGCTTTTACGCCGCGCCAAAGAGCTCGGTTTCTCGGACCTGCAGATCGGCGAAATCTTCTCCAAGACCGAGGCCGAGATCCGGCAGCTCCGGAAAGATTCAGGTATTTTACCCACTTATAAACTTGTCGACACCTGCGCCGCCGAGTTTGAGGCGTTCACGCCTTATTATTACTCGACGTATGAGTCCGAAGACGAGATACGCACCTCGCCGCGTCGCAAGATCATGATACTGGGTGGCGGCCCCAACCGCATAGGCCAGGGCATAGAGTTTGACTACTGCTGCTGTCACGCGGCGTTCGCGCTGAAGGAGATAGGTTTCGAGACCATCATGGTCAATTGCAACCCCGAGACGGTTTCCACCGACTACGACACCTCCGACAGGCTGTACTTCGAGCCGGTGACGCTGGAGGACGTTTTGAACATCGTCGATAAAGAAAAGCCCGAGGGCGTGATCGTGCAGTTCGGCGGCCAGACGCCGCTGAACCTCGCGCTGGCGCTTAAAAAAGCGGGCGTGCCCATCATCGGCACCAGCCCCGAAGCTATCGACAGGGCCGAGGACAGGAAAAAATTCGCGGAGCTTCTGCGAAAGCTCGGCCTCAAACAGCCGACCAACGGCACCGCGACCAATTTCGAAGAGGCCAGGGCTCAGGCGGCCAAGATAGGATATCCAGTGCTGGTGCGTCCGTCTTACGTGCTGGGCGGTCGCGCGATGGAGATCGTGTATGATGAGCCGTCGCTTAAGGTCTACATGGACAAGTCCGTAGACGTCACGCCTGAGCGGCCCATACTGGTGGACCAGTTCCTCGAAGGCGCGAAGGAAGTGGATGTGGATATGATCTCCGACAGCGCGACATTCGTGGTCGGCGGAGTCATGGAGCACATCGAGCAGGCCGGTATACACTCGGGAGACAGCGCCTGTTCTCTGCCGCCTTATTCGCTGGAACCCGCGATCATAGAGGAAATCAAAAAACAGACGCGTGCATTGGCCATGGAGCTGTGCGTAGTCGGTCTCATGAATGTGCAGTTCGCCGTTAAAAATGGCGCCATCTACGTGCTGGAGGTCAACCCCCGCGCTTCGCGAACCATTCCCTTTGTGTCCAAGGCCATCGGCGTGCCTTTGGCAAAACTCGCCTCGCAGATCATGGCCGGCAAGACGCTGAAAGAGCTGGGTTTCATGAAAGAAATAGTGCCTACGTATCAGTCGGTGAAGGAAGTGGTGCTGCCTTTCGTCCGTTTCCGCGGCGTGGATATACTCCTGGGGCCGGAGATGAAGTCCACGGGCGAGGTGATGGGCATAGACGAGGACTTCGGCAGGGCCTTCGCCAAGTCGCAGATAGCGGCCAACTCTTCGCTTCCCGTCAGCGGCACGGTGTTCATCAGCGTCAAGGACAAGGAAAAAGCGGCTGTCGTGTCCATAGCCAAAGACCTTTTCGATATGAATTTTAAACTTGTCGCCACCCAGGGCACCGCCCAGGTGCTGCAAAAAGCGGGCATCGATGTGCAATCACTGAAAAAATTGCATGAAGGCAGTCCCAACGTCGCCGATCTCCTGCAGAAGGATGAAATCGCTCTGGTCATCAACACGCCCGGCGGTGACAAACCCAGAAAAGACGAGATTGTGATACGCTCACTGGCCGTCTCACGCGGTGTCCCCTGTGTCACTACCATGGAAGGCGCCGTCGCCTCGGTACGGGGCATACAGGCGATGAAAGCGGGCGGTCTTTCGGTATGCTCGCTTCAGGCACATCATGAAAAAATCGCCCACTTAATTCAAGGCGCGGCAACGGACAAGGAAACTCGGACACCCATCGCCTCAGTCCGGCCGCGATAGTTTATGCTTAGGGACAGATGCCTCATCCTTGAAAACAAGAAAGTCGCACCCGGCCATTACGTGCTGAAGATGCGCGCGCCCGGCATTGCCCGCGCGGCCCGCCCTGGGCAGTTCGCGCAAATCATCTGCGCCGATTCTTTCGACCCGCTTTTGCCGCGCCCGTTCAGCTTTCTCACCGCGGATAAAAAAGACATCTCCGTGCTCTATCAAGTCGTCGGCAAGGGCACGCACCTGCTTTCCCGGATAAAAAAAGGGGAGACACTGGGCGTGATCGGGCCTCTCGGCAACGGGTTCGGCCCCGGAAGCTCCGCGGAAATCTCCATCCTCGTCGGCGGTGGCGTCGGCATCCCGCCGCTTTTGCACCTGGCACAGCAAAGGGTCAAAAAAAACAAAGCCTCGCGAAAAGGCATACACGTTTTTCTCGGCGCGCGCCACAAGTCACTTCTCTTATGCCAGAAAGATTTCAAACGATTGGGCGTGACGCTTCACCTGGCCACCGACGACGGATCCAAAGGCAAAAAAGGGTTTGTCACCGTCCTACTCGAAGAGTTTTTGAAGGACACGGACACGCGTCTGGCCAAAATTTATACCTGCGGTCCAACACCGATGCTGAGGGCCGTGTCCGCGCTGGCGTCCAAGTTTGACGTCTCTTGTGAGGTGTCTGTGGAAGTGCCCATGGCCTGCGGCTTCGGCGCCTGTTTGGGGTGTGCCATCAAAGTGAGAGGTACTGGCCAGGACCACCGCTTCGCCATCGCCTGCTGCGAAGGCCCGGTGTTCGAGGGGAGCAACATCCTATGGGAATGAGGGATTGGATGAAACCCGCTTTACAAACCAAGATCGGCCGCGTTTCTTTAAAAAACCCTGTGCTGGTGGCTTCGGGTACTTTTGGCCATGCCAAGGAGTTCGAACCGTTCATTGATTTGGGCAAGCTTGGAGGGATAGTCACCAAGACCATCACTCTCAAGCCCCGCCTGGGCAACCCGCCCCCACGCATCGTCGAAACGCCCGCGGGTATGCTGAACTCCATAGGCCTGCAAAATCCCGGCGTCGAAAAATTCATCGAAGAAAAGCTCCCTTATTTGAGAAAGCTGAAAGTCCCCGTATTCGTGAGCGTCATGGGCTACACGGTGGAGGAATTCAAACAGGTGGTGAAGGTCCTGGATGCGGCCGGGGGCATCGATGGCTTCGAGCTCAATCTTTCCTGCCCGAACGTCACCTATGGGGTCAGACCCCAAAGCAAAACGGGGTCTGACCCTATGGCCGCGCAGGGAGCGGAGGACCCCATGGGATCACAGCAGGTAAAAATGTTCGCGCATGACGCGGGCATGATCGAGGAGGTGGTGCGTGCCGTGCGCGCGGTGACCTCGAAGACGCTGATTGCCAAGCTCGGTCCCGACGTCTCGGACATCGCTCAAATGGCGCTGGCCGCCGAGCGTGGAGGTGCCGACGCCATATCCCTGATCAACACGTTCATCGCTATGGTGATCGACGTGAAAAGCCGCAGGCCGGTGCTCGGTAACAAAACGGGCGGGCTTTCGGGTCCTTGCGTGCGCCCCATCGCGGTACGCATGACGTGGGAGGTGTGCCAGAAAGTCCGGATCCCGGTCATAGGCATCGGTGGTATCATGGACAGCCATGATGCGCTGGAATTTCTGATCGCCGGCGCGGCGGCCGTGCAAGTGGGCACAGCCAATTTCATGAACCCTGCCGCTTCTATAGAAATCTTGAAAGGTCTGGAAGACTTCATGAAAAAAGAAAAGATAAATCACCTGGGAGAAATCATAGGGTCGTTGAAATTATGAACCCCGCGGACAAATTGATAGTCGCTCTGGACGTGGCCGACTTCGCGCAGGCCGAGCGTCTGGTCAAAACGCTGGCGCCTGCCGTACAGTGTTTCAAAATCGGCAAAGAGCTGTTCACCTCGGTGGGGCCGCGCGCGCTGGAGCTGGTACACACCCAGAAACGAAAGGTGTTTTTGGACCTTAAATTCCACGACATCCCCAACACAGTAGGTTCGGCCTGCGAGGCCGCGGCGCGTCACGGTGTGTTCATGATGAACGTGCACGCCTCGGGCGGAAAAAACATGATGTTCCAGGCGGTGCAGTCTCTGCACAAAATCGCTGAGCAGGAAAAAACCGTACGCCCGCTGCTTTTGGGCGTTACCGTGCTTACGAGCTTGACCGACCGTGACCTGGCCGAGGTCGGCGTGCGCAAAAAAACGGCCAAGCAGGTTGAGGACTTGGCGCTCTTGGCCAAGACCTGCGGCCTGGACGGTGTCGTGGCCTCGGGACAGGAGATTGAAATCATACGCAAAGCCTGCGGCGACGCGTTTCTCATCGTCACGCCCGGAGTGCGACCGGTGTGGGCCGCTCACGGCGACCAAAAAAGGATCACCACTCCCAAAGAGGCGATAGAGAAGGGTGCCAGCTATATCGTCGTCGGTCGTCCCATCACGCAGCAGGAACACCCGCTCGAGGCGGCCGAAAAGATACTCAAAGAAATAGGTTAATGTCATTGCGAGGACATGTTTTTGTGTCCGAAGCAATCTAAGCTGACAGAGATTGCTTCGCACAAAGCGCTCGCAATGACGGATACGGAGACTCTATGGCGCGCGCGCAGATAGTCAAAGAGCTGCATTTCGAAATCAATAACGAGACCGGCACATTAGGGCAGATTACCAAGACGCTGGAGCTGGCGGAGGTCTTCATCATCCACCTCTCGGCCTATACGGTCAAAGGCAAGGGTTTTTTCCAGATCATCACGCGCGACAACCAAAAGGCCAGGCAGGCGCTCAAACATCTGGCGCCCAAGGCCGTCGAGCGCGACGTGCTGGTGGTGGAGTTTGAGAACAAGGTCGGGACGCTGGCCCCGGTGGCCCGGCTTTTGGGCTCGAACGGTGTCGGCGTGCACACTGTTTACGGCACCAGCGGCGACGGTTTTAAGATTGTCGGTATTTTCTCCACCGACGACAACAAAAGGGCAGCTGAAATAATAAATAAAGATTCCGGCAGTTTAGGGGTATAATGTCAAAACGTCCAATGGAAAATTGGGCGGTCAACCGGTCCCACCATAAGGCAAGGGCCTAATCCAACACGCTCATCAAGGAGAAACAACAGTGAGTTTTTTCAAAAAAGACAAGGAAGGAAACGCTTCCTTCCCCGAGGACGCTCCGTCTCAGCTTAAAAAAATCATGGAACACCTGACGTTCCTGGAAAAGAAGCTCGACACGCTTCTGGAGCAATCACAAAATCGTAGCCGCTTCGGCGGCGGCAGTCATTTTTCACGTCCCCGCGGCAACTTCCGTGGCGGTGGGAACCGCGAAGGTTTCAACAGTTCGCGTCCGGCAGGCCAGGGCCAGCAGCAGGGAACCGGCGGACCCGCCGGACCCGGTGGACCCGGCAGACCCGGCAGACCCGGCAGACCCGACAGACCCGGGGGACGTCCCGGAGGCAACCGCCCCAGTGGCCCGCGTGGCTATCACCAGGGTGGCCCGCGTCGTCACAGTCAGGATCCCAACGAGCCCAAGAAGTTCAGCAATTATTGATGCTAGCGGGCCTTCCCGGCCCCGCTAACGGCAATGTCTACAGAGGTGCGTGACCAGAGGCATTTTCTTTTCCTAAAGGACCTCGTACGTCTGGAAGAGGCTGAGGAAAACGAGGAAATCAAGAACGAGTTCCTCACCCTCTCGCCCAAGGAAAGGGAGCTGCGCGGCAAGGCGCTTTTGGGCCTCGATCTCCAGGAGAGGCATTTCAGCCCCGCCGAGCACGCGCTGGCGACGTTCAGCCTGCCCGGCGGTAAAGAATTGCCGCTTTTTTCTCTCGAAACCGGTGATATTGTCACGCTTTTTCCCGAACGCGACCCGTCCGAAGGCAAGGCCACCCCCGGTCGCGACGATTTTCCCTCGGCGACGGTGTATGAAAAGACACGCGCTTCCATCACCGTCGCTTTCAATTCCACGCCGCCCGAATGGCTGGAAAAAGGCCCCCACTACCAACTGCACAAATCTGTCAACCGCGTTACCTACAGAAGAATGCTCGAGGCTATGGACGCCGTGCTCGAGACCACGAACACGCGCCTGGCTCATTTTCGTGACATCTCTCTCCAGACCCGCCGCGCCCAGGCCCAGGACATACACCGCGAGTCGGTACGCTGGTTTGACGATGGCCTGAACGCCTCGCAAAAAGAATCCGTATTCGCGGCACTGGAGGCCAAAGACCTGTTTTTGGTGCACGGCCCTCCCGGCACAGGCAAGACTACGGCGCTGATAGAGATCATCCGCCAGTCCGTGCTGAACGGCGAGTCGGTATTCGTGGCCGCGCCCAGCAACACGGCCTGTGACAACGTGCTCGAGCGCCTGGTGGCCTGTGGCATGAACGCGCTGCGCCTGGGGCACCCGGCCCGTATCACCGCTTCTCTGCGCGAGCATACGCTGGATTTCAAGCTGGCACTGCACCCGCTGGCCAAGACCATCACCGAGCTGCAGAGCGGGCTCGAGCGGCTTTTTAAAAAAGAAGACCGCTACCGTGAGCGTCGCAGTCCCGGAAAAGACGCCGAGACTGATCTGCGTGGCGACATCCAGGCACTCAAGCACGAGATCAAGGCATTGAGGAAAGAGGTGTTCGCGCGCGTGATGAAAGAGACGGAGGTGATCGTAGGCACACTCACGAGCATCCAGGACAAGTCCATACGCGAAAAAAATTTCGACCTGCTGGTTATCGACGAGGCCACACAGGCCACCGAACCGCTGACCTGGATACCGATGACGCGCGCTGGCAAGGTCGTGATGGCCGGCGACCATTTCCAGCTGCCGCCGACGGTGCGCTCCCGGGAGGCCGAGCAGAAGGGACTGGGCGTGACGCTGTTCGAGAGGTATTACGGCATTCTTGAGCCGCGCTTCAAGGTGCTGCTCGAGCGCCAGTACCGCATGAACGAGAAGATCATGGGTTTCTCCTCCAGAGAATTTTACGACAATATGCTCATCGCCGACGATTCCGTGAAGCACCAGACGCTGGCGGGCCTTCCCGGTGTGGAAAAAAACGCCGAGACTGAGGAGCCGCTGGTGTACATAGACACGGCCGGTAAGGGTTTCGAGGAAAAGCTGGAAGAGGGCAGCGAGAGCCGTTATAACCCCGAAGAGGCCGAGCTCTTGCTCGTCGAGCTCAAAAAAATGCTCGGTTTCGGCGTGCCGCCTGTGGGCATCGCCGTGATCAGCGCCTACAGCGCCCAGGTGAGGCTTCTGGCCAGCCTCTCGCCTCATCCCGCTATAGAAATCGACAGCGTCGACGGATTTCAGGGCCGCGAAAAGGAGCTGATCATCGTGTCTCTGGTGCGCTCCAATATGCAGGGTGAGATGGGGTTTTTGGCGGACACGCGGCGCATGAACGTGGCGATGACGCGGGCGCGGCGTAAACTCATAGTGATAGGAGACAGCGCGACGCTGTCCTCTCTCAAATTTTACGCGGACTTCATACAGTACGCCCAGGAGACCCGCGGCTACAAAAGCGCCTGGGAATTGTGATATAATAGGTCTCGTATGCAGGAAAAAGACGTTCTTAAAATTTTTAAAGACGAAAAAGCTCTTTTGAACGGGCATTTTCTTCTCTCTAGCGGGCTGCACAGTCCCAACTACATGCAATGCGCGCTGGTACTGCAAAAACCCTGGTTGGCCGGCGAATTATGCGCGGAGCTGGCCAAGCGCTACGCCGGCGTGAAGCTGGACAGCGTGATCGGACCGGCGCTGGGCGGCATGCTGGTGTCTTACGAAATGGGGCGCGCGCTCAAAGTGCGCTCGTTGTTCGCCGAGCGCGTGGACGGGACTTTCACGCTGAGGCGCGGTTTCACCCTCAAAAAAAACGAAAAGATGCTGGTGGTCGAGGACGTGGTCACTACTGGCAAGTCGATTTATGAGGTGATAGAGCTGGTGAAGCATGCGGGTGCCAAGGTGGCGGCCGTGGGCTCCATCGTCGACAGAAGCGACGGCGCGGCCATCTTCGAGCAGGATTTCCACTCGCTGCTTAAGATCAACATCAAGACTTACCGTCCCGAGGACTGCCCGATTTGCCGTGACAGGGCCATCCCTTTGACCAAACCCGGCAGCCGCATGCTGACTGCCTGACCGCTGCTGACCGGACGGCGTCCCGAGGGGAGACATTAATATGCCTAGATCAAAAAACTCTAATTTGCAGTTTTTTAAAAAAAATATTGTATTCGTCGTCATCGGACTGGTTTTAATGTCTCCCCTCGGGACGCCGTCCGTTGGGAACGCTTGGGCCGCCGACGATAATTCCGACCCCTATGCCGGCGCCAAGGTAGATTACCGCGCCTATCTCCAGCAGCTCAAGGCCCTGAGCGCGCAGTATAAGCAGATCACCGGGGAAATGAAAGAGGTGATCAAGGAAGAGGGTATCCCCGTATTCGACGAAAACACAGGCGAGATCACCATGCAAAAGAATCTCGATTTCAGCCCCGCGGCAGGTTCCGGGGACGTCAGCGAGACCGATAAGGAAATGACGGCGACGGTGGAGATGCCGGGCCTCAAAAAAAACAGCATACGCGCCAGCATCGTCGAAGGCCGCACGCTCAAAGTCATCGGCGAGCGCAAGTCTGACGGTCAGGCCGTGCAGAGGCTGGTACAGCTTCCGGCCATTGCCAAAGATAAGGGCCATAGGGCCAAATACGAGGACGGCGTGCTCACCGTGACAGTACCCAAGGCCGCCCCGGCCACTCAGGAAGTCCCCATCTCCGTCAGGTAAAACTCCCGTTGTTTAATTTCTTGATGATTTAAGCGTGTCGTCTATAATAGGAAAAACCATGGGCGGCCGCACACTTATTTTTGTCCCCACTTATAATGAGCGCGGAAACATTGAGCTCCTTTACGCGAGGATCAAGAAACTCGCTTTGGACGCCGATATCCTTTTTTTGGATGACAACTCCCCCGACGGCACAGGCCAAATCGCCGACGGGATCGCCGCCACGGACACACGCGTGCAGGTCATCCACCGCGCGGGCAAACTCGGCGTCGGCGGCGCGCATCTGGCCGGCATACACTGGGCCTATGACCGGGGTTATGAAACGTTGGTGACCATGGACTGCGATTTCACGCATCAACCCGAAGACATCCCCGTTTTCATCGACCGCGCCGAGGGCCATGACGTAGTCACCGGTACGCGCTTCACCGACCCGCGCAGCCTGAAAGACTGGGACCCCTTCCGCAAAGCCGTCACGTTCACGGGGCATTTTCTTACCAGGCATCTCTTGAAAATGCCCGAGGACGTGTCCGGTGCTTTCCGCCTGTATCGCCTCGACCGCATACCGCGTGAGCTCTTCGACCGTGTCACCGCCATCGGTTATGCGTTTTTTTTCCAAAGCCTGTTCATTCTCTCCCGCAACGGATTTAAAATCAAAGAAGTGCCCATCGTTCTTCCGGCCCGGACCTGTGGGCATTCAAAGATGACAGTGAAAGAGGCGGCGACCGGTTTCTTACTTCTCTTATGGACTTATTTCGACGCGAAACTGCGTAGGCAAAAATACATGCTTCCCCAGCGTGCCCCGTCCCAAGAGCGCCAAGCCGTGCTGATGAAAGGTCCGCAGTCTCTGTGAGCGACCACCTGTCCGTCAAAACCATCACGCAGTGCCGCGTCTGCGGGTCGCATCAGCTGGCCACGATCATTTCTCTGGGCAGCATCTACGTCTCCGATTTCGTCAGTGACCGTACGGCCTCTGCGGAAGAGACCTATCCTCTGGAGCTGGTGCTCTGTGACCCTGCCCCGGGAGGCTGCAGCCTATTGCAGCTCAGGCACTCGGTGGACCCCTCGAAGATGTATAATTTTTATTACTATCACTCCGGGACCAACGTGATGATGCGCCAGGCACTGGCCGACATCACGCGCCAGGCCGAAAAGAGAACGCCGCTTAATCGCGGCGACCTGGTGCTGGACATCGGCTGCAATGACGGCACGCTTCTGAGATCGTATAAAAAGAAGGGTCTCAAGCTCGTCGGTTTCGACCCGGCCAAAAACCTGATACACGAGGCGCAGGTAGGCACCACAGGTATCATCAACGATTATTTCAACTACGACGCCTTCGAACGCGAATTTCCCAATAAAAAAGCCAAGGTCATCACCAGCATAGCGATGTTTTATGACCTGGACGACCCCAACAAATTCGTCGCCGACATCGTGCAGTGCCTGCACGACGACGGGCTTTGGATCATACAGATGAGCTATCTGCCGCTGATGCTTAAGGCGAACGCGTTCGACAACATCTGCCACGAGCATTTGGAATACTACGCGATGATCTCACTTCAAAACCTGCTGAAGCGTCACCGTTTGAAGGTCGTCGACGTAGAACTCAACGACGTGAACGCCGGCAGTTTTCGTGTCTACGTGAGACATGAGGACGGCGACGCGCCGGCGGCGGGTCTCGGGCGCGTGCGGGCACTGGAGAAAAGCGAAAAGAGGCTGCGTCTCACCGACAAAGAAACGTATTTCCGTTTCGCCGCCAGGATCTTCGCCGAGCGTGAACAGGTGTATCACTTTATCAAGCGCGAAGTGGAAAACGGTAAGAAGGTCTTCGTCTACGGCGCCTCGACCAAGGGCAACACGCTGCTTCAGTATTTCAATCTGGACTACCGGCTGATCCAAGGTGCCGCAGAGAAAAATCCCGACAAATTCGGGAAAAAAACCGTAGGCACGCTGATCCCCATTATGAGCGAGGAAGAGGCCAAACGCTCCAAGCCGGATTATTTTCTGGTGCTGCCGTGGCATTTCCTCGATTTTTTTCTCCGGCAGGAGAAGGCCTATCTCAAATCCGGAGGGCATTTCATCGTGCCTCTTCCTCATATGCGAATCATCCCTCCGATCAAGAAAAAATAGGCCGATGCGTAAAGCGGCCCCTTATATTTTCCTCGCGATGTTATTTGCGGCGTTTCACCACGAGGTGGTCTTCAGCGGCAAGGTCTATTACAACAAATGGATTTTTCGCAACCACGCGCCTTTCCCGCGCCCGGAGGCCGCCCAATTGAACCCGCTCAACCCCAGCACTGAGTACATGACGGCCTATTTTCCCTACAAGCACTACCTGAAGGCGGCGCTCAGGGAGAAGACGCTGCCGTTGTGGAACCCTTACGTGTTCTGCGGTTTTCCTCTTTTAGCCAACGGCAATACCTGCGTGTTTTCGCCGTTCAACCTATTTCTGCTCTTGGCCGAGCCCTACCGCGCCTACGTGGCGGTGCTGGCGCTATTTTTCATGGCCGGGGCATTTCTCACTTATTATTTCCTGAAGAAACACCTCGATCTGTCAACGCCTGCGTCGCTGGCCGGGGCGGTGGCGCTGTTGCTCTGTCCGCATCTCATACAGTTCGTCGATTATGACACCATGCTTTCGTTTATCTGGGCGTTTCCTCTGGCGCTGATCGCCGCCGAGCGCCTGGCGCGTGACGCGCGCTGGGTGGCCATCGCGCCGCTGTTCTTTCTACTGTCGATAGTCGCCGGACACGTGCACGGCACGGTCAACGCGCTGATCCTGTTCACGCTTTATTTTTTTTGGGCGGCGCCGCGGCAGAGGACGCTGTTCAAGGACGTGTCGGCCTACGCGGCGGTGATCCTCCTGTTCCTCGGGGTCTCATTCTTCATTCTTTGGCCGACGGCGGATTTTTTTAGGCAAAGCCACTGGCTGCCCGAGCTGAACGGCGGGGGACTGGGCGCGCAGTTTCCACTCTCTCCGCTCACCGCCGTGTACCCGGCGATGAACAAGGTCCCGTTGTTTTATAAATTTTTAGGCAAGATGACAGGCGACAAGGTCTCTTTCGGTTCCGCTGTTCTGGTGGGCACGCTGCCTTTTCTGATGGGCCTGGTGTCCTGTTTTCTACTTTTCTCGAAAAGCACGGGCAGGAAGGTGAAGCCGTTCGCTTTTTTGATCTTCTCGTATCACATCTACACGATAGTGCCCTTCACGGCGCTGGTGCCGGGCGCTTTGGGACAGTTTCTCAACGTCGCGTTTTTCAAATACTGGCAACTCTACGCCTTTTCCTGTTTTGTCGTCACCGCCTATGCCTTCGACGCGCTGTTTTCCGACGCGTTGTGGACCACGGTGACGCGCAGGCTGACCAAGGCGCTTTTTTTTATTTTGGTGTTGCCGACCACTGTCGCGGCGGCGGCTTTTTATTTTTTTAGAGAGCCGCTACGCGCGCGGCTTTTTTCCCTGCTCGAGCAAAAGGGGCTGTCGGCGCCGGACCCTTATTACCAGCGGCGCTTCGCCGAGCTTTTTCAAAGCGCCTATGACGTGCTCTCCATAGACTCGGTGTGGATGCTTTTGCCGCCGCTTCTTTTCGCTGTGCTGCTCGTTGTGCTTTCCAAGACCACGCGGCAGCTCAACGGCAACCAGCGCGGCGCGCTGAAGGGCATTTTACTGTTGGTTTTGACGGCTGAGCTTTTCATCGTGGGCCGCAACTTCGTGACAGTGCCGGTGAGCGCGGCCGACGTGTGGCCGACCACTCAGACCACCGACTTTTTAGAAAAGGACAAATCGCTTTTCCGTGTCATGGCGCTGCAGACCACAGGCAAACCCGGCGAAGGCGTGCAAAAGTATATTTTAAAGCCCAACCTCAGCGTCCCTTACCGGCTGTATGACGTAGGGGGCATGGATTCCATCACCAGCGGCAGGTATTTGTATTTTACGCAAAAATACCTCACCGGCAGGCTCGAGACGCCTTTTTCGCGCTACGGCCAGTTGGATTTCGAGTGGGTGAACGCACCGGTGGCCAGCCTGCTCAACGTGAAATACGTTTTGGTCTCTGATCACCGGCTGATAGAAGAACCGGGCTTCGAGCCCGTGCTCAAGGCCGAGGGGTTGGTGGTGTATGAGAATAAAAACGTATTGCCGCGCGTCTTTTTCACGCGCAAGGTGAGGCGGTTTACCGATTTCGACGCGGTGTTTCAGGGAGTGACAGAACAGCCGTTCAGCCATGAGCCCTGGGTTTACGCTGATACTGAGGAGGCGCTGAGCTCGCCCGCTTCCTCGGAGGCCTTGGCTGAGCTCCAACTTCTTGAGTTTAAGCCTGACAATGTAAAAGTGGCGTTAAAGACACCGGAAAAGGGTATGCTCGTGTTCACAGACAGCTATGACAGGGGCTGGAAGGTGTTTGACAACGGTCGTCCGGCCACGCTTGAGCGAGTGGATGGCCTTTTTAAAGGCGTGTCATTAAACGCCGGTGCCCATGAAATCCAATTTACTTACAGACCCCAAACGCTGTATCAAGGCCTGGCGGTTTCTCTGGTCACACTGCTTTCTATGATCGTTTTTTTGGTCCTGAGCGGCCGATTCCGGGTCAATTGACAAAGCAGAGGAGGATTGTTAAAATGGGCCGATTAGTGGGTTAGATCCCCGTTTGATCTCTGCCACTCGATCTCTTCTTTTGAGTACAATTACTCATAAAAAAGTTTAGAAAGTCGGTTTTATTTCTAACAGCTGGAGATTCTCACGGTTTGACTGACGATAAGAACGCTTTCGGTGGGCAGGTCAAGCAACTGGGCGTCCTTACAGTCATCCCTCTAATACTCCTTGTGGGGCCGACGATCGGATTTTTGATCGGAGGGTGGATTGACCGCAAGGCCCACGTGTATCCGTGGTTCACAATACTCTTTGTTTTTATGGGGTTTGTCGGTTCGGCGCGGGAAATTATTCGTCTTTTAAAGCAGATTTTAAAAGACGAAAAAGAGAATAAGGATTCAAATGCCTAATCAATTTTTCAAAACGGTGGCCATGTCCGGACTGATCTGCTCCGGCCTTGTGTCTCTGAGTGCGCTGGCGCTGGGCCGTATCGTGTGGGCAAGCGGGGTGATGGTCGGCGCGTTTTGGGTGCTGCTCAACGTGTTTTTCCTGTTTCAACTTTTTGAAATGAGCATGAACCTGCGCGAGCCAAAAAAGGGACGCATCCTGTTGCTGTCCGTCTTAAAGTTTCCGGTGCTTTATCTAGCCGGATTTTTTATTTTAAAGACACGCTTTTTCCCTGTGTTGAGCCTGCTTACCGGGCTCACGTTATTTTTCATGGTGCTAGCCATCCGAGTGGCGCGTGCCAATTTCGGCGGCGCGGGGATGCACACCAAATTGATGCAGGTGGCGGGGGCTATGTTGGGATTTAGTGTCGCGGGCCGCTCGGCCGTTGCCTGGGCCTCGGAGGCAGCGCATCACGCCTCAGAGGCGGCCCCACACGGCCAGGCGCACGGTTCTTCCGGGGGCGGGTCGCTGCATACCACCAATCTTGTGGGGCTCTTGGCACAGATCATCGGTGGCTCCGCAGGGGAGATGCTGCTGCGTTTCGAGAACGTGATTTATGGCGCGCTGGTCATTTTCATACTGTTTTTCATTTTTTACAAGGCGTCCAGCCGAGCGTCGCTCAAGCCGGGCCGACTACAGGCGGCCTGCGAGGCTGTGGTGGAAGCCCTCACGGGTTTTGTCTGTAGTATCTTGGGGCCGCAGGGCAGAAAATACGCGCCGTTTCTGGGCACGCTGTTTCTTTATATCCTGACCATGAACCTCATAGGTCTGGTGCCTTTGATGAAGTCCAATACGGCTAACTCCATCACTCTGCCCGGGCCCGTGCCGCTGCCGGTGCCGACCACTACGGTAGCGCTGGCGCTCATCGTTTTCGTTTACGTGCAGTCCGTGGGCATCAAGAACCTGGGCGTTATCGGTTATCTCGACCACATGGCGGGGACGCCGCGTGACATTTTCGGTTTTATCATGGTGCCGCTCATGCTGCCGATACACTTGATAGGCGAGCTGGCCAAGCCTTTCAGCCTCACGTTCCGTCTTTTTTGCAACATCATGGGCGGCCATATCCTGGTCGCCGTTTTTATAGGTATGGCGATGGGGGCGGCGTTCATCCCGTTCCAGGTGCCGTTTTTGATTTTTGAAATCGCTACCAGTACTATCCAGGCATTTGTATTCACGCTGCTGAGTACCGTCTACATCGCGATGATGCTGCCCCATAACAACCACAGCCATGAGGTGGCGCATTCTCATTAAAGCTTCAGCCTGGGGGTCAGACCCCTTGGCGATAGGTAAGTTGGCATTTTATGTTTTTTGGCGCCAAGAGGTCTGACCCCGAAGCCCAAAATTTAGCGATTAACACATAACAAATAAATAAAAGGAGACTCAATGACTTATCAAACTGCTTTATCCATATTTCTCCCGCTTTCTCTCGGCATCGCCGCGTTTGGTTCGGCGGTGGGTCTGGGCCGCGCGGTTGCCAGTGCCATGGACGCCACAGCGCGCCAACCCGAGGCGTCGGGCAAGGTGCTGGTCAACATGATGGCCGGTTGCGCTCTGATTGAAGCGCTCACGCTGTACGTACTGATCGTCGTGTTCGTGCTTTCGGGGAAAATCGGCGCTTAATTCGCTGGGCATTTTGTGAACAATCCTATTTTAAGCGAAATCATAGTCCAGATCCTGGGCTTTTTCATCGTTTTCCTGGTGCTCAGGCACTTCGCCTGGGGCAAACTCTTGGGCGCCGTCGACGCGCGGAGAAAGAGCATCGATGACGCTTTTACCGACATCGAAAGGCAGAAGAAGGCCCTTGTAGACCTGGAAAAGGACTATCGCAACCGGCTCGAGCACATCGAGCAGGAGGCGCGCTTCAAGATCAAAGAGGCGGCGGACTTGGGTCTAGTGTTGGCCAAGGACATACAGGATAAGGCCCGCGCGGACGCTCAAAAGATGGTAGAACGCGCCGAGGCTGAGATAAAGCAGGACCTGGCCAAGGCCAAACTTACGCTTCGCGACCAGATCGTAGGGCTCTCGAGTCTGATGACGGAGAAGATCATCCGCGAGCGTCTGGACGCGCAGAGCCATCAAAAGCTGGTGGACGAGTTTATCAAGGACATCGAAAGGGTCTGATGCGATGAAGGACTGGCTGGCCGCCGAGCGTTATGCCCGGGCGCTTTTTGAGATCGTAGCGGCGCGTGGAAATGACCGTGATGTCGAGGCGGAGCTGGAGTCTTTTTCGGCGTCGCTCAAGGCCGAGCCCGAATTTGGAAAGTTCCTGAACAACCCTTCCTTCAGGGTCGAGCAGAAGAGAAAGCTCCTGGAGACGCTTTATCCGAAAAACAAGACACTACTCGATTTTTTGACACTGCTTTTCGAGAAAAACCGTTTCAACCTGATACATGAGATAGCGGTGAGTTTCAAAAAGATCGCCGACATGGCGCAGGGCGAGGGCCTGGCCGAGATACAATCGGCCGTGGCGTTGGACGCGCAGTCCGAGAAGGCGATAGTCTCGCGGCTTGAAAAAATTTCGGGACAAAAGCTTGTGATTAAAAAAGCAGTAAACCCCGCGCTGGTCGGCGGCGTGGTGGTGCGGATGCAGAATAAAGTATTGGATGGCTCGGTGAAATTCAAGATAGAGACCTTAAAGAGAGAAATGACGAAGATAGCAACGTTTTGAGGGAGAGGGCATGGCACTGAAACCTGAAGAAATCACGAGTATATTAAAAGAAGAGATCAAGCAGTTCGACGGCGGCGTCCGTATGGAGTCCACAGGCACCATCCTCTCCATCGGCGACGGCATCGCGCGCGTGTACGGGCTGGACGATTGCATGGCCGGCGAGCTTTTGGAGTTTCCCGGCGGCGAGCTGGGCATCGCGCTGAACCTGGAAGAGTCCAACGTCGGCGTCGTGCTCTGCGGCGAAGGCCACGGCATCAAGGAAGGCGACATCGTCAAGCGTACTAGTCGTATCGCCAGCATCCCGGTCGGTAAAGGGCTTCTGGGGCGCGTGGTCGACGCGCTGGGACGCCCGCTAGACAACAAGGGGCCCATTGTGGCCACCGAGACCCGGCCCATAGAATTCAAGGCGCCTGGCGTACTGGCCAGGCAGTCGGTAAAAGAGCCTCTACAGACCGGCATCAAGGCTGTGGACGGCATGATCCCCATCGGCCGCGGTCAGAGAGAGCTGATTATAGGCGACAGGCAGACCGGCAAAACAGCAGTGGTTATAGACACCCTACTGAACCAAAAAGGCAAGGACGTGTACTGCATTTACGTCGCGACGGGGCAAAAGTCCTCGAGCGTCCTGTCTGTGGTCAAGATTTTGGAAGAGCACGACGCCATGGCCTACACCACCATCGTCAGCGCGCCGGCCGACGTGGCCGCCACGATGCAGTACTTGAGCCCTTACACCGGCGCCGCTATCGGCGAGTATTTTCTCTACAACGGCATGCACGCGTTGGTGGTTTATGATGATTTGACCAAGCACGCGGCCGCTTATCGCGAGCTGTCACTTCTCTTGAGAAGGCCGCCGGGACGCGAGGCGTTCCCGGGCGATGTGTTTTACCTGCATTCACGCCTTCTGGAGCGCGCGGCCAAGCTGCGCGAGGATTTGAAGGGTGGCAGCCTCACGGCGCTGCCCATCATCGAGACGCAGGCCGGCGATGTGTCGGGCTATATCCCGACCAACGTGATCTCCATCACCGACGGCCAGATCTATCTGGAGTCGGACCTGTTTTTCTCCGGCGTGCGACCGGCCATCAACGTGGGCCTTTCGGTTTCGCGTGTCGGCGGCAACGCGCAGACCAAGGCCATGAAAAAAGTGGCAGGCAAACTGCGTCTGGAGCTTGCGCAGTACCGAGAACTGGCCGCGTTCATGCAGTTCGGCTCGGACATGGACAAGTCCACTCGCGATCAGCTTAACCGAGGCTCGAGGCTGGTAGAGGTCCTCAAACAGGGCCAGTACGTGCCTATGGCGCTGAACCAGCAGGTCAGCATCATTTATATCGCCACACGCGGCGTCCTGGACGACGTGCCCTTGGACAAGATACAGGCCTTCGAGAACGGGTTCCACAAGTTCGTGGCTGAGAAATATCCGGACGTGGTGAACGACTTGGAAAAACAAAAAGAATTGACGGACTCGGTGGCCCAGCGGCTGGACCGCGCTGCCAGCGAATTCAAACAGCAGTTCTTAAAAGCGTAAACTATGGCCTCGTTAAGACAGATCCGGCGACGGATGAAGAGCATAGAGAACATCCATGAGATCACCAAGGCCATGGAGATGATCGCGGCGTTCCGTTTCAAAAAGGCGGAAGGCCGTTTCTCGAGGTCGAGGTCCTACCTGCTGGAGATGGAAAAGCTCATCGCCAATCTGTCCAGAGCCGCCGGCGAAAATCTGACACACCCTCTGTTCGAGAAAAGAAAGTTGAAGAAAAAGGCGCTGGTGGTGATGACAGGCGACAAAGGTCTCTGCGGCGCCTACAACACCAACCTGATGCGCGCTGCCCAGGTCTGGCTCAACCAGAACAAGGGTTATGAGACATTCCTGGTTCCCGTGGGTAAAGTGGGCTGTGATTTTTTCAAAAAAAGGCACGCGTCGCTGCTGTCCGCGTACCCCGAGAAGGCCTCCGTGGACCTGAAAATGGCCAAGGCGTTGACCGAGGAGCTCAAGGGGTTCTTTCTCTCGGGCAAGGCCGACTCCGTCGAAATTTTATACACGGCTTACCGGCCCGGGAGCACAGGCTCCAACCGCGTACAGCCGTTTCTCAGTCTAAACTACCTGATGGAGCAAAAAAAAGACGACAAGGGCGGTGTCGATTACATCTACGAGCCGGATTTTGACACGGTGTTCATTTCGCTTTTGACGCGTTATCTGGAAGGCAAGATTTATCTCTGTCTTTTGGAGTCGCTGACCTCCGAGTACAACGCGCGCATGGTCGCGATGAAGCAGGCGACGGAAAACGGCGAGGAAGTACTGGACTCGCTCAAACTTTTGAGGAACAAGACAAGACAGGCCACCATCACTCGCGAGCTTTCGGAAATCGTCAGCGGCGCCAGCGTTTTGGTTTAAAGACAATCGTCATTCACTACTTTAGGAGCGAAATTTCATGCAGACTCACATCGAGGAAAAGAAAGTGACTCAAGACGCCAAAGACGGCGGCGCGAAGGCACCCCTGAA
>Ga0209726_10004067_pt1 | contig 19099 bp, 22 predicted proteins | sample Subgrocontami54m_FD_187453 | JGI IMG/M metagenome (GOLD analysis project Ga0209726, IMG submission 187453) | Subsurface groundwater microbial communities from S. Glens Falls, New York, USA - GMW46 contaminated, 5.4 m (SPAdes) (version 3) | ecosystem: Environmental > Aquatic > Deep subsurface >... | reverse complement strand
GGTCTTGGCGGAGTGCAGCGACTTCCTGTCGGATGTCTTGTGCCATAGGTTGCCAGTATACCATGTGGCGGCTTTTTTCGGACGCTTTCCCAGTTCGGACGCGCAGCGTTCCATTGGGGTGGAGGTCGGGGGAAGGCGGGCTCTCCGCCCCATACCACGAGAGTTCGGTCTCTCACGCTGGGGGGTTGCGGGCTAGTATTCGTCCGCGAGCAATATCGTCAGCACGCGCTTGGTCGTGCCGGGGTCGCTCGGGTCGGGCGAGCCCCACTTCATGCTCTGGTCGTAGTAGTCGATTTTCCAATTGAGCGACACGCCGTCGAGCGGGAAGATGCCAAAGTCGTGCTCGCCGTAGGGGTCGTTGTCCTCGGTGAACGCGTCGAAGTCGCGCACCGCGGCAACCGCACGGTCCACGAAGTCGTTGCCGCGAGCGGCAACCCCACGCGTAATGACCAGTCGACCGTTGCCAATACGAACGCCTATAAGGTCGAGGTCGGCGCGCATCGTGTCGTTGAGTTCGTGGACGCGCTTCGTCCGCTCCACTTGGCGATGTTCCTCCTCGTACGCTTCGCGCATGCGTTCTTCCTGTTCGGTTTCTTTGTCCATAAGTGAAGTGATGAACGAATAATCTACAGGGGTTCGCCGCAGTCGTCGCAGGTTTTGGCGGCGGGGTCGTTGTCCGACCCGCACTCGCACTGACGCATCACCTCCACTCGGGCGACATCGCCATAATCGTTGCGGTAGTGCTTCGCCATGACCTGCTCCTCTGCACTCGCGGCGTCGGCCGCCTCGACATTCTCGAACTCGCGCAACTCGAACGCATGTACGCACCACAATTTTTTGCTCATACGCTATTTGCAATGAACGGGTAATCGAACACCGCGGCCTAGCCGCGCTTCTCTTCATTGGCGTTCTTGCGCTTCGCAAACCGCGCACTTGCGGAGAGCATCTGCTCCGCCTCTCGAAAGACCACCTCCGCGGCGTCTTTCAATTGCTTCGAGACCTCCGCCATCTGCATCGCCCTCTGCTCGAACGACTGCTTTTTGTCCGTAGACATACCGTCGTATCGTTTGGTTAGTAATTCGACCACCTCGTCTTTTCCGCGAGGTCTCAACGACACGGCGAGCCGCGCCGCGTCGGGTCAAGCCGGGGGACCCACTGAGATTTCCAATCGAAGGAACTGCCGCCGCGCTGTGGGTGGCTTGAGGCGGCGTGGTCGGCTCGCAAGAATAAAGAGACCTGGCGGAAAGACGGGTCAGGATTGGGTTCGCGCTCGTGGTAGGGCGGGAGCTGCCGAGGGGAAAGCGTCAGGAAAACGCAGCCCGTGTGTGCGAGCTGCTCTTTATGCGCCAGCGATGGAAGCCCGAAGGGTCAAGACCGCAGGGCTTGATTCACGACAGCGCGGCGCCGCGCAGCGGCGGGCGCCCACATCATTTGTATCAAAAAAGAAAAACCGGCCCTGGTGGACCGGATTTGCGTCGACGCCTCGTCCCACCTCTCGGCGACGACGGACATCTCCACCCTATAGAAAGTCCTGTGCTAAGTCGGAGTGCTACTTTGGACGCATGAAGATAAGCCGAAAGTACGGGCCCAAGAAGCCGTCTGGATTTCCGTCGTCGGCGCCGAGCCGCAGTTCCTTCCCCCCGTCGGACATCAGTTCAAATACATTGAGGTCACCCTCCGAGTTGGTGATGGGCTCCATCGCGATCCGAAGCCACCCACCACGCGGCTGGTCATTGTGGGACAGGCGTAATGCGGGACCAACTTCGGCTGGACAGAGCACAAGACCGAGCTGTAAACCACGCGCATAGACACTCTTGTAAGATCCTCCTTCATTGAGGCCGAGGTCGTCAACTGAGGCGACCACGAGGTCTACGTCGGTCTCCTCCGGAGCGACAGCAATCTTGTGAAGCAAGTCGTTCGCGTGGGCGCTGATCTTCATACCCACTTTCTTAAGTGCCTTACGGTAGGCGTCGCCGGATTTTAACGCACCCAGCTTAACGGTCTTCCAGTTCGGAAACTCTTCCTCGCTTTTTGTGTTTTCTATACTCCCAGTATTCTGACGCAAAAATTGCTCGTCTCCCGGGAGCAACGGTTCTCCGCGTCTTCGTTTCTCAGTAATTGAGCGTTCTTGTGCTCGGTCGGCGACCCTCTTGTCGGGTTGTTTTTCTTTTCTCATATAGAAGTAATTTATCATGATATGGAACGTGTGTCATGCGACTGCATCATATGGTGCCAAACAAGGCGCCGACTCGTGCACGCCGCAGGGACATCACTATCTCCACACAACGCCGGCGTATCCTCTTAGAGGGGTAGAAAGGCAGTGGGGTGTGCCGATTCGACACCAGACCATGTGTTGCCTTACTATCCAATCGTGCGGCACCTCGGTTGTAAGTAAGGAGACGCGGATGACTCCGCTAGCTGACAGATCGCTTGCCATACGACTATTTTTTAGTCTCGTGATATGTATCTTTATCGCCGTGTTTCTTTATTCGTTTTGGTGGTGGCAACAAAATATAATAATCGCAATAGGAACCGGCATTATTTCATCAACGGCAGTAGCGTCCTTGATACCAACAGCAACACAAAAATGGTTGTGGCACCGTCGATACATTAACTGGATACTCGGCTACCCGGACCTTCGTGGGCGCTGGGAGGGGTGGACGAAGGGCGAGCTTACGGAGCCATTTCGTATTGCAATAGAATATAGGCAGGAGGGAAAACAAATATCGGCGAAGGCGTGGTCCGCCTCCGGTGCGCGCGCTATTGGAATAACCAGCCCGATTTTTGTTGAACGCGACGACACGATACTGATTTACCCGTTCGAAGCGTTCAGAACTGACACATCGGATTCAAACGCGACGCACAGAGGTATCCATTGGCTTCGCTTGACCCGGAGCCATGGAAAGAAAATGCTGGAGGGGCGATATATTAGCGATGGCTCGAGGAACGACAACACCCGTGGTCATTCTGGTGTAATCCGTATTGGTTGGGTATCGCTGGGATACAAGGAGGAGCTAGCATACATCGAGGGACATCCTTGGGGTATCGAGAATTCAGACAGGGGAATGTAGGTCGTCATGTCGTTCACTCCTCTAGAAAAAAGGCCGCGCAGGATTGCGGGCCTTTAGGATGTACTCGCGCACCTCACTTCTTCTTGTACTTGGACTTCTTCTCTTCCTCCTGCTTGTGGTCTTCGTCGGTGTACTCCCGCAAGACGATGCGGTTGCCGACGGGCAGAGCTTGGAGAACAAGGTTCAGCCCCCTGCCGTCCTTGTGTGGCCAGGCCGACCCGATGCGAGTCCACCAGCCCTTCTCGTCTTTTTCGGCCGTCTCGGGGTCGGGATCATCGACGCAAAAAACTTTATGCGAGGGTCTTCCGCCAGACATGCTGGTCTCCTTTGCTTTGTGTGGTGGCTTGGGTTTGTCGGTACTCGTGATTGCGAACCACCCCGCAATCAGTCGAGCAGATTCGAGCAAGTCGACGCGCTCCATTGCGGCAACAAACTCGATAGCGCCTCCGCCTCGGTCGCAATCGCCGAAGCAGTGCCAAAGGTTCTTCTGCAGGTCGCAGACGAATTGTCGGCGGTTGGTGCCCTGATGTATGGGGCAGCAACCCTTGTGCGATACTCCGATGCGTTTGAGTTCGTGCAGGACGCCGTATCTTTCGAGCACGGCCGCTAAGGGCACCACGCGCCGTATTTGCTCGTAGTACACCAGTTTTGCGTGCTCGCGGTTCACGATGCACCTCCTTTCAGTTTGTACTGCCGCGCCCACACTATCCGTACACGGTATATCTGTCAATAACAGGGGAGTGCCGCCTCATTTTGGTAATCCTAAAAGTCGCCGCGTCTTGAAGACGACCTGTCAAGGGTTTGCGGCGGAGCCGCCGCGCTTCGTGTATTCGATCGAGAACGCTCCTGCGCGCCCTTGACAGGTCGGCGACGCGGCGAAAACCCAATTACCAAAATGAGGGGCGAGAACACGCGCTAGACCTTCTTCAAGAGTGAAATGATTTCGCCTTTGCCATTCGTCCAACTATCAAACGCGCCGTGGTGTGCAATTCGCTCGGGTGTGGAGTACAGGAACAATCCCGGCGCACTTCCACCGGTAATGCTGCGTTGCGCCGCAAGCATGTTCTCGATGCGCTTCTCGGATGGCGTGATGGTGAGGATGCGAAAGTTTTGGAAACCCCATGTGTCGGTGTGCTTCTTCTCGCGCCATGAGTGGAAATAGCCGGCGATCTTTTGCGCGTATGATGAGCGGTCTGTTTTGCGCTTGGTTGTGATGGGCATCGTGCTCCGGTCGAGCTCGAGGGCGAAGTTGTGGCGGGTTTGGTCAGTGAGCGCGACACTGAACAGCCGGTCGGGAATGACGGCGAGTGCAAGCGGTGTCTTGAGACCGGAGCGCAGGGACACGCGCAATTTGAACGGGTCGCGCAATTCGCGCGTTTTCTCCGGCATGAGCGGCAGCAATTCATGATGGTCGATGAGGCGCGCGTCGCCGGCGCGACACGCGTGCTCGAACGCGCACACGGCTTCCGCAACATCTAAAGTGTGGGCGAGAAAGGGCGCTGTGCTTTGTGAGTTTTTCCAGGTCCAGTCAAGCGCGGGGTCGATGCGCGTGCCGAGTTCGGCGAGCAGTTTCGCACCCAGTCGGCCGAGGCCGTAGGTGAGTGGTGGGTTGTACAGCGCTGCTAATTGGAGGTGCTGGCTCACGGGCCGATCAAGTAGGCCGTGCGCATACAGTCCCTGCAAACGGCGCAAGATACGGCCGGAATTGGTGCCGAGAAATTTTACAACTTGCGCGGAATTGAGGAAGCGAAAACGAGCGACCAATTTCAAGATTTCGATGTCGCGTTCCGTCACACGAAAGCCGCGCGGCGCCTCCGGTCGAGACAGCCGCTTTATGGGAGCATGATGCATTGTCAGCATATCGTCAGTGTACTCTGGTTCGCGGTTGTCATTTTCCGTTATCCCCATCACGACCGCCGTCTATGACGCGAAAGTTGGCCGCCTGTGACTCGGACGACTCACTGCGTTTGCGGCGCGCGGGCTTGCGCTTCGTTGAGCCGTTGCGTTTCCAAAACTCGCGGGCGTAAGTAGTGGGGGCATGAATGAATGGCTCCGGAGACCGTGGCATCGGCTCGGATGCGGCGAAGTCGGGCTCGGGCTCGCGGGGCTTTTCGAGGATGGCCGCCATGCGCGCGGCGATCGCGGCATCAACCTCGGATGCTGGTTGCAAGTAGGGGCTACGCTCGGTTGTCGACTTGAGGAACAGGGGCAGCATGAGCCGCTGAAAGAAAAGCGACTTGAAGTTCGGTGTGAGGGTGGCGGTACGCGTGCGGAACGGGCGTTCGTCCTCGATCTTGACGAAGCACTCGCGGCGGGGGAGCGAGGCGAGCTCGCCAGCGAGTCGGTATCGCTGCTCCTCCAAACTATACATCTGCGTTTCGAGCAGTTGGTACTCGGTGACGAAGCACTCCGAAAATCCTTCGGTCGTTGAAGAGCCGCGGCTGTGACCGCGGCCAATAGCGAGTGCGCGTCCTTCTCCCTCCATTTCGATATCGGAGGTCGCGCGTGATGTGCCCGCATTGATGCCGCTACTCCGCGCGTTGCTCACCCCCGAGGCCATGCCCACAACAGCAGGCGGCGCGAGGATGTCGTTGCTCATGGTGAGGAACTGGGATTGATTTTGCCCGGAAGCGGATGCCGCCGCTGAACCTTGCATGACTGCTTCGGCCGATCCTTTTCCGCGCGCCGAGGTATGCGACACGGTCTCGGCAATGCTCTCGTGGTCGGTTTGCATTTCGGAGCGCGACCATGAGTGCGTTGTTTCTTTCTTCTGTCCGACTGCAGTCGGCCGCTTGCTGTTCGGTTTGTACTGTTCGTAGTCGATGTGCGTGGCAAAAAACTCATCGGCAAGATACGCGGCGCTTTCGCTTTCGAGACCTCCAAAAACAACCTTGACCGCACAGTTCGTCATGAGCGCGTCGAGGACGAACGGGCCTTTTTCTTTGACCTGACCGAGACGCTGCAAACTGCACACAATCGACAAGCCATACTTTGCGCTTTGGTCGACGGCGCGTGCGACATCGGCCGTAATGAGTGACTCGGCTTCGTCGAGAATGAGCCGGTGCCGCGCGCACTGCAGCGGCGGCCGACGACGTGCGGTTGCAAAAAACATTGAAGTAAAGATGGTGCCGAGGAACGCGGCGTCGGGGTAGGTGAGCGCGCTGAAATCGGCGAGCACTATCTCGCGGTCGTCCATAATTTTCCGCAGATCCAACCCGCGTTTGCTTCCAAGAATTCTTGCCAGCCGCTTATCACCCAGCCACCGGACCAGACGGTTTTTCAGCGACTCGATGAGGGTTAAAAAGTCGCGTGGATGGCGCTCGGCCAGGAGGTGGAGGTCCTCGAGTTCACGCCTTACAACTTTGTTGTCGAAGTCCTCGAGCAGGGAGCGGCGCAACTCGGCACCGCCCAACGACAAAATTTCCAGCATCTCAAGGCAGGTCAGCTTTTTGCGCGCACACAAGACGCCGGCCACATAGAGCAGGCGCGCTAATCGTGGCGTCTGCTCGGGGGCTGCATCGAAGTGGCTCTCGACGACAGAGGCGAGCACCACGGCCGCGTCGTGGCATGCCTCCCAACTATCGTCATGCGGCTGGAGGGGATTGAGACCGAAGGCATGCGGTGAAGATGGGTCGAGAAAATGCACCACGCGGTGAGTAGCGCCATTGGCGGGATTCCCAACATGAGCGAAGACGGAGCGAACAAAGCCACCATGCGGGTCGATCGCCGTGAGCCCATCGACAGACCGCTTGATGATGGAGCGCGACAGCAATTCCAACAGACCGCTTTTGCCGCGCCTGGTGCCACCGGTGATTATCCAGTGAGCATCGGGCGGGACTTGGTCGAGCCATGGGCTGGTCATGTACGCTGCTTCTCCTTCAAGCGACCGGCAAAAATCATGGAGAGGGTGCGGAGCAGTTCCGGATTGTTGGCGATCTCCGGAAGCATCTGCAGGAGTTCTTCGAGGTCGCTCTGGGAGAGGCCTGCCGATGACGATGAGGGACCGGCATGTGCAGCTGATGGCTCGATGCTCGCGAGCTGCTGCAGGGCAATCGCAAGGTCGGTTCGTGCCCGGACATTCTCGGTCTGTTTTTGGATATTCTCGATGTCGCGCGTGTGCCGGCCCACGTGGTAGGCATGGGAGGCGAGCTCGGGCACGGTCGCGAGTTTGGAGAGGGTCAGCGCCAACTTGATGCGCGCCTCGACCAACGATTCCATCTGCCCGCTCTGCGCGGTCTTGGACTTCAATAGTTGAGTGTGTGCGTCGACGAATTTTGCATCGCGCAACATTACCGTGGTGCGGCTGCCAAAGAGCCGCATGCCGCCGGAGGAGGGAAGGGCAGGAAGCGTCGGATTGTCGACCGCGACCGGCCGGCGTGGCGGAATATCAGGCAGGGACCGTTTGCTGTCGCTCATGGCTCCTAGCTCTCCATAGTGAAATTGTCGCCGAAGACACGCTCGCGTTTTCGGTCGGTCTCGGGTTGACCGGCGGCATGGCCTTTTTCGCGCATTGCTCGGAGCACTTGCTCCATGAGGTCCTCTGCTCTTTGGCGTGTCGCTTCGGATGTGGCACGCTCTCTCGCGGCCGCTTCGCCCTCGCGCTCGGCTGCATCGATTTCTTTTTGAAGGGTGGTGTTGCCAATGAGATGAGAGACGAGCGCGGTGATGCACCCGATGGCAGCGATGGCGACGAGGGTGAGACCGACGACCACAAGTGGGTCATGCAGGGCGTTATCCGCGGCGGACGCCGGTGTTGGAATGAAGCACCTGTCGGTCGCGTTGTTGTAGTGATGCGTGAGCGGGCAGCAGGTTCCTGCAGGGTTCTTCCAGTAGCCGGCAATGCACGCCGACTCCACATCCTGTTTTGGTTCTGGAGGCCGGGGAGAATACCGCCAGGAAGGTTGGGCAAGGGTGGGGCAGGAGAAGCGAAACCATGTGCGACCGCGATCGAGCCAATAGTTGCGGGCAGTGCAGTGGTGCGGGAGGTGAAGTGCGTCGATTCCGCCGTCGCAGTAAGTGTCTGGTTTGTCATCGTCGGTCCAGCAATAGATAGTGGAGGCGCTCGCCGGCATCGTCGTGAGCAGGACGATGCCGACGGCGATGGAGAGCGCGAGCTGGCGCATCATGATGACTCATTGTTGACGTTGAGGACGCGCTCGTCGTCGGTCTCAACGCGTGCGTTGCCGTCCTCGTCGACCAACAGAGAGATGCTGATGCTCGCCATTGGATTAGTCCTCCTGGTGGCGGGAAGTATTGGGCTTGCGGCCGCGTTTGTTCTTTCCATTTGTTCCGTCGACAAAGGTGAGGCCGAGGGAAGCCGCTTCGGCTATGTAAGAGGCACGCAATTCCTCAAGGCGCGCGTCGATTTGTCCACGCAGGGCGAGCAGCTCGGCATGGTGAAGGCCGTTGATGCTTGGAAGCATGTCAGTAGTGGTGATGCTGGACATTGCGTTCTCCTATTTGCTTCTTGGTTGCAGGAAATTGCCCGCGACCACTGGGGGAGCAGTCGCGGGCCGCACCGCATTTGAGACCGCGCGGTGGGAACGCGTCGGCTGCGGCGCTACATGCCCCTGGGGGTGGGCACGATCGGGTTGGGAGGGGCCATCCATTGCCGCGAGGTACGCGGCCATGCCGCCGACTGGCGGGTTAGCAACGATGAGCTCGAAGAGAAGGGCTTGCTCGTTGCCCAGGGCGCGGCGGTCGGCGACCAGGCGGCGGCGCAGCTCGCGCAGAGGCGCGCAGAAATTACATAAACATGCCGCGCGGCGGTCATGGTTGGATTTGCCAAGCGCACGAGGCGCTTTGAGCAAGTTCGTGCGTTCACGGAGTGACCGTGTTATACTGCTCGCAGGCATCGTTCATCCTCAAGGTCCGGTGCCTTTGGGGGCACCTTAGTGCTCCCCCGGCTGCGCGCCCTTCCCGGGGCGGTAGTCGCAGACCTTCGGAGCAATCCGAGGGTCTTTATCTATGACAAAGAGGAGGGTTTGTCCATCATAATCGTACGAGCATTGGTAGTGTCTCTATGGTGATCAAGCACATGACGTCTTGAGCGAGGTCAGCTATGAATAGAGAGAAAATGGTTTGGAAGAGTAGAGGCAGCGGAATGGCGAAGCGAAGCATGGGCGTTCAGAGCGCACCCCAGACGTACACCGAACGCCAAAAGACGGCGTTGGCCATGCATGCGATGGACATGGTCATGTGGCATTGGTTCCTGGGGACGGATGGAACGCCTGTGCCGAGACCCGTCGCGGGCCTTCTGTTCCTCTTGTACCTCGCGCTGAAGTCAGGAAAGAAGCTCTCGAAGACCGAGGCATGCGAGATGATGCGTGTGGAGGCCGGGACGACTGGACTCAAGTACATTGCCGAACTCGAAAAGTCGGGTCTCATCACAATTGAGCGGAAGCCACCCGAGGACAGGCGTAAGGACTTCCTAATACCGACTGAGAAGCTCGCCGACGTGGTGGAAAAACAACTGGGCAAACACGGCGACAATCTCCGGCAAGTTATGGGAATATTTCTTCTCGACGCGCTGCCAAGGAATGGCGCACCGAATGTCGCTTTGTCAGAAGACCAAGAGGGGACGGTCATTAAGGACCCCAACCCATTCTACGCGTATTGGCTGGATCGTATAGGCGTGCAGATTGAACCGCAGCAGCTTGAGATTGCGCGCCGGTTGGGTTCAAAGGTGGAACCAATGGAGCACGGGCGCTCAAAAAAGAAATAACCGCCCCACTTCCGGCGGCCTCCTTCGTTTTGTTCGCTGTCCACACACGCACCTGCGGACCCGCCGCTGCGGAGATACACTCAACACAGGGTGCGTTCCGGCACTCGGCCGCACCCAAGTTCTTGGTCTCCGCCAGTCCTCGCATCGTTGCACGCCATCATTCCCAAGATTGTGCGCGCGGCCTCGACGACTGGCCTGGGATGGAGAATGACCCTCATACATATTTAGGTACGACGAATCGACACCGGGAATTTTGGTTGTTGCCCGAGGGCGGTAAGGACGCAGAAGAGTTGTGGCTCACTCGGGAGCAGCGGCTGTCGCACACGGCGGTGTTTGGCGCGACGGGCGTCGGCAAGTCGACTTTCCTTTTGAATTTGATAGAGCAGGATATGGCGCGCGGCGACGGGCTTTTGCTGTTGGACCCGCACGGCCAACTCGCGGAAGCGGCGCTCTCACTCGTGCCACGCTCGCGCACCAACGAAGTGTGCTACCTCGACGCCGGCGACCTGGAGCACGCCGTCGGGCTGAACATCCTCGAAGACCGGCACCTGGATGAGCGGGCGGTGATTGTCGATGCTGTGGTCTCTGCCATGCGCTCGATATGGCATGAAAGCTGGGGACCGCGCATGGAGCAAATCCTTCGTCATGCGTGCACGGCGTTGGTGGAGATCCCGAACGCGTCGCTCGTGCTCCTGCCGCGTCTGCTCACCGACGACAAGTATCGCACCAGTATCATCGGTCGCATCAGCAGTCCGCAAACGCGGGCATTCTTCGGCGACCGCTTCGACGAGTGGCGGGATGAGTTTCGGGAGACGGCAATAGACCCCGTGCTTAACAAAGTGGAGGCATTTTTTGCCTTCCCTCACATTCAAAATATACTCGGGCAGGGGAGCAGTACCTTGCACTTCGAGCAGGCGATGGAGCGTGGCCGCATTGTCATTGCCAATCTCGCGAAGGGGAAGATAGGGGAGAGCGCCAGTCGATTGTTGGGCGCTCTCCTCATTGCCCGCGTGCAGACGGCTGCAATGTCTCGGCGGTGGCGCGATGGTGAAGAGTTGAAACCCTTCCACTTGCTGGTCGACGAGGCCCACAGCTTCAACACGCAAGCACTCGCACTCCTGCTGTCGGAATCGAGAAAGTTCGGGGTCTCGATTGTAGTTGTGAGCCAGTACCTCGCCTCACTCTCCGACACCATGCGCGCAGCCCTGCTCGGCAACGCAAGCACGACGGTTGCATTCCGCGTCGGCGCAGAAGATGCGAGCATCCTCGCCCCGGCATTTAACGAGATGATAGACAACAGGAGCGAGCAGAAGAAGCTCAACCCCGCGGCGCTCCTCGAGCTCCGCCGTGGGGAAGCCCTGGTGCGGATAGCCGGCGACGGTGCGCGTGTCGTCGACCTTCCGCCACCTCCGTTGGGCACGGGGAACGCAGAAGCGGTCAAGAAGCAAAGCATCCGCCACTACACGCGCCCACGCGAGGTCGTCGAGCGGAACATCAACAAGGCACGGGGGTATCAGCAGTAGGGTAGGGTGCGGTCTGTAGGGGCTACAGTAGCGTTGTTTTGCGCCCCAGGCGCTCCCAATCGCTCCTGTGTGGTCCCTTTCCCTAGGTCTCCCGTCTTGCGCGTGTCTGGCGCTCTCCTGCGCGGGGAGGAACGCATCCCGCGCTCTTACCCCCCAGTCGTCGGCGCCCGCAGGACAAGGAGAGCGTTCTTACGCCCGACTATGTCCCTGCGAGGCCGCCCGACCCCACGCTGCAAGCCGGCGACCCGGGAAAAAAGGAGGCGCTCCGCGCCGACTATTTTTACCGAGGGCGACGCGCCGCAAGCCCCGCAGCACAGTACCTTACTCCCAGTAAGGTATATGCGGGGTTGTGGCGTGGGGTCGGGCGGCCGGAGCGAAGCGGAGGACGACCGACGACTGGGGGGTAATGTGTTGCGCCGCAAGGACTTTCGGTGATTGCGGCACCATCAATAAGTATGAAAAAGGTGTACAAATCGAGCGTACACCCTTTTGTACACCCTGTTTTTCGCGATGTCCTTGAGCTTTTTGCGCGTTGAGCTGGGTTTGGTTTGGGTGTCCTTTATCAATCACACTACGAAAGGTGCGGTTCGACCACACCGTCGCAATTTGTCAAGGGGTTCCTACATTCAAAGAATGTTTTGAGCGAAGAACTGAATATTCTTCTTCTGTATATACTTATATAGAGTGAAGTAAACCTGCTTACATCTTGGGGTCCACTGGTTTACTTCTAGAGGTAAACCTGCTTACTTCTGGACGTGCTCCTTTGGCCTGCTTGACCCGGAAATTGATAGTGTAGAAGTTAGTTTTCCCTTGGCCGCGCCGGCGGACTTCAATGAGGCCGGCTCTTTCGAGTTCGGCAATGAGCTGCGTGATGCGAACTCTGGTGGTACCAGCGTGTTCGGCCAAGGTATCTTGGCCGGGGAAGCAAAAATCGTTGTTCCACCCATAGCTTATGAAAAGGGCATAAACTGTCTTTGCGCCAAAGGAAAGATGAGGGTTGCGCATTATAAAAACGGGTACTTGGACGAAGCCGCCGCGAGAGACCGGGTCGGCCCCCCTGAATTCCATATTGCGCTCTAGGTTTTTGAGTTGGGCTCCGATGTGCTGCACCCCCGCATTATACGGCCCGGTGGTGGTGGCCGTGGTGTCTCGTGGGGATAAGGTCGTCTAGAGGTCCTGGTGGTCGACCGGCAGCGGTTCTTTCGGTGCCGATCGCAGCATCTTCCCTCCCACAGCCATGTTCTCAAGCGTATCGAGCATGCGGGTTGCGATATGCTTCACATCGTCTCGCGTCTTGCGGGCCTCGCGCACTTCCTCCCGGAGAAATGACCTGTCGTCTTTGAGTTCGACGATGACCTGTTCCCTGCCTTCGACTTGTGCAAAAAGTTTTGCGTTCTCGATAAGAACCTCCGCAAGTGATCGCCGCTCGCCTATCGGCGCCGCAACTAATGCGACGCTAGCGTCGCTTGGTGCGGAGGTTGCGGCCGCTTTGTTGAGCGCTACCGCAAGGTCGTGCGGCGCTGGCGGCGCTTCCCCTGCGGTAGTTATTCGCGGTTGCTGATTGATGAACGCGTCAAGCGATTCGTCGTTGATGAGCCACTCGGCTCCGTAGGTCGTGCGAATTTTCTGCGCGGTGATTACGCCTTCGATGCAATAGTTTTGGAGCGTTCGCTCGGCCGGAATTTTGCGGCCACGGGTGGCGAAAAGTTCTCGCGCTTGGCCGACCGTGAGTGTGTATCGAAGACCATCGGCAAGTGCCGCAAGAGGTTCCGCTGATGCGTCGCTGGCGGCGCTTCGTGCGGGAGTTGCGGGCGTTGTGTTGAGCGCTACCGCAAGGTCGTGCGGCGCAAGCGGCGCTTCCTGCGGTTGGTCAGTCATGCTGTCAGTGTAGCAAGCGCACGCGGTCGCGCTTGCCGTTATCCCCATCGCTTGCCTCGTCCCACCTCTCGGCCGGACGGAGAGGGAACAAAGTCCACGGATTTTCCACGAGTCGATCGCCGACTTTCCTGATCTGTTCCGTTTTGAGCTGCTGGCTGAGGAAGATTGCGCCTGCCGCCAACACGTTGATTTTGCGGGGGTTTGCATGGTGCTGCCGCTCGGGATTGAACCGAGGACCTCTCCCTTACCAAGGGAGTGCTCTACCACTGAGCTACGGCAGCAGCCGGATCCCTCCCTCTCTCTGCAAGCGGGAGAGGGGACGGCGCGGGGTAGGTCTAACACCGCGGCCTTCGTGCGCGCAACAAGGTGTTCGTGCCGGCGATGCGCCGAGGCGGGCTCGGCTGGAGGGGCAATTCGCAGCTGGAAGGCTTACGAGCCACGCCCTGCAAGCTGCGCATGGAGTGCCGTCAGGATGGCGTCGCCGGCGGCGCTGCGCGCGCTGAGCTCGAGGCTATCCGCAACAATCCGGGCGATGTTCGCTTCGACGATGCCTGCAAGGTCGCGGAACGGGTGGGCTTCGTGCACAAGGGCGGCAGGGGAAGCCATCGCGCCTACCACAAGACCGGCGAGCCCATCGGCCTCAACTTTCAGAATCGACGCGGAAAAATCCCCAGGTACCAAGCCGAGCAGCTGATCGCGATAATCGACAAGTACGAAGGCGGACCATGACCGAGACAAACCGGTATCCTGCCCAGGTGTTCTGGAGCGACAGCGACAGAGGGTTCGTCGCGACCGCCAACGACCTGCCCGGCTGTTCGGCGTTCGGGGAGACGCAGCAAGACGCGCTCGAGGAACTGCAAGATGCGATCGCGGCATGGATCGAGGCAGCCCGAGCGGCGGGCAATCCGATTCCTGAGCCCTCGACGCCCTCCACCGATCATCACCACAGCGGCAAAGTCCTCGTGCGCATGCCGCGCAGGCTGCATGCTCAGCTCGCGCAGGCCGCCAAGCAGGACGACGTGAGTCTCAACCAATATATCGTCTATCTGCTCTCGAGCGCCGCCGGCTCGCGCGTTTCCGAACAGCCCAGGAAATCCCGGCGCGCGGTCTCAACAGCCAAATAACACCAGCGTCTCTAGGTGCGGCTTTCCGAACCGCCCTGCAGCTTGGCGAGCAGGCGGGAGAGCTCGCGCTGCTCGGCCTTGGTGAGGCGCGCCGCGACGCCGGCCTCGAGCGCGCGGAATTTTTCGCGTGCGGCCAGGAACACGGGCTCCGCCGACGGCTCGAAGTAGAGCGCATGACAGCGCCGGTCGCTCGCCAGCACGTGGCGCTTGACGAGCCCGCGCTTCTCCAGCCGGAAGATCACCGGGCTCATGGTCGACTTGTCGACGCCGAAAGCGGCCGCCAGCGCCACCTGCGTCACGCCGGGGTTGGCCCTGATCAGCGTCAGCACGCCGAACGAGCCGGGCGTGAACTCGAAATCGCCCAGCGTCGCCTCGAACTCGGCGAAGATCTTGGCTTGCGTGCGCCGCACCTGATAGCCGACGTAGCTCGGCAGCTCGTCGAAATCGATCTGCTCGCCGGCGTCACCGGACGCCCTGCGCCTGAGCGCCGCGCTCGATCTCTTCATCCGCCACGGCCTTTCGAACAATTCCGCAACTTCACTGCCTGCCGGCGATTTCTGGCCCGTCGCTGCCGAGCACGCAAGGGCAAGCGCCGTATTGCCAGGTATGCGGCAGAGCGGGATGTGGTGCGCCGAAGCGTCGGTTTGCGGAGCACCGCAAAGGCGGTACATAGGTGCAGCACTGCGGCCAACGCCGGCCCCAAGGAGCCCCTCATGCGCGAGCGCTCGCATTTCCTGCTGCTCAACGTCGGTCATTTCCTCGACCACCTGTTCACGCTGATCTTCGCCACCGTGGCGGCGCTGGCGCTCTATCGCGAATGGGGGCTGGGCTACGCCGACCTGCTGAAATACGCCACGCCCGGCTTCTTTGCCTTCGGCGTGTTCGCGCTGCCCGCCGGCTGGCTCGCCGACCGCTGGAGCCGCGACGGCATGATGAGCGTGTTCTTCGTCGGCATCGGCTTTGCCTCCATCGCCACGGCGTTTGCGCGCACGCCGTTCGAGGTCGGGCTGGGACTGTTCGTGGTCGGTGTGTTCGCCGCCATCTATCACCCGGTCGGCCTCGCCATCGTGGTGGAGAAGTGGAAGAACACCGGCATGCGCATTGCCGTCAACGGCGTGTTCGGCAACCTCGGCGTCGCCAGCGCCGCGCTGATCACCGGCTACTTCATCGACCACGGCGGCTGGCGCATCGCCTTCGTCGTGCCCGGCATCGTCTCGATCCTGATCGGCATCGGCTACACGATCCTGATGTGGCCCGAGATCACCTATCCGCAACACAAGACGAAAGGGCGAGCGGAGGCCCGCGCGATGCCGGCCGACGTCAAGGCGATGCTCGTGCGCGTCTCGGCCATCGTGTTCCTCACCGCCGCGGTGTCGAGTGTCGTCTTTCAGTCCACCACCTTTGCGCTGCCCAAGGTATTCGAGGAGCGCCTGGGCGGCCTCACCGTGTCGGCCACGGCAGTGGGGGGCCTGGCGTTCCTGGTGTTCGCGCTGGGCTCGATGGGCCAGCTCGTCGTCGGCCACTACCTCGACCGGCTGGGCCCGCGCACCGTATTCATCGCCGCCGCGGTGGTGCAGGTCGTCTTCTTCTTGGCTATGCCGGGGCTCGCCGACTGGGCGGCGCTCTTGTGCGCCATGGCCTTCATGCTGGCGGCGTTCGGCCAGATCCCCATCAACGACTACATGATCGGCCGTCTGGCCGATGGCCAATGGCGGGCGCGCATCTATGGCGTGCGCTATGTGGTGAGCTTCACCGTGCTGGCGGCAACCCTGCCGCTGATCGCCTTCGTCTACGAGAACTGGGGGTTCGATGCCCTGTTCCACGTGCTGGCGGCGTCGGCGGCCGTCATCCTCGCCGCCGTTCTGATGCTGCCGCAGCGCCTGCCACAGCCGCAGGCCGCCCCTGCGCGGGCTTGACCGCGCCGGGGGCGATGGGCGATGCACTGCGCCCATGCTTGTCCTCAACGGCACCGACGACATCCCGGCACAGGCGCGCGGCGCGGCGCTCGCCATCGGCAACTTCGATGGCGTGCATCGCGGCCACCAGGCGCTGCTGCAGGTTGCGCGCGATGCGGCGCGCAAGGTCAAAGGACCGGCCGGCGTCGTCCTGTTCGAGCCGCACCCGCGCGAGTTCTTCCAGCCCGACCGGCCGCATTTCCGGCTGACGCCGCTGCCCTTGAAACTGGAGCTGCTCGAGCGGTTCGGGCTCGATCTCGCGGTCGTGCTCCCGTTCGACGCGGCGCTGGCCGCGCTCTCGGCCGAAGCATTCATCGCCCGCGTGGTCGTCGACCGGCTGGCCGCGGCCCATCTCGTCGTCGGCTACGACTTCCGCTTCGGCAAGGACCGCGGCGGCGACCCCGAGACGCTGAAAAGGGCGGGAACAAAGCACGGCTTCGGCGTGACCGTTGTGGCCCAGGTGGCGGAAGCAGGAGAAGTGTTCTCCTCTGGAGCCATCCGGGCCGAGCTGGGGCAGGGCGACGTCAAGGGTGCGGCCCAGATGCTGGGCTGGTGGTGGCGCGTCGTGGGCGAGGTGAGGGGCGGGGCCAAGCGCGGCACTGGCATGGGCTTTCCTACCGCCAACATCGCCATGACCCCTGGGACCGCTCTGGCGCATGGTATTTACGCCGTGCGCGTGCACCTTGACGACGAGTGCCATGCCGGCGCCGCCTATGTCGGTACCCGGCCGACTTTCGACGATGGAGCGCCGCTCCTCGAGGTATTCCTGCTCGACTACGACGGCAACCTCTATGGCCGCAAGATTGGGGTGGAGTTCATCGATTTTATCCGCGGGGACCGTCGGTTCGACGGCATCGAGGCGTTGAAGGCGCAGATGGCGCTGGATTGCGAGGCCGCGCGCAAGATCCTCGCAGCCGCCCCCGCCGCGCCGCACATCGCCTCGGCCAAGCGGTGAGGAATGCCGCCGCGCCCCACTGAGACGCGTCCCGCTGCGAACCCCCGCAAGTTGCGCGCCGCCTTCTCCGCGGCGGCATCCCTCTGGCGCAACCAACGGTGTCGGGCCGGCGCTGCTTCCGGTCGGACTCGCGGGAGCCGCTCCAACTGTTGTCGGCGCGCCACAACGCCCGGGTCCCGGATATTCGCGTTCCGCGAATTCCGGGATGACAATTCTGGGATGACAGGCGGGGGCCGACGCGGCTAGAAGGGTGGCCATGCGGCGGATTCTGGCCAAGCTGATCGCGCGAATTACAGACCCGGTCGCCCCGGCTTGAAGCAAGGGGCGTCCGGGGCTGACCCCGTGCTTGACCGAACCGCAATCAGCTGATCCGAAACGGCAATCCCATGGACACGAAGACCGCCACGCGCGATTGGAGCGCGACCCTGTTCCTGCCCAAGACCCAGTTCCCGATGAAGGCCGGCCTGCCGCAGCTCGAGCCCAAGCTGCTCGAGCGCTGGGCGAAGATCGGCCTCTACCACCGCCTGCGCGCCACCGCCAAGGGCCGGCCCAAGTTCATCCTGCACGACGGGCCCCCCTACGCCAACGCCAGCATCCACATGGGCACCGCGCTCAACAAGATCCTGAAGGATATGGTGACGCGCTCTCAGCAGATGCTGGGCTTCGATTCCAACTACGTGCCGGGCTGGGACTGCCACGGCCTGCCGATCGAGTGGAAGATCGAGGAGCAGTACCGCGCCAAGGGCCAGGACAAGGACACGGTGCCGGTCAACGAGTTCCGCCAGCAGTGCCGCGAGTTCGCCGAGCACTGGATCGGCGTGCAGCGCGAGGAGTTCAAGCGCCTCGGCGTAGAAGGCGATTGGGAGCACTACTACTCGACCATGGACTACAAGGCCGAAGCCCACATCGCCGCCGAGCTGATGAAGTTCGCCATGAACGGCGCGCTGTTCCGTGGCTCCAAGCCGGTGATGTGGAGCGTGGTGGAGAAGACGGCGCTCGCGGAAGCGGAGGTGGAGTATCACGACTTCACCAGCGACACCGTGTGGGTGAAGTTTCCTGTCCACGGCCTAAACGTGAAGGGCCCAAGCGGACCATTGGGCAAACTCCTACATGGTGCTTCGGTGGTCATATGGACCACCACGCCATGGACGATCCCGGGTAATCGCGCGATCAGTTGGTCGTCCAAAATCAAATACGGACTCTACGAGGTTACCAAATCTGCGCCGGAGAATTGGGCGAGGCAGGGCGAGCGCTATCTCATCGCGGAGAAGCTGGCAGCCAGCGTCATGAAGGCTGCTCGCGTTGAGGCGTGGGAGCTTCGTGCGACGCTGGAGAGCAACTCTCTCGAGTGGATGACTTGCAAACACCCACTGGCCGAGTGGAACCCAGGATACAGTTTCCGGGTCTCCTTGCTCGAAGGCGATCACGTCACGGACGAGGATGGCACGGGGTTCGTGCATACGGCGCCGGGGCACGGGCGCGAGGACTTCGACATCTGGATGGAGTATGCGCCGAAGCTGCAGCAGCGCGGCATCGACACGACGATCCCCTTCACCGTCGACGCCGACGGGCGCTTCACCAACGAGGCGCCGGGCTTCGAGGGCAAGCGGGTCATCGACGACAAGGGCAACAAGGGCGACGCCAATCAGGCCGTCATCGATGCGCTGGTCAAGGCCGGCATGCTGATCGCGCGCGGGCGCCTCAAGCACCAGTACCCGCACTCCTGGCGCTCCAAGAAGCCGGTCATCTTCCGCAACACGCCGCAGTGGTTCATCGCCATGGACAAGCCGCTCCGGGCCACCTCCCTCTCCCCGTCTTCACGGGGAGAGGGTCGGGGTGAGGGGCAGCCAAAAGCGGCGGCAAGATCGG
>Ga0209726_10004065_pt1 | contig 19103 bp, 20 predicted proteins | sample Subgrocontami54m_FD_187453 | JGI IMG/M metagenome (GOLD analysis project Ga0209726, IMG submission 187453) | Subsurface groundwater microbial communities from S. Glens Falls, New York, USA - GMW46 contaminated, 5.4 m (SPAdes) (version 3) | ecosystem: Environmental > Aquatic > Deep subsurface >... | reverse complement strand
GCCGAAACTGGAAGGATGAAAATAAATGACTTCTTTAAGATGACCGTCGAACTCGTGTTTCATGACAGCGATAGGCGCTTCATTCTCGAGTTCAAAAACAAAGCGATCTTTCTTCCATTGCCCCACAGATTTCCGCCCCTTACGCCTGGCCGACTCCTCGGTTTTCGCCATTTGAGTTAAAACAAGGGCATCCGCTTTCGCCAAATGCTCATGAAAAAAGAACTTGGCGCTATCCTTATCACTCTCTTCGACATCGGCGTTTTCTCTATCCTCCTCCTGCGGCTCCGTTTTACTCCAAGAGTTCAAGGGGATCAGAGACATCATCGTTATAAACATCAATAAAATGCGTAGCGGCTTCATCGTGTTTCCATCCTTTCAGCTTCTCGCTTATGAAAAACAAAACTAACAGACCAAAGCATGGCACCCAACGCCAGCCACCCCAAAAAACCGTCGTACATTTTTGAGGAGGAATAAAAAATCACGTTTTGATTCGTAAAATGCATCAAGAGACCGTCCATCTTGATAAAAAAAACACACCCCGCATGAAGGGCGATTGCAGGATAAAGAGAACCTGTCCGCACAACGATAGCATTGAGAAGAATCCCGAAAATAAACAACCCCACGGCTTCGTGCCAAAAAGACGGAAAATAAGCAAGTTGGAAAAAGGGATACCAAACCAGCTTGAGACTGTCGTGCCAATTCGGGTCATCTCCGATAAAGGGCTTCTGAAACGATACGAAATGAACGATAGCATAGAAGAGATTTGTTACGAGAATGCTCAAGGGCAGATTCCATCCGAACTTCGCCTTAAAAGCGTTGAAGACAAAGCCCCGGAAAAAAAATTCCTCGATCAATCCGATCAGAAAAGCCGTGGCCAAAATCATCAGGACTTTCCCCAGATAAAATCCAAACGGCTGCGCCGCCGGAGCCCAAGTTCCGAGACCCAACGTGATCTTCAAGACCGCTAACAGCACCAGCACGCCAAAACCAAGACTAAAACCTTGCCATAAATAAACACCGCTGCGTTTCCCTTCCCACCAGAGGCCGTAACGTTTGAGGGTGTCGGCCCGGATTCGCACAAAAAGCACAACCGAGATCAGCGTTCCGATCATGATCAGACGATTGAAGATACGCTCGAATTTGAACCGCCACGGAAGCACATCATACAGCCACGGCGTCAGCACAACACTTAAGAAAACAATCGCGGCAATAACGGCGAGCAATTTCAAGAAAGCCTTCATCGGATCTCCAGCGTTAGTTCCAATTCCACCGCGGAATTCAGGGGTAAATTCGGCACGCCGACGGCCGAACGCGCATGCGTACCGGCATCGCCAAAAACTTCGATAAAAAGATCCGAAGCCGCGTTGATCACTTTCGGGATATCATGAAAATGCGGCGCCGCCTGCACATACCCCACAAGACGCACAAGGCGTACGAAACGAGCGAAACCGATGCCATGCTGGATGACGCTAAGCACATTCACAGCGGCCAAACGGGCGGCCTTTTGGCCATCTTCGAGTGTCAAGTCGCTACCGACCGCACCGGTGATTAATTTACCGTCCGGCATTTTGGCAATCTGACCGCTCAGAAAAGCCAGCTGCTGCGAAAAAATGACGGGGCGATACGATCCCACCGGGACCGGAGCCGGCGGGATGACCAATCCTAATTGTTTGATTTTTGCTTCAAAACTCATTTTTCACCGATCAAAAGCGTCGCCACACCAAAGGCAAACCGTACGGGTTTTTGAGTTTGAAAACCGCACTGCTGCATGATGGACAAAGTTTCCTCCGGCTCCTGGAACGACTGGATGGATTCGGAAAGAAAACAATAGGCGCGATTATGTCCGGAAAGAAGATTCCCAATGCAAGGCAGGTAATATCGCAAATAAGGGTAATAAAGCGTGCGCACCATCGGATTTTTCGGCCGCGTCAGACACAATAACGCCACTTTGCCGCCCGGCCTTAGGATGCGGTGGAGTTCCCGGATAAACTGCTGAAAGTTTTTGACGCTCCGCAAGGTAAAACTGGAAGCAATCAAATCAAAAGATTGATTCGCAAAGGGCAGGTCATGAAAATCGGCACTCACCAACGAAACAGAGGCAGGCAGTTCACGGCGCGCAGCCGCAAGCATCTTTTCGGAGAAGTCTAAACCGACCGCGCGGCGCCACGGCTTGACTTCAAGAAAATTTTTTAAAAACTTGCCCGTACCGATCCCGATGTCCAGGATGTCTTGCTGCCTTTCCCCGATCACGAGGTCCCGGGAACACTTCCGCCATCTTTCATCCATACGAAAGCTTAGCAAACTATTGAGGACATCATAGCGGGAAGCAATCGCGTTAAAAAAATCCCGGATATGCTTTTTTTCAGGCGAGGCTAACTCAGTCGTAGACATGAACAATTTCGTAGTTGGTATTGCGCTGCACGGGGATGTAGCCAGCCTCTTTAATCAGGCGGATGAGATCCTCGGGACGCGTATGCACTTGCACGCCGGTCGGCTCAAGCACCTTGTCTTCGAGCAAGGTGCCGCCCATATCATCGCAGCCGAAACTCAAGGCCACCTGGCCAAGCTTAAGGCCTTCGGTCAGCCAGCCGCTCTGAATATGCTCAATGTTATCCAGCATCAAACGGGAAACCGCGATGGTTTTCAGATAGTCTTCACCGCCGGCCTGGCGGAGATGCTGCATCCGCGGCGTGCCTTCCGGCGACATGGTCCAGGGAATAAAAGCACGAAACCCGTGCGTCTGATCTTGCAGGTCCCGGATTTTCAACATATGCATAATCCGTTCTTCGATGGTTTCCACATGCCCGATCACCATGGTTGCCGTCGATCTCAAACCCGCCGCATGCGCGGTCCGCATGACTTCAATCCAGCGATCCGAACTCGCCTTCTTGGGGCTGATCAGTTTGCGCACGCGCTCGACCAAAATCTCGGCCCCGCCGCCCGGCAGAGAGTTCAAGCCTGCTTCTTTAAAACGGCGGAAGGTTTCGGAAAGGGACATGCGGAACTTCTTCGAAATCATGTCGAATTCGACCACAGAAAAGGAATGGATATGCACCTGGGGAAATTTGACGCGAATCGCACGGATCAAATCCAAATAATACTCCAGCGGCAACTCGGGATTGACGCCGCCCTGAATCAGCACCTGGGTACCGCCGATATCCACAAGTTCCTGAATTTTATGAAAAATCTGGTCATAACTCAGCGTGTACGCCTCTTTATCGCCGGGTTTGCGGTAAAACGCGCAAAAATCGCAGTCCACCACGCAGGCATTGGTATAGCTGACATTGCGGTCGACGATGAAAGTAATCCTGCGTCCCGGATTCTGACGCTCGGTCAACTCACGCGCCGCTTGTCCGAGCCGCAGCAAATCGCAGGAATAAAGCAGGATGCCCTCTTCGAGGTTCAGCCGTCCGCCTTCCAAACGTTTCTGCAGGATCTTGTCCAAGATATCGGTTTGTGTTTGCATAACCATCAGCAGGCTGCCTTTTTGATATCAAAAAATTGAATGCGTTTTGCCTTCGGTGAAACCCCGAGGCGGTGCGCGAGCCGGTAATAGAGCTGCAAACCTTCCAGCATCGCCGGATCCAGCCCGTAATTGAGATTAAAAAGATACCCGAAAATTTTCGAGAAATTAGCGTCGAGAAAATTCATATCCAAAGTTTCTTTGATCAGGCCTTCGATATCCATCAGATTGCGGTCACGATTCTGAATCAAAGCCCGGTAAAAGGACGCGACTTCAGCCGGATTCTGGTCGGCATATTTTTTTTGGACAGCCCAGACGGCAAAACAAAACGGTTTTTCCGTCCAATTCCACCAGAGTTCGCTTAAGTCATATTTGTAGATAAAGGCCCGCGGCCGGTAAAGCAGCGCCCGGTCTCCGATCACCAATCCCGCTTTATGCTTTTCCAGCATTTGCGCCGGATCCAGGGAATTCAAGACAAACCGGTTCTTAAACTTGTACTTGAACTGCAGCAGGATTTTGAGCAGAATCGATGAACTCAGGCTTTCCCGGGATAAAGCGATCTTCTGCCCCGCCAGCCCTTCAATCTTTTCGTGCGAAAAGAACAGAACGCTGCTTGAAAAATCGCGCGCGCCGATGGCCAAGTCCGGCAATAAATAATATTGATCCTGATAATTCAAATATTCCAAAGAAGAAATCGGCGCGATTTGAATCTGGCGGTGTCGCATGGCCAGATTAATCTTCGTGGGATAGTTTTGGTAATACTCAATCCCTTCCTCGACTGCCGCTTCCAGGCGGTGAAAGAAAGGAATCGCATTAATGTAATGGATGCGCCCGACTTTCATCATGGTCTTAATAGCACTCATCTAGACTCCTCCGCTTCGTCGGGTATGGCCGACAGCGAACCGACCCAACGAGGGTAACAAGCATGCTCAATATCCAACTGATCCAAAACTTTCCCGACCATAAAAGCGACTAAATCTTCAATCTGCCGGGCGCCGCTATAAAAACCGGGCATGGCCGGGACGATGCGCACACCCAAGCGCGCCAGTTTCAACAAATTCTCAAGGTGAATCGCGCTCAGCGGCGTTTCGCGCGGCACCAGCACCAGACGCCGGCCTTCTTTGATCATGCAATCCGCCGCCCGGTGAATCAAATTTTGACTCAGACCGCCGGCAATGGCGCCAAGCGTTCCCATGCTGCAGGGCACAATGGCCATGCCGGCCACCGGAAAGGAACCGCTTGCAATCGGCGCGGCCAAATCTTTGGACGAATAAGCTTGGACAAGCGTCATATCCGCCACGCCCAGTAGTTTTTGAAGGGCGTCCGGACGCGTCAAGCTGCTGAGCGCAAGACCTTCTTCTTCACGGATCACAAGCCGTCCCGCATCGGAAATCACCAAAGCCACCGCTTGCTTCAATTCAATCAAAGCGCGCACCAGGGCAATGCCGTAGCGTACGCCGCTGGCTCCGGTAATGGCCACCACATAAGGCCGCGGCATCAGCGCATCCCTCCACGCAGCGCCAAATCCGCCAAAACAAACGCGAACAGGGCAAAACTGACCATGGCATTCATGGTAAAAAAGGCTTCCTGCACTTTGGCCAGACCGCGTGTTTTGATCAGCCAATTTTCACGAATCAAAAGAAAAGCCACGAGAATCACGCCCACGACAAAGACACTGCCGAGACCGGCCATGGCTCCGGCCGCAAACCAGGCCATAAGCGCAACACCGTGAAGGCAGCGCGTCAAAATCAAACTTTTTTCAACACCAAAACGCACCGGAAAAGAGAAAAGACCGGTTTGCCGGTCAAAGGCTTCATCTTGCAGCGCATAAATGATATCAAATCCGGCCACCCAGGCCGTGACACCGAGCGTTAAAAGTCCGGGAATCCAGGAAAAAAAGGGCTGACTGGCCAGCCAAGCACCGTACGGCGCAATCCCTAAAATGAGGCCAAGCACAAAATGGGAGAACCACGTGAAGCGTTTCAACCAGGGATAGAGAATAGCCAGCAAAACAGGCGCCCACGACAATTGGAAGCAAAGGCTGTTCAACTGATAGGCACTGCACTCGAAAATAAAAAACGAAACTACGCTTGCGGTGATGACAAAGGAATTTTTTAAACGTCCGGCCGGTAACGCCCGGCCTTGGGTTCTGGGATTGGCGGCATCAATGGCCTTATCGATAAGACGGTTTAATCCCATGCCCAAGGTCCGGAAACTCACCATGGCCAAGGTCACCCAAAAAAAGACCGCCCCGCCGGGCCAGCCATCCGCCCCCAAAAAGAGGCCGAGGTAGGCAAAAGGCAAAGCAAAAAGAGAATGCTCAAGCTTGATCATATGACAGAAGATAAGGGTCTTCGAAAGGAGTTGCCGCATTGGTAACGCATTATAGGACAACTACTTATCGGATTCAAGCTGTCTCAAGAGAAATTGCATGTCCTCAGGCAGTACGCTTTCAAAAGCCATCCGTTTTTGGGCTGTCGGGTGGTCGAAGATCAATCCCGCAGCATGCAACGCTTGGCGGTTGATCCCCGGGGACGGAACGCCATAAAGCTCATCCCCTAAAACGGGATGCCCGATATGCGCCATATGCACGCGGATTTGATGGGTACGGCCAGTCCGCGGCTTGATCTTCAAAAGCGTAGCCTTGGCAAAACGCTTCTCAACATAAAAAAAAGTGCAGGCATCTTTGCCGCCCGACGGTTTTACGATTACCTTTTTATGGTTCAAAAAAGCGCGCCCGACCGGTTCCTCGCATATTCCTTCATTGTGCTGCACAACCCCTTTGACGAGCGCAAAATAAGTCCGCTCAATTGTATGATGCTTGAATTGCTTGGCCAAGGAAGCGTGCGCCCGGTCATTTTTAGCAACGACGAGAATACCGGAAGTATCTTTATCCAGACGGTGCACAATGCCGGGACGGATGCTGCCGCCGGTGGCCGAAAGTTTCTGCGTGTGATACAGGAGGGCGTTCACCAAAGTGTGATTCAAATTGCCGTGCGCCGGATGAACCACAAGGCCGGCCGGCTTATTCACGATAATGAGATCCTCATCTTCAAAGAGAATATCCAGCGGGATATCTTCGGCGCGCGTTGACGATTCCGCCAGCTCGGGCGTCACAACCTGGATTTCCTCCCCTTCCTTAAGATGATAATGGGCTGAAATCGCCCGGCCTGAAATTTTGACCAGGCCTTCCTCGATCATTTTTTTGAGCCGGGTCCGCGAAAACTGCTTCACCAGCATGCGGGCCAGGAAGGCGTCGATACGCTCGCCTGCCGAATCTTCATCTACGATGACTTTTTGATAATCCGTATTCATACCGCACGCTCGGGTTGTCGCATACGAAAAAGACAAGCTCCTGAAACTACCATGATGAACAGACCCAGCCATTGATTCCATGTGAACACCAAAATGACCGGATTATCCGCTCGCCAAAATTCAATGACAAAACGGGCGGCCGCATAAAACATAAAATAAAGCGCCATGATCTCTCCAGAGCCGTGTTTCCCTTGATAACGGCGAGTCAGAAATAAAAACAGCAGAAAATTAAAACCAGCCTCATAGAGCTGCGTCGGGTGCACCGGATGCGGTGTTTCCGGGAATTGCACAGCCCACGGCAACTCGCTAAATTTCCCATAGCAACAGCCGTTCAAAAAGCAGCCCAAGCGGCCGAAAGCATGCACCAAGGCGACATGCGGCAGTAAAAAATCAAAGATGCGAAGGACATTATCGCCGCGGCGGCGGGCAAAAAGCCATACCGCGGCAAAACTGGTGATGAGGCCGCCGTAAAATACCAGGCCGCCTTCCCAAAACGCCAAAACTCTCCAGGGTTCGCGCACATAGCCATCCCAATTCTGGATCACATAAAGAATACGGGCGCCTAAAAACCCGGAAAACAAAACGCAAAAAACGTAGTCATAGACCCCTTGCTCAGACGGAAATCCGTCATGCCGCGCCCGGCGCTGCATCAGGGCAAGCGCTGCGAGCACGCCCACGGCGATCATGGCGCCATACGAAAAAAGATGAAAGGGTCCCCAGCTGAAAAGAATCGGCTTCATGGCTTTCGCAACAAAAGAATTAAATAGAGTCCCACACCGATCGTAATGGCGGAGTCCGCCAGATTAAAAACCGGCCAAATGCGGAAATCGAGGAAATCAATGACCGCGTGAAAACGGATACGGTCCAGCCAATTGCCGATCGCGCCGGCCAGAATCAAGGTAATCCCCCAGACTGCCAGCCGTGATGGCCGCACACTGGGATTAGTTTTAGTCTGACCGTCGGCGGTATGCACGCGGTACGCAATCCAGCTCAAAACAACGAGACTCAGCGTAATGAGAATAAAGAGAATAGTTTCCCGGCCTTGAAAAAGGCCGAAGGCAATGCCGGTATTATGAATCAAAGTAAAGTAGAAGAAAGGCGGAAGGACAGGGAGGGATTCACCGGGTGATAATTGCGTTAGGACCGCCCATTTGCTGAGCTGATCCAATAAAACGATCAGAAGAACCCGGCTAAAAACAATCACTGGGAACGACGTTTTTCCTTTTCCTCAATTTCTTGTGCTTCGATACTCAAGGATGCGTAGGGCATGGCTTGAAGACGCTTTTTGGAAATCGGCTTCAACGTTTTTTCACAAAGCCCGTACGTGCCTTCTGCGATTTTACGCAAGGCATCATCAATCATATTGAGCAGATTTTGCTCGCTGGAGGCTAACCCTAAAGTAAGTTCGCGATCAAAATTATCGGTGGCCATATCGGCCATATGGTGGGAATAACCGGAAAGATCCCCTGCGGATTCCCGCTGGCTTGAATTCAAGCCCTCGCCTTCCAAATGCTTGATATCCCCGGCGATTTTGGTACGTAGCGTCAAAAGGAGTTCTTTAAAGTCCTCTAACTCCTTTTTAGTGAAACGCTCGGCATTCTTTGCCTTGAGCTTTTCAATATCTTTTTTGCTCAACTTCTCGTCATCCATGCCGGAACCTCCTAGGGCTCGCAAAAGAGGCGCCATTATACTGAGCCCCCCCCTAAAGAGCAAGGGCTTTCCCGTCTAGTAAGTCTCCACAGGACCCACTTCAGCCGCCTGCTGGCTGCGGACGCCCCGCTTGGTCATTTCCCGCTTCTGGGCCCGGATAAAGGCCTCCACCACCTTGGGGTCAAATTGCGTCCCCGCGGCATGGGTTAATTCGGAAAAGGCCTCTTCGACCGGCCGTTCGGCATCGTAAACCCGTTTGGAAACAATCGCATGGAAAGCATCCACCACACTAATGATCCGGGATTCGATCGGGATCTCATCGCCCCTCCGGCCGCGCGGGTAACCGCTCCCGTCAAAGCGCTCATGGTGGCAGTGAATGATTTCTGCCACTTCTTTAAAGAGATCCACATGCTCTAAAATGCGCACCCCTTTGATCACATGGGTTTGCATAATTTTCCATTCATCCGGATTTAATTTCGCCGGCTTATTCAAGATATGATCCGGAATCCCGATTTTGCCGATGTCGTGCAAAATCAAAGCGGCCGAAAGAATTTCTTTCCGGTTCTCGGAGAGATCCAGCTGCAATTCGCGGGCCGTCATCATGCCTAAACGCTCCACCTGATTGACATGGCCGTAAGTGTAGGGGTCGCGTTCATGCACTTCCTGCGCGAGCGAACGCAAAATCTGCTGATAGGTCTGTTTTTCTTTAGCGTGCAGCTGATGGATTTCCTTGAGATGGCGCTGCAATTCCGCGTTTTTGTTTGAAATGATCTCATGATGCTGGGCGGCCTTAATGGCGATGGCGCACGTGTGCGCCAGCGTTTGAAAAAAGGAAATCTCGGCCTTCCCGAAAGTACTGCCGTCTTTTTTTTTGCCGAGCATCAGGAGCGCGCACAAGGTCTTCTTCTCATAGGCCGGGATCACGATCTCGGCGTTAAATAAATCCAGGGCATTTTCCACAACCCCCAAGTTAAATTCCCGCTCGCCCTCTTTAGTGCCTGCGTCCTGGAACCATTTGCGCGCCATGGGCAAAGTCAAAAAATCATCGTAAATACGCACCGGACGGCGCGAACGGGAAAACCACCGGACAAACGGGTGGTTCATTTCAAATTTCAAAAAACCGACCGGAAAACGTTTCCGGCCTTTCGAATCGATAAAAATGAAATGCTTGCGGTTGTCTTCCAGGACGAGAATCGAGGTGTGGGAAAGCTTTAATTCGCGGTTGATGAAACCGGTGATCAACTTGAGCAGCCGTTTCGGCTTTTGCAGCCGCATCAAGGTGACAGAGGCCTCGCGCAAAATATTTTGAAAATCAATCGTTTGCTGCGCGGCCGATTCGATCATGACATCTTTCGTGATAACGAAGCAACTTTCTCCTGAACTTCACGTTCGAGGTATTCTAAACTCAAAGGTTTCGTGATGTAATTATCGGCTCCCAAACGCATGGCCTCATCGATTTTTTCATTCGTTTCAATGGCGGTCACCATGATGACCCGGGCGCGTTTATACTTTTCCTTAATTTGCCGGAGCGCGTTTAAGCCGCCCATCCCGGGCATGTGGATATCCAAAAGCACCACATCGGGCCTCAGCCTTTCAACGGCCAGCACGGCTTCCTCACCGGAATGGGCCATACTCACATCAAAATCACGTTCTTCGAAAAAAGACTTCAAAAAATCACAAATTTCAGACTCATCATCCACCACCAGCATCTTTTTCATACTGCGCGAGACCTCCCTTTAGGATCAATCTTCAAAAATCAAGCCGGCTTTCCGGATACTCTTCTGAGAAATTTTAGAATTCGACGGCGGCGTCGTGCCGGTCTTCCCGGCATCTTCCTGTTCACACGGCAGCCGCAAAGTAAAAAGACTGCCCTCGCCAAGCCTGCTTTCGGCCCGGATAAATCCTCCCGACCGGTGAATAATTTGTTTGGTCACAAAAAGGCCTAACCCCAGGGCTTCATCGCGGGTCGTAAAGAAGGGATTAAACAATTTCTCAATGTTTTCCGGTTCAATGCCTTTGCCCGAATCCGCGATGCTGATCTCGATTTGCTGCTCCTGGGCATCGTGTTTCATCTCAATGTGAATCCACCCTTTGGATCCGATGGACTGCACGGCATTTAAAAGCAAATTAAAAAAAACTTCCCGCATTTCCTGCCGGTTAGCGATCACAACCGGCAGCCCCGTATGCAGCGTTTGCTTAATCTCGATCTGCTCCAGCGAAGTCTGATAGGAAATCAAGGCCACGGTATCTTCCAGAATCGACTCCAAATGCAGGGGTTCGCGCGGAACGTCCGGCCCCTGCGAAAACATGAGTAACTTCTTTGTAATATCGGCAGCGCGCTTTGTTTGCTCGACTATCGTCTTCAAAACGGTCAAAACCCGCTCGTCGAGGGGCACCCGGTCCTTTTGCAGCAAAAGGACCTGTGCCTTGCCGGAAATGATGGTCAGAGGGTTATGGATCTGATGCGCAAGCCCCGTGGCCAGCTGTTCAATGGCCTTAATCCTGGTCACCTGCATGAGCTTGGATTGGGTATCTTGCAGCTTCTCATTGGCCTGTTTCAGGTGAAGGAAAAGGGTCGCATTGCGCACTTTCCTTGCAATGGCATGGGCAAACTTGCGGAAAAATTGAAATTCGGTCTCATCAAAAACCCGGTCCCGGTTCACGGCCGAAAAAGCCAAAGCGCCGGTAATCTCATCCCCCACCATCAACGGGACAACCCAGCTGGCCTGCAGCACATCAAAATCATGCGCCAGCATATTCGCATCTTTCCAATCCCAGGTCCGGACTACCCGGTTGCGGGACACCACATGCGGCCCGCTTTCCCGGATCAATTTCATGAGCGGCGCTTCGCTTGAAAACTCAACACGGCGGTAATCGGAAAGATTCCAGCCATATGCCGCCACAATACGGAAATGATCGCATTCTTTTTCATGGACCAACAGTGCCACGGTTTTGAGCTGCAGCAGTTCGCCAAAGGTATTGACCACCATATTGGCCATCTCTTGCTGGTCCAGCACCAACTCTAAATCCTCGGCCAAATTCATCAGCATGATGTGGACATAACTGCGCTGCTTAAAAAGATAGCGCCTGAAAATTTCGGTATAAAGCATGTCCAGCGGCTTATAAGCGGCCAGTGCCACCAAACTCATGATAGAAACGGGAAAAAGGGGATGATGCAGAAGGGCGTAGGGCAAAAATCCGTGCCCTAACAAAACAACGCCGTAGAAAATCAAAGCGCCGAATAGAAAAAGGCTTAAACCGACGAGAAGTTTTTTGAGGGCTCTTTTGCGTTTATTGATAAACAGCTTGCGGCTATAAAGGCTCATCGCTCCGGCTCTCAGGTCAGGCTCAGGTCAGACTTAAGAATTCAGGATTATACCACAGGAATGCCAGGGCTCAACTATTCCCCGATCGCCGTTAAGCACTTTTGGCAAAGCCCGGGATGCCCGGCATGTTTGCCGACCGCTTTGGCGTAATTCCAACAGCGCTCGCATTTTTGGCCTTCCGCCTTCTCCACGGTAACGCGCAGCCCGATCTCCTCCCCCGGAAACTTGGCGGAAGCAAAGGAGGCTTTTTCTCCTCCCTGCGCCATCCAAGCGACTTGAGAGACCACAAAAACCTGCGGCAGCATGGCCAGCAGGCTTTGAATCACAGCCGCAGCCTTGGGATGATCCACACCCAAGGACACTTTCGCATCCAGATTGGCTCCAATCAGCTTTTCCTCCCGCTTTTTCTCCAGAAAGGGCGTCACGGCTTCGCGCAGCTTTTTTACATCCTGCCAAGTCCGGTATAACTCGCCGTCCACGGCCCAGCGGTCCGCGGCTTTCCATTCACTGATATGGACAGACGCCGTTTCCGGCTCCAGCGCATAGGTCCACCACACTTCCTCCATGGTAAAAGGCAGGATCGGTGCCAAAACCTTCACGAGCCGTTTCAATATATAGCTGATGGCGGTCTGGGCCGAGCGCCGGCGCGCAGAGGTCTTGCCGAAGGTGTAAAGGATGTCTTTGAGGCCGTCAAAATAGTACCCGCTTAATTCCGTCACGCAGAATAAATGGATCAGTTGGTAGATTTGATGGAACTCAAACTTTTCATAACGGTCCTCGATCTCTTGCACAATCGCATTGGTTCGTTCGACGGCCCATTGGTCCCACGGATCCATGCGCTCGACCGCCACCCGGTCTTTCACGGGATCAAAATCATAGAGGTTGGAAAGCATATAACGGAAGGTATTCCGGATTTTACGGTACGAATCCGCAAGCTGGCGCAGGATGTCGGCATTCAAGCGCACATCATATTGGTAATCACAGGACGAAACCCAAAGCCGCAAAATATCGGCGCCGAATTCTTTCATCACATCTTGGGGCGCGACCACATTCCCGGCTGATTTCGACATTTTCTTGCCTTCTCCGTCCACGACAAAGCCGTGCGTGAGCACGCCTTTAAAAGGCGGCTGCCCTTCGATCGCCATGCTTGCGGTCAGCGAACTTTGGAACCAGCCGCGGTGCTGGTCCGATCCCTCCAGGTATAAATCGGCGGGAAATTTTAAATGGCTGTCCTGTTTCAGTACCGCTTGATGGCTGACGCCGGAATCAAACCACACGTCAAGAATATCCTCTTCTTTCTTTAGCCGCTGTTCTTGTAATTGTTCGCAACACGAAGGCTTACTTGAAAAGAATTCTTCCACTTTCTTTTCGTACCATATATCAGCTCCAAATTCTCGAAATAGCTTCAATATATTGTCCTTTGTTTCATTAACGAAATCTTTTCCACATGATTCACAGCGAATTATTGGTATAGGAACTCCCCAATAGCGTTGCCGCGAAAGACACCAATCAGGCCTTGTTTCCACCATCGAACCGATCCGCTTCTTGCCAGAGTCCGGCGTAAATTGGATTTCACTCTGGATGGCCTTGGCCATGCGGCCGCGCAAACCATCGTGGTCGATCTTCATGAACCATTGCGGTGTGGCGCGAAAAATAATCGGCTTTTTGCAGCGCCAGCAATGCGGGTAGGAGTGCGTGTATTTCTCCGTATGCACCAGCGCGCCGTTGGATTGCAAAATCTCGATGATTTTTTGATTCCCTGCTTTCAAAACATGTAAGCCTTCACCTTCGGGAAATTCCTTGGTGTATTTACCCCAATGATTGACCGGTGAAAGAATTGGAAGATTATTTTCAAGAAAACCGTAAACATAGTCGTCCTCGCCATGTCCGGGCGCGATATGCACAATGCCCGTACCGTCTTCCTCAGAAACATAATCCGCTAAAATAACTCGCGAACCGGCAGGAAGGTTAACAAAAGGATGCCGGCCGGCAAAACCTTCGAGTATTTTTCCTTTCACGCGGCCGGTGATAGTGTGCGACTTAATTCCCAGTTTCGTGATTAATGAATGCAAAAGAGCTTCGGCAAAAATAAAATTGCCGCGATCGGTTTTTACAAACACGTATTCGAGGTTAGGATGAACAGCCAAACCGACGTTCGCAGGTAGCGTCCAAGGCGTTGTCGTCCACACCAAAAATGAATATGACCCTATATCGGGCAGCTTCGCCAGATCATCTTTCCAACCCGCTTTTCCTATCTGTAAAAAACTCACATAAACCGTATCGTCAGTCTTGTCCTCATATTCCAGTTCCGCATCCGCCAATGCGGTTTCGCAATCCCAGCACCACGGCACGGGCTTTAAACGAGGCACGATGTAGTCATCTTCGTACAGCTTTAGGAAAGATTCCGCAATCGAAGCCTGGTAGGCATAATTCATGGTCAGATAAGGCTTGTCCCATTCGCCGAAAATGGCAAGGCGTTTGAATTCCTCACGCTGGATGCCCACAAATTTTTCCGCATATTTGCGCGCTTCTTTGCGGAAAGCCACGCGCTCCACTTCTTCTTTGCGCTTGCCCATGTCTTTGAGACATTGATGTTCAATCGGCAGGCCATGGCAATCCCATCCCGGGACATACAACGCGTCAAATCCTTGCATGGACTTGTATTTGACGATGATGTCTTTCAGAGTTTTATTGAGAGCGTGGCCGATATGGATTTTTCCGTTGGCGTACGGCGGGCCGTCATGCAGGATATATTTGGGTTTGCCCGCGGATTTTTTGCGGAGGGAAGCGTAAACGCCGGTCGCCTGCCACTTTTGCAGCATTTCCGGTTCGCGCTGCGCGAGATTGGCCTTCATGGCAAAATCCGTCTGCGGCAAATTCAGAGTCGATTTATAATCTCTTTGTTTTTCTTCAACCATGATGACGGCTTAAAATTTCCGGATGGCCGCTTCGAACAGTTTATCCAGTTTAGGCCCGGCCTCATTAGCGGTCTTGATGATTTCCTTGATATCAACCGGCTCCAAATGGTCGGGATCGCAAACATCCGTCACGACGCTCACGCCCAGAATTTCCATGCCCATATGCACGCCCACGATCACTTCCGGAACCGTTGACATACCGACCACATCCGCGCCCCAGCCGCGCATCATGCGGTATTCCGCCCGCGTTTCGAGATTTGGCCCGGCCACGCCGATGTAAACGCCCTCATGCACCGTGATCCCCAATTGTTGCGCGGCCTGAAGCGTGGTCTTGATCAAACGTGGCGAAAACGGCCGGCACATATCCGGAAAGCGCGGCCCCAAGCGTTCGTCGTTCGGCCCGCGCAAAGGATTCACACCCATGAAATTGATCATGTCTTCGATCAGCACCAAATCGCCTTTGCGGTAAGCAAGGTTGAGTCCGCCCGCCGCATTTGAAACCATCAGCATGCGCGCACCCAGCTCTTTCATCACGCGCACGGGGAAAGTAACTTCCGCCGAGCTGTAGCCTTCATAGTAGTGAAAGCGCCCTTCCATGGCGACGACCTTTTTGCCCGACAGTTCGCCGATCAATAATTTGCCGGCATGCGATTCCACCGTCGATACGGGAAAATGCGGGATATCGCTATAACTGAATTCCATTTCACATTTGATTTTCTGCACCAAATTGCCCAGCCCTGTTCCTAAAATAATGGCCACATCGGGCACAGTTTTAGTCTTGGCGCGAATAAATTGAACGGATTCGCGTATTTTTTCCAAAAGGTCACTATCGGCTATTTCAAATCGCTGCATCGGCATAGTCTCTCCTTTAGCACTGTGTTGCTTTTAATTTTTCGGGTTCACAGTACAAGTGCTCACTTGAAATTGAACCCTCAATTTCAAGTGTCAAAGCGCACTAGAACCCGGTTCCAAACTGCGCGGCTAATGTTGCGAAAATACGCACCAGCACATTGCGAATAAAAAAAAGCGCCATGAAGGCGACAATCGGCGAAAGATCCAGCGTCCCGATCTGGAGCGGGATCCGGCGAAAAAGCGCCAAAATCGGATCCGTCACTTGATGCAGAAACTGCACGACCGCGTGGTACGGATCAACCGGAAACCACGAAATGATAATCCTGGCAAAAAGCAGCCAGTAAAGCAGCTGGCAAACCCCGTCCACCAGCAATGCTAAGGCTCGAAAAAATTCCCCGAAAATAAACATACATTTCTCCTTTGTGTCATTCCCGCGAAAGCGGAAATCCAGCTGGATCCTCCGGTCGAGCCGGAGGATGACAGTTTTGTTGGGGCTTTATGCTGCCCGACTGAGTTCACGACCGCGCCGCATAGCCGCCCGGACCGCGCGTTTCACGAGCGCCCCAAAACGGCCGGCTTCAAACACTTTCAAAGCGGCTTCCGTCGTGCCTTTTTTGGAAGTCACCTGACGCCGGAGTTCGCCGGGAGCATCCGCGCTTTGCTGCGCAAGAAGCCCGGCGCCGACTGCCGTCTGTACGGCTAACATGCGTGCCGCTTTTTCCGGCAGGCCTTCCTGCCGCGCCGCTGCGATCAACATTTCCATTAACAGAAAATAGTAAGCGGGCCCGCTGCCGCTCACGGCCGTGACCAGATCAAAATCGCGTTCTTTCAAACGCACGGTCTGACCGCAGCCGGAAAAAATTTGCTCGGCCGTTTTCAAAGCTTGGCGGTCGCCCGTCAAAGCCGTCACGGATGCGCCCACTTTGGCGCCAAGGTTTGGCATGGCGCGCACCCATTTGCCTTGGGATCCCAGAAACCGGCGCAATTTCACCAGCGGCGTGCCGGCCAGAATCGAGATGCCGGTATGACGGCTTTTCCAGTTGGATCGCAGCATCGGTCCGGCGGCCACGAGATCCTGCGGCTTAAACGCCAAAATGATAACGTCGGCAGCTTTCAAGAGCTCCGGCAGATTGCGGGCCGCATGCGTTTTCCAGCGGCGCGCAAACGCTTTCGCCTTGGCCGGCAGCGCATCATAAACCCACACCTGAGACGGCTTGGCCAACCGTTTGCGGAAAAGACCTTCCAGAATGGCCGTGCCCATATTCCCGGTGCCGATCAGTCCGATTTTTTTCATGGCACTTTCCTTTCACCAAAAACAAGCGCGCCGATGCGCAGAAAATTCGCACCTTCTTCGATCGCGATCCGGTAATCGCCGGACATCCCCATCGAAAGAATGCCCCAGTCAAAACGCGGGCATTCTTTTTGAAGCCGGCCCTGCAAACGCTTCAAAATCTGAAAGCTGGCCCGCACCTGCGCTTCATCGTCTGTCAAAGGACCGATCGTCATCAAGCCCTGCACTTTCAGAGCGGAGTCTTTGGCCAATCCCGCAGCAAAGCCCGCAACCGCTTCCGGCTCAAAACCGCCTTTGCTCGTTTCACCCGAGCAATTCACCTGCAAAAGACACGGCACCGGACCAATGCCTGTTTTTTTTGCCTGCCGGTCCAAGGCGTCCGCCAATTCCGGACGGTCCACGGAATGAATCAAAGGTAAAACCCCGCATTTCTCGTAAGGACGGCCAAATAAATATTTCACCTTGTTCGTTTGCAGGTGGCCGATAAAATGCCATTTTACATCCTCTGGCAAGGTCTCGACCTTGTCCAAAAATTCCTGCATGCGGTTTTCACCAAAATCCCGCATTCCCGCCGCATACGCCTCCTGAATCCGGTCCAGCGTGACGGTTTTCGTCACAAGAATCAATCGGATTTCCTCCACGCGCCGGCCGGCCTGCTGTCCCGCTTCCCGGATGGAGGTTTGCAAGGCCTTAATCTTCTGCGCGATACCCGTCGCCATCATGGGTGGAAACGCCTCATAAACCTTTGGCTTCACGCGTCAGGGTCATAATGCTTTCCAAAAGTGCCCGGATTTTTTCACGCTCAATCAAAAGCACGCCCGGAAAACTTTCGCGTTTGCCATAAAACGCATCGCGTTCCAGATACTCCTGGCCGAGCATGAGCGCGCTGGCCTGATTTTGACTATCCCAAAGCCTCAAATAATCGGCTTGTTCCGAAAAACCCCGGGCAGCATCCCCGCCGGCAGGCGTATCGATAAAATCTTTCACGTATAAATTCTGGATTTGCTGGAGGATCTTTTCAACATTCTCCTGATTGGCCATGCGGTTATAGAGCTCGACCGGCCTATCCCAAAACCAAAGTTGATCCTTAAAAACAAGTTTAATACTTTCACCGCCGACACGAAAAAAAAGTTTGCTCGGCTGGTCCGCCAGCAAAAAAACCCGTTTTTCACGCAGTGCATAAAGGGATTGTGCAAAAACACCTTTGACCTGCTTATCTAAAAGAAAATACCGGTCGCCGTCTTCCCATCGCGCAAAAATCATTTCAGCTACGGGTGACTGGTCCCCCAAATAGAGGTAACGGCGCGTCTTGTTTTTGGAGGTCTCGATGCCGATTTTAAAAGCCGGCCGTTTCAAGCCGTACTCTTCCCAATCTTTTTCGGGTGCCAGCGATTCCTTTTTCTGAGAAGGCTGCAGTTCGCGGGTAAAAGCCTCGATGATCTGCGCATTGGCAAAATCCTCGACCGGGTGCTTCAGCTTCCATCCCTTTTCACTTTTCGCCAAAGTGATCACCGTATTTTTTTCAAGATTCTGGATCTGGATCCAGACAATTTCTTCATCCACATTCAGATCCAAAAGCTGCTGCACACTTTCGATATTTTCAACCTCCGGCTCTTGCGGCATCCCGCTCTTCGGCGCCTGCAGGCGGAGATAAGCACCGAGCGCCAAAACAAACAGGAACACGACCGCAATCGTCGTTGAAAATTTCACGCGTCTCTCCGCCGTAAAAGAATTTGAATCAGCCCGACCGCAAAAAAGAATAACGGGAAAATAAAGAGGCAGACCGCCAGCATCGCCGTCTGCTGGGCGCGGCTTAAAAAGAGCGGCTGAAATTGCGGGTGCTGCGATTCCAAAACGGCGCGGCGCTCATCGCGTGCCAGCCAGCGCAGCATCCGCAGCAAAAAATCCTTATTGCCGGAAAGCGTCAAATAGGCGTTTGTCACGAAATCGCTATCCCCGACCACGAGCATGCGCCGTCCTTGCACGCCCTTTAAATCCGCAGCGGGTTTGGCTTCGTCCGCCATTTCTACGGCAACCACCACGGGGACTGGCCCCGGGAAATCCGCTTCGGTATGGAAAGCGGCTTCGCCGCGCTCCAAACCTTTCAGGTCGGTCTCGCCCCAGCTATTGGAGCCTGACAAAGCGATGGCTTGCACGTCCAGATTGCCGCCCTCTTGATTCACCGGATGCACGCTGCGCGCCACCGGATAAAACGTCGGCACATCAAAACCGGCGGTGACGGCATGTTCTTGGCTGTATTGATTCACAAAAGGCAGCAAGAAATCGCC
>Ga0209726_10004063_pt1 | contig 19103 bp, 13 predicted proteins | sample Subgrocontami54m_FD_187453 | JGI IMG/M metagenome (GOLD analysis project Ga0209726, IMG submission 187453) | Subsurface groundwater microbial communities from S. Glens Falls, New York, USA - GMW46 contaminated, 5.4 m (SPAdes) (version 3) | ecosystem: Environmental > Aquatic > Deep subsurface >... | reverse complement strand
GACGTCGATGCCGCCTCCCAGCGGGGAATCATCGTGATGAACGCGGCCGGCGGCAACACGATCTCGACCGCCGAGCACACGATGAGCATGATCATGGCGCTGGCCCGGCGCATTCCCCAGGCCAACGCCTCGCTGGCCAGCGGGCTGTGGGAGCGCTCGAAGTTCGTCGGGATGGAGCTCTTCGGCAAGACGCTCGGGGTCGTCGGGATGGGCAAGATCGGCACGGAGGTGGCCCGGCGCGCCCAGGCCTGGCTCGAAATCTCGAGCCGGCTCGGCCAATGCAAGACGCCGGTCGACGTCTTCAACGAGCAGGGCAAGTTCTGGCAGGCGGCGGCCGCCGATTATGCCGACAGCTCCAAGCGGCTGACGGCGGCGTGGAGCGCGTGCGCGGCGACGCGCTCGTTCGCGGGGCGCGGGGAGGTCGAGCGCTCGCAGGTTGCCGTGCTCGTGCGTCACCTCGCACGCGAGGCGGAGCGCCTCGGTCCTTACGCGCGGCTCCTGACCGCGTTGGCGCTCGCGCAGACGGGCCAGACGGAGCTGGCCGAGCGGGCGCTCGCGGCAGTTCTGGCGCTGGCGACGACCGACCCGCGCAATGGGGACGTGACGTGGACCAAGGGGCAGGACTGGTGCTCGTGGTGGCATGACCCGGTGGAGACGGTGGCCTACGGCGTGCGCGCGGTGTTGCGGATCAAGCCCGACGCGCCGGAGCTGCCCGGCTTGGTGAAGCACCTCGTGCACCTGCGTTCGGGGGCGCGGTGGCACTCGACCAAGGCGACGGCGATTGCGATCGGGGCCCTGGTCGAGTACCTCGCGACGTCGGGCGAGCTCGATCCCGACTACGAGGTCGTGGTGCGCTTGGGCGGGCGCGAGATCGGCCGGGCGAAGTTCGACCGGAAGAACCTGCTCGACGCCGAGAGCACGATCGCGGTGATGGGGGAGGGCGTTCCGACCGGTGCGGCGGAGCTCACGCTGGAGAAAGTGGGGCGCGGCAACCTCTACTACTCGGCGTTCGTCGACTACTACTCGCTCGAGGAGCCGATTCCGGCCGCGGGTCACCGGATCGCGGTGTCGCGCGAGTACGTGAAGGTCTCGACCCAGGGGGGCCTCGAGAGGCGGGAGAAGCTCGCGTCGGGGGCGGCGCTCGTGTCGGGCGACGTCATCGAGGTCGCGCTCGTGCTCGACAGCGACCGCGACTACGAGTACGTCGCGCTCGAGGAGCGCAAGGCGGCGGGCCTCGAGCCGGAGCGCCAGACCTCGGGGCCGGGCGAGGGTATCGCGACGCACATCGAGATGCGCGACGATCGGGTGGTGGTGTTCGCGAGCCGGGTCCCGAAGGGTCTTTCCCGCATCGTGTATCGCTGTCGGGCCGAGGTGCCGGGCGACTTCCACGCCCTGCCGCTCACGGGGTACCTGATGTACGCCCCCGACATCCGCGCCAACTCCGACGAGTTCCGGGTGGAGGTGCGCGACGAGTAGGCGTCAACCTTGCACCGGTCTTCACGGTTTCGAAGGGACGCTCACTCGAATAGGCTGCGCGGCAGTCCCGACTGCCGAATGATCGAGCGCAGGGTTCCCGTTCGCAACTCGCGATGATCGGGGACGGGAATCGTCGTGGTGTCCGCGATCGCGGTTCGTTGCATCACAACGTGGCTGCCGCGTTGTCGCACGCTCCGCCGACCAAGCCGTGCAGGACCAGGTCGCGATGCGCGGCGGCGAAGCGCTCGAGCGGGACCGGATCGAGCGGCCCGAAGGTCATGCGCCACACCGTCGACAACACCAGCGGCGCCATGATCACGATCGGCAGCCGCGCGGCGGCGCCGTCACGGATCTCGCCCCGCTCGATTCCCCGCGCCACGATGCGCTCGAGGATCCGCTTGCCGCGCGACACCGTCTGCTCGTAGTAGAGGCGGGTGATTTCCGGAAAGCGCGCGCCCTCCGCGATGATGATCGCGAGGAGCTCGTGCAGGCTCTCCGAGAGCTCGGGGTGGTACAGGCGATCGAGCACCTGCCCGAGCAACTCCGAGCTCGGCCCCGGATAGGTGTCGACCAACTGCTCGAGCTGTTCGTGCATCGGGGCGATCCGCGAGCGCAACGCGGCCTCGAACAACGCCTCCTTCGTCGCGAAGTACCGGTAGATCGTGCCCTTGACGATGCCCGCGCGGCGCGCGATGTCGTCGAGCTTCGTCGCCGCGAAGCCGTTCGACACGAACTCCGCCAGGCTCGCGGCGATGATCTCACTCGGACGCGCGTCCTTGCGGCGCTGGCGCGGTCGCGCGGGGTTCGCCCGGCGTGACGAGCGACGGGGGGTTGACATCGCGGCCTAGTACTCCGATAATGACTCTGCGGTCATTAGTATGACATGGGCCGCGGGGTGCGGTCAACTGGGAGGTCGACATGCGCGACGCCATCACACCCATCGGAGCAACGCCGACCGCCGGTGGTGAGCCCTCCGTCGACGGGGCTCGGCTGCCGCTCGACGTGGTCGTGCGCAACACGCCGGCTGGGCCGCGCGCCCCCTCCCCCGGACGCTTTGCCTCGCTCCGACTGCTGCCGTTCGTCGTGCTGGCGCTGCCGGTCGGCGGGTTCATCGGGCTGTACTTCCAGCCGCCGGGCCTGCAGCTGTTGATGCGGACGCTCCAGTTGGAGCCGGGGGCCGGTACGAGCACTCCGATGGCGGTCGCGATCCCACGACCGGCTGCGGAGGCGCCACCTCCCGCGCCGACGATCGCCGGGTTGGGCGTGCTGGTGCCGCGCGGCGAGGTCGTCGCGGTGGCGCCGCCGTACGGGGCCGGTGACGCGCGCATCGCGGAGCTGTTGGTCGAGGAAGGCCAACGCGTCGAGCGTGGCCAGGTGCTGGCGGTGCTGGACAACCGGGCCGTGCTCGAGGCGGCGATCGCGACCGCGAGCGCACAGCTCTCCGCGCGCCAGGCGACCTTGGAGCAGGTCCGGGCCAGCGTGACGGCGAGCCGTGACGAGGCCCGCGCCGCGGTGGCTCGCGCCGAAGCGGCGTTGGTCCATGCGCAACGCGAGCTCCAGCGCGCGACCGAGCTGCGGGCGCGCGGCGTCGAGTCGCAGGCGAGCCTGGAGACTCGGCGCGCCGCGCACGACCAAGCCGAGCAAGACGTGCGTCACGCGCGTGCCACGCTTCAGCGGTTCGAAGGAACGGACCTGGAGCAGCAACCCGACGTGGTGGTTGCGCAGCGCAATCTCGAGGTCGCCCAGGCCGATCTCCTTCGCATCAAGGCAGACCTCACGCGCGCATTCGTGCTGGCCCCGCAGGCCGGCACGGTGCTGCGGATCCACGTCCGCCCGGGCGCGAACCCGGGGTCTCGAGGCATTCTGAACCTGGCGGACCTCGACGAGATGACCGCCGAGCTCGAGATCTACCAGGGCCAGATCGGAGGCGTGGCTCTCGGTGCGCAGGTGACCCTGACGGCCGACGCGTTGCCCGGGACGCTCCATGGCTCGGTGACGCGCATCGGCCTCGAAGTCGGACGACAGACGCTCACCGAGGCGACGCCCGCCGCCAACACCGACGCGCGCGTGGTCAAGGTCTACGTGAGCCTGGACGCGCCGTCGACAGAGGTCGCGCGGCGATTCAGCAACCTGCAGGTCATTGCGCGGATCGAGGGAGCGGCGGCGAAGTGACCCGCCTGCTCGAGCGGCTGTTCGGGCGCTTGCCGATCGGCTGGCTGCAGCTCACGCACAACCCGATGCGCCTCGCCGTCGCGCTCGCCGGGGTCGCCTTCGCCGACATCCTGGTGTTCGTCCAGCTGGGCTTCAAGGGCGCGCTCGTCGACAGTATCGCCTTCCCGTATCAGGCGCTCGACGCGGACCTCCTGATCTCCGCGGCCGATGCCGATACGCTCGCCGACGGCAGCCCGATTCCGCGCCAACGTGCCTACCAGGCCCTGGCCGTCGACTCCGTTGCGCACGCGACGCCTCTGTACGTCGGGCGGCTCGAGTGGAAGCTCGCGGACGGGACGGTTCGGCAGCTCCAGGTCCTGGGCGTCGATCCCAGCGCGCGCGCGTTCCGACAGGCATCGATCCTCGCGGCCACCGATCGGCTCGCGCTCGCCGATCGGGTCCTCTTGGACCGCCGCACGCGCAACGTGCCCCCCGAGCTGTTCCGCGCGATCGACGGCGGCGCCGACTACGAGCTCGAGGCCAACCAGCGGCGCCTCACCGCGGTCGGCACGTTCGTGCTGGGCGGCGGCTTCTCCGCCGACGGTCACGTCATCGTCAGCGACCAGACGTTTCTGCGGCTGTTCCCCACTCGTTCGACCGGTGCGCCCAACCACATCATGGTTCGGCTCGCACCTGGCGCGGATCGCGACCGTGCGGTGACCGCGCTGGCCGCGGCGTTGCCGAGCGCGGACGTCCAGGTGCGCACGGTCGCGCGCGCCATCGTCCAGGATCAGACCTTCCAGACCACGCAGCGACCGATCGGCGTCGTGTTCGGCTTCGGCGTCGCGATCGGCACGATCGTCGGCATCGTGATCGTATACCAGGTGTTGTCGACGGACGTCGCGGACCACCTGCGCGAGTACGCGACGCTCAAGGCGATGGGCTACGAGTCGCGGTTCTTCCTCGGCATCGTCTTCGAAGAGGCGATCGTGCTCGGGCTGCTGGGTTTCGTCCCGGGGATCCTTGTGGCGATGGGCCTCTACGCCCTCGTGGCCCGCGCCACCGATCTTCCCCTGGCGATGAACCTCGGGCGCGCCGCGACGGTGCTGATCGGGACGGTCGTGCTGTGCGCCGTATCGGGCGCGCTCGCGACGCGCCGGTTGGATCGCGCCGACCCGGCCGAGCTATTCTGAGGCGCCGCCATGAACGCCAACGACGCGGGTCCCGTGCCGCTCGAGATTCGCGGGCTGGACCATTGGTTCGGCCTTGGCGAGACGGCGAAGCAGGTGCTGTACGAGGTCGATCTCACGGTGCGGGCCGGGGAGATCGTCGTGCTGATGGGAGCCTCGGGGTCGGGGAAGACGACGCTGCTCACGCTGGTGGGGTGCCTGCGGGCGGTGACGCACGGCAGCGTGCGCCTGTTCGGCACGGAGCTGTGCGGGATCGGCGAGGCCGAACGCGTGCTGGAGCGGCGACGGCTGGGCTTCATCTTCCAGGCCCACAACCTGCACGAGAGTCTCACCGCGATCCAGAACGTGCGCCTCGGTCTCGAGGTGCATGCTCGGGGATCGGGTACGGCGATCCGCGGGTATCCCACGGCGGACGGGGCGCCCGCCGGGCTGCCTTGGTGGCAGCCGGCTGCAGCTCACGTCCTCTCTCTCGTTGGCCTGGCCGAGCGGCTCGACTACCTGCCGGCGCGCCTGTCGGGCGGGCAGAAGCAACGTGTGGCGATTGCTCGCGCTCTGGTAGGGAATCCGGAGCTGGTGCTGGCGGACGAGCCGACCGCGGCGCTCGACGAGGCGAGCGGGCTCGAGGTGATGTCCCTCTTGCGGCGGGTCGCCGACGAACGCGGCACCGCGACCCTGATGGTGACCCACGACGAGCGGATCCTCGGCCTGGCCGACCGCATCGTCACGTTGCGCGACGGCCGGATCGCGAGGGGGCCATTGCATTAGGGCGGTGGGGTGTCTGGCATGTCGCGTAGACTTGCGGAATGAACGCGTTTCGCATCTCGGTACGACTGGGAATGGTGCTGGCCCTCATGCCGATGGCACGGGCCGAGGACCTGGTGATCGAGCTCGCACCGGGGCAAACGTGGAGGGTCGCGCAGACCGTCACGTTCAGCTCGAGCGCCAAGCCGGTCAATGCGACGAAGCCCGCGCCCGGTGGAATGCCGACGCCGATCCGAGAGCCGTACACGCTCGTCGAGAGCTACGTCGACGAGTGCGTGCCCGGCAAGGCCGCGGGATCGACCGAGCTGCGGAGGAAGTTCCTGTCGTCGCGGCTGTCGACGCGGAACGGGAAGGGCCCAGCTCCCACGGCGCTCGAGGGAGCCGTCCTCCTGTTCACGCTCGGGCAGGGGACGTGCTCCGCGATCGCGGAGAGGGGTGCGCCCGAGCCTGGCTCGCTCGCGCTGCTCCGCCGCGCACCGCACATCGCCGAGCAGGCGCTCCTGCCGGCGGGGGCCGTGTCCGTTCGTGACGCCTGGGTCCCAGATCCGTCCTCGGTTGCTCACGACCTCGGACTGGCCCTGTCGTATGGCGTCGCGAGCGCGCTCAAGCCCGCCCGGGACGACGTCGCCTACGTGCTCTACGAGCTGGTCACGAGCCCCGGTGAGCCCTCAGCAACCGCAGGCAGATGCCACGTACGCGCGACGCTCGAGTCGGTATCGAAAGGCGTCGCCACCATCCGCTTCGACGATGCCGAGTTCGACACGTCGGGCACCCTGGGCAAGCCACCGAACGCCCCGGACATCACGTCCAGCGTGTCGGGGCTGTTGACGCTGCGCATCGTCGACAAGCGTCCGCTCCGGTTCGAGTGGAAGGTCAGCGCCACCGTGTCGTTCAAGAAGAGCGGAGCGCAGCCCGGATACGGCGGAAACGTCGAGTGGACCGAGCAGCTGTCGGTGGTCCGCACCTACAAGTAGCGTCGACGATCCGGTGGCCAGTGTGGCGCGCAGATCCGACTGTGCCGTTGGTCGTCGCGTCTACAGGTCCCGAAGTCGGCGTTCGAAGTACCGGCGCTCGGCGTCCTGGCGCACCAGGGCGAGCGCGCGTTCCCACGAGGCGCGCGCGTCCGCCGTGCAGCCGAGCCGGAAGCACAGGTCGGCCCGGGCGGCGTGCGCTGGGAGGTAGTGAGTGAGCTCGTTGCGGACGAGGAGTGCGTCCACCAGCGCGAGTCCCGCGGCGGGCCCGTCGCGCATCGCGACGGCCACCGCTCGGTTCAGCGCGACGACGGGCGAGGGTGCGGCGCGCAGGAGCACGTCGTAGAGGCCGACGATCTGGGGCCAGTCGGTGGACGCCCCGTCGGGCGCCTCCGCGTGCACGGCTGCGATCGCCGCCTGTAACGTGTAGGGTCCGAATCGCCGCGATCGAAGTGCTCGTTCGACGAGGGCGGCTCCCTCCGCGATCTGGGCGCGGTCCCAGTGCGAGCGGTCCTGGTGTCGAGGAGGACGAGGTCGTCCGTCGGAGACGATCGCGCCGCGCGGCGCGAGTCGTGAAGGAGCATCAGAGCGAGGAGGCCCCACGCCTCGGGCTCCGGCACGAGCTCGGCGGTGAGGGTCCGAGCCGGATCGCCTCCGCTGAGAGATCCTGGCGAGTCGGTGCCGCTCCGGACGAGGCCGACCATCCCTCGTTGAAGACGAGGTAGACGACGCGGAGCACGGAGTCGAGTCGTCGGGGCAGCTCCGCGAGCGGCGGCTCCTCGTAGGCGATGCGCTCGTCGCGGATCTCGACACTCCTGGTCGATCCACGGCGTCCCCGATCGACATCGATTTCCCCGGATCGCACGGATCTTCGCACCGGGACCTGACGACGGGGCGCGAAGCCGCGGGCCGTCGACACGATCGGTCGGGGGCTCCGAGCGCCGTCCCCGATCAGCGTGCTACCTCGAGCGGCGCCGACCACGGACCGGCGGCGCCCGTGCGCGCGAGCCCGCGCACCAGGAGGTAGCGCTTGGCCCGACCGTCCCGTACTGCGAACCGCGGTTCCTTCGACGTGCCGAGCGCGCTCGCGGCCTTGGGCCGCCCCGAGCCGTCGAGCTCGGCCGCCGTCGCGACCTCGAAGGCTTTGAATCCCTCCCACGCGCCGTAGGCGAAGCTCTCACCGTCCCACAACGCGTCGGTCCAGGTCAGCGCTCCGTCCGCGAAAGCGAGCCCGCGCGGCGCGGGCGGGACGTAGGTCTGCTCGGGTGGGGCGCCGCACGGCCGGTCGGGGCGGGTCGCGAGGAAGCGCTTGATCGCCAGATCGAAGCCGGTGCCGCGGATGCGCATCGCGCCCGCCGCGACGCCGTGCGCGGCGCCCTTGTTCTGGCCCAGCCATTGGCGGCAGCCCACCACGCGCGCTCCGTGGCTCCACCAGGCCTCGAGGTGATCGAAGTAGCTCTGCTCGGGTGCGACGTAGGCCGGGTCGAGCGAGGGGTGCCACTCGAGCGTGCGGAACAGCGCGCCGGCGGCGCGGGCGTCGTCGGCCGCGGCCTTCATCTGCGCGCCGACGTCGGCCGGCCGAAGGTTGTACACGTTGTATCCGGCCGAGCTGTCGGGCGTGAGCGCGCACCAGTTGGCGAGCACCGCATTCGGCTTGCCCTTCCAGTAGTCCACGGTGTGCGAGTGCATGCCGCGCTGGCGGCTCCAGATTTCCTCGCGGGGCACGCCCTCCTCGCGGATCGCGCGGAACATCGCCACGAGCGACGCGTGGATTCGCCACTGACGGTAGCCGGGGTCGGCAGGATCGCGGTTCTGCCAGCGGCTCCACAGCGGCTCTCCGGGCTGCCGCGGCGCGTCGAAGCCGCCCACGGTATGCCCCCGCTCGCGCGGTGCCGGTCGACCCGGTGCGTCGAGCGGCAGCGCGGCCGGGTGCTGGTCCAGGTCCCAGTACAGGAGAGCCCACGAGGCGAACGCCGTCTTGAAGACGGCGTTGAAGCACGGATTGCCGCCGCGCGATGCGGCGGGCGAGGGATCGTCGGCGAACGCCTCACCCCCCTTGCGACCCTGGCCCGCGAATCGGCCGCCCGGGGCGAACTCGCCGCGATGCGTGAGCCAGTCGCGGAACTCGGCGACGGCGAACGGCGAGTAGTCGGCGCTGAAGGCCTCGGGGTTCCAGAACACGTACTCGAACTCGTTGGGACCGGCGAGCAACCACGTGCGCTCGCCGCGCTTGCGCGCGTCCAGGTACGCCTTGGCGTTGCGACGCGCCATTTCGAGCATGCCGTCCCACGCCTCGCGGGCGTAGCCCGAGGGGGTGAGGTCGGCGTCCGCGCCGTTGCCGACGGTCTTCTCTTCGGCGGTCACGACGCGGTTCTCCTGGTTCCACATCCGCATGCGTCGGTCGGTGCTCTTGTACGCCGTGTTCTGGTCGTCGAGCGGCGAGTTCCACATGAACGGACGCCACCCGTGATGCTTCGCGTGGACCGCTTGGGAGCAGGGACCGTCGTACCACAGCCGGACGTAGATCTTGCCGGGGCCGAGCGTGGCGTAGACCTCCTCGCCCTCGGCGTCCCAGCTGGTCTCGGGCTGGCCGGACTTACCGACGATCAGCACGAACGTGTTGACCGCCGGCACGGGTCGAGGCAGCTCGGGCGGTGGCCCCGCGAGCGCGGCGGGGACCAGCGCGGCGAGGAGCAAGCCGGTGCGTTGCAGGATGGGTCGCATGGGAGGCTCGTGGGCTCGGGGGGCGGGACAGCGCGACGCTCTCGATCGATGACGCGATCGTGGACGATGGTACGCGACGGACGACGCGGTGGCTTTCCTGAGCTCTCGGCCCGGGGGGCGTCAGGACTGGAGTCGCTCCAGATAGTCGGGTCCCCGTTGGAGGTAGGCCTGTAACCGCGCCGTGTGGTCGTGCACGATCAGGCCCGGGCACGCCGCCCGGAGCTCGTTGCGTTGGCGGAGCGAGAGGCGCCGCGGACCCAGGTCGAGCGAGCGGAGCCGCGTGCCGAACAGGCGGGTGTCGAGCCTGAATCGGGCACCCCATCTCGCGCCCCAATCACGGAGCTCGAGCTCGCGGAGCGCGGGCCACGCCGCGAAGTCGTCGCGGCGGGTCGGGCCGTGGTGGGAAAAGCGAACGACGTGGCTGGGCACGTGGTCACCCAGGAGCTCCACGCCCGTGAGCTCGGTGCAGGGCCAACCGTCCCCAAGCCACGCTACGTCGACGGGCACGCCCTTCAGGCCGTAGTCCGCCGCCGTTCCCGTCGCGGTCGTGATGGCAACGTGCTCCAGTCGGCTCATCCGGCGAAGCCACTCGAAGAGCGGTTCGAGCGTGCGGGGGCGAAGCACGTGGAGTCGAAGCGACTCGAGCGGCAGCTCCGCCAGCGCCGCGAGCACGAGCTCGTCGCCGCCGTCGACCTCGACCGCGAGGGTGCGAAGCGCCGGGCACGCGCGCAGCGCGTCGAGGCGATCGCGGTTCGGCGGCTCTCGTACGGCCAAGGTCCGCAATCGCGCCATCCGCGCCATCGCGTGGGCCGAGGGCCACGGGCCCACGTCGAGCTCCTCGAGCTGGGGCACGGCGAAGTCGTCGGTTGCGTAGATGCCCAGCGCGCGCAGGGCGCGCAGCCGGGGCCACTGATCGAGGTAGAGCCTCCGTCCCCGATCGTCGCGGTTGGTCATCACGGCAAGCGTGCGTAAGCGGCCGGCGAGGCCCAGGTCGCCGAGGCGCCCGAGATCGGGAACCCGGACGACGCCCAGGTGCTCGAGGTGCGGGACCAGGGCGAGCCCATCGATCGAGGCCGTCGCCGGGATCCGTTCCAGGTGCACCTCGCGCAGGCCCGGCAAGTGGGCGAACGCGTCGATCACCTGGCTCGTGCGCTCGAGCCACGGGCAGCGCTCGGAGATTCGCAGCGCGCTCAGGCTCGGCGCCACCTCTCGCAGGAACCGACACGACGCGGCCCACTGCTCGCGAGTGATCTCTCGGTCCAACTCCTCGCCGAGCGCCAGGTCGAGCGTCGACGCCAGGCCATGGCGGTACCCGAGGCGCCCGCGCACTCGGGCCAGGACCTCCTTCGCGTCGCCCAGGGTCGCTTCATCGCTCCACGCGTGATCGAGGTCGGGGAGCAACGCGTGGGCTCTGGACCACGCTTCCCAGCCGACCTCGATCTGCGATGCGATGCGCTGCGCGTCGCGCACGCGTCCTCGTTCGCGAAGGAGGTCGCCGACGACCCGAGCGGCGTCGCGCTCGCCGCCCGCCGCCCGGAGCATGAGCGTGTCGAGCACGGGGTCGTTCATCGGGCGAGCGTCACGCGGCGTACGCGTCGATCGACCACCTCGTGGTTCGCGACCATGGCGACCAGCTTGACACGAGCGTCCATCGTTCGCCGGGCGATCTCCTTGCGGTCGCCCGTCGCCGGCTGGGGCTCGGGCGCCGTGGAGCTCACAGGGTCTCGCTCACGCTTCGTAACCGTCGGCGATCGGTCCGTGCTCACGCCGAGGCCCCGCACTACTCCGCCAAGTCGATCCGCCGCGCCGGCTCGTCGAGCTCAGAGATGGTCTCGCGCCAGCGCGCCGCAGCGTCGGGCGCTGCGCCCTCGAACGTCGAGAGGGTTCCGAGGTGCGTGGGCAGGGGATTGCACGTCGCGGCGCCTCAGCGCGCGGCCAGGGCGAGGGCGACGGCGCCACCGGCGAGCAGCGCCGGCAGCAGCCGTCGGATCAGCGGCAGCGGGGGGACACCCACGAGGCCCGACGTGTAGATCACGACGGCGGCCACGGGCGACATCGTGCGGCCGAACGAACCGCCCAGGCACGCAAGGGCGCCCAGCTTCTCCGGAGCCTGGCTGGCGTCGACATGCGGCAAGAACGTCTGGCCAAACGTGAGGATCGGCCCCGAGCCCGACCCCGAGAGCGTCGCGAGGGCCCAGGGGAATCCGCCCGCCAAGACCTCGAGCGCGCCGCTGTCGCGGGCCACGCGCAGCAGCGCAGCGGCGATTCCCACCGCGGCGATGCCTGCCCCGAAGCACTGGGCGGTGATGGTGAGCGAGATGATGTTGCCGTAGGCCTTGCCCATGCCGTCGAACAGGCTCCGCGTCACCAGGGCGACCTCGCGCCACGACACCAACGCGGCCAGCATCGCGCCGATCAGCATCGCGCGGACCACCGGGAGGGCGTTGGCCAGGCTCGCCCACTCGGCCCCAGGCGGCACGGCCACGAGCCACGCCAGCGGTCCGAATCCGCCGTAGGCGGCGAGCAGGAGCGCAATGGGTACGACGGGAATCGCCGCGCGCACGAGGTCGATTCGCGGCAGGGGCTCGGCGTCGCGCGAGCGCGAGCTCGCGGGCTCACCGGGCGCCGCGCGGTTCAAGAGCGTGAAGCTGAGCGCGGCGACGAGGGCGCCGGCGATGCTGGCCGGGATGACCCGCGCCGACACGGCCTGCGCGGACAGCCCGGCCGACCCCGCGACGGACTGCACGTCCTGGGCGCCGGGATTGAGGAGGTCGCCGCCGAACGACGCTCCGAGGATCAGCGCGGCGCCGGCCACGGTGGCCGATTGACCGCTGGCCACGAGGAGTGGCACCAGGATCGGACCGAGCGCGGCGGCGGTGCTGGCCTGGCTGGGCACCGCCATGTTGACCAGGTACGCGGCGAGGATCCCACCCGGGGTCGCGAGCCACGGCACGCGCCGGATCGGCGCCAGGAGCAGGTTCACGAGGTGGGCGTCGCATCCCGTGGCGCTCGACACGGCAGCGAATCCCATTGCGGCGCAGATCGGAGCCACCATCGCCGCGACCATGGCCCGCGTGAACGTGTCCGCCACGAGTAGCGGCTGTCCGGCCAGCAGCGCCAGCAGCAAGGCCGTCGCGAGCAGGACGAGACGCACGTCCACCTGTCGGATCATGAAGCCGATACCCACTGCGATCACGACGACCGCGAGCACGAGTTGCATGGTGCGACCCTCCGCTGATGGTGGACTTGTGGAGCGGCAGTCGCTTGCTTATCGGATTCTCAAACGCGGCGCAGGGCTGGTCGGAGAACCGTGGCGACGCCACAATGCCCGACGAGCGTTCGGTCGTAGGAGGGCGTCCGATGGGTCGAGGCGAGTGGATGGCATGGACCGTGCGCGCGCGCCGCACCGTGTCGGGCGTGTTGCTGTGCCTCCTCACGTGCGCGACCGTCGCCCGTGCCCAGCCGGTCGAGGCCGAGCGTCCGCTGCGCATCGGCACGAAGCCGCTCGCCCCGTTCGTCGCCACCGGTTCGGGCGCGCCCACCGGGTTCAGCGTGCGGCTGTGGGAGCGCGTCGCGGCCGAGCTCGGTCGGCCCTACGAGTGGGTCGTGTACCCCACCGTCGGTGAGCTGCTCCAGGCCGTCGAGAAGGGCGAGGTCGACCTCGCGATCGCGGGTATCAGCATCACGGCCGACCGCGAGCAGCGCGTCGACTTCTCGCAGCCGATGTTCGCGGCGGGCCTGCAGATTCTCGTGCCGACCTCGCGTTCGGGCGGCCTCGGGGCGCTCGTGGCCGCGTTCGCGTCGCCCGAGCTCGCGGGCGTGCTCGTCGTCGGAGCGGCGGCGTTCCTCACGATCGCCCACCTCATCTGGTTCGCCGAGCGCCGCGCCAACCCGGGGATTTCGCCTGCCTATCCGCGGGGCATCGGAGACGGCCTATGGTGGGCGATCGTGACGATCACCACCGTGGGGTACGGCGACATCGCGCCGCGCACCGCGCTCGGCCGGATCGCGGCCGGGCTGTGGATGATCGCGGGATTGTTCCTCGTCGCGGGCTTCGTCGGCACTGTGAGCAGCACTATGACCTACGACCGCATGCACGCCGCGATCAAGGGGCCCGACGACCTGCCGGGCAAGCGCGTGCTCACGGTGCGCGACAGCACGGCGGCGCAGTGGTGCGCGGCGCGCGGTCTCGCAGCCACCGAGGTCGCGACGATCGACGCCGCTTGGCCGCTCCTCGACGCCGGCGCGGCGGACGCCGTGGTCTACGACGCACCGGTCCTGCTCCATCACGCGCTGCACGCGGGCTCGGGCCGACTCACGGTTACCGGTCCCGTGTTCAAGCGCGAGGACTACGGGATGGCGTTCCCCGCGCGGAGCCCGCTGCGCGAGCCCGTCGACCGCGCGCTCCTGCGCGTGCGCGAGCACGGTGACTACCAGAGGCTGTATGCGGAGTTCTTCGGGCCGATGGACTGAGCGCGCCGCTCGCCGTGGCGGGGCGTCTATAATCCCGATGGGCCGCGCGCCGCCCCGTCAACGGACCCAGTCATGACCCAGAAGCACGTCCTCGTCGCGATCGCCGTCGTGGTCGCACTCGCCGCCATCGTGGGTGGTGGTGCGCTCGTCGTGCGCCTCGCCCAGCGCCGCCCTCCGCCCGCGCCCGTCGCATCGCCTCCTGCGGACGACACGACCGTCGCGGCCCCGATCGACCCGGCCTACCTCCGTCCACGGTCGACCGAACCCGGATCGGGCTCGACCGAGCCCGACCATCCCGCCGTCGTGGACGTGCGCCTCGGCGTGTGCGTTCCCTCGACCGGACCCGACGCCGAGTACGGCACGTCGGTCACGCGCGGCGCGCGGCTCCTGGTCGACGAGCGCGCCCGGGTGGCCGGGTCGCGCTACCGGATCGCGCTCGGCGTCGAGCCGGTCGGGAAGGGCAACGCCGGGCTCGAGCGGCTGTACGCGGGCTACCCGGGGCGGTTGGCGGTGGTGCTCGGCCTGGGCGACGAGGAGCGCGCGCTCGAGCAGCTACCGTACTTCCACCGCAAGCGGCTCTTGATGTTCCCGCTTCGGAGCGCGACGCGCGTGCTCACCGACGACACCCAGGTGTACGCGATCGGAACGGAGGACGACTACTACGCGCTCTCCCTGCTCGCGATGGTCGAGAAGCTCGGGTGGAAGCGGTGTAACGTCCTGGGCGACGCGACCCCGCACGGTGGCCGCATTGCGGACGCCTTCGCCGCGCGCGCGCCGAAGGAGCGCCTCGTGGTCGAGCGCACCGAGGTGGCCGATGCCAAGCGCTCTCCCGCCTCGATCGCCGCGAAGCTCGGCGACTCGGGTACGCCCGACGGGCTCGTGCTCGTGAGTCGCGACCCACTCGCCATGCTCGAGATGGTGAAGGCGCTGCACGACGCGGGAAATGCCCTGCCCGTCCTGCTCACGGATGGCGCGGCCACGAGGTCCTTCCACGACGGGGCGCGCGGGCTGGCTCCGGCGTTCGCCATCCACGTCGCGAGTGCCTTCGACCCCACCGCCGACCACGCTCGCGCCTTCGGTGAGGCCTACGCGCGCGCCCACGGTCATGCCCCGGACGTGTGGGCGGCGCTCGCCTACGACGCGGCCGCGCTCGCGCTCGCGTGCCTCGAGGGCGCCCCGGACAACTACGAAGCGGGCGTCGTCGAGCGGGCGATCCGCACGCGCTTCACCGAGGCCGCCCCCTACCTCGGAGCGACCGGGCCCATCCACGTCGACACGCGCGGTCGCGTCCTGGCCCGCGCGCTCACCCTCCTCGTGTGGGCTCCGAGCGGTCTCGCGCCGCACGCCGCACAGCTCTCGCCCACGGAGCGCGCGGCAATCGAGCTCGCGGCGAACACGCCGCTCCCCGAGCCCGTCGCCCAGGTGCGCCCCGGCGAGGATGTACCGGGGATGGGGAGCGGGCCAGGGCGAATGCCCGGGATGGGAAGCGGTCCCCGCATGGGCGGCCCCGAGGGCGCGGAGACTCGGCCCGCGATCAAGGCGCCGCCCGGCCACTGGTACGACGACGTCGAGGACGCGCTCGACGTGGCGATGAGCGCGGACTTTCCGACCCTCGTGCTCTTCCACCGCGGGGGCGAGGCCGAGGCGCGGGCTGCGTTGGTGCCGGTGTTCGCCGACGCGGCGTTTCTCGAGGAGGCCGCGCAGTGGGTGCTCGTCGCGATCGACCTCGACCGTCATCCCGCGTATCGCGCGAGCCATGCGATCGAGCGCACGCCGCTCCTCGTCTACTGGGGGGCAGGTGCGTGCGAGCTGGGTCGCCACGAGGGCCCGATCGAGGCGGCCGGTCTCGTGGCCGAGATGCGGACTCGGCGGGTCGAGGCCGACGCGCTGATCGACCAGGTCGCGATGCTGCGCTTCCGCGTCGATGCCTCCGGTCACCCCGATTCGCCCGAGGCCCAGCTCGAAGCCGCCGACTTCTACCTCGCGCGCCGCAACTACGCGCTCGCGACGAACTACTATCAGGCCGCGCTGCAGCTCCTCATCGTCGCCAACCGGCGGGCCGAGTCGATCGCGGTGTATCCGCGGTTGCTCGCCGCGCAGGAAGGGGCGCACTTCTTCGCAGCGGCCCTCCACTCCGCCGAGGAGTGGATCCGCCGCGATCCGGAGGGCGCGCTCATGTCCACGGCTCGCCTGCTGCGCGGTCGGTACCTGATCGAGCTCGGGCGCATCGATGAGGCCCGGTCTGCCCTCCGCGAGCTGCGGGCCCAGCTCGGGGTGGATCACCCGAAGAGCCGCGAGGCGGAGCAGATGTTCCGGGGGCGGGTCGGGCAGCCGCTGGACTAAGGCTGCAATCGACGACGCGGTTCCGCTGGGGCGATCGGTTGGGTATACTGAGCCCTTTCGATCGCGCGCACCCGTCCTGATCGTCGATGCATACCGGTTCCAACGGCACCGCCCCCGCCCCCGCCGCGATACGTCGCTCGGCCACCCCTAAGACGAAGCGTCCGCGCTCCGGCTGGTTGTGCCGCCTCGAGCTGCTCGCGTTCGACGTCGCTCGAGCCCTGTTCGGGCGGCTGTCGCTGGGGGCGAGCTATCGGCTGTTCGAGATCAAGGTCGCGCTCATCTACTACTTCGTGCCGTACCTCTGTCGGCGCGGCTTGCACAACCTGGCGATCGCGTTTCCCGATCGGTCGCCCGCCTGGCGCCGATGGGTGCTCCGCCGGTCCATTCGCTACCAATCGTGGGTGTTCGCGGAGGCGCTGCTGCTCCCCCGCGTGCTCGAGTCCCCCGGGCTCGCCGCCCAGATCGACATCACCGAGGCGCTGGCCGCGTTCGATCGGGACGGCGTGGGCAAGGATCGGGGCGCGATCATCATCAGCTCGCACCAGGGCAACGGGGATCTGATCGCCACCGCGTTCGCCCGCGCCGGGTGCCCGATCCTCGGCGTCGCGCGCCTGATGGACAACCCGCTGATCTTCGAGCGCATGGCCGCCGATCGCGCGCGCTTCGGCGTACGGATGGCCACCAAGCGCGGGTTCCTCGTGCGCGCGGTGCACGAGATTCGCGATCGCGGGATCGCCTGCGCGTTCATCGACCAGGACGCCGGTCGCACCCACGGCGTGTTCGTCCCGTACTTCGGGCGCCTCGCCTCGACCACCCCGGGTGCGGCCCAGATCATCCGCCTCACGGACTCGGTGGCCTACGCGATGTTCGGGATCCGCCTGGCGCCGCGGCGCCCGCGGATCCACTGCTTCGTCGTCGGGCCGCTGCGGTTCCATGCAACGGACGACAAGGACGGCGACCTCCTGGGATGGACCGCCGCGCTCACGACCGAGATCGAGCGCTTCGCGCGACAGTACCCCGAGCAGTGCCTGTGGGCGCACCGCCGGTGGAAGAGCCGGCCGGCTCGCGAGGGCGAGCGCCGCGGATCGCGCGAGCTGGTGTAGCGCTCGGTGGGCGGTTCGCGGTACCTGATCGGGATCGACCTCGGCACCAGCAACTGCGCGGTCGCCTACGTCGACACGCGCGCGCGGACGCGGCGCGAGGCGCTGGCCGTCACCGCATGGGACATCCCGCAGCTCGTCCGTCCCGGCGTGTTCGCCGGCACGGGCGAGCGCGAGCTCCCGAGCGCGATCTACTTTCCCCGCGCCGGCGAGCTGCCTCCCGGCGCGGCGGCGCTGCCGTGGGACCCCGGTGCCACGCACGTGGTCGGCGCCGCGGCGCGCCTCCTGGGGGAGCGCTGTCCGGATCAGCTCGTGGCCAGCGCGAAGAGCTGGCTCGCGCACGCGCGAGTCGACCGTCGCGGGAAGATCCTGCCGTGGTGCGACCCGCCCGAGGAGATTCCCCGGATCTCGTGCGTCGAGGCCGCGCGCCTCCTGCTCGCGCATCTGGCGGCCGCGTGGAACCACGCCCACGCTCGCCACAAGGACGCGCGGTTCGAGGCCCAGCGCATTTCCCTCGCCGTGCCCGCGTCCTTCGACGAGGCGGCGCGGGCGTTGACCGTGGAGGCCGCCCGCGCGGCCGGCTTCGAGGACTTCCGGCTGATCGAGGAGCCCCAGGCGGCGTTCTACGCCTACCTGGCCGAGCACCGCCTGCGCTGGCGGGAGACGCTCGCGCCCGGAACGCGGGTGCTCGTGTGCGACGTCGGGGGCGGCACGACGGACTTCTCCCTGTTCGACGTCGGTGAGGTCCAGGGCGAGCTCGCGTTCGCGCGCGCCGCGGTGGGACCGCACCTCTTGCTCGGCGGCGACAACCTGGACCTCGCGCTCGCCCGCGAGGTGGAGGCCGGCTGGCGAGCGAGCGGCGTGTCCGGTGAGCTGGACGCGCGCGATCTCGCCGCGCTCGTGGCCCAGTGCCGGCGTGCGAAGGAGACGCTGCTGGGCGACGGCGGGAGCGAGCGCACGACCGTGCAGCTCCACCCGCGCTCGGCCCGCTTGATCGGCGGGACGCGGACGGCGGAGCTCGTCCGCGAGGCCGTGCTGGCCCGCGCGCTCGAGGGCTTTCTCCCGATCGTCCCGCTCGAGGCCAAGGACGACGGCGCGCGCCGCGGCCTGGTCGAGTGGGGCTTGCCCTACGAGGCGGACGGCGCGATCACGCGCCACCTGGCGCGGTTCCTGTGCCGGAGCGGTACGGCGGGCGCTCCCGCGCGTCCGGACCTCGTGCTGTTCCAGGGGGGCTTCTTCGCGCCCGCGGTGCTGCGGCACCGGCTCGCCCAGGTCGCGGGTGGGTTTTTCGGGCGACCGGCGCTGGGCGAGCTCGCGTCGGTGGACCTCGCCCGCTCGGTGGCGCTCGGCGCTGCCTATCACGGGCTCGTGCTCGCCGGCCACGCGGTCGCGATCACGGGCGGGACGAGCCGGGCCTACTACGTGGGAGTGGAGGGAGGCTCGGCGCGTGCGGGCAAGCGGCCGCGGGCGTTGTGCCTGGCGCCGCGCGGGCTCGACAGCCATGTCCCGATCCGCTCGGATGCGCATCCGCTCGCGGCGCGCACGGGGCAGCCCGTGCGGTTTCGGTTCTACGCGGCGGAGCACCGCACCGACCTGGCGGGGGACCTGGTGGACGCGGACGGGCTCGACGTGCTGCCGCCCCTCGAGGCGCGGCTCCCCGCCTCGGGTCGCGACGGCGGCGAGCTACCCGTGGTGCTCGAGGCCACGCTGTCCGAGGTCGGCACGCTGGAGCTGGCGCTCGTCGCGCGCAAGGGCGGTCGGCGGTTCGTGCTCGAGCTCGACGTGCGCGGTGGGGCGCCGCCGGACGAGCCGGCGGGGACCGGCGCGGACGTCGAGTCGGCTCCGCGGAGTGCCTCGGAGGCGGCGACTCCGGGCGCGGCCGAGCCGTCGCCCGAGCGGCTCGCGCGGGCGGT
>Ga0209726_10004060_pt1 | contig 19120 bp, 20 predicted proteins | sample Subgrocontami54m_FD_187453 | JGI IMG/M metagenome (GOLD analysis project Ga0209726, IMG submission 187453) | Subsurface groundwater microbial communities from S. Glens Falls, New York, USA - GMW46 contaminated, 5.4 m (SPAdes) (version 3) | ecosystem: Environmental > Aquatic > Deep subsurface >... | reverse complement strand
GGGCGTCAGGGGCGGGTCTGCCTCATGCAACGGTCCGGCCGGGCGCTCGTTCTTGGGGACGCTGGCAATTCATGCCGCGCTATCCATGTCGTCCTGACTTCGAAGTTGGCTGGCTTGCGAAGCGCTGGGCGACACACGGCGTGCCGTCCGGTTCGACCCAGATCTCTTCGCGAAACTCCCCGTTGGTGTAACGGCTGATGACCGCGCGCCAGAATGCGAGGGCTTGGACGTTCCCGCCGTGCTCCGACACCCACCAAGGACCCGGGAACCGATCGAAGAGCCGCATGGCGACCGCCTCACCAACGCCCCGGCGTCGATGGGCCCGCATCACAAAGAACTCGGCGATCAGGTGGCCGGGGCTCTGCCCATCGAGGATGCGGTGCTCTATGACGAGCGCAAAACCCGCGAGCTGGCCGTCCACTCTGACAAGGAACGGGTAGCGGCCGGCCTCGCGCCAATACGCGTCCAGGGTCGCGTAGCCGTAGCAGCCATCGGGACCGATCGGTCGGCCATCGATGTCCGAGAACTCGTAGAGATAAAGCTCCATCAGGTTGGCCACCGTGGACCGGGTGGAGGCCAGCGCGAGCTCCACGGTGATCGCGGCAGCGGCCGGCCCCACGCCACTCATCCAGCCGCCGCCTCAGAAGCTCAGCATGGCGTCGGCCCGCCCTGCCTGCGCCGTGAAGTCCGCGATGGTGCGCTCCCCATCGAGGAGTGACGTGAAATCCCCCAGAGTCAGCGCCCGCTCCCGCATCGTTTCGGTGCACCCCCAGAAGTGCACGTGATCCCCATGCTCCTTCGCATCCCGCAGGAAGCGCTGCATATCGACGAAGTCCGCTTCGCGGAGCCGCGCCTGCATTGACTCGATGACCTTCGAGTAGGCGGTTGACCAGACGGGCTCGTTGATGGAACCAGAACGCAGCAACCCGAGTGCCTCGCCACAAAACAGTACATCGACCCGCGCCTCGAGTGCAGTAGCCGCTCGAACGAGCGTGGCGACCTGGAAGAGATTGTTCGACGTGCCGCGGGATACCTGGATCACGAGCGAGCGCAGCACCGTGGCCGCGACTCAGGAGCGCGCGTCGAGCGCGGCCCGCAGTGTGTCCCAGGGGAGGAGCGCACACTTGATCCGCACCGGGAATTTCTTGACCGAACGCAGCACCGCCAGCTCTTCGAGCGCGGGGGGAACGGTCTCCACCTCCTCGGTCATGAGCTGCCGAAACGAGTCCGCGAGCTCGGCCACCTCCGCGAGGGTCTTGCCGCGGATCGCGTCGGCCATCATATCCGCGGATGCCTGCGAGATCGAGCAGCCGCGCGCCGCGAATCCGGCGTCTTCGATAAGATCATCCGTAACACGGGCCCGAATGCGAATCTCGTCGCCGCACAACGGGTTCTGGCTGAAGCCCTCGGCATTCGCGCCGTCGATCTCGCGCCGATTGCTTGGCGTCTGATAGCGTCGAATGATCGCCTCGCGGTAGAGGTCTTCCATGTTCAAGCGATACTCAGCAAGTCATCATCCGAAGATGCGGCGAACGCTCGCCAGCGCCGTGACCAGGCGATCGATGTCCTCGTTGTCGTTGTAGAGGTAGAAGCTGGCGCGCGCGGTGCCCGCGATGTCGAGCTTGCGCATCATCGGCTGGCAGCAGTGGTGCCCCACGCGAATGCAGACCCCCTCGTTGTCCAACACGGCAGCAACATCATGGGAATGCACATCGCCGAGGTTGAATGCAACGACGCCGCCCTTCTTGCGAGCGTCCCGCGGGCCAAACAGCGTCACATCCGTCTCTTCACTCAGCCGCTCGATGGCGTACTCCGTCAGCTCGATCTCGTGGGCCCGGATATCCGCCATCCCGATGCCGGCGAGGTAGTCGACGGCAACGCCCCAGCCGATAGCATCGGCGATGTTCGGGGTGCCGGCTTCGAACTTCCACGGGATCTCGTTGTACGTCGCCCGATCCAGGAAGACCTGGGCGATCATCTCGCCGCCACCCATGAACGGCGGCATCTCCTCGAGGATCTTGCGGGGCGCCCACAGCACGCCGATGCCCGTCGGGCCCAACATCTTGTGCCCCGAGAAGGCGAGGAAGTCACAGTGCAGGTCCGCCACCTGGACGCCCAGGTGCGGCACGCTCTGGGCGCCGTCGATAAGAACGAGGGCCCCGTGCGCGTGGGCGAGATCGGCAAGCTCGACAGCGGGATTGATCGTGCCGAGCACGTTGGACATGTGGACGAAGCTGACGAGCTTGGTCCGATCGGTGATCAGCTTGCGCGCAGCATCCATATCCAGCTCGCCGGTCTCCAGGCTAAAGGGAATGTGGCGCAGCACGGCGCCGGTCTGCTCCGCGAGCATGATCCAGGGGATCAGGTTGCTGTGGTGCTCCATCTCCGTAAGAACGATCTCATCGCCCGCCTTGATGTTGGCGCGGCCCCAGCTATACGCCACGAGATTGATGGCCTCGGTCGTATTGCGGACGAAGATTACTTCGGCGGGTTCAGACGCCCCGATAAAATCGGCGATCTTCTTGCGGGCGCCCTCGTAGCCGGCGGTCGCCTCCTCCGCGAGGCGGTAGATCCCACGGTGCACGTTGGCGTTGTAGCGCTGGTAGTAGTCGTCGAGCGCGTCGAGCACGACCCGCGGCTTCTGGGAGGTCGCGGCGCTGTCCAGGTACACGAGCGGCTTCCCATTCACCTCGCGCTGGAGGATCGGAAAGTCAGCCTTGCGGGTGCGCAAATCAGTCATGCTCATGGTTCACTTCCGTATTAGGAAGCTGCATCAGCCTCAGCCCCCCAGCGTGATCATCTCGATCTTGCGGTGCTCGCGCGCCTCGTAGCCATTGCCGTTCGCGAGCGCCTGCTGTCGTTCCTCGGAATAGCGGTCGGTGCGCCCGCGCCAGATGCCGCCGACGAGCTGAGTCAACTCTTCATCCGAGGCGCCCGTGCGCAGCGGCCCCTTCAGGTCGCGGCCAATGTCCGAGAAGAGGCACGTCACCAGCTTGCCGTCCGCCGTCAGTCGAGCCCGGGTACACGTGCCGCAAAAAGGCTCGGTCACCGAGGCGATGACGCCGACGAAGCCGAAGCCATCCAGAAATTCGTAGTCCACGGCGGGCGCGGTGCCAGCTTCCCGGCCAACCTCTCGCAGGGGGAACCGAGCGGCGATGCGCTCCAGGATCTCCCGCTTCGGCACGACCTTCTCGGACCGCCAGCTATTGGCATTGCCGACATCCATAAATTCGATGAAACGCGCCTCGAAACCGTGCTCGCGGGCGAATTCCACGAGGGGAACAATGTCCTCTTCGTTCACGCCGCGCTCGACGACGGTGTTCACCTTGATCGGTCCCAGGCCCGCTTCCTGCGCCGCGAAAAGGCCCTCCAGCACCTTGGTCAGGTCGCCCCGGCGTCGGATCCGCGCAAACTTCTCCGGATCGAGCGTGTCGATGCTGACGTTCACCCGTTTCAGGCCGGCTTCCTTCAGGACATGCACCTTGTCCGCGAGCAGCGACCCATTGGTCGTGAGGCAAAGCTCACGCAGCCCATCGATTCGAGCGAGACGACCAATCAAATCCTCTAGGCCCGCTCGGAGCAGCGGCTCGCCACCGGTCAGGCGAATCTTGTCGACGCCAAGCCGCACGAACGTGCGCGCCAGGCGCTCGATCTCGTCAAACGTCAAGATCTGGTCCATGGGCGTCCACGGATACTCGTCGAGTGGCATGCAGTACGTACAACGGAAGTTGCAGCGGTCGATGACCGAGATGCGTAGATCCCGCAGCGCCCGGTGATACACGTCTTGCATCGCTACATCAAGCCAAGGGCCAGCTTCGCGGCCTCGGGCATCATGCTCATGTCCCAGGGCGGATCGAAGACGAGCTCGACGTCGAGCTCCCTCACGCCAGGCGTGACCTTCAGCTTGTCTTCGACCTCGGCCTTCAGCACGTCGCCCATGCCGCAGCCAGGCGCGGTCAGCGTCATCTCGATCGCGACCTTGTAGGCATCGTCGGCTGGCGCCACCTCGCACTTGTAGACGAGACCGAGGTCGGCGATGTTGACGGGAATCTCGGGGTCGAAGACCGTGCGGAGCTGGTCCCAGACGAGCTTCTCGACCTCCTCGGCCGTCTCCGGGGGTGGGGCATTCTCGGCTGGGTCGACCGTTCGCTCCCGACCGATCGCGTCCGCGTCCGACGCGGCGATCCGCACCATCCAGCCCTGGTTCGTAACGACGGTGTACGTCCCGCCCAGGGACTGGGTGATGAGCGCCTTCGTCCCCTCGGGCACGGTCTCCCGCTCCCCACTCGGGATCTGGATCACCTCGCAGTCGCGGACGAAGGTGACGTTGTCGTCGGTGTGGCTGCTATACATCGATTCTGTTTCCAACCTGGCCGCGCCGCCTGGCGAGCGCAGCCCCGTTTGCGTCGCGAATGTTCATTATTCGGTGGACACCGTGGCGCCCTCGCCGTGGAGGGCGCTCCGCATCGCGTGCCAGCTCAACGATGCGCACTTGACGCGCGTCGGGAACTCGCGCACCCCGGCCAGCACGACCAGACTGCCGAGCGCTTCCTCATCGTTCGTCGCATCGTCCGAGGTCAGCATCTCGTGCACGCGGTCGAAAGCGGCCTCGGCCTCTTCGGCCGATTTCCCCTTCAGGCTCGCCGTCATCATCGATGCCGAAGCCTTGGAGATCGCACAGCCGGCGCCCTCGAAGCTGATGTCGTCGATCCGATCGCCGTCCAGCTTCACGTAGACCGTGATGTGGTCACCGCACAGCGGGTTGAACCCCTCGACGGTGTTGCTCGCATCGTCCATCTTGCGGAAGTTCCGCGGCTTGCGATTGTGGTCCAGGATGACTTCCTGGTAGAGCTCGCTCAGCTCGGTCATGCGCGCGGTTCCTGGGCCATGAGCTCGACGGCTGCGTCGGGCTCGAGTCGTTCCAGCAAGAGATGGGTCAGACAGGCGCGGAGCGGCTCGAGCTGCACACGTTCCAGGACGTCGCTCGCGAAGGCATAGGTCAGGAGCGCGCGTGCCCGCGCCGCGGGAATGCCGCGACTCAGGAGGTAGAAGTACGCGTCCTCGTCGAGCTGCCCGACCGTCGCACCGTGCGTGCACTTCACGTCGTCCGCGAAGATCTCGAGCTGCGGCTTCGCATCGATCGTCGCGTCATCCGAGATCAGCAGATTACGGTTCTGTTGCTGCGCATCCGTCTTTTGTGCCCCTGGCCGCACCACTACTTTGCCGTTGAAGACAGCGCGCGAGTGGTCGGACATGACGCCCTTGTAGAGCTGGCGACTCGTGCAGTGGGGCATCCGGTGGTCGATCATCGTGTGGTTGTCAATGTGTTGGGTCCCGCTCGGGACGTACAGGCCGTCCAACGTACAAGCGGCCCCCTCGTCGTCCAGCATGACGTCGAGCTGATTTCGCGCGAGCCCATCGCCCGCGGCGAGAACGAACGAGGTGTACGCGCTTGCCCGGCCCTGATGCACCCGGGTGGTCCCGATGTGGAAAGCCGCCTCGTCCTCCAGCAGGAGCTTGGTGTGCTCCACCGTGGCGCCGTCCTCCAGCACGATCTCCGTCACGGCGTTACTCAGCGACCGGCCCGCTCCCGGGGAGACGTAGCTTTCAACGATCCGGACCCGGCTCCCAGTCGCAGCGACGACCAATGTCCGGGGCTGGCTGACCGTAAGGTCATCGCCGGCACTCCCGGTGCTCACAAAGATAATGTGGATCGGCATGTCCAGATTCGCATTGGGCTGCACCGAGACGAACGCGCCGTGGTGCAGGAACGCGGTGTTCAGAGCTGTGAAAGCGTTGACCTCGGCGGGCGCATAGCGGCCGAGGTGCGCGGCGACGAGCTCCGGCCACTCCAATGCAGCTTCGGCCAGGTCCATGACCTGCACGCCGTCGCCCGTATGGCCGATGAGCGAATGCTCCGGTGCATAGGCGCCGTCGACGAAGACGAGCCGCGTCCAGGCCTCGCCGCCGAGACACACGTGCGCGAGCGCACTGCCGCTCAACACAGGCTGGGCTGCGCCGCCTGCGAAGCGCCACGGCGATCGCACGATTGGGGCCACGCTCGTGTACTTCCAGTCTTCGTCCTTGGTTGTCGGGAAGGGGATCTCCCGGAAGCGCGCGAGCGCATCCGACCGCAGCCGCTGGAGCCACGTCGGATCGTCCGCCCACGCGGCATCGGCGCGGTCGAACGCCGCGATGTACCGCTCTTTCTCCTGATCGCGCGTCAACTGTTGCATGGTTCCTACGCCCGCGCCGCGCCGCCGGCGGCCGCCTCGCGAATCCAGTCGTAGCCCTTGGCCTCGAGCTCGAGCGCCAGGTCCTTGCCGCCAGACTGCACGATGCGTCCGTCGAACAACACGTGGACGAAGTCCGGCGTGATGTAGTTGAGCAGCCGCTGGTAGTGCGTCACGATGATCATCGAGCGCGCCGGATCGCGGAGCTTCTGAACGCCCCCCGCGACGATCCGCAGCGCATCGATATCGAGGCCCGAGTCCGTCTCGTCCAAAATCGCCAGCTTGGGTTCGAGCACCGCCATCTGGAGGATCTCGTTCCTCTTCTTCTCGCCGCCCGAGAACCCCTCGTTCACGGCGCGACTCAGGAAGCTCTGGTCCATCTCCACGATCTTCATGCGCTCGCGGAGGTAGGTCAGGAACTGCATGGCGTCCATCTCGTCCAACCCATGGTAGGTGCGCATCTCGTTGAGCGCCGCGCGCAGGAAGTACGCGTTGCCGACGCCCGGAATCTCCACCGGGTACTGAAATGCGAGGAAGATGCCCTCCCGCGCCCGGTCCTCCGGCGGCAGATCGAGGAGGTTCTTCCCTTCGAAGGTCACACCGCCCTTGGTCACCGTATAGGCCGGATGCCCCGCCAGCGTCTGGGCGAGCGTGCTCTTACCCGAGCCGTTCGGCCCCATGACGGCGTGTACCTCGCCCGGATTGACGGTGAGGTTGACCCCCTTCAGGATCTCGTTCCCGTCCACGGTGGCGTGGAGGTCTTTGATTTCAAGCATCGTCACGTATCTTTTCCCCAACGGCTCTTTCAGGCGCAGCAGTCGCCCGACAGAAAGAAAGCCTGATCGCTTTAGCCGACGCTGCCCTCGAGGCTTACGCCGAGCAGCTTCTGGGCCTCCACCGCAAACTCCATCGGGAGCTCGCGGAAGACCTCCTTGCAGAAGCCGTTCACGATCATCGAGACCGCGTTCTCTTGCGAGATGCCGCGCTGGCGGCAGTAGAAGAGCTGGTCCTCGCTGATCTTCGAGGTCGAGGCCTCGTGCTCCACCTGGCCCGTCTGGTTCATCACCTCGACGTACGGGAAAGTGTGGGCGCCAGAGGTCTCGCTCAGCAGCAGCGAGTCGCACTGCGAGTAGTTTCGGGCGCCGGTCGCCGTCTTCTGCATCCGCACGAGGCCGCGATAGCTGTTCTGCCCGTGGCCCGCGGAGATGCCCTTCGAGACGATCGTGCTCTTGGTGTTCTTGCCGATGTGCACCATTTTGGTGCCCGTGTCCGCCTGCTGGTAGTTGTTCGTCAACGCGACCGAGTAGAACTCGCCGATCGAGTTGTCGCCCTGCAGGATGACGCCCGGGTATTTCCACGTGATCGCCGAGCCGGTCTCGACCTGGGTCCAGGAGATCTTCGAGCTCGCGCCCTCACACTTACCGCGCTTGGTCACGAAGTTGTAGATCCCACCCTTGCCCTGCTTATCGCCGGCGTACCAGTTCTGGACGGTCGAGTACTTGATCGTCGCGTCGCGATGCGCTACCAGCTCGACCACCGCCGCGTGAAGCTGGTTCTCATCGCGCATGGGCGCCGTGCACCCCTCGAGGTAGCTCACGTACGCACCCTCGTCCGCGACGATGAGCGTTCGCTCGAACTGTCCCGTGTTCTTCGCGTTGATGCGAAAGTAGGTCGAGAGCTCCATCGGACAGCGCACGCCCTTCGGCACGTAACAGAAGGAGCCATCGCTGAAGACCGCCGAGTTCAGCGCCGCGAAGAAGTTGTCCGTGTACGGGACCACCGAGCCCAGATACTTCTGGACCAGCTCCGGGTGCTTCTGGACGGCCTCCGAGAATGAGCAGAAGATGACTCCCGCCTCGGCGAGCTTCTCCTTGAACGTCGTCGCGACTGAGACGCTGTCGAAGACCGCGTCCACCGCGACGCCGGTGAGCATCTTCTGCTCCTGCAGGGGGATGCCCAGCTTCTCGAACGTGGCCAGCAGCTCCGGATCAACCTCGTCGAGGCTGCCCGGGGCGGCCTTCTGCTTCGGTGCCGCGTAATAGATGGAGTCCTGGTAATCGATCGGCGGGTAGTGGACGTTCGCCCACTTCGGCTCAGCCTGCGACTTCTCCAGCTTAACCCAGTATCGGTAGGCCTTGAGCCGCCACTCCAGCATGAACTCGGGCTCGTTCTTCTTGTTGGAGATCAGGCGAACGATGTCCTCATTCAGGCCACGCGGTGCGACGTCTTCATCGATATCGGAGATGAAGCCATACTGGTACTCGCGCTCGGCGAGCGATTCGATCGTTGGCGTGCTTGTCTTCATGGGTGAGTCTCTTCGCATGTCGTCGATCGCTGCGACGGCTTCGTCAGCCATGGCTGGACGTCCTCCTATCGCGCGACAAAACAGGTATTCGCATTGCGGGCCGAACCGATCCCCGTGCCGACCTGTTCCACCGGAATGAACGTGCCGTTCGGCCCGTCGGTCCCACAGCACAGGTCAGCGAGGGTGATGGAATCCAGGACCTGATCCACGCTTACCTTCACGCGGGCCCAGACGCCGCGCGAGAGACAAACCGACTCCCGCACGCAGCTCCCTGGCGCGTAATCCAGCTCGAGGCATTCAACTGGCGCGACCGGACCCTCGAGGGCCCGAATGACGGCGCCGACCGTCACGTCCTCCGGCGGAAGCGCAAGGGTGTAGCCGCCATGAGCGCCACGCGTGGCTTCGATCAGGCCCGCACGCCGCAACGGCGTCGCCACCTGCTCCAGATACCCAACCGGCACCTGTTCAACTTCGGCGATCTCCGCGAGCGAAAGCACGCCCTGGCCGTACGACTTGGCCAGCTCGGTCATCGCCCGCAGCCCGTAATGGGCCCGCTGAGAAACGTGTAGCATGCCCGACCCCTGAATTCCTAGCTCGACAGTAGGATTATACGGGCCGATGATTCCGGGTGGCAACGAAAAACGCCCGGCGGTGTCCTCGGACAACCTCGGACGACCATTTACAATGCAGCCAACAGGACTCAATGGGGGGCGCATGAAAAACCGGTGGGTCGACGCCGAAGCGGGCGAATCGTCCGTCGATCAACTCGTGTACATGTCGCGCATCATGGGCCAGGCCGAGGCGCTCGTTCTCTGGGGCGGCGGCAACACGTCCATCAAAGTGACCCAGAGCGACCTGCTCGGTCGCCCGTCGCAGCGCATGCTGATCAAGGGCACCGGCTCCGACATGAAGGCCGCCCTACCGAAGGACTTCCCCGCGGTACGCCTCGACGAGATCCGAGCCAGCTTCGACCGCAACGAGATGTCCGACGAGGAGATGACCGCCTATTTCGCCCAGACGATGGTCGACCCTGCCGCCGCGCGACCCTCGATCGAGACGCTCCTCCACGGCTACCTGGAGGGCGCTGCCGTCGCGCATTCCCACGCGGACGCCATCCTTTCCTTGACCAACACCGCCGCCGGCGAAGAGCTCGTAAATGAGGTGTACGGGAACGACATCGCGATCGTCGGCTACCGGCGCCCCGGATTCCTCCTCGCGAAAGAAGTGGCGCTGGCCGCGCGGGCAAATCCCGCGGCGTCTGGTGTGATCCTCATGAATCACGGCCTGATTACGTGGGGCGATACCGCTAAGGAGGCGTACGACCGCCACATCGAGCTGGTATCCCGCGCCGAGCAGTACATCGCCCAGCGCCGCCAATCCGGGGCCCGAGCGAACGGGCGCCCTGGAGGCACCTCGGTCGATGCTGGGCAACGCCGGGCGGTGGCAGCGCACGTTGCGCCAACGCTCCGAGGCGTGGTCAGCGGGCGCGGGCGCAGGATCCTGCGCTTCGACGACGGCCCTGAGGTACTCGAGTTCGTCGCGCACGCAAATTTGCGGGCCGTGGCCGAGGTCGGCGCGGCCACGCCGGATCACATCCTCAACACCAAGCGATTCCCGCTCATCGTCGAAGGAGTCGACCCATCCGATCCAGTCGCCCTCGCCGCAGCGATCCGTCGCGAGATGGACCGCTACACCCAGCGTTACATGGACTACTTTGAGCGCTACCACACCAACGAGCCTTTGCTCGATCCCGCGCCGCGAGTCGTTTTGATCCCTGGTGTCGGCATGTGGACCGTGGGCAAGGACGTTCGCGCCACGATCATCCCCGCCGACATCTATCGGCACACAATGAACATCATCAATGGGGCGGAAACGGTCGACCGGTACCGGTCGCTTGACGAGCGCAACGGCTTCTTCGCCGAGTACTGGCCGCTCGAGCTGTACAAGCTGACGCTGGCCCCAAAGGACCGCGAGCTCGCGGGCCGCGTTGCGCTGATCACGGGCGGGGCTCGGGGCATCGGCGCCGCGATCGCGCGGCGGCTGGCGACCGAGGGCGCGCACGTCGTCGTCACCGATCTCAACGAGGCCGGGGCGCAGGCCGTCGCGGACGAAATCGTGACTGCGAACGGCGCGGGCCGCGGTGTCGCAACGCGGCTCGACGTCACCGACGAGTTGTCGGTCAAGGCGGCCTTCGACCTCGCCCGGCTGACCTACGGCGGGCTCGACGTCCTCGTATCCAACGCGGGCATCGCGCATGTCTCCCCGCTCGACGAGCTCTCACTCGCCGACTGGGAGCGCAGCATGGCCGTCAACGCGACTGGCCACTTCCTGGTCGCTCGCGAGGCGGTACGCCTGTTCAAGGAGCAGGGCCTCGGCGGCTCGATCGTCTTCGTCGCCACGAAGAACGTGACGGCCCCCGGCAAGGACTTCGGCGCCTATAGCGCCGCGAAGGCCGCCGAGGCGCAGCTTGGCCGCGTCCTCGCCATCGAGGGCGGCGAGCACGGCATTCGGGTCAACATGGTGAACCCAGACGCGATCTTCGACGACTCAGGCCTCTGGTCCGACGCCGTTCGGCAGCAGCGAGCCGCCAGCTACGGCATTGCTGTCGACGAACTCGAGGAGCACTATCGCCATCGGAATCTCCTCGGTGCCCGGGTCACCGCGGACGACGTCGCCGAAGCCGTGCTCTGGCTGGCGAGTGACCGCGCCGCCAAGACGACCGGCGCGATGATCCCGGTCGACGGCGGCGTCCGGGAAGCCTTCCCCCGCTAGCTGGCCAGCAGGTCTTGCGGACGATTCACCGATTCGACCGGAGGCATGAGCTCCGTCAGGTCGTCGGAGACCTCGTCGGACCACACCTCGAAGCGGTTGAGGACGCTCGTGCCGAACGTCGTCGCCATGGCCACGTCTACCGCGTCGCGACCGTGGGCGATCTGGATGCGGCCGATGCGCGGGACGTTGTGGCGGGCATCGAACGTGTACCACTCGCCGCCGACGAACGCGTTGAACCAGGCGTGGAAGTCCATCGGCGAGTCTGGCGGACCGACGTCGATATCCGGCAGATAGCCGAACGCATACCGGGCGGGGATGTTGACCGCCCGACAGAACGCCACGGAGAGGAGCGCCAGATCGCGGCAGACGCCGTACCCACGCTGGAACGTCGTAAGCGCCGTCACCGTGGGATCGCTGGTGCCCGACTGGTACCCGATGTTGCTGTGGACCCAGTCGCAGATCGCGAGGACCCGCTCGCCCGTTGCCGGGACCGACCCGAAGAGCTTCCACGCCTCGTCGGCCAGCAGGTCCGACTCCGCGTAGCGGCTCGGAAGCGTGTAGACGAGCGTTTCATCGGGGAGCCCTTCGACTGGAGCCAGCGGCAGTGTGGCAGGCACGCGATCTGGCTCGCGCGTGACGTCAACCAGCGCGTCGTACCGAACCGAGGTCTGGCCCGCCGGCATGACCAGCCGCCAGCACGTGTTGCCGAACAGGTCGTGGTACTCGCGCACCGGCAGGTCCGGCGCGATCGTGCGAATCTCACGGACAACCGTATGCTGGCCATCGCGGCGCGGCTGCACCAGGATGATCGTCGGCACCGCGGCGTCCGACTCGAAGTCAAATTGGCAGCCAACCCGTACCCGCACCATTCCACCCCGCTCGCTCCGCACTCGTTCGCTTTGCGCTAATGAAACAGGAAGCCGTTTGACCGCGCGATAGGCGAAGTACCCAAGATCTGGCTGGGCCGGGTTGGGCATGCGCACCTCCGCTATTGACACCGTACCAGAGCCAGCGCCGAGACGCCGGCCCCGCCGTATAACGGCTCTGCGACCAAAAAAGCCCTGCGCCTCCGCGCCAGGCGGCTGCTACAATCCGCTGCCCGCCCGCCCGCTATCAGCTCGGGCGCAGCCTGCGCGGGCGAGGATCCGCATGACGGTGCTCATCACAGGCGCGGGGCTCATCGGCACCCACACCGCCCGGATTCTGCTCGATCAGGGCGTGGGCGTCCTGCTTTACGACCCCAACCCCTCCATGCGCTACATCGAGAGCGTCGTCGGCCCGGACCGCAAGCTCTTCAAGGTCGAGCGCGGCGACGTCCGTGATTTTCCCCGCCTCATGGACCTGGCCCTGCGCGTCGGCGTGACTCGGATCCTCCACACCGCGGGGCTCGTCGGTCCTGGCGCGGAAGAAAGCCCGTCGCAGTCGTTCCAGGTCAACGTCGCCGGGACCTTGAACCTCGTCGAGCTCGCACGAATTCGGAGCCTGGCTCGCATCGCCCTCGTGAGCTCCAGCTTCGTTTATTTTGATCCTGAGGCGCCGCCCGGCGAAGGGCCAATCCACGAGGACGTTCCGTACCGGGTGCCAGACAGCTATTACGCCACCTATAAAGCCACTGCGGAGATGATGACCCTCGCCTACCACCGGCTGAGCGGCGTGAACGCCATCATCTGTCGCCCGTGCGGTGTCTACGGTCGGGGTGGCTTCGTCGGCGGCGCCCGCATCGGCCACACCCTGCAAGACCTCCTGCTGCGCGCTATCCACGAGCCTGGAGCACCGCTCACCGTCGACTTGCCGATCGCCGAGCGCGTGTACGTGAAGGACGCCGTCTTCGCGCTGCGGGAGGCAATCTTTGTCGAGAAGCCGACGCAGCGCGTCTACAACGTTGGCTCCGGGGAGGTCGTCACTCCCCAGAAGCTGGCAGCCACGATCAACGCAGCAATACCAGGCGCCCGAGTCACCGCCGGCGCCGGCGAGCTCAGCCCCGCCGCCCGTACGATTGACAGCTCCGCCGCGGAACGCGACCTCGGCTACCAGGTCCGGTACCCCCTCGAGCGCGGCATCGCCGACTACGTCGAAGAGCTCCGCTCCCACGGCGGGTTCGAGTAGCTACAGTCGCTCGGAGATGACTTTGGCCTGGAGGAAGAGCTTCAGGTAGTCCTCGCCGCCCGCTTTGCTGTCGGTCCCGCTCATGTCGAAGCCCCCGAATGGCTCGACGCCGACAAGGGCGCCCGTGATCTTGCGATTCAGGTACAGATTGCCGACGTGAAACTCATGGCGGGCGCGCATCAGCACCTCGGGGTCGCGGGCGTAGACCCCGCCGGTAAGGCCGTAGATCGTGCCGTTGGCGATCGCGAGCGCCTCGTCGAAGTCGCGGGCCCGGGTGATGCCGAGGACCGGCCCGAAGATCTCCTCCTGCATGACCCGGCTGTCGGGCGCCAGGTCCGCGAACACCGTCGGATGGATGAAATACCCAACTTCATCGTCGGTCTCGCCGCCCGCCACGAGGCGCCCCTCCCCTCGGCCGATCGCAATGTACTCCGAAACCTTGCGGAACTGCGATGCATCGACGACGGGCCCGACCTCCGTCTCGAAGCGCTTCGCTTGCCCGAGTCGAAGCTGCTCCGCTCGCTCGACGACCCCCGCGACGACCCGGTCGTACACCGAGCTCTCGGCGATGACCCGCGAGCACGCCGAGCACTTCTGGCCCTGGTAGCCAAACGCGGAGGCCGTAATACCCGCGATCGCCGCCTCGACGTCCGCGGTCGAGTGCACGACGATCGCGTCCTTTCCGCCCATCTCCGCCACGACCCGCTTGATCCAGCGCTGCCCGGGCGTGAGCCGCGCCGCTAGCTCATTGATGTGAACGCCAACGTCTCTCGAGCCGGTGAAGTTGACGAAGCGCACGCGCGGGTGCCCGACAAGGTAGTCGCCAACCGTGTCACCCGGGCCCGGCAAGAAGTTCACGACGCCCCGCGGCACGCCTGCCTCTTCGAGGACGTCGACGATCGCGGCTCCGATTACCGGAGCGACGCTGGCAGGCTTGAAGATGACCGTGTTGCCGGTCAGGACAGCGCTCGCCACCAGGCCGGTCGCGATCGCCAGCGGGAAATTCCATGGTGGAATCGCGAGCCCGACGCCGAGCGGCAGGTAGAGCAGATCGTTTTCAGTGCCTCGAGCCGGGGTGAGCGGTTGCGGCTGGCCGATCCGCTCCGCCTGTCGTCCGTAATAATCGAGGAAGTCGATCGCCTCGGCCGTGTCCGCATCGGCCTCGATCCAGCTCTTTCCGACTTCAAGAACCATGGTGGCGGAGAGCTCGTGGCGCCGCCGGCGCATGATGGCTGCCGCCCGCAGGCCGATGCGCGCGCGCTCGTCCCCGGGCACGCGCGACCAAGTGGCAAACGCCTGCCAGGCCGCCTCCAACGCCCGATCCGCCTCCGCCTTCCCGGCCCTGGCAACCTTGCCGACGGCGCGCGTGTGCTCACTCGGATCGATCGACGTAATCCATTCGCCCGTCGTCACGCGGTCGCCGCCGATCACCAGCGGATGCTCACGGCCGAACTGGGCTTCGACTCGATCGAGCGCCTGCTGGAAGGCCTGGTGGTTGGCCGGATCGCCGAAGTCTGTCAGGGGCTCGTTCTGAAATGGGGTGGTCGTCACTTTGCTCCTCCGCTTCTGGGATGAGGTGGAAAGCCCCCCTCCCTCAACCCTCCCCCGCAAAGGGGGGAGGGGATTGATCTGGGCTCGCCTACAATTTGCTTGAATCCCCGACTCTGCCCCGGAGGAAAGTGCCGTTTGCCGTTCGAGCACGAGCTTGAGGTTGCCATTCGTGCCGCCGACCTTGCGGGCGAGATCCTGCTTTCCCATTTTGGCGGCTCGCACCGGGTTCGGCACAAGGGGGAGATCGACCTTGTGACCGACGCGGACGAGGCCGCCGAGCATGCGATCGCGGAGGAGATCCGCCGCGCCTTTCCCGATGACCAGATCCTGGCGGAGGAGGGCTCCACTGGCGGCACCAGTCCGCGCCGGGTCTGGATCGTGGATCCACTCGATGGTACGACGAATTTCGCGCACGGTTACCCGATCTTCGCGACCTCGATTGCACTGGAGGTGGCCGGGGCGGTGGAGATCGGAGTGGTGAACGTTCCCGTGCTCGGCGAGCGCTTCACGGCCGTCCGCGGCGCCGGCGCGCGGCTGAACGGCGAGCCAATCGCGGTCTCGCGCGTCGCGGAGCTGGGCAAGAGCCTCCTCTGCAGTGGCTTCTCCTACGTGCGCGAGGAGATCACCGCGGCACTTCCGCTGTGGGAAGCGCTACTCATGACCGCGCAGGCGGTGCGGCGCGATGGCGCAGCGGCGATCGATCTCTGCTACGTCGCCGCCGGTCGCTTCGACGGCTTCTGGGAACGATCGCTCAAGCCGTGGGATGTGGCCGGGGGCGGATTGATCCTCACCGAAGCAGGCGGCCGCCTGACCAACTACCGCGGCGAGCCGTATGCCATCCGAGCCCAGGAAGTCGTCGCCACAAACGGAGCAATCCACGAGGAAATGCTCGCCGTCATGGCCCGGACGAGCAAAACCCGGTCCCGTTAGGATCGCCTGTTCAGCCGTGCGACCCCCACCGAAATGGGCTCTGAGGATGTCCATTCGACCCGCGATGGTATAGTATGGCGCCAAACCTGGGGGTGCTTTGCCCGCGGGGGTGTTTCGGATTGGGTCGGATTCCGCCGGCCGATTTCAACACAGAAGGGGGTGACAATCTGCGCGAGTACGAAGTCATGTTCATCCTTCCGCCAGAGCTGGAAGAGGACGTTGCCACGAGTGCAACGGAGCGCGTCCGAACCTACGTAACGACCGCTGGTGGCGAGGTGCACAGCCTCGATGTCTGGGGCCGGCGCCGCCTCGCATATCCGATCGAGCGCCACAATGAAGGCGTCTACCACCTGGCCAAGTTCGCGCTCGAGCCCGAACATGCGATCGAGTTGGATCGCAACCTGCGTCTCAATGAGCAGGTCCTGCGCCACTTGATCGTCTGCCTGGACTCGTAACCACCGTCCGAACGATGTGTGTAATTTTGAAGCTGAATGTGTAGTGAAGAGAGGGACGAGCAATGGCAGGTCTGTGCAAAGCGACGATTATCGGCAACCTCGGCGGCGATCCGGAGATGCGCTACACCCCGACGGGACGCCCATTCACGACGTTTAGCGTCGCCTGTAATCGGACCTACTCCACCCAGGAGGGCGAACGCCGCGAGGAGACCGAATGGTTCCGGGTAACCGCCTGGGCCCGACTCGCGGAAGTTTGCAGCCAGTACCTGTCCAAGGGCAGCAAGGTCTACGTCGAAGGTCGCCTGTCTACGCGCTCCTGGGAAGGCGCGGATGGCCAGAAGCGCTTTAACGTGGAGATTAGCGCGACGGAGATGCAGATTCTCGACTCCCGGCCCCGCGCGGATGGCGGCGGCAGCCAGATGGCACCCGAAGAAGTGGGCGATCTGGATTCAATTCCCTTTTAAGCTGATCACGTATTGATTTTCCCAGTGAATGAGGAGCCAGTGAGCGAGCAGAACACTTCACCTACCGAACCGGTGGCCTCGACGCCACCGGCACCGGCCCCCGCGGCTGAACCAGCCGCCGCGCCGGCGTCCACAGGTGTACCGACTTCCGCCCCGATTGCCCAGCCCTCAGGCCCGGGCTCAAACATGGGACAGGGTTTCGCGGGCCCCGGCCCAGGTGGGCCTGGCCCGATGGGTCCCGGCGGCGGATCCGGCTTCGCGGGCCCAGGTGGTCCCGGCGGCGGACCCGGCTTTGCGGGCCCCGGTGGTCCCGGCGGCGGACCCGGCTTTGCGGGTCCAGGCGGGCCCCGCCCGGGTGGACCTCCCGGCGGGCCGGGCGGCCGACCGCAGGGACGTCGGCCGGGTGGCCGCGGGCGCTATGCGCCGCGTCGCCGCGTCTGTCAGTTCTGCGTCGACAAGATCCAGCACATCGACTACAAGGACATAAGCCGGCTGCGCCGCTACCTTTCTGATCGCGCGAAGATCGAGCCGCGCCGCAAGACCGGCACCTGCGCGCATCACCAGCGCGCCCTTTCGACTGCCCTCAAGCGCGCGCGCCTCATGGCGCTCCTGCCCTACACCGCCGAGCACATTCGCTTCAGCGGCATCGTCCTGCGGGGCTAGGCGCAACACCGTTCACCTTGGCGGCAGCACGAAGCGCGGAATGCATCTGTCCCTCTCCCTCTGGGAGAGGGTTGGGGTGAGGGCGCGTTCCAAAAAAGCCGCATGAAGCGCATGATCTTGGGGCCAGTCCCCAAGACCTTCTCTGGCACATCACACAAGGAGTAACGCTGCAACTATGGCGGGGTTAAGCGGAGAACGAGGCCGGCCGGGACGTGGCGCGCCGCCGGCGACGCCGAGGCAACCGTCCGCGCGGACGCTGTCACGCCACGCTCGAGAACAGTTCCAGCAGCGCCTCCTCATCGGGACTGCCATCGCCATCGCGGTCATCGCAGTGGTCGTGGTCAGCTTCGGCACGCTGCGCGAGATGTTCATCTACCCCAACGAGGCCGTGGCCTACGTGGGCGGAGACAAGATTCCCCTGAAGGAATTCCGCGACACCCTGCAGGAGGAGATGCGAAGTCTGCAGTCGCAGGCAGCCATCGGCTCGCAGGGAAACCCGCAGCAGGCGTCCTCCCAGGTGCAGAAGCTGATCGAGGCGCAGGAGAAGCTGCCCGAGGAAGTCCTCGAGAAAGAGATCGAGAACTCGCTGATCCGGCAGGAGGCGCAGCGCCGCGGCGTCAACATCGGTCCGCCAGACGTCGACGCCAAGATCAACGAGATCTTCTCGATTCAGCGCGAACTGCTGAACCAACCGACACCGACCCCCACGGAGACGCCGACGCCGCGGCCGTCGAGCACCCCAACCCCCGAAGGCTGGGATCCCACGCCCACCGCGACGGGGACCGCGACACCCGACCCCCTGACGCCATCACCGACGCTCGATCCGCTCACCCCGACCCTCACCCGGACGCCGTTCCCGACGCGCCTAACGTCGACGCCGATCGTCACGCCGACGATCCCGCCAACGATGGTGCCGGACGACTTCCAGAAGGCGTACCAGCAGCTTCTCCCGCAGATGCGATCGGAGAGCCGCTACCGCCGGGGCGTCGAGCTCCAGGTTATGCGCGACCGATTGAAGCAGGTGATGGGTGCCAACATCCCGACCTCCGGCCCAGCCGCGCGAGTGCTGCGGGTCGCGACGTCAACGAAGGACGAGGCCACCGTGGCCCGCCTCCAGCTCGTCGACTTCGAATACCCGTTCGAGGAAGTGCTCTCGCAGATCGGCGACCGGGTCGTCCAGGGTCGCCGCAGCGCGGACCTGGGCCTGGTAGCCCTCGGTGCGGAGTCGAAGGAGTTCGACGAAGTCGTGTTCAATCCGGCCACAACGCTCAACGTGTGGACCGAGCCATTCCCCGTCGGGACCCACTGGGAGATGGTGCAGGTCCAGGAGCGCCGCGATAACCTCCAGTACGACCAGCGCAACCTGGAGAACATGCGCGAGCGCATCTACAACGAATGGCTCGAACAGGCGAAGAGCTCGCCCACGATCGAGCGAGACATGAGTGCGCAAGAACGGCAGTGGGCCGTCGATCGCGCCTCAAAGGGCATCATCGAGACATCGAACAAGACCCCCTAGCCTCGACTTCGGCCATTATGCCGTAGCCAGGAGTGCCTGGGCCCAAGCGGTGTGGGGGTTTTGCGTCGCCCGCGGATGACGCGAGGGCTGAGAAATGCATAGCCAGCCCGTCTGGCGAAGGGCGG
>Ga0209726_10004058_pt1 | contig 19126 bp, 17 predicted proteins | sample Subgrocontami54m_FD_187453 | JGI IMG/M metagenome (GOLD analysis project Ga0209726, IMG submission 187453) | Subsurface groundwater microbial communities from S. Glens Falls, New York, USA - GMW46 contaminated, 5.4 m (SPAdes) (version 3) | ecosystem: Environmental > Aquatic > Deep subsurface >... | reverse complement strand
GGGCGCGCCGGGCTCGACCGCGCGGGCGAGGTCGGTCACCGCCGGCAGGCTCTCGTAGTCGACGGCAATGGCTTCGGCGGCATCCTTGGCTTGGTTCAGCGTCTCCGCCACGATCAGCGCGACCGGATCGCCGATATAACGGACATGACCCCGCGCCAGCATCGGCTGCGGCGAAACATGTCCCTCCGACCCGTCCCGCCGTTTTCGCTTATGCCGCGGACGCTGGGTTCCCAGCGCCAGGATTTCCGCGTCCTCGCCGGTCAGGATCAGCGCAACCCCCGGCATCGCCTTGGTAACGCTGGTGTCGATCGACAGGATGCGGGCATGCGAATGCGGCGAGCGCAGCACAAAGGCGCGCAGCTCCCCGGGCGGCTTGACGTCGTCGACATAACGTCCGGCGCCGCGCACCAGATAGGGATCTTCCTCGCGCGGTACCGGCTGGCCAATTCCAAAATCACCCATCGTTCAGGACACCTGTGTGAGACGCTCGTTTGCTGTGAAGAGTCATGTCGCCGGCGCATGGAATCCGGCGGCGCTGCCCGCTGTGAGCCGGCAGGCGCGGGGCAGGGCGGTCATATTAAAACGATTCCGGACGGCCGCGCCGCCCGGAACGCTCTGACGCTGACGCGCTTGCGCGCTGTTGTTCTTGCTCTCGCTGTGATGCGCCTCTTTTCCTACCGGGATTCGCCCGCGGTGGCCGGGGATCCGGTTGCCGGGAACATGGCGAGGAACTGCTTGGTGGTCATCGCCCGCGAAACCTTGGGAAACGAATAGCGCAGCATTTCCTTGGTCAGCGCCACGTCGGCGGCCACCATCGCGTCGGTGACCGAGAACATGCGATAGCCAAGATCGTAGCCGGCGAGAACGGTGGCATAGACGCAGACGTCGGCGGTGAAGCCGGCGACCGCGACATTGCGGATGCCGCGCGACTTCAGAATGTAGTCGAGGTTGTTGCCGCCGAAGCCGCTGAGTGCCTTGCGGTCGGGCAGCACGATATCCTTGGCGTCACGCATCGGCTCGAACAGTTGCGCCATCCAGCTGGTGGACTTCCAGGCCTGACGCAGGATCTGGCTGCGATGGAAGTCGGCGCCGTTGCCCCAATCGAGCTCGCGGTAGTCGTCGGTGTAACCTTCGATGACGTGGATCACCTGGATGCCGAGCGCGCGCGCCTGGTTCACCAGTTCGAGCGAATTCTCCAGCATGCGGGTTTCCTGGAACTGCTTTTCCAGTCTGGGATAGTGCTCGCCCTTGGGGGCGGCAAAGCTGTTCTGGAAGTCGACCAGGACAAGGGCGGTCTCACTGGCCTTCAGCGTCTTGTCGAGCGCCGGCAGCTTCGGCAGCTGTTGCGCGCGGACGACATCGGTCGCGGCAAACACCAGCACGCCGGCCAGCAGGCCAAGCGTCACGCTTATTCTTGCTTGCATTCTTGCTTGCATGTTTCCCTCCATGGTCGAAGTTTCTAAATCCGTTCAGCCGACGTTTCCGGCGCCCGCTTCGATGCCGGTGACGATCATGTCGTCGCCCTCTTCGCGCACGGTGAAGCGCCAGGGTGGGCGGCTGCTCGGCCCATATAGCACGGTTCCGTCGCGGGCAGGATCGTAGGTGCCGAAATGGCAGCGGCAGAAGAATACCGGATTGGCGAGGTCCTTGCCGATGATGCCGCCGACCGTTTCGTAATCGGTCTCGTAGCCGAAGATGCAAGCCTGGTGCGGGCAGATCCGGCACACCGCGGACAGGCCGCCGCCGGCGGTGTCAGGCAGCCGGACGGCGAAGCCGGGAAAATCCTTGCCGGCGCCGGGATAGCTGAACTCGACCTTGTCCCAGGCGCGCTTGGGCGCCGGCATGCGCAACGGCTCCTGCGCCACCGCGCGCCGGCCCGTTACGGCGGCAAGGCCGGCCGCGGCGAACAGGGACGAGAGCAATTGCAGGAATCGCTTGCGGGTGACCGGCGCGCCGCCGGGGCACGGCGTCATAGGCCGCAGATTGGGCTGCGGATTGGCGTGAGGCTCGTCCATTGCGGCGGCATGATACTCCGGCGCCTTATGGATCGGTCAAGCAGCCACGAAGGACCATCCGGCTCAATATTCAAGAGGCGTAGACGTCGGCCACGGCGAATGCGATTGCAGGCGGAACGAGATTGATCGTACTTCGGCACGGTGCGCGTCAGGACGGCGCAGCCGCCCGCGCACCCATGACTGCCAGCGTTCGAATCTGCCAGCGCTCGAAATCGGACCGCCTAGAGTCTGCAGGGCCTAGCCCGCGCATAGCCTCTCCAAGTATTTCCTGGGCCGGGAGCGACTGAATGGGAGGTATTGGCTGCCAGCGCCCACACACTCCACTTATTTCCAAAGTCGCTGATAACTTTCCCCCGCCAGCGAAATCGGGCATCGGCATTGGCTTGGTTTTTAGTGGGGAAATTTCCGTTGGGAACGATTTCGGTAAAGACAGATTTGCAGGTCTTGGCACTCGCTTCGACCGAAGTCAGTGCGAGTATCAAGACGCCGATCACGGCCACCGCCGCGGTACTGCGCATGTGGTGCAACGAATTCATGGTCAAATCTCCTGTTCGTTACACGTGGGGCGCGTGGCTGCCCGTTACAAGCCTCAGCGGCAGTTTCAAGCAAACCGGACAAGGCCGTCAGTGCTCTGGAATGGCAAGAGCGCGAGGCGTTGAGGTTGTGCCGTGTCCGACAGAGAGCAACGCTACTCCCCTAGCAAGGGAGCGAGCATAAGACCGATAACAGCGATCGAAAATGGTGCTGCCGGTAAGGATTGAACTTACGACCTCCCCCTTACCAAGGGGGTGCTCTACCACTGAGCTACGGCAGCGCGCAGGCGGCGGAAATCGTCGAAGAAATTGCGGCCGCAAGCGCGGCGATCCTTGCCATAAGGCGGCAAGTGGCGCAAGCACGGGCGCTGTTCCCGACACGCTGCGTGCGCTTCCATCGGATGTCCGCCGGCCGTATTCTTGCTCCATGGTTGATCGCCCGAAAACGTTGCAGAAGGCCCGGCAACGGCACCGCCTCGGCGCGGCGTTGCGGGAAAACCTCAAGCGCCGCAAGGCCCAGAGCAAGGCGCGTGCGGCCACCAGCGGTCCCGCTGGCAAGCCCCACGATTCCGCCGGAATTGTCGAGGACAAGCAGCCGGGCTAGACCCGCGCACAGTAACCCTCCCGGCGGGTTCGGCTTTGCCGCATCGGCCGGGCTTGTCGGATTTCAGGAACACGGCGGCGAGGAGCAGCGCATGGATCGCATTCGCGTCACGGGCGGCCGCCGCTTGCACGGCACGATTCCGATCTCCGGCGCCAAGAACGCCACCCTGCCGCTGATGATCGCGAGCCTGCTCACCGAGCAGACCCTGATCCTCGACAATGTTCCGCGCCTCGCCGACGTCGGCCTGCTGCAGCGCATCCTCAACAACCACGGCGTCGACGTGATGGTGGGCGGCAAGCGCCCGGGCGAGACCGAGTATGACGGCCAGACGCTGCACATCTCAGCCGCGCGCATCATCGACACAACTGCACCCTATGAGCTGGTGTCGCGCATGCGCGCCAGCTTCTGGGTGATCGCGCCGCTGATCGCGCGCATGGGCCAGGCGCGCGTCTCCATGCCGGGCGGCTGCGCCATCGGCACCCGCCCGGTCGATCTGCTGATCATGGTTCTGGAGCGGCTCGGCGCCCAGATCGAGATCGAAGGCGGCTATGTGATCGCCCACGCCAAGAATGGCCTGCGCGGCGGCGAGATCAAATTCCCCAAGGTCACGGTCGGCGGCACTCACACCGCGCTGATGGCGGCGTCGCTCGCCCACGGCACCACGGTGATCGACAATGCGGCGCGCGAACCGGAAATCGCCGATGTGGCGAGTTGCCTCAACAAGATGGGCGCCAAGATCAGCGGCGCCGGCAGCGAGCGGATCGTGATCGAAGGCGTGTCCAAGCTTTCGGGCGCGCGACACAGCGTGCTGCCCGACCGGATCGAAACCGGCACCTATGCCATGGCGGTGGCGATGACCGGCGGCGACGTGCTGTTGCAGAATGCGCGGCCGGAACTCCTGCAGGCGGCGCTCGACGTGCTGGGCCAGACCGGCGCCACCATCACCGCCACCAATGAAGGCATCCGCGTCAGCCGCAACGGCTCGGGTATCGCGCCCATCGAGGTGACGACGGCGCCGTTTCCCGGCTTCCCCACCGACCTGCAGGCGCAGCTCATGGCGCTGATGACCCGCGGCCAGGGGACCTCGCGCATCACCGAGACCATTTTCGAGAACCGCTTCATGCATGTGCAGGAACTGGCGCGGCTCGGCGCCCGTATCCACCTGCATGGCGAAACCGCCACCATCGAGGGGGTCGACCGGTTGCGCGGCGCCCCGGTGATGGCGACCGATCTGCGCGCCTCGGTTTCGCTGGTCATTGCCGCGCTCGCCGCCGAGGGCGATACCATGGTCAACCGGGTCTATCACCTCGACCGCGGCTTCGAGCGGCTGGAGGACAAGCTGTCGGCCTGCGGCGCGGACATCGAGCGGATCAGCGGGTAGCGCTTCTCCCTCTCCCAACCGAACTCGTGTGTTCCCGAGTTCGGTTTTTTGTGGTGGCCGAAGTCGGAAACATCCGACTTCGGCTGGGGAGAGGGTCGGGGTGAGGGGGTTCTGGCCTATCGATAGTTTGTAACCCCTCACCCGGCGCGCTGACGCGCGCCACCCTCTCCCTATGGGAGAGGGAGAAGAGAAGTATTCACTTCGTGCTGCGCCGCGCCCGGGACACGTGCTTCAATGCAAGTCCCCGCTTGCAGAGTTGCAGAGCGCTCCCTAGCTTTCCTATACGCCTTGCGGCCGGCGTGGAGCCCTGTCTATGGACCCAGTGAAGTTCATTGCCATCGATTGCGAAGACCTCGATGTGGTCTCGACGCATCTCCAGGATGCCGTGGTCAAGGTTGCCGATGTGCACTGGCGGCCGCAGGAAAAACGCCTGGTGATCGGCCTCGATCGCTTCGATTGGCTGTCGGCCCAGGGCGATCGGCCGGAGTTGCGGCGTTGCCGTTCCGCCTTGCGGTTCGAGCGCGTGCTGGCCTGCAAATGCCGCCACGTAGAGCCCGCCGGCAAAGACACGGTGCTGAATCTGCTGGCCGTCGAGTTCGAGCAGACCGATGCCCCGGCGGGGGTGGTGACGCTCCTGTTCTCCGGCGACGGCGCCATGCGGCTCGAGGTCGAGTGCCTGGAGGCCGAACTGGTCGACCTTGGCCCGTCCTGGACGGTCGCCGACTGGCCGGAACATGCCACGGAAGTCACCGCGCTCCGGGGTTGACGCCTTCTCCTGCCCGCGCCATTGACCGGTGATCCGGGCGCCTGCCGGCCCGGCAGGACAGAGCCATGCCGATCCGCCTCGATACGCGCGATGCCGATTTCGCAGCGCGTTTCCGCGCGTTTCTCGCCACCAAGCGGGAGGCGGCGGCCGATGTCGAAGGCACGGTGCGCGACATCATCGCCGAGGTGATTGCGCGCGGCGACCGCGCGCTCGTGGAACTGACCCAGACCTTCGACCGGCTCGATCTCGACCAGGTCGCTATGAAGGTGACTGCCGCCGAAATCGATGCGGCCGCCGCCGCCTGCGATCGGCGCGCGCTTGATGCACTCGGCCTCGCGCGCGACCGCATCGAGGCCTATCACCGCCGCCAGCTTCCCAAGGACGAGCGCTTCACCGACGCGCTCGGCGTCGAGCTCGGCCATCGCTGGACGGCGATCGAAGCGGTGGGTCTTTATGTGCCCGGCGGCACCGCGGCCTATCCGTCATCGGTGCTGATGAATGCGGTGCCGGCGCGGGTCGCCGGGGTTCCCCGCGTCGTCATGGTGGTGCCGGCGCCCGACGGCACGCTCAATCCCCTGGTGCTGGCTGCCGCCAAATTGGCCGGCATCGAGGAGATCTACCGGATCGGCGGCGCGCAGGCGGTGGCGGCGCTCGCCTATGGCACCGAGACGATCGCGCCGGTGGCGAAGATCGTAGGGCCCGGCAATGCCTATGTGGCGGCCGCCAAGCGGCTGGTGTTCGGCCAGGTCGGCATCGACATGATCGCAGGTCCCTCGGAAGTGCTGATCCTGGCCGACCGATCCGGCAATGCGGACTGGATCGCGGCCGATCTGCTCGCCCAGGCCGAGCACGACGCAAGCGCGCAGTCGATCCTGATCACCGACGATGCGGCGCTGGCCGATGCCGTGGAAAAATCGCTTGCTGCGCAACTCGCGACCCTGCCGCGCGCGGCGGTCGCCGGCGCCTCCTGGCGCGATTTCGGCGCCGTCATCCTGGTGGGCAAGCTCGACGAGGCGGTGACGCTCGTTGACGCCATCGCGCCCGAGCATCTGGAGATCGCGTCCGAGAATGCCGAAGAGCTGGCGGGCCGTATCCGCAATGCCGGAGCAATCTTCATCGGCGCCCACACGCCGGAAGCGATCGGCGACTATGTCGGCGGCTCCAACCATGTGCTGCCGACCGCGCGTTCGGCGCGCTTTTCGTCCGGCCTCGGCGTGCTCGATTTCATGAAGCGCACCTCGATCCTCAAATGCGGCCCCGAGCAGCTGCGCGCGCTCGGTCCCGCCGCAATCGCGCTCGGCGAGGCGGAAGGGCTCGACGCCCACGCGCGCTCGGTTTCCATGCGCTTCAACCCGCGATGACCCGGCCCGGACGAGGCGCAGACCGCAAAACCTGCCGCCTGGTCGCGGTGACCCTGGACGAGAATTCGATCGGCCGCTCCGGCTCCGATATCGAGCATGAGCGCGCGGTCGCAATCTACGATCTCCTGGAAGAAAATCTGTTCGCGCCCGCGGGCGAGGAGCGCGGCGCGTTCTCGCTGCATCTGAGCATTGCCGACAACCGCCTGGTGCTCGACATCAAGCGCGCCGACGGGTCGCCGGTGGTGGCGCATCTCCTCTCGCTGTCGCCGCTGCGCAAAGTGGTGAAAGACTATTTCATGGTGTGCGACAGCTACTATGCCGCCATCCGCACCGCTACGCCCGACCGTATCGAAGCCCTCGACATGGGCCGACGCGCGCTGCACGACGAGGGCTCGCGCCTGCTGATGGAGCGGCTGGAATCCAAGGTCGCGGTCGATTTCGAAACCGCGCGCCGGCTGTTCACGTTGATTTCCGTCCTGCATTGGAAGGGCTGAGGCGGTGGGCGAGGGCGACCCCGCAGTCAGACCGCGCGCGGTGCTGTTCGCGTGCGGGCTGAACTCGCTGCGCTCGCCGATGGCGGCGGCGCTGCTGCGGCAGATGCTCGGAACCTCGCTGCGCGTCGCCTCCGCCGGCGTGCGCAAGGACGAGCTCGATCCGTTCGCGGTCGCCGTCATGAACGAGATCGGCATCGACATTGCCGACCATAAGCCGGTGACGTTCGAGGAGCTGGAGGATTGGGACGGGCTCGACTTCGACCTGATCGTGACGCTGGCCCCCGAAGCTCACCACAAGGCGCTGCAACTCACGCACCGTCTCACCGCCGAGGTGGAATACTGGCCGACCGCCGATCCCTCCGCCGTCGAGGGCCACCGCGAGCAGCGGCTCGATGCCTATCGCGCCGTGCGCGACCAGCTCATGCAGCGGATCAGGACGCGGTTTACCGGGCAGGGCGGAGGGAATGAGTGAGGTGTCATTATAGATGCCGCGAAGCGAACTGGTTGTGTCTTTCCCTCTCCCCTCCGGGGGAGAGGGTGCCCGAGCGAGCATTGCGAGCGAGGGCGGGTGAGGGGGCTTCTTCGTAAAAAGCTGTGTTCGCGAAAGCCTTCTTGCGAAGCAACCCCCTCACCCGGCTCGCTTCGCTCGCCACCCTCTCCCCCAATGGGGAGAGGGAAGATTAGCGCTACTGCGGCGTGATGCCGGCCTTGGCGAACACCGCCGGCCAGCGCTTGATCTCGTCGCGGATGAACTGGGCGAACTCCTCCGGCGTGGTGCCTTTGGCCACCAGTCCGAGTTCGACCAGCTTGCGGCGCACCTCGGCATTCTGCAGCGCGGCGTTGAAATGCCGGTTCAGCACCTCGATAATCTCCTTCGGCGTGCCGGCCGGCGCCAACAGGCCGAACCAGGCGCCGCCTGCGACCTCCGGCAGATCGAGACCGGCTTCCGCAAAGGTCGGCACATTGGGCAATTGCTCGAGCCGGCTCGGTCCGGTGACCGCGAGCGCCACCACGTCGCCCTTGTCGATGTTCTGCGCAATGAGCGGGGTGCCGAACATCAGCTGCACATGGCCGGCGATCACGTCGGTCAGCGCCGGCGCGCCGCCGCGATAGGGCACGTGCCGCATGTCGATGCCGCTCCTGATCTTGAGCACTTCGCCGGCGAGATGCAGCATGGTGCCGGCGCCGCCGGAAGCGAAGCTCAGATCCTTGGAGTCTTTATACTTGGCGCGGAACTCCGCCAGCGTCTTCACCCCGAGCTTGGGATTGACCACCAGCACCATCGGCGAGGTGACCAGAAGCGAGATCGGCGCGAAATCCTTCTCGGTGGCGTAGGACACCGACTTGAACAGATTCTGATTCACCGTGAGCGCGCTCGCCCCGATCAGCAGCGTATGGCCGTCGGGCGATGCCTTCGCGACGGTCGAGCTCGCCAGCATGGTGCTCGCGCCCGGCTTGTTCTCGATCACGAATTGCGCGCCCATCGCCTGAGCGACCTGTTGGGTGAGCAGCCGCGCGGTGGTGTCGGTGGTCGATCCCGGCGCCAGCGGCACCAGGAACTGAATCGGACGGCTCGGATAGGTCTGCGCCGAAACCGTTCCCGCTGCGGCGATGCAGCCGGACAATGCGATGATGAGGCGGACAAGCTTGCTAGTCATGACGTTTCCATCGTGGCGCGTTCCGGTATCGAAAACAAGCTGGCCTTGCTGGCGTTCCTATATCCTCATCCTGAGGAGGCTGCGAAGCAGCCGTCTCGAAGGATGAGGCCCGAGAGCGGTGTGCATGGTAGCCGGCGGCCTCATGGTTCGAGACGCGCCGCTTCGCTGCGCTCCTCACCATGAGGGGAAGGGGCGTCGGTTGTGAACCGACCGCGGTTCCGCTAGGGTCCGCGCCCATTCGCGGCGCCCTGGTGCTGGTCGCAATCACGCCTTACGACCTGGCCAAGGGGCGTATCACTTACCGGTTCAAGTCGTCGGCATTTGCCGGACCCTTCGGGCGTGCAGCCCGGCATTGGCTGTTGCGCACGGAAACATCATGATCGGCCGACCCAAACTCCTTCTCGCATCCGGCTCGCCGCGAAGGCTCGCCTTGATCACGCAGGCCGGCATCGAGCCGGACGCGTTGCGTCCCGCCGACCTCGATGAAATTCCGAAGCGCGGTGAGTTGCCACGCGCTTGCGCCAACCGTCTGGCGCGCGCCAAGGCGGAGGCCGCGCTGGCGATGACGCGCATCGATGACGAGCTCAAGGGCGCCTATATCCTGGCCGCCGATACGGTGGTCGCGGTCGGCCGCCGCATCCTGCCGAAGGCCGAACTGCTGGACGAAGCCGTGCAATGCTTGCGGCTTCTCTCCGGGCGCAACCATCGGGTCCATACCGCCGTCTGCCTGGTGACCCCGAACGAGGCGTTCCGGCAGCGCCTGGTCGAAACCCGCGTGCGTTTCAAGCGGCTGTCGGACGACGACATCGAGGCCTATCTCGCCTCCGGCGAATGGCGCGGCAAGGCCGGCGGCTATGCCGCGCAAGGCATTGCCGGCAGCTTCATTGTCAAGATCGTCGGCTCCTACACCAATGTGGTCGGCCTGCCGCTCTACGAGACCACGACCTTGCTGGCCGGCGAAGGCTATCCAATCCGCTTCGGCTGGCTGAACGCGTGATCGCGATCGGCGCACGTTGCTGACGGCGCGCCGGCCGGTCCCCATATGACTCCCATGATGACGCCCAAGGCACCGCCCAAGATGACGATCAAGACCAAAGCCGCCGCGCAGGCTCCGTCTTGTCCGATCTGCGGCAAGCCTTCCGCCCAGCAAGCCAAGCCGTTCTGCAGCAAGCGCTGCGCGGACGTCGATCTCAATCGCTGGCTGTCCGGGGTCTATGCGGTGCCCACGACCGAAAGCGAGGACGAGGACGGCATCGGCGCGCAGGATGACGGTCGTAAAGACGAGGGCTGAAGCCCGCCGGAACTGCTACATTGCGCTCGCTGGACAGTGAGAAATCGAGCCTCTATAACGCCCCGCGCTCTTTAAATACCCGCCGCGCGCGGGCCGGCGCCCAGGTAGCTCAGTTGGTAGAGCACTGCACTGAAAATGCAGGTGTCGGTGGTTCAAATCCGCCCCTGGGCACCATCTTTATCTTTCACTTCTCATACCTTCCTTCGTTCCCCTCATTTTGAGAACGGAGAAGGCGGCGGCAAGGATTGAGCGGTTTCCGGGCAGGAAGCGAGATACGACTACCCGGTAGTTGTTTTGCGTTTGCGCGTTCTTGCCTTCCCCAATCCGAGAGCCCCTGCAATCGCCGTAAGCGCGGCAACCGAAATCGTCATGGCGTTGATAGGCATCCAGCTCGCAGCCATAGAGACCGCGAAAACAATTGCGACCGCTCCTGCAAAGAAACAGAGAATTTCGACGTAGTCGTAGTCCCAACTCCTAACTTTTTTGATCACGACCGTTTGCGTCGAAGGTTTGCCATCATGTCCGGCAGATGCCGTCGTCCACGTTTGCGTTATCGTTACATCAGACTTGAATGTTCCGGTTTCTATTATTCGACTTCCGGAAAAAGGATCAGACGGATTGCTTCGCCCCGATGTGCCGCCTGGAAAATTTGGATTTGGAAAGTTTGAGCCTGCGCCTTGTCCAAAGTCCGACATAACACCCTCCCAAACGTTGGAAATGTAACCTTAGCAAGAATTGCAACCTATCGTAAGTGGGGCAACGCGCCGTCGAAAAGCCGCCACGTCCCGTCGAGTTCCCCCGAGCCACATTTCATTCGCATTTCTCCAAGAGCTTCCGGCTCGCGTGATTCGTCGTTGGGGTTAGTCAGGCACGTCGACAGGACAGGGGCGGCGGCAGCATCCGACCGGCGGTAACCGTCGTACGGTTGCGGACAATTCGATTTAAAAGAACACCGACAATTTATCTCCGCGGCTTTCTTTTGCGGGAACCGTAGCGGTGAAAAGCGGTATGATACGCCCCGTCGCTCCGCTCATTCATGAAATGGCCGCAATGCGCACTGCCCGGCAATCGGCAATCCGGCTTCTGAAGCTGATGATGGTCGCCTCGCTGGTGCTGCCGGCGGTGCTGTTCGCGTTCGCGTCCTGGGTCAGCTACCGCCACACCCACAGGGTGGCCGACGAGCGTATCGACCGCTCGCTCGATATCCTGCACGAACATGCGCTCAAGGTCTTCCAGACCGTGGAACGCGCCATCGCGGAGGTGGACGAGGTCCTTCGCGGGCTGCCGGACAGCGAGATCCGCGCGCAGCAGCCGCGCCTGCATGAGCGCTTCAAACAGATCGTCAGCGCCATGCCGCAGTTGCAGGGCATCGTGGTGACGGACCGCAATGGCCGCGCGCTCGCCTCCAGCACGATCCTGCCGCTGCCGCCAGGCGCCGATCTCAGCGACCGCGACTATGTCCAGGCGCATCGCGCGCAGAATGTCGGCACCTATATCAGCGGCGTGCTGACGCCGCGCTGGTCGGGGGGCGAGGGCTATTTCTTCAATCTGTCCCGCCGCCGGGCATTGCCTGATGGACCGTTCCGCGGCGTGATCGCCATTGCGGTGGTGCCCGGCTATTTCGACGAATTCTACCGCCGCATCGGGCAGAGTCCCGGCAGCTATTATGCGATGGCGCGCGACGACGGCACTTTCCTGGCGCGCTATCCGGTCCGCATCGATCCGACCCGCAACCTGGATCAGCGCACGCCGTTCCGGCAATCGGTCGCCAAGGGGCTGGAGCGTGACATCTACACCATCGTCTCGCAAGTCGACGGCATCGACCGGCGCATCGGCTATCGCAAGCTCACCGGATTTCCGGTCTACGTGCTGACCGGCACCGAGACCTGGGCGATCCGCGCGGAGTGGTTCTCCGCCATCGGCAGCCATCTGATCTTCGGACTGCCGCTCTCCTTCCTGCTGTTCGCGATCATCGGGCTGGCGCTGCAGCGCACGCACCGGCTGCATGCCGAAGCCGAACGGCGCGAAGCCGCCGAAGGCGCGCTCCGCCAGGCGCAGCGCCTGGAGGCGATCGGGCAATTGACCGGCGGCGTCGCCCACGACTTCAACAACCTGTTGATGATCGTAAGCGGGAACGTGCAGCGCCTGCGGCGCGAGCTCACCGACGAGAAATACGCGCGCATCCTCGACATGATCGCGAACGCGACGCAGCGCGGCGAAAGCCTGACGCGCCAGCTGCTCGCGTTCTCGCGGCGGCAGACCTTGGCCCCGGTGGTGCTCGATCTCACCGAGCGGATGCCCGAGCTGAAGGAGATGCTCGGAGGGTCATTGCGCGGCGATATCGAAACCGAGGTGGTCGTTCCCAAGGCGGATTGCGCCATCAAGGTGGATGCCGGCGAGTTCGAGCTCGCCTTGCTCAATCTGGCGGTCAATGCGCGCGACGCCATGCCGAATGGCGGAACGCTCAGCATCACCGCCAAGCCGGTGGTGCTTCAGGGCAGGGCGGTGGAAGAGGGGCTGAGCGGGGAGTTTGTCGCCATCCGCGTGGCCGATAACGGTGTCGGCATTCCACCCGACATCCTGCCGCACGTGTTCGAGCCGTTCTTCACCACCAAGGAGGTCGGCAAGGGCACCGGCCTGGGCCTCAGCCAGGTCTACGGCTTCGCCAAGCAATCGGGCGGCACGGCGACCATCACCAGCGCGGTCGGCAGCGGCACGGCGATCACGCTCTATCTGCCGCGCACGCGCGAACTGCCGGCGCGTCCGGCGCCGCCATTGGAGACGCAAGCGCGCCGCGAGCTGGCCGGAACGGTGTTGCTGGTCGAGGACAATCCCGAGGTCGCAGAGGTCGGCGCCGCCTATCTGGAACAGCTCGGCTACCGCGTTCGAAGAGCCGCCGGCGCGCAGGAGGCGCTCGAACTGCTGGAGAACGATGCGCCGGTCGATCTGGTGTTTTCCGATATCCTGATGCCGGGGCTGATGAACGGGCTCGATCTGGCGCGCGCGGTGCGCGACCGGTTTCCGCAGATGCCCGTGCTGTTGAGCACCGGCTACAGCAGCAGCGCGCAGGAGGCGGTCCGCCAGGGCTTTGTCGTGTTGCAGAAGCCGTTCGGCTTGGTCGCGCTGGAACAGGGCTTGCGCGAGCTGCAGAGCTGGAAGGAAAGTCAGGACGCGATCAGCTTGCGCCGGGCGGCCGGCTGACAGGCGCGGACTGAGATCAGACAACGGTCAGGGAATCGATCGCGGTCTTGAGCTCTTCCGACGTATAGGGCTTGCGGATCGTGGTCAGCCGATCCATTCCCGCAAACCGCGGATGGCCCGGGTTCTCGTCATAGCCGGTCGCCACCACGATCGGCAGGTCGGCGCGCAACATCCGCAGTTCCGCCACCACTTCCTCGCCGCGGCGGTCGGGAAGTCCCAGATCGACAATCGCGAGAGTCATCTTGCCGATGCCGGCGGCGGCGAATTCCAGCGCCGCCTTGGCGGTGGTGGCGCCGACCACGCCGTAGCCGAGATCGTCCAGAATGTCGGTCACCAGGCTGGCCACCAAAGCCTCGTCTTCGACCAGCAAGATCTGCGGACTTCCAAGCATGACTGACGCCCAACCGGCCCGCCAGCCGCCACGGCTGGCCCACCGGTGCGACAGAGTATAGCGCAACCGCCGCGGCGCGTCCCCGCGATTTGTCCACTCCGCCGGCTATTCGGGCGGGACGTTGTTCCTCGACAGACAAGACTCGGGCGCAACGGTAGCTGTCATATCAATGTCATTCCGGGGCGCGCGGGTTTCTTCCCTCTCCCCTCGGGGGAGAGGGTGCCTGAGCGAGCTTGCGAGCGAGGGCGGGTGAGGGGGCTTTTTCATAAAAGTTGTTTCGCGAACAGCCTTCTTGCGAAGCCACCCCCTCACCCGGCTCGCGTTCGTTTCACTCGCGCTCGCCACCCTCTCCCCCGAGGGGAGAGGGAAAGAAAAGAGCCGGCACTCGCTCACTTCGTTCGCTCGGCCGGAATGACAGAGGGAATTGAGCGGTGCTCTTACACCTTGAAGCGCGGATCGAGATAGTCGCGCAGGCTGTCGCCGAACAAATTGAATGCGAACACCGCGAGGCTGATGGCGACGCCCGGGAAGATGATCATCCAGGGCGCCTGGCTGTAGAATTCCTGCGACGTGCCCGACAGCATCAGTCCCCACGCCGCCGTCGGCTCGGTCACCCCGAGACCGAGAAACGACAGCGAGGCCTCCAACAGGATCGCCTGCGCGATGAAGGCGGTGAACATGATGAGGAACGGCGCCACCACATTGGGCGTGATGTGGCGAAAGATGATCCTGCGGTGGCCGTAGCCGGCGGCGCGGGCGGCGTCGATATAGGGCAATTCGCGGATCGCCAGCGCCGAGGAGCGCACCACGCGCGCGACCTTCGGGATCATCGGAATCGCGATGGCGATGATCAGGTTGAGATCGAGGCCGCCGACCGGGAACTTGCCGAGCACGGCCACCACCGACAGCGCCAGCACGATGATCGGGAACGACAACAGGATGTCCATGAAACGCTGGATCACCATGTCGATGCGGCCGCCGAAATAGGCCGACACCACGCCGATGACTGCGCCGATGCCGGAGCCGATCGCCGAGGAGAGAAAGCCGACCGCCAAGGCCGTGCGCGCGCCATAGATGATGCGCGAGAACACGTCGCGGCCGAACGCATCGGTGCCCATCCAGTGTTGCCAGGACGGCGCCTCCAGCATCGCGCCATAGTCGGGCGAGAGCGGATCATAGGGCGCGACGAAGTCGGCGAGGAAGCCGGCGATGAACAGGATGCAAATGAAAATGAGCCCGGCCGTCCCCGTGGGCTGGGTGACCATGAATTGCATGATCGGATGCCGGCGCTTCGGCACCTTGTAGGTGATCTGCGGGCTGTGCGTGACGGCGGTCATGTCAGCGGTACCGGATGCGCGGATCGAGCGCGGCGTAAAGCAAATCGACCACGAAGTTCACCACGATGAAGAAGGTCGCGACCAGCATGACCAGCGCCTGCACCATGGTGTAGTCGGCGCGCGACACGGTCTCGACGAACAGTTTGCCGATGCCGTTGAGATTGAACACCTGCTCGGTGACAACGAGCCCGCCGATCAGGAAGGCGAATTCGAGGCCGACCACGGTCACCACCGGCAGCAGCGCGTTGCGCATGGCATGGCGCGCCACCACCAGCCGTTCGAACACGCCTTTGGCGCGCGCGGTGCGGATGTAATCCTCCTGCATCACTTCCAGCAGCGTCGAGCGGGTCATGCGGGTCGCCACCGCGGAGTATCGGTAGCCCACGGCGATGGCCGGCCAGATCAGCTGCGACAGGTTATACCAGGGGTCCTCGTAGATCGGCTTGAAGGTCAGCGGCGGAATCCAACCGAAGCCCAACAGCAACCCCAGAATGATCAGCATGCCGAGCCAGAATGACGGCACCGCCAGGCCGGCGATGGCGAACACGCGGATCACGTGATCGATCCAGGTATTCTTGTAGAGCGCCGCGATGGTTCCGAGCGGAATAGAGATGGTGATTGCGAGCAGGGTCGCCATGATGGCGACCTGCATCGACAATTGCAGCCGGCTGCCGATCTCGCTGATCACCGGCCGGCCGGTCCACATCGAAATGCCGAAGTCGCCGACGAAAATCCCGGTGATCCAGTCGAAGAATTGCCGCCACATCGGCTTGTCGAGACCGAGCCGAATGCGTTCGACCGCCAAGGCTTCCGGACTGACACGCCCGCCCTCGGCAAGGAAGCGCAATTCGACGATGTCGCCCGGCATCAGCCGCAGCAGCACAAAGACCAGGATCGCGACGCCGAGCAGCGTCGGGATCATCATCAGCAGACGGTGGATGGTGTAACGCAGCATGCGCGTTCTAACCCGCGGGCGGAGAAACGAACCGGGCGGCCCCTTGGGCCGCCCGGCTTTCGCGCGTCACTGGGCGAGCCAGACGTCCTGCAGGTCCTGATTCAAATAGTGGCTGGGCGACATGTGCCAGCCCTGGATCTGCTTCCAGTTCACGATGATACGGTGCCACCAGACCGTCGGAATGGTGTAGGCCTGGGTCAGCGCGTGCTGCTCGAATTCCCGCAGCAACGCATAACGCTTCTTGGGATCGAGCTCGCGGGTCTGCTTTTCGTACAAGTCGTCCAGTTTGTCATCGTTGTAGCGGCCGTAATTGATGGTCGACTTCTTGGCCGAGATGTATTTGAGGAGTTGCAGATTGGGATCGTCCACGTGGTCGCAATTGAAGTCGAGGCCGACCTCGAAGTTCCCGTTCAGCAGGCTGGTCTGATAGGCCCGCGTCTCCGGCTGGTCGTGCTCGACCTGCACGCCGATCTGGCGCCACTGATCGATCAGGAACACGCCGACGGGCGTGTAGGGCATCGGAATGTTGCGATTGAGGAACTTGAACTTCAGGCCCTTCACCCCGGCCTGGTCCAGCAGCTTCCTTGCTTCCGCGCGGGCAGCGGTGATGTCCTTGCCGAAGCCGGGAAACTTCAACAGGTCGGCTTGTGAAGCGGCGAGTTCGTAGCCGGGACGCAGCACGCCGCCGACGTCGCGCACCAAGGCGATCTTGGAGAGCGCTGCGGCGCCCTGCCAGCGGTCGATGGCCAGCGAGAGGGCGCGGCGGACGCGGGCGTCATCGAACGGCTTTTTCTCGGTGTTGAAGGTGACGACCAGGCTGCACAGCCAGGGCATCTCGTGCACGACAATCTTGTCGCCAAGCGCGGACTTGAGCTTCTCGCGGTCGGACGGGGAGTGGCCGCGGAATTCTGACAGCACCTCGCCGGCCTGTAATGCATTCACGCGCGCCGCCGTATTGGTTATGAAGATCGCCCGGTAGCCGTCGAGATAGGGACGGTCCTTCTCGAAATAATCGGCGAAGCGCTCGCCGACCCAATGCGAGCCTGCGGCGTGCTCGACGAACTTGAAGGGACCGGTGCCCATGATGTTCTTCTGGGGGAAATTAGGATCTTGCTTCAGCTTGGCGGCGCTGTAGATGCAGTCCCACGGCGAAGCGAAATTGGTGATCATCGAGGCGTTCGGCGCCTTCAGCTTGAACACCACCGTCTGCGCATCCGGCGTCTCGATCGAGGCGATGTCGTCGTAGGCGGCCTTGCGGATCGACACCACGCCCTTCGGCGGATTGATGATGCGGTCGTAGCTCGCCTTGACGTCGGCCGAGGTCAACGCCGTGCCGTCATGAAACTTGATGTTCGGCTTCAACTTGAAAGTGATCGAAAGGCCGTCTTTGGATTGTTGCCAAGACTGCGCCAGGTCGCCCTTGATCTTCGGGTAGTTCGGCTCGTCGAACTTCAGCAAAGTGTTGTAGTGCGGGCGAACCGGATGGATGAACGCGAACGAGGTATTGGCGTGGCAATCGTAGTTCGGCGGCTCGGCGCTGACGGCGAACTTCAGGACTCCGCCACGCTTAGGCTGCTGGGCATCTGCGGCCGACGACAGCCCGGCGAAAGCCAGTGCGGTCGCGCCAATCGAGGATAGGACCGTTGACGCTCTCATGGTGCTGCTCTCCCTTTAGCTCGGCGGCGTTTATCTCGGATGCCGCGTGCTTATGCTTTGTGACAGGCCACCAAATGGCCGGGCCGCAATTCTCGCACCTGCGGAACCTCCCGCCGGCATACCTCTTCCGCGATGGGGCAGCGGGTATGGAACACGCACCCGGAGGGCGGGGTCAAGGGCGAAGGGATCTCACCGGTTAACGTCCTAGGCGCCCGGGCCCGCTCCACCAGCGGGTCGGGAATCGGTGCGGCGTCGAGCAGGGCGCGGGTATAGGGATGCGCCGGATTGGCATAGAGCTCATCGCGGTCGGCAAGCTCGGCGATGTGGCCGAGATACATGACGGCGACCCGGTCGGAAATGTGCCGCACCACCGCGAGATCATGGGCGATGAACAGGTAGGTCAGCGACAGCCGCTGCTGCAGGTCTTCCAGCAAATTGATGATCTGCCCCTGGATCGACACGTCCAGCGCGGAGACCGGCTCGTCGCAGACGATGAAAGTCGGCTCCAGCGCCAGCGCCCGCGCGATGCCGACGCGCTGGCGCTGCCCGCCGGACAGTTCGTGCGGGTAGCGCTCGGCCATGTAGGGAACCAGGCCGACCTGGCTCAACAGCTCGGCGACACGCTCGTTCTGTGCCTTCCGGCCCGGAACCAGCCGATAGACGCTGAGCGGTTCGCCGATGATCTCGCCGACGGTCATGCGTGGATTGAGTGACGAATAGGGGTCCTGGAAGATGACCTGGATCTTGCGCCGCAGGTCGCGTAGCTCGCGCGTGGATTGATGGGTGATGTCGGCGCCGGCGAAGCGGATCGTTCCCGCGGTCGCGTCGTCGAGTTTGAGGATGACGCGGCCGACCGTGGTCTTGCCGCAGCCCGACTCGCCGACGAGGCCAAGCGTCTCGCCGGCGTCGATCGAGAACGAGACGTCTTCGACCGCGCGGATCACCGCGGTTTTCGACGACAGGAATCCCGCGCCGGCGGCCTTCACCGTGAAGTGCTTGCGCAAGTTTTCGACCACCAAGAGCGGCTCGCCGGCGCGTCTATTGGTCGCATCGGGCGAGATGGCCTGAGCACTCACCCGGCGTTCCCCGACCAGCGCGCCGGAAGCAATTTCGGAGGCGCGGTGGCAAGCCGACAGGTGGCCGGGCAGGGTTTCGTAGAGCGGCGGGTCCTGCGCGCAGATTTCGATCCGGAACGGGCAGCGCGCGGCAAAGCGGCAGCCGGTCGGCGGCGAGACCAGATCCGGCGGCAGCCCCTCGATGGTTTCCAGCCGCGTGCCGCGCGGCAGGTCGAGACGCGGCACCGAACGCATCAGGCCGAGGGTGTATGGGTGGGTGGGGCGCAGAAACACGTCGTCGGCGGTCCCCTGCTCGACGATGCGCGCCGCATACATGACGTTGACGCGATCCGCGTAACGCGCGACCACGCCGAGATTGTGGGTGATGATGATCAGCGCGATGCCGAGGCGGCGACACAAATCCTTCA
>Ga0209726_10004057_pt1 | contig 19132 bp, 18 predicted proteins | sample Subgrocontami54m_FD_187453 | JGI IMG/M metagenome (GOLD analysis project Ga0209726, IMG submission 187453) | Subsurface groundwater microbial communities from S. Glens Falls, New York, USA - GMW46 contaminated, 5.4 m (SPAdes) (version 3) | ecosystem: Environmental > Aquatic > Deep subsurface >... | reverse complement strand
GGCGAGCATGCCGTCGAGCAATTTTCCCGCCTGGCCGACGAAAGGTTCGCCGCGCGCGTCTTCTTCCGCGCCCGGGGCCTCACCCACCAGCAGCCAGTCGGCCTGCTCGTCGCCGACGCCGAACACAGTCTGGGTACAGTTCTTGCGCAGGCCGCACGCGGTACAGGCGGCGACGGTCGCCTTGAGTTCGGCCCAGTCCATGCGCGCGATGCGCCCGGCGCGGTCGTTCACGTCGTTCGCGTGGTGACCTGCCGCCGGCTTCGCGGCAACTGCGGAATCCGCGGCTACGGCGACGGTCCGGTCCTGTTCCCCGTCGCCGCCCGTTGCCCCATCCCTGGCTTTCAGCCGCCAAAGCGGCGTCAAACCGATTTCCTCGAGGAAGAGTTCCCGGCGTGAACTCATAGCGCCAGGCCAAGAATCAGCGCGTCCTCGCGCCCGTCCCGCGCCGGATAGTATTCGCGCCTCAGACCCGCCCGCTTGAAACCGTGGCGCTCATACAGCCGCAGCCCGGCGGCATTGGAGGGCCGCACCTCGAGAAAAACCCGTCGCGCGCCCCATCCGCGCGCGACTTCGCACAGACGCTGCAGCAACTGGCTGCCGCGGCCCTGCTTCTGGCAGCCCGCGGCGATAGTGAGGTTGAGCAGATGCGCCTCCTCCGACGCTTGCATCATCACCGCATAACCGATCAGCTCGCCATCGCGCACACAGGCCGAACAGTCATAGCCCGCCGCGAAGGAATCGCGGAAATTTCCCGGCGTCCAGGGGAAGGGGTAGATCTCGGTTTCGATCGCCATGACCGCGGGCAGATCAGCCTCGGTCAGCGGGCGCAACTCGATCACGGGTTTCAGTATGGCGCTCATCGTTCGCTGGCCTTCAATGCGACCTTGTCGCGTACATAGAGCGGCGCGGCCGTGGCCGCATCGACACCCTGCCCGGCAGCGAACACCTCACGCGCAAGACGTAGCATCGCCACCGCGTTCGGAACGGCGTCGGCATCGGTGCGAGCGATGCTGCCGCCGTAACGCTGCGCCAGCATGGCCCGATGCACGCGAAAGCCGCTGCCGCAGGCGATCCAATCGCCGCCATCGACCCGCGGCACGCTGTCCGGTCGGTAAAGCGCGGGCGCGTGCATTTCAATCCATTTGCCACCGCTCTTGCGATAGGCGGCATGATACACCTCGCCCATGCGCGCATCGAGACAGGCGATCACCTTGTCGGCACCGCAATCCTCGGCCAACGCGAGCAGCGTGCCGATGCCGGCCACCGGCAGATTGCGCGCCAGCGCCAATCCCTGCGCCATGCCGCAGGCGATGCGCAGTCCGGTAAACGATCCCGGTCCGGCGCCGTAGACAATGCCTTCGATGGAGCGCATGTCGAGCGCCGCCTGCTGCAGCAGCTCGCGCAGCGCGGGCAAGGCAAGTTTCGAGTGACTTTGTCCGGCATGGAAGCTGCGCTCGAACACCTGTGCGCCGCGCGACACGGCGAGCGAACAGTATTCGGTGGAGGTTTCGAGCGCGACGAGGTTCACGGAAGGTGCTGGAACGGGATGCCGCATTCTAGCGTATCCATCGCGCATTGCCGCGCTTGACACCCTTCACCGCCGCGTCCAAGATGCGCCGAACTCAATCCGACATCGGGGACAACGACATGAAACGAATTCTTTGTGCGCTTGCATTGGTTTTGCTGGCCGGTTCCGCCCTGGCCCAGGACGCGTATCCCGGCCGCCATATCACCATGGTCGTGCCATTTCCTCCGGGCGGTATTGCGGACCTCACCGGCCGACCCACTGCGTTCGCGATGGAGAAATTTCTGAAACAGCGCGTCATCATCGAAAACAAGGCCGGCGCCGGTGGCGCCATCGGCATGGCCTATGTCGCCAATGCCAAGCCCGACGGCTACACCATCCTGATGGCCCTTTCTTCGATTTCCATCATCCCCGAAGCGGAGAAGCTGTTCGAACGCAAATCACCCTACCAGATGAACCAGCTCGCGCCGATTGCGCTGATCTCGGCCGATCCCACCGTGCTGGTGGTGCGCACCGACAGCCCGTGGAAGAGCGTGAAGGACGTGGTCGAGGACGCAAAAAAACGTCCTGGCAAGATCAGTTTCAGTTCCTCGGGCATTTACGGCACGCTGCACATGGCGATGGAGATGTTCGCCCAGGCCGCCGACATCAAGCTGTGGCACGTGCCTTATACCGGCGGCGGCCCGGCGATGAATGCCCTGGTCGGCGGCCACGTGGACGCGCTCGCTTCAGGCCCGGCCGCAGTCATCGGCCAGATCAAGGGCGGCAAGCTGCGCGCCCTGGCGACCTGGGGCAGCAAGCGCCTCGCCGCGCTGCCCGACGTGCCCACGTTCAAGGAACTGGGTTACGACGCCGAGTTCTACATCTGGTCGGGGCTGTTCGCGCCAGCGGGCACACCCGCGCCCGTGATCGCGGCGCTGCGCAACGCGGCAAAACAGGCGGTCGAGGATGCCGAGTTCAAGGCGATCATGGCCAAGATCGAAACGCCAATCTCCTACCTCGATGCACCCGAGTTCCAGAAATTCTGGGACAAGGACGCGGCCATGCTCGCCGCGGCAGTGAAGCGCGTGGGCAAGGTGGAGGACAAGAAGTAAATCTATAGCTTCGGCTCGGCGTCCACCCGTACTGCGACGCCTTCCAGTCCCGGGCCGGCTGCGGGATCGCGCTATATCACCAGTGGATCGTGTCCCGGCACGACGTAGCGCGGATCGTCGGCGAGCGCACGCAGGGTGCGTCAAGGCCAAGGTAACTGCATCGCCATTTCGCATCGTCCGCGGTTAGCCTCGCCAACCGCCGATCGCGGCTGCGTCGGGCTTGCTCCCTCCGGCGTATAATTTCCCGGTATGCCAACAACAAGATGATCAATTTGAGTGAACCATGAAAACCTACAAAATAGCCGTCATCGCGGGCGACGGCATCGGCAGGGAAGTGATGCCAGAGGGTGTGCGCGCGCTCGACGCGGCCGCGCGCAAATTCGGAATCTCTCTCGGCTTCGACCACTTCGACTGGAGTTGTGACAACTACGACAAGCACGGCTGGTGGATGCCGCCCGACTGGAAGGACCGGATCGGCGGCCACGACGCCATATTCTTCGGCGCCAGCGGCTGGCCCGCGCGCGTGCTGGATCACATCTCTTTGTGGGACTCGCTGATCAAGTTCCGGCGCGAGTTCGACCAGTACGTGAATCTGCGTCCGGTGCGGCTCATGCCGGGCGTGGCCTGTCCGCTTGCCAATCGCAAAGTCGGCGACATCGACTACTACGTGGTGCGCGAGAACACCGAGGGCGAATACTCCTCCATCGGCGGGCGATCGTTCGAGGGGACCGAACGCGAAATGGCGCAGCAGATATCGACGTTCAGCCGCAAGGGCGTGGACCGCATCATGAAGTTCGCGTTCGAACTGGCCATGCAGCGGCCGCGCCGGGAAATCACTTCCGCCACCAAGTCGAACGGCATATCCATCACCATGCCCTACTGGGACGAGCGCTTCGCCGCGATGGCGAAAAATTATCCCACAGTGAAGACCAGCCAGTACCACATCGACGGACTCACCATCCAGATGGTGCTCGATCCAGGGCGCTTCGACGTGATCGTCGCCTCCAACCTGTTCGGCGACATCCTGTCCGACCTCGGTCCCGCGACCGCGGGCACTATCGGCATCGCGCCTTCGGGCAATATCAACCCCGAACGCGCCTTCCCGTCGCTGTTCGAGCCGGTGCACGGCTCGGCGCCGGATATATACGGCAAGAAAATCGCCAATCCCGTCGGCCAGATCTGGTCGGGCGCGATGCTGCTCGAGCACCTTGGCCATGCCGATGCGGGCGCGGCAATCCTGCGCGCGATCGAGCAGGTGCTTCTGCACGGTCCGCGCACGCCGGACCTGGGCGGCAAAGCCTTCACGGAAGACGTCGGCAAGGCGATCGCCGCCGCAATTTAGGAGAGCAATCTTGAAAACCTATCGGATAGCCGCCATCCCCGGGGATGGTATCGGCAAGGAAGTCATCGCCGAAGGCGTCAAGGTCCTCAATGTCCTGGCGCGGCAGTCGAAGCGCTTCAAACTGGGTTTCAGGAATTTTCCCTGGAGCAGCGACTATTACCTGAAGCACGGCTATTACATTCCCGCCGGCGGCCTGGAGGAACTGAAGAAATTCGACGCCATATTCTTCGGCGCCGTGGGCAGTCCCAAGGTGCCCGACCACATCTCGCTATGGGGCCTGCGCCTGCCGATTTGCCAGGGCTTCGACCAGTACGCCAACGTGCGCCCGGCGCGGGTATTACCCGGCGTGCACAGCCCGCTCAAAAACAGCGAGGACATCGACTGGGTGATCATCCGCGAAAACACCGAGGGCGAATACTCCGGTTCGGGCGGCCGCGTGCACCAGGGCCTGCCCGAGGAAGTCGCCACCGAGACCTCGGTATTCACCCGCACCGGCGTGGAACGCATCCACCGCTACGCCTTCGAACTGGCGGCAAAACGCCCGCGCCGGAATCTGACGCTGGTGACCAAGTCCAATGCCCAGCGCCACGGCATGGTGTTGTGGGACGAAATCTTCTACGAGGTGGCCAGGGACTATCCGGGTGTGAAAACGCAGCGCATCCTGGTCGACGCGGTGACGACGGTGATGACGCTGAAGCCGCAGGCGCTGGACGTGATCGTCGCCTCCAACCTGCACGCCGACATACTTTCGGACCTGGCCGCTGCGCTATCGGGCAGCCTGGGCATCGCGCCTACTGCGAATCTGAACCCGGAGCGGCGCTTTCCCTCGATGTTCGAGCCCATCCACGGCTCCGCCTTCGACATCACCGGCAAAGGCATCGCCAACCCCATCGCCACCTTCTGGACCGCCGCCATGATGCTGGAGCATCTGGGCGAGGCACGGTCGGCGGCGCGGCTGATGCGGGCGATAGAAGCGGCGACGGCAAAAGGAATTTTCACGCCCGACCTGGGCGGCGACGCGAGCACCGCCGATGTGACCCGGGCGGTGTGCGATTTTCTGCGACAATAGCCAAACGCGACCCGGAAGGCAAATACCCGCGGTCGCGCTTCAAAATCTAGCGAAGGAGAATACGTGAATATCGCCAACCACGTCGAGCGCATCGCGCGCATCGCGTCCGGTCGCAAGGCCATCGTATTCGAGGGACGTGACATCAGCTACGGCGCGCTCGACGCCTGCGCCGGCGCCCTCGCCCGTTCGCTCAAGGCGAACGGCGTGCGCCGCGGCGATCGCGTCGCGCTGTACCTGCCCAACATTCCGGCGTTCATACTCGCTTACCTCGCCGGGGAGAAGGCCGGGGCGATCGTGGTGTCGATCAACTCGATGTTCAAGGCCGAAGAGGTGAAGTACATCGTCAATGACTCCGGCGCCAGGCTTATGTTCACCACGGCCGAGCTACTGCCCAACGTGCCGCGCGGCGAATGCCCTGCGCTCGCACAGGTCGTCAACTGCGAAGGAACGACCGCGGATGCGATCCCGCTGGGCGAACTGCTCGCCTCCGGCAAATCGCCTTTCAAGACGGAAAGCATGGCACCCGACGATCCGGCCGCCCTGCTCTATTCCTCGGGCACCACCGGCTTTCCCAAGGGAGTGACGCTCACCCACAACAACATCATCACCAATACCTGCGCTGCGGTGAACTGCTCCAGACACAGCGCAAACGACAAGCTGGCGATCTTCCTGCCGCTGTTCCATGTCTTCGCGCAAAACTACATCATGAACGCCGGGTTCGTGGCCGGCGCGACGCTGGTGCTGTTCCGCCGCTTCGTGCCTGAGGTGGTACTCGAGGAAATCCAGCGCCAGCGCGTGACCATGTTCTTCGGCGTGCCAACCATCTATATCGCACTGCTTGGCGCCAGCGTGCCGAAAGAAAAGCTCGCGTCGATTCGCTACTATTTCTCCGCCGCAGCGACCATGCCGAAGGAGATATCGCGGCGCTGGACCGAAACCTACGGCCCCGCCGTCCACGAAGGCTACGGCCTCACCGAATGCTCGCCCTGCGCCGCTTACAACCATGTGTCCAAGCACAAGTTCGGCAGCGTCGGCACGGCAATCGAGGGTTTCGAGGTCAAGATATTCGACGAGAACGACCGCGAGTTGGCGTGCGGGCAATGGGGCGAAATCGTGATGCGCGGCCCCGGCGTGATGAAAGAGTACTGGGGCAAGCCCGAGGAGACGGCGCAGGCGCTGCGCAGCGGCTGGCTGCATTCGGGCGACATCGGCAGCATGGACGAGGAAGGCTATGTGTTCATCGTCGACCGGGTGAAGGACATGATCAATGTGTCCGGCTTCAAGGTCTGGCCGGCCGAAGTGGAGAACTACCTGTACCAGATTCCGCAGATCAAGGAAGTGGCGGTGTTCGGCATACCCGACCCGCTCAAAGGTGAAAGCGTCTGCGCCGCGGTGGTGCTCAAGCAGGACGCGCAGCTGACCCCGGAATACATCATCGACTGGTGCAGGGAAAAGCTCGCCGCCTACAAGACGCCGGCGCGCGTCGACATCGTCAAGGAACTTCCGAAGAGCGCCACGGGCAAGATCCTGAAGCGCATTCTGCGCCAGCAGTAATCGGTCCGCCAGCGCCGGCATGGGCACCGTCACTTTGCCGCTGTGGCTGGTCATACTCGTGGGCGCGCTCGCGCTGATCGGGCTGCTCGACCGGCTGCTCGTGCCCAGCGTGCGCTGGTTCATTCGCAGCCGCGCGAGCAAGGTGCTGGACGAAGTCGGCTCGCGCCTCAGGATCGAAATCCGCGCGTTCCAGCAGACCCACCGCCAGGTGTTGATCGACCGCCTGCTCTACGACGAGAAAGTGCAGCAAGCGGCGGCGGCTTTTGCGCGCGAGCAGAACATGCCGCGCGAAGTGGTCATGGCGCGAATCCGCGGCTACGCGCGCGAAATCGTGCCAGCGTTCAATGCCTATTTCTATTTCCGCATCGGCTACTGGCTGGGGCGGAAGATCGCCCGCCTGCTGTACCGCGTGCGCGTCGGCTACACCGACAACGAAGGCCTCGCGCGCGTGCCGCCCAATGCGACGGTGGTATTTGTGATGAATCACCGCAGCAACATGGACTATGTCCTCGCTGCCTATCTGGTTGCGGATCAGGCGGCGCTGTCCTACGCCGTGGGGGAGTGGGCGCGCATCTGGCCGCTGCAGCAGCTGATCCGTTCCATGGGTGCCTACTTCGTGCGGCGCAATTCGCGCGACGAGCTCTACCGCAAAGTACTGGAGCGCTACATCGGCATGGCCACCGAAGCCGGCGTGACCCAGGCGGTGTACCCCGAAGGCAGCCTCACGCGCGACGGCAGAATGCGTGCGCCGAAGCTCGGGGCGCTCGACTACATGGTGCGCGGCTTCAACCCCGAGGGCGAGCGCGACCTGGTATTCATCCCCCTGGGCATCAACTACGACCGCACGCTGGAGGACCGCACGCAGCTGCTTGGACTGGCAGAGGACGCGAAGAAGACCGGCGCCCTCCGGGCGGCATGGAACACGCTCGCATTCGCCGCGCACCAGGCCGGTCTGGTGATCAAGAGCGAATGGCACCGCTTCGGCTACGCCTGCGTCAATTTCGGCACACCCGTATCGATGCGCGAATTCGTGCGCGCCCGTGGCATCGATTTCCGCAAGCTGGAAAAGGACGAACGCTACACACGTATCGCCGAACTGGGCGATCATCTGATGCGCAGCGTCGGCAGGCTGATCCCGGTCCTGCCGGTCCCGCTCGTAGCGCTGGTATTCGAACGCAATCTGGGCCGGGCCCTGTCCGAACTCGAGATCAAGTCGGAGGTGGAGATCCTGATCGGACGCCTGGAAGCGGCGGGCGCCCATATCTATATCCCGCGCCGCGACCGCGATTACGCCATCACTACGGGACTGCGCATGATGCTGCTGCGCCACATGGTGGAGGAGCGCGACGGCTTGTACGCCGCCGATCCGGCTGAAGCGCCGCTGTTGCGCTACTACGCGAATTCCATCGCGCACCTGCTGGCCGACTGACTTGCGTGGCGGGGAAATCCGCGTGCTGCTGACGCGGGCCCATCTCGGAAACAGACTCGATTTGCTGCATACTTGAATCGCAATATTCATGAAGAATGGCTACCAGAGCCGCTCTACGAGCATGTTGCGTCATGAAGCGCAGCTATCTGAGATCAAACCGCTACTCTCCAATTGGCCGGGGAGTCCGGCTTTTCGGCCGAACCGTTCATCGGCGGTCTCCTGATAAGGTGATCGGTGTTTTCGAATTTAGCCTACGGTGCCGTCAAAAAACGCACTCACCCCACCGACCCGCTACCATCATTTGACCTGTTTGCCCGCGCTAGCTTTCTTTATGCTGCACATTTCGGCCATTCAGTCTACGCAAATTCTCACCCAAGATTGCCCCCTGCCTATCGTTGCGTCCACATCGACAGCGCGGGCACATATCCGACCAATATGGAGATGCCGATCATGGTGACGACAAATGGGACCGCCCGGCGTGCGATTGCCATTATCGGTGTTCCGGTCAGACCGGACATCACGAACAGGTTGAGTCCCATCGGCGGCGTAATGAATCCCAAGCCCAGGGATGTAATCATGAATACGCAGAAATGTATCTGATTCATGCCGATCTCCTTTGCCACCGGATAGAGCAAGGGCGCGAGGATCACGATATTCGGTGTGGTCTCCATGAACATGCCGGCGATGATGAAAATGGCAAGCATGATCAGGATCAGTGCGGACGGGTTGCTGGTAATCGACGTTAGCGTATGCACCAGATTCTGCGGCACATCGAGAATGGTGAGGGCTTGCGCGAACAGCATGGCGATACCGATGATGGGGAGAATTACGCCATTGACGCGGGCCGAAGTTTCCAGCATCGCGGGGAAATCTTTCAGCCGGATCGTGCGCTGGACCATCCCGACCACCAATGCGACCGCAACCGCGACGGCTGCCGATTCCGTGGGGGTGAAGACGCCGGAGTAGATCCCGCCGAGGATAATGAACGGTATCGACAGCGCCCACTTGGCTTCGTTCAGCGCCCGGAACCAGCGACCGATCGAGAAACTGCGGTGCGAGTTCTCGTATCCATACATGCGGTTCACCACCACGTTGGTAACTACCACACCCAGCAGGACCAGCACGCCGGGTATCGTCGCCGCGACGAAAAGCGTCGAGGACGAGATGCCGAGCACCAGGCCGATGATGATGTAGGCGATGGAGGGCGGGATCAGAATGCCGGTGCAAGCGCCGCTCGCGACCAATGCGCAAGCATAGGGTTTGGGATAGCCCAGTTCCACCAGTCGCGCCATGGTGATGCGGCCGATCGCTGCGGCGTCCGCCGCATCCGATCCGGAAATGCAGGCAAAAAATCCGCAGCCGATGACCGTCGACGTGCCAAACCCCGAGCGGAAACTGCCAGTGGTCGCTTCGGCAAAATCCAGCAGCTTGTAGGCGAGGCGCGAGCGCACCATGACATCGCCCGTGAGCACGAACAGCGGAATGGCAATCAGCGCGAACGAGTCGACTCCCTGGAACAGAGCCTCGCCGAGCAGTGACAGCGGCAGGACACCGGTCGAGAGCAGCAGGGCGACGGTGCCCAGGCCGAGGGCGACCCAGAAAGGCACTGCCAGGAACAGCAACAGCAGGATCAGGCCGAGGCCGAGCGCAACGTCCATGTGAAAGTTATGGGCCGGCGTTCAGTCGAACAACAAGGTGCCGGCAAAGGCTTCGCGTCCGGCGCGAATGTCCTGAATGTCGCGCCAGGCCGATTGCAGCAACCGCACCACCATCATCAGGAATCCCAGCGGTACCGCCGCCTCGAACCATACCTGGCTTACGCGCAGCGCCGGGGCAAGTGCGCCGAACTGCAGCATGGTGGAAATGGTGTTCAGCGACCAGTAGAGTGCGAAACCGGCGAATATCAGCGTGCACAGTTCGCCGAACAGGTAGAGATAGCCACGCCAGCGGGGCGGCAGCATATGCATCAGGATGTCGAAGCGGATGTGCGCCCGATACTTCACACCGTAGGACGCGCCTACCCAGCCGAGATAGATGAATGCAAAACGAGCCGCTTCCTCTCCCCACAGGGATGAGAAATCAAGCACGAAGCGGCGCGCCACCTCGATCACGATCACGAAGACGATGAAGCAATAGAACACGAGCATCAGATAGCGTTCGCCGTTCTCGTCGAGCTGTCGTAGCAACTTGCGCATGGATTAGTCTCCGTGAGGGGCGGCAAGCGCCGCCCCCCGTGCATGACACCGCGAGGATCAACCCTGGACCGTGATCGGTCCCTTGGTGTTGGCGGCTGCCTTCAACTTGTCGAACAAGTCGATGGAGCCTGCCAGTTCTTTCTTGATGTCGTTCCACTCATTGCGCTGCTCGCCGCAGGCCGCGACCCACAGTTTCTTCTCCGCGGCGCTCGGCGTGTAAAACTTGACGCCGGCCTTGCCCAGCGCATCCATCGAGTTCTTGCGCGCCACGAGAATCTGCGCGAAGCTCTCGGCCTGGGTCTTGGCGCTGGCGTCGTCGAATGTGGTCTGGAGGTCCTTCGGCAGATTCTCGAACCACTTGTAGTTGGCGGCGAACATCTGCGCATCGGGAACCGATTCCACCAGCGTGATCGACTCCAGGATGTCAATAAAGCCGAAAGTGTAAAGTGCGCCGACCGCAGGATCGAGGCCGTCGGCCACCCCCTGCTTCAGCGCGCTCGGCGTTTCGCCCCAGGCGACCACCGTCGGGTTGGCACCGGCCAGGCGGTAGAACTGCTGCAGCAGTTTGGAGGACGGTACGCGCATCTTCATGCCCTTCATGTCGTCAGGCGCTTTCACGATCTTGCCGAAGCCTTTGCGTACTGCGACCGTGCGCGGATCGACGGTAAAATAGAACATCGGCTTATAGCCCTTGACCGTGACCTTTGGTGTGATTTCCCCGTTCCATGCCGCGGAGGTGACCAGGTTGGCGAATTTCTGATTTTCGCCGCACCAGAACGGAATGTTGATGAGATCAACCACCGGCGTAAACGGCGAGAAGTTCGACAGCGAAACCGAGCCGCCCTGAATCGTGCCTGCCTGGATTTTCTGCGCCAGCGCGCCGCCGACGCCGAGTTGCCCCGACGGGTGCAGTTTCACGTAGACCGCGCCCTTGCTCAGCGATTCGAGATTGGCCTTGAACTGCGTTTGCATGATGGGGTAGGTGTGAAACGCGTCGGCCGCATACTCGGTGGCGAAGAGCATGGTGTATTTGGCCGCCTTCTGCTTGGCGGCCTCGTCATCGGCGGCAAGCGCCACGTCGGCTTGCAACCAAAGATAGCCGCCAGCGGTGGCCATCACGGCGGCAGTGAATCCATAGCGGCCTGCGATTTCAAAAAAACGCCGGCGCTCGAGCGAGAGTGCCGATGTGTTGCCTTTGCGGGTATTCATGAATCTCCTCCTTTAGGGGCGTCGTGTGTGGGTAAAGCCGAAGACTCCGGCACCTCTCCGATGGCGAGGAGGCCGGATACAAAAAACACCATGGCGGCGAGTACCAGCAGGAATTCGCCGACGTCGCCGAGGCGCCAGACGGCAACGCCAAGTTTGATGAACAGCATGCGCAGCGCGACATTGAGCGCGAATAGACCGGCGAACAGCGCCGCGAGCACGAACCACCTGCGGCCGCCGTTGCGATAGTCAATCACGCCCGCTCCTCCGAAACATTATCGCTCCGTACAGGTTGGTTTCAACAGCCCTTGGGCCGCGGCAGTCATGCCATGCTGCAAGTCACTGAAGGCCGCCGGACCGTCGGCAAGGCTGCGCTTTTCAACCCGGGCCAGATCGCCAAACAGGTCCTGACGCAGGAGATTCACCGTTGCGCGCAAGGCTGCCAGTATACAGATGAAAGCGCCCGACAAGTCAATTTGCCCCCGACGTGAGTTGCGCATGTCGATTATTGAGCTGTGATATTCGCCGCGTTGATGACAGCAGGCCATTTTGAGTGCTCGGCCTTGAGGTAGGCGGCAAGATCGTCCGGGGACCCGCCTACCGTCTCGTCGCCCTGTAAAGCAAGCTTTTCGCGAAGATCAGGGAGATACAGGGCCTTTGCGGATTCCAAATTCAGCTTTTTGACAACGGCCTCGGGTGTCCCCGCCGGCGCATATAGCGCGTACCACGCGCTCGTTTCGAATCCGGCGATCCCTGCCTCGGCAAACGTAGGCAGGTCTGGAAAGAGCGGCGAACGCTTGCGTCCGGTCGTCGCGATTGCCCTGAGCTTGCCGGACTTGACCATTCCCATAACGTTCGGGATGTTGTTAATCGAGAAGCCGACCTCATTGGTAATCAAGGCGACGATCGCTTTTGGACCGCCGGAGTACGGGATGTGGGTGAATTTAGCGCCGGTCGCCTGCCTGTAGAGTTCCGCTGCGAGGTGAGGAAATGTGCCAGGACCGTTGCTGGAGTAATTGAGGCGTTCGCCTTCGCGGCGCACTAAGTCGAGCAGGTCATGCACGAGCTCGTCGCGCTTTTTGCAATGTTCGGCAGAGAACCACAGATTGCGCGTTTCGTCCGGGTCCGCCCTGAGATCAAACAGTTCGCCGTCCGGTTCGTCCAGGTAGTAGACGAGTTTCCAATCGCGGTCCCGTCGCATGACGATGTACTCTGCGCCGGTCTGGATGTGGTCACGCGCCAGTTCGGCGTAGACAACATCCCGAATCGACGGCCGCTCCTCGCGAAGGACCGGCCACAGTGACCGCGCTTCCCAGTGCCCGGGAGTCGGCACGCCGGCTGCATCGAGCAAGGTCGGCGCTACGTCCATCAACTGCACCAGGCTGTCGCTGCGTCCACCGCCGCGAATGCGCCGCGGAGACCAGATGACGAGCGGCACGCGTTCCACGCTGTCGTACATCGTCCATTTCTGAATGTGACCATGGTCGCCGAGGGCATCCGCATGGTCGGACGAAAAGATGACGAGCGCGTTGTCCAGATAGCCCTTGCGCTCCAGTGTCGCCATGATCTGGCCAATCTTCTCGTCGATCATGGTCACATTCGCGGCGTAATGACGGCGAATACGCAGCAGTTCACTGCTGTCCGGTCGATACTTCCATGCGATCGAATCGAAGTTGTTGGTGATCATGTTCTGACGCAGCACGCCTTGCGAGCGCGGCTGCAGCGCTTCCTCTGCCAGTGTGAAATCCGCCACCGGAATGTCCACCGAAGCATAACGACGAAGGTGCTCCGCAGTGGGATCGTAGGGTGGGTGAGGGCCGAGAAAGCCAATCTGCAGAAACAAGGGGTTCGTCGCCTTGCGTTCCTCCAGCCACCAAAGGACATGGTCGCCGACAAAGTTGTCCGAATGCAAACCATCGGGCAAATCCCAAACGAATGCGCCCATCGCCTTCCGGTAGGCCTCGGCGTCGGCGGCATAGCGCAGATAGCGGCTTGGTTTGCTGACCTTGTGGGCGTGCAGCGCCTTGTCCCACTCGTCGTAGAAAGCGCGGTCACGCTCGTCGAGAAACAGCGGCCAGTCTTTGTTTTCGACGACGAAACGCTGGTGAAATCCACCCGGATCGTCGTTTGGGTTGATGTGCATCTTGCCGATGTTGACGCAGTGGTAATCCGCGTCGGCCAACCACTGCACCCAAGTCGGTCGCCAGGGTTGGAAATTCTTGAACACGCCGCGCGCATGCGGGTACATGCCAGTGAACAGGCTTGCGCGCGACGCCACGCACACTGGGGATGTGACAAAGCAGTTGGTAAAAGCGAAGCCTTCGCGCACAAGTCTGTCCATGTGCGGAGTGTGCATCCAGTGCGCACCGAGGGCGTTTACAGTGTCGGCGCGTTGCTGGTCGGTCAGGATAAAGATTATGTTAGGTTTCGTGCTCATCCAACAACCTCCAAGTACTCGTTTCAAGCGCCAGGCAAATGACCAGCCGATTCCGGGGTGCCGAAACACCACGGGACGCGATACTGACCAAGTAAAGTCCGGCGACCAGAAACCACCTTCCTCCGCCATTGCGTTTGTCGGTCACGCCTGCTCCTGCAAAACCTACCGTTCGGTTCAGCTTGGTTTCAACAACACTTTTGCCGCGGCGGTCCTGCCATGATGCAAATCACTGAAGGCAGCCGGACCGTCGACCAGGCTGCGCTTCTCCACCCAGTCCAGATCGCCGAATACTCCCTGGCGTAACAGGTTAACGGTGGCGCGCATGTCCGCCAGCGTGTAGATAAAAGCTCCCATCAAGGTAATCTCTCCCAAAGTGAGCTTGCGCATGTCGATCTCACTGGCCCAATCCTGCAGCCCGATATGCACGATGACGCCGCCGGGTTTTACCGCGGCGAATGCGGCCTTGCGCGTTGCCGCCGCGCCCACGCAATCCAGCACGAGATCGTAAGCAGACACGACCAACGCCGCCTTGGCCGCGTCCAGCACGTCGCAACCAACGTGCTGGCGTATCGACTCGCTCCGCTTGGCGTTCAATTCGACTACTGCCAATCGATTTACGCCGTAGTGCGTGAGCAGAAGCGCCGCAAGCATCCCGATCGCGCCGCCACCCAGTATCAGGACCCGGCCTTCCTGCAACGGCCGGTGCAGGGCCCGCTGCGCCAGATTGATCGCATGCAGCGCAGTCGCCGCCGGTTCCGTAAGCGCCGCGGCATCGGTCGCCAGTTCGCCCGGCAGTTTGATAAGAGAGACGGCGGGAATGCTCATGAATTCGGCAAACGCGCCCGGCCGGGTCATGCCGACCATGGTCCGGTCGCTGCACAAATTGCTGCGTCCCTGCAGGCAGTTGTCGCAGACACCGCAGGTGATCGAAGGATTGCCCGAGACCCGATCACCGACCGCTATCGAAGCATCCCGGCTTTCGACGACCGTGCCGGCGAATTCATGGCCCAATACCAGGCCCGGGTTTCGCCTTGGATCGTGGCCGTGATAAGCGTGCATGTCGCTGCCGCAAATCCCCGCTGCTTCAATCTTGATGATTACCTCTCCGTCGGCCATCTCCGGATAGGGGCGATCTTGAACGCAAATTTCATTCGGTTGGGTATAGACGAGAGCGTGCATGGTTTTAAGTCATTTAGCCGTATAGCCGCCGTCGAGCATAATCGTTTGACCGGTGATATAGGCGGAGGCGTCGCTGGCTAGAAATACTGCCAGGCCGTACAGATCTGTCATCAGCCCGTTGCGGCCTATCGCCGTCTGCTCGGCATGTTTCAGCGCCAGACTTTGATCGCTGAAAACGGCGGAAGTAAGCTGGGTCGGAAAAAAACCGGGACCGATGGCATTGCAGGTGATGCCGTGGCGCGACCATTCCTGCGCAATGGCTCGGGTGAGTTGCAGAATTCCACCCTTGGCCGCGCCATAGGGCGCGCTATTGGCAAAGGCGCGATAGCTTTGCAGCGAGGCAATGTTGATTATCCGCCCCCAACCGCGTCGTTTCATGCCCGGCGCCAGCGCCTGGGTAAGAAAGAATGGCGCGGCCACATGCATCAGCATTTGCGTGTCCCAGGCTTCCGGCGTGATTTCCGCGAAAGTCTGGCGCAAATTGACGCCGGCGCAGTTGACCAGGATATCTATCGGTTGGCCGTCATTTCGGACGGCATCACACAGCTTCTGTATTCCGTCGTGGCTCGCCAAGTCCGCCGCCAAGGTCCGCGCGACGTCGATACCATCTGATTTCATCTTGTCTGCAGCCTCGGCCAGACCCTTGCCGGTAGCTGCCAGTATGACCTTCGCGCCGGCCTTCCCCAGCGCGTGGGCGATAGCGGCGCCAATTCCACGACTGCCTCCAGTGATCAAGGCCTGACGTCCCTGCAGATCGAACAGGGCCGTCACCTCGTTGCTGGGTATCGTGTTCATCGCTTTGCCGTCACACTTCGACCGGGGCACCGACGTCAAACTTGCCGCCCGGATAGTATTTGCTCAGGCGATCATCGGCCGTCCGCGCGTGCGCTTCCATGCCTTCCAGCCGGCTGATGCGGGCGGTCACCAATCCGATGTCACGGCTGGCTTCGCGGGTCATCCGCTGCCAGGTCAATATCTTCATGAATTTGTGCACTGACAGACCGCCGGAATAGCGCGCAGCACCCATGGTGGGCAGCACGTGATTCGGGCCCGCGGCCTTGTCGCCGTAGGCTACCGTCGTTTCTTCTCCGAGAAACAGAGAACCGTAGCAGGTCAGGTTATCCAGCCACCAATCGAGATCCTTGGCATGTACTTCGAGATGCTCGCTGGCATATTTGTCGGAAATATCCGCAACTTCCTCGCGCGTGCTGCAAACAATGACTTCGCCGTAGTCCCGCCAGGCCGAACCGGCGGCATCCTTGGCGGTGGGGGGAAGCTTGGCTATCAGTTCCGGAACCAGACGCATCACCTCCTTGGCCAATGCCTCGCTGGTGGTGAACAGCCAGGCTGGTGATTCGTGCCCATGCTCCGCTTGCCCCACGAGGTCGCTGGCGACAATATTGGAATCCGCAGTTTCATCGGCAATGACCGCGACTTCGGAGGGACCGGCGAACACATCGATGCCGACTTTGCCAAACAGCGTGCGTTTGGCTTCCGCTACGAACTTGTTGCCCGGACCGACGACGACATCGGCCTGCTTTCCGGTAAATAGTCCATAGGCCATGCTCGCTATGGCCTGGACACCGCCCAGCGTCATAATGATGTCGGCCCCTGCCGTCTGGAAGGCATACAGCAGGTAGGGGTGCATGCCGCCGCCACGATACGGACTGGAACAGGCGATGATGTTTTTTGCGCCGGCCGCTTTGGCAGTGGCCACCGTCATGTATGCCGAGGCAATGTGAGCGTAGCGCCCCGATGGCGCATAGCAGCCGACGACATTGACCGGAATCACGCGCTGACCGGCGGTAACGCCCGTATGCAACTCGGTGGAAAACTCGAGCATGCTGTTTTTTTGCGCGACGGCGAAGTCGTACACCTGCTTGGAAGCAAACTCGATATCGCGTTTTACGCTGTCCGGAATATCCTTGACCGCGGCGGCAATGGCTACCGGCGACATGATGATCTCGCCTTCCCATTTGTCGAGTTTGCGCGAGTATTCACGCACCGCGTCTTCGCCGCGTTGCTGAATTTCCGCAAGCATTTCCTTGACGACTTTTTGTGCGGTCGCCGTTTCCGTCTCCGCGGTCTTGCTTGCTTTTTTCAAATACGTGGCTGACATGGAATATGCCTTTCAAGAATATGAAGCTGGATACACGGGGGGGTGTTCCTCGGAAGGGGCTGGTCGTATCTAAGCGCTTTCATAGAGCCGCGTCAGCACAAACTCCCGATGCCCCAGGGCCTCGGCTGCGGTCAGGCGGCCGTTGGCGGTGCGGCCGATATCGGTGCCGTATTTGATCACCGTGTCATTCGCCGCAAGCTTCTGGATTGCCAGCTTGTGGCCGATGGGGATGTCGTTCTGCGCGCGTACCTTGATCTGTTTGTCCTGGTCCATGATCCAGCCGGTAAGCTGTTGGCCGGATTTCACGCCCTCGACAACGATCACGCCGACTGAATCGTGTTCGTCATGCACTACGAAATGAATCATGCTTGCGCCTCCGGTTGTTTGGAACATTTCGCTCGTTTCTCGGGGCACTGGACCTCGGGCCACTCGGCGCCAGGCATATATGCACCCAGGAACATCTCAACCAATTAGTGCTTTCGCTGCTTTTGGTTTTCTTGCCATTGAATGAAAACGCTTTCATTTTGAGTATAAGAATGCACGAAAGTCAATATATATTTCATATTTATTATGATGCAATGCAGTATCTGCTGGCATGAATGCGCTTGCATTACCGCGCTTTTCCGTCTAAGGTTTGGACTCATGTCGAACGACCAAGGCAAGGCGAAGCTGGATGACGTAGCACGTGTGGCAGGAGTGTCCCTGGCCACAGCCTCCCGCGCGCTTTCCACGCCGCACCTGCTGAAGCCGGCAACGCTAATCCGGGTTCGAGACGCTGCACGTATGCTCGGGTACATGCCGCATGGAGCGGCGCGCGCGCTGGCTTCGCGGCGCACGCATACCATCGGCGCCGTCATCCCGACCCTGGACAATGCCATTTTCGCCAATTCGACGCAGGCGATGCAGCGTGAACTCGGAGAACACGGTTATCAGCTGCTGCTCGGCTCGCACGAATATGACCCCGGCCGCGAAGTGGAGGTAACCCGCGCGCTGCTCGAGCGCGGCGTGGACGGGTTGGTGCTCGTCGGTACCGATCACAGTCCGGAGTTGTACCAACTGCTGATAGGCTTCAGGAGCCCCTACGTTCTAACTTGGTCCCTCGACGACAGCGGTCATCACCATTGCGTTGGGTTCAACAACCGCGAGGTGGGCGCCCGCGTCGCACAATATCTCTACAACCTCGGCCACCGCGAGTTTGCGGTGATTTCCGGCTTTACCGCACACAACGATCGTGCGCGCGACCGAATTACCGGCGTGCGGGAGGCTTTGATCACACGCGGCATCGAGCTTGGAACACAGCGGGTGGTGGAGACATCGTTCTCGATACAAAGCGGCCGGCAAGCGTTGCTTGCGGTATTGCAGTTCGTGCCGCGTCCCAGCGCTGTTATCTGCGGCAACGATATTCTTGGGCAAGGCGCAATGATAGAAGCGCATGCGCTTGGCATCGCTATACCGCAGTCAATATCGATCACCGGCGTCGACGACATGGAACTTTCTGCACACATGTCCCCAGGATTGACCACGGTACGCATTCCCACCGCGGAAATCGGCCGCCGTACCGCACAGCACATACTGGCGCGCGTGCACGGCGAGAATACCGAGAAGCGCACCGAACTTGCGGTCGAATTGGTCGTGCGAGGTTCGACCGCGCCGGCCCCTTAGTGCCACTCAATCGACCGGTGCTCCAGCACCAAACACGCCGAGGGTCGGCTTCGTCAGACAACGGGGGACATTCCAAAGTATCTATTTCGCCGCGTCGATATGATCGCTTCTGGGTCGCCAGTGTGACTTCGTTTTTCGCGGGACCGAACGCCCAAATCAGAAGCGCCGATCACCTCGTCATGAGGACGGCAGCGGCGGGTTAAGCCGAATGGACTAAACCGCTCGCGCGGTAGGGGCTCTCCGGGCCGGCGCCGGTGAGTGGTTAAGACAGAGGGGCATCTGTTTCGTATGTTGAGAAGTGAGGCAATCCGCCTCGTTTCC
>Ga0209726_10004055_pt1 | contig 19141 bp, 13 predicted proteins | sample Subgrocontami54m_FD_187453 | JGI IMG/M metagenome (GOLD analysis project Ga0209726, IMG submission 187453) | Subsurface groundwater microbial communities from S. Glens Falls, New York, USA - GMW46 contaminated, 5.4 m (SPAdes) (version 3) | ecosystem: Environmental > Aquatic > Deep subsurface >... | reverse complement strand
CTTCTTCCTGTTTCGAGTGGCGAAACTGTATGGTTGAAGCGCGCCGCCTTACTACGGCTACCAGTGGTATTGCGTATGATCCCTTTTTTGTTTGAGCTTTTGGGGGTGTGAGAATGCGAACGACCTGAGCATCAACACGTCCCGTCTCAACGTCCTTGCTCTCCCGCCGCCAATTCGCGTAGAATTCGCGGCAACTCGTTAGGTTTTATTCTTGCACAATTTTCTTCGTTGCGATCTATAGACAAGCAGCCGATGGTCATAAATGGGAACTCTATTCCTCCCTCTGGGCGAGCTGTGATGAACCGCGCGGCGGCATGGATGCTTCGCAGTACAAGGACTACGTCGTCGCCAATCCGCCCTTCAGCGACAAACGCTGGAGCACCGGCCTCGATGCCGAGCACGATCCCTGGCAACGCTTCCAACACTACGGCGTCCCGCCCGGCAAGCAGGGCATGATGCAGGAGTTGCTAACCGAAAGAATCCGGCTAATAAATTGAGAATGAAAGAGAATGTCGTAGGGGAGGAGTCGCTCGGTTTCGCGCTGCGCTGGTGAAACTGGCGAAATATCTTGAAGGCTAGAAGAAGCATGACTATTTTTCCATTGTCAACTTTCCATTCCCCAGTAAACTTCCTCGTATGAAAGAGAATCAGCACATCGAGTGGAAGGAGTCCTGGCGGGACGAATACCTGAAATGGATCTGCGGCTTTGCCAATGCCGAAGGGGGCGTGCTGCACATCGGGCGGAACAACAAGGGCGTGGTGGTCGGTGTGCCGAACGCGGCTCGGCTGATCGAGGAGATACCCAACAAGGTGCGGGACATCTTGGGTATCGTGGTTGACGTGAACCTGCACGAGGAAGCCGGCAAGGAATGGCTGGAGATCGAGGTCGAGCCATATCCGTCTCCCGTGAGTTACAAAGGCGAATACTACGTGCGCAGCGGCAGCACGAAGTTGGAGCTCAAAGGCGCGGCGCTGGACCGCTTTCTCCTGCGCAAGCAGGGGCGCACCTGGGATGGCGCGCCGGTGCCGCGGGTGTCTCCGCGCGACCTGTCCAAAACGGCGATCTCCGGTTTCCGCAAACTGGCGAAGGAAAGCCGGCGATTGGACGCGAGCGTGCTGCGCGAGTCCGGCGCCGGATTGCTCGACAAGCTGAATCTCCTCGACGGCGGCCACCTCAAGCGTGCGGCGGTGCTGCTGTTTCATCCCGATCCGGAGCGCTTCGTCACGGGGGCTTACGTGAAGATCGGCTATTTCCGCACCGAGTCCCAGTTGCTCTACCACGACGAGGTGCATGGCGACCTGTTCAGCCAGGCGCAGAAGACGATAGAGCTTCTGCTTACCAAGTATCTGAAGGCGGCGATCAGCTACCGGGGCATCCACCGTGTGGAAACGCTGCCAGTGCCGGAGCCGGCGCTGCGTGAGGCGGTGCTCAACGCGATCATCCACAAGGATTACGCCAGTGGATCACCGGTCCAAATCCGGGTCTATGCGGACAAGCTGAAAGTCTGGAACGCGGGCGAATTGCCGGATAATTGGTCGGTGGCAAATCTGCTCGGCGAGCATTCCTCGCGGCCGTTCAATCCGTCCGTGGCCAACGCCTTTTTCCGTGCCGGTGAGATCGAGGCGTGGGGGCGCGGCGTCCAGCGGATTTTCGACGCCTGTCGCGAGGCCGGTACGCCCGCGCCCAGCATCCGTTATCAGCCCGGCGATTTGTGGTTGGAGTTTCCGTTCCCGCCGGAGTATCTGGCGGTGATCCCGGCGGAAGTAGGCGGAGAGAAGCTGGACAAAATGTCGGGGAAAATGTCGGGGAAAATGTCGGGGAAAATCGTCGGATTGATGCTGGAGAAGCCCGAGATCACAATCCCGGAGTTGGCACAGCGGCTGAAACGGACCGAAAGGACGATCGAGCGGCTGATCAACCAACTAAAAGCCGACGCGGTCATACGCCGAGTCGGTCCGGCCAAGGGTGGCCATTGGGAGGTCACGCCATGAGCACGATTGGCAAACCTGAACGCGTGACGCAGAACCGGGTAATCGCCCTGTTCCGCGACGAACTGGACAAACAGATCGAGCGGGTTTTCAAAGACGCCGCCGAAGGCCACCCCGCTTCCGTCATGGATATGAGCTTCGCCACCCAGGCGCTCGCCTCGGAGTGGGCGGTGAAAAACCGTAAAAAACTGACGCCGAAAGTCTACGAGGTGCCAAAGGCGGTGGAAGATTGGGTCGCGAAGTTAAAGCTCAGCAGCATGGGCATTCGCATTGATACCCTCAGCCAGGAACAGCAGAAATATCTTTCCTCCTGGACCCACGGCACGTAGATCAAATTTCAATCGTTCTTCAAAGGCTTCGGAAGGCGGCAAACCCTCTGAAGCCTTTTTTGTTTGAGCTTTGAACGTCGCGTCAAAATGCGCAGACCCTGAGCGTTACCACTCCCTGCCTCACCGCCCTTGCCCTCTCACCGCCATATCGGATAGAATCCGCTGGAATTGCGAGTTCCTTCGAATACCTATGTCCGAGACTCAATTCCCCATAGGCCAGCGCATCAATCTGCCGGACCATTTCCCTGAGCCGGTGGTACTCGAAGCCGTGCGTCCAATTGGGGACGGATTCGAATGTCGTGTTCGCCTGGCAGATGGAAGCCCGGATGAAACGATACTCTCACGCGAAGAGGCTGATTCGCTGCTTGGTCACCGCGTTGACACACCGACATCGGTTGCGCCGGTCGATGCCGAGAAGTTCCGCTTGCTCATCGAGTCCGCTCGCATCCGCCTCGCCTACGCATACGACAAGCACTTCGCGGTGAGTCTGTCCGGTATCCGCACGCTGCCCCATCAGATCGAGGCGGTCTATCTCAAAATGTTGCCGCAGCCTCGCCTTCGATTTCTTTTAGCGGACGATCCCGGTGCCGGGAAGACGATTATGGCTGGCTTGCTCATCAAGGAGATGAAGCTCCGTGAGGCGATTGAGCGTGTCCTGATTCTGTGTCCCTCGCCTCTGACCATCCAGTGGCAAGATGAGCTCTTACGTTGGTTCAATGAGTCGTTCGACATTATCTTCTCTGCGGTGGATCAACAGCAGCTTGTAAATCCCTGGCGCCGTTCGAATCAAGTCATTGCCTCCCTGGATTATGCTAAGCAGGACGACGTCCGTGAACGAGTTTGGAACGAACGTTGGGATTTAGTGATTATTGATGAAGCTCACAAATGCAGCGCTTATACAAAAAGCGCTACGGGACGGAGCGACGAGGTTGAGAAGACAAAGCGTTACCAGCTCGCCGAACACATTGCCAATGTCGCTGGGAATCTTCTCTTGCTCACTGCTACCCCGCACCACGGGGACGATGATCGCTTCTCCCACTTTATCCGCCTCCTCGATCCAGACATTTTTCCAGAGCCCCACCGGGTGGGTGAGAAAGCAACCCAGATTCGGCGCGATATTCTGAGTTTGGGACCTGATTGCCCATGGGCGCTGCGCCGGCTGAAAGAAGATCTACGCGATCTAAACGGCCACCGACTCTTCCCAGACCGTCACGCGCACACGGTCACCTTCCGGCTTACCGTGGAAGAGTACGATTTATACAAAGCCGTCACCGCTTATATAAACGACTTTCTCCCTCAGGCCAGTGGTCAGAGGAAGGCGAGCGTCGCGCTTGCACGGACCGTACTTCAGCGACGCCTGGCTAGCTCGACGATGGCCATCTATGAATCAATTCGCAGACGATTGGAACGCCAACAAGAACTCCTAAAAGAGCTAGAGGTGCTTTCGCCAGCTCAACGCGCCCGGCGCCTGGCACAATTGCAGGGACGAATTAGCGACCTTGAGCAAGAAGAAGACGACTTGGATGATGCTGACCGCGATCTGCTCGCTGACCGTTTTACGTCCGCCGTGGAACTGGACCAGCTACGGGCCGAGATTGCTGCCCTCCAGGAACTTCTTGCGCATGCGCGACGCGTGCGTGACCACGCTGCGGATTCCAAGCTCGCTGCGTTGAGGGACTGTTTACAGGGAGCGGATTTCAAGGAGCTTACCGACGGCCGAGGAAAATTACTCCTCTTTACTGAACATCGGGATACGTTGACTTACCTTTCCGCACAGTTTGAAAGTTGGGGTTACACGATCTGTCAGATCCACGGCGGGATGAACCCACACGAGCGCAAGCGCGCCCAAGAACTTTTCCGAACGGAAAAACAGATCTGTGTCGCAACCGAAGCAGCCGGCGAGGGGATCAACCTTCAGTTCTGCCGACTGATGATCAATTACGATCTCCCTTGGAATCCCACGCGCCTTGAGCAGCGATTGGGTCGTATCCATCGGATTGGCCAAGAGCGCGACTGTCATGCTTTCAATTTCGTGGCGACTGACTCTGAGGAAGGGCAACCGATAGTCGAAGGGGCTATTCTCCAGCGCCTTCTCCAGAAACTCGACCAGATGCGGGCAGTGCTCCATGATCGTGTCTTTGATGTGATCGGAGAGGTGCTGTCATTGAACGACGTGAACCTGCCGGAGATGCTGCGCGAGGCCGCTTTCGATCCAAGACGGCTTGATGACTACTTAGATCAGATCGAGCGCATCGACCCCAAGAAACTCCAGCAATACGAGCAGGCGACGGGAATTGCGCTCGCCCGTGCGAATGTCGACTTCTCTGGTTTCCAGCAGGCGAATGCCGAGGCGGAAGAGCGGCGCCTCATGCCCCGCTACGTCGAGGAGCAGTTTCTGAAAGCGAGTAAAGAGATAGGGCTCCGAGTTGAAGCACGAGCCGACGGTTTGTGGCGAGTCGAGCATGTCTTGGCCGACCTTCGTTCAGATCGATTACAGGCCACGAGCCGGATCGGGAAGGCGGACCCGACCTATCGTAAGGTAACGTTCCATAAAGATCACTTAGAGATGGACCAGCACTTGGATGCTGCTCTCGTCGGACCGGGTCATCCGCTTTATGCGGCAGTGGATGAACGGCTCAACGAAGCTCTAAGCGGCGTTTTTGGTGGCGCAGCGGTTTATGCAGATGAGACAACGGAATCCCCTTATCGCCTTCATTTTTTCGAACTTTCCATTCGCGGGCAAAATACAAAAGGCGATCCGCAAGCATTGCACGGGGAGGTAGTCATTGTGCGCGAGAACCTCAGCGCGACTGTGGGATCAGCCGAGCGCTTTGTGGTGGTGCCAGCCGACTGCCTTATCGACCTTCCGGCGCATCCTCGCCCGCCTGAATCGGTCGACCCTATCGATCCGAGCGCGGCTTCAGATTATCTGAAGAGCACTTATCAGATGGACCTGCGCGGCCGCTGCCTGGACGAACGCCGTCACTTTGTCGAAGTCTGCCGCAGCTACCTCGAAGAATCATTCAAAGCCCGCCGTAACGCCGCGCAAGATCGGGTCATGCTGTTGCGAGCACGCGAGGCCACTGCCCCGGAAGTGGCCCTTGCACGCCAACGCGCCGAGAACGATTATCAGGACCTTGAGCGCACGCATCGGGAGCGACTAGCAGGATTGGATCGTTTGACCGTCGTCCGTCATGGACCGGTACGCCATCTAGGAACCGCTTTGGTATTTCCAAAAGGGGGCGATACCGTGTCGCCGGGTATGGCTCCGGAAGACCTAGATCCACTGTTGCGCCGACGCTCGGAATTAGCGGCGGAAGATTTGGCTGTCGCATACGAAACCGCGCGTGGCTGGGAGTGCGAGAGAGTAGGACACCTGAAAATTGGCTTCGACGTTCGCAGTCTGGGTCCGGCAGACTCGCAGACCGGCTATCGCGACCCAGTTGCCGGCATCCGGCGGATAGAAGTCAAAGGTCGAACGCGGGGGAATTCAATTCGCTTGACGACGAACGAGTGGTACAAAGCCGCGCAATTGGGCGACAGCTACTGGCTCTACGTGGTCTGGAACCCCTTGGATAACCCTCATCCAGAGCCGGTGAGGATCTGTAATCCGGTGAAGCACCTCGACCACGCCAAGCGGGAAGTAGTTCGATATTTCGACATTCCAGCCGACGCGATCGACAGTGCTGCTCGATCTAAAAAAGAGCCTTGATATGACGGTCTATAAAGACGGTAATCTCCCCTTGGAAATATGCTATCCTCTACGGGCAACGCGCCGCCGAACAGGGGGTGGTCTCAATGAATGACTCAACTAAAATTGTAATCCGAATGGTCGGCCCCAATGTGGGAGAAGCAAGGCTTGCCGCCCCAGACCTGGCAGAAATTATCAGACGCACACAGCAAGCTCTTCAGCGAGTTGGACAAGTTCTCTACGGCCAAGAGTCTCTTGGTAAGGGTCGAAAGAAAAAAGACATTGAAGAACTCTGCCAGCTTTTCGTAGTGAATTGGGAAAAAGGGAGCTCAATTGTCTCTCTTGAGCTTGCCCACCCGCCCGCCCAATTGAGTTTATTCGGTTACGTCGGTGAGCAAAGTGTGCAAGCGTTCATTGACGGAATGGATGCGATTGCTGCCGGATCTCCGACGCTGTCCATTTTGCCGAAGGGCTTCGATACGGGCGTTTTGCAAACCTGTGACGCGTTGGGAAGAGTACTCGATCACGGTATCGATGAAATTACGTTTCGTTCCGAAAATCACATGTCCGTGCGTACCGTAGTCTACAACCGCGCCCTAAGAGATCAGGTCGAACAGCTACTCGGGCATCCGCGTGAACTTGAACAAACAACAAAGGTTGGGCGTCTGGAGGTATTAAGTGGTCACGGTGGTCTTACAGGCCGGCTCTGGGAAGCTGACGGGAGCCGTTGGACTTGTCACTTCAAGTTGGATCACATTGATCTCTTGGCCGAGGCCTGGATGCACAATGTAAAACTTACGGGTCGCGCAATTATCGAAGAAGGAAAGGATAGACTCTTCGAGGTGGACTCTATTATGATTGTGGATGAAGAAATAGCGGCTGAAGAACTTGAGATGGGCGCAGATTTTTGGAAATCAGTTTCTCTTGAAGAGCTGGCAGAGCAACAAGGCGTTTCGGCGGCCAACGATTTGGATGAGATTTCCGCGCTCTGGCCGGCCGACGACGATCCCGACGAACTTCTCCATCACATTCTTCTCGAACGGAGTGAAAGGCGTCAGCTGCAATCTAGCTAACGACACCCTCTGTGAGTACGGTACTCCTCGACACGTCTGTCGCCAGCCTACTTCATCCCAAGAAGAAGGGGTCCACCGTCCGCGCACAGTATGAGCCTCACATGCAAGGACAGGTGCTCGCTCTCAGTTTTCAGAGCGTCGGCGAGTTATGGGCTTGGGCCGAGGAGAACAATTGGGGAGACAAGCAGCGCGCAGGTCTTGAAGCGTTCCTCCGAAGATTTCTTGTCATACCTTATGACTTTGAGCTTGCAAAGACGTGGGCAAGAGTAAGCGCGCAGGCCAAACGCCAAGGGAAACGTTTAGAAGCAGGGGATGCCTGGATTGTTGCAACAGCAGTTTACAGAAATATAGCTCTCATAACCCATGACCGTGACCAAGCCAAAGTGGTCATCCCTGGCTTACAGGTCATTTCGTACGTTCCAAACTTAGGCGAGCCACAGTGAACCCCGACGACCGACGACTAATCGAAGATTACCTGCCCATCGAAGCTATCAGTAAGGAGGCCTCGCGCGAAAAGTCGATTCGCAAGGGCCACATCTCCACATTGCATTTATGGTGGGCGCGGCGGCCTCTTGTTGCGTGTCGAGCGGCAGTTTATGGCGCGCTGGTGCCAGCGTCTCGCTTTGCTCCTAAAAACGGCCCTGAAGAAAAGCGTGCGAGCTTGACCAGAGCGAACGCGGCGAAATTCGTCGAGCGGCTGTGCAAGTATCCAGGAGATCCCGGCACGATCGCCGAGGCGCAACGCCATATCCTCGAAGGACACGCCGAACGACTCACCAAAGAGCTAGCGGACGCCGAAGGACACCGACCCGCCTGGGCAGACGAGTTCAAGTTTACCGGTGATCAAGTAAGCGTGGAGGACATCACCGCCGCTCGCGCTCCCCGGCCGCGCGTCCTCGATATGTTTGCCGGCGGCGGGGCTATACCGCTCGAAGCGCTTCGTCTCGGGTGTGAATCGTACGCCATGGACCTTAACCCCGTCGCATACATCATTGAACTTTGCACACTCGTTTATCCGCAGAAGTATGGGAAACCCGATCCCAACACTCGGGGCATGACCGGCCCTAAAAACAGCAAAGGTGAAACCACTTGGGGCGGGCTGGCAAAAGAAGTGCGCTACTGGGGCGAGTGGGTTCTGAAGAAAGTAAAAGCTGAGATCGGTGATCTCTACCCGCTCATTCCCGATCCCGCGTTTAAGGGTAAGAAGCAACCGATCCAGACAGATTGGCTAAAAAAACACGACGCCGATGATGTACCGGCGGGCTACTTAATGCCGGTAGCGTATCTCTGGACACGCACCGTGACCTGCAAAAACCCCAACTGCAAAGCCACCGTCCCGCTGGTAAAGCAGACATGGCTCTCCAAGAAGAAGGATCGCTACGTGGCGCTAAAGGTCGTCGCGCCCAAGGGTACACAAAAAGTCCGGTTCGAGATCGTGGAGGCTCGCTCGGAAAAAGCGCTGGGGTTCGACCCCGCTGCGGGATCTACTGGCGGCAACGCCACCTGCTCGTTTTGCGGAACTGTCGCGGATAGTGACTATGTGCAGTCCGAAGGAGCCGCAGGTAGGGTTGGCTTCCAACATCTCGCGTTAGTGTGCAGGAACCCAACAGGTTCGGGCACATCGTTTCTGCAGGGCCATGATCTCCCGGACCGAATCTTTCCATCGTATGAGGACGTTCAGACCCGGATCAACGGGCTGACGGCGCGCTCTGGCCTTTCCCTTCCTGAGGAATCGATCAACCCCGCTCGCCCGTCTCCGAATGCACGAGGCCTATCCGCTCCAACCCGACACGGTCTCACGAAGTTCTCGGCTCTCTTTCATTATCGCCAAATCCTTTCCCTGCTGGCCCAGTGCGAGGCAGTGCAAAGCGCATTCAGGGCAATGTGCAGCGAGGATCTATCCGAAGAACGCGCAAAGGCGGTCGCTACCTACATGGGTATCCTGGTGGATCGCATGGCTGACCGAGGCAACTCGATGTGTCGATGGGATCCGAGTCGCCTGCTTACCCAGTCAGCATTTGGTAGACCCGCACTTGCCTTCGTCTGGGACTTTTCCGAATCAAATCCGTTCGGCGATGCCTCGGGCGATATGAGTCAGGCCATCGACTGGATCGTGGAGGTAGTCGAGGTGCTGAGCGGGATATCTGATCCCGCTCTCGTCGAACGGGGCTCTGCTTTGCACCTCTCCCATCCCGCCGCAAGTTTCGACGCAGTCGTGACCGATCCGCCGTACTACGACAACGTTCCCTATGGGGATCTGTCCGATTTTTTCTACGTCTGGCTGAAGCGTTCCATGGGGAACCTGTATCCCGAACACTTCTCTTCGGATTTGACACCCAAGAAGAGCGAGGCGACCGCCTTGTCGTCGCGATTCGATGGCGACATGAAAGCGGCGAGCTCTGCCTATGAGGAGATGATGCTTGCTGTCTTCAAAGAGGCGAGGCGTGTCCTCAAGCCTGGAGGACCTTTGGTAGTCGTCTACGCTCATAAGACGACGCTCGGCTGGTCGACGCTAGTGGACGCGCTGCGACAGGCCGGTTTCACAGTCAGCGAGGCTTGGCCACTGGATACCGAATTCGGCGGCAGACTGATGTCTCAAGAATCCGCCGCCCTTGCCTCCAGCATCTTTCTGGTTGCACGAAAGCGGGAAGGCGCAGCAACGGGCTCCTACGAGGAGGAAGTCCGCCCAGAGTTGGATCGGATCGTCCGGGAACGCGTGGATTCGCTCTGGAAGATGGGGGTCACCGGAGCCGATCTAGTAATCGCCGCCGATGGTGCGGGTCTCCGTGCATTCACCCGGTTTGCCCGGGTTGAGTATGCCAACGGGGAGGAAGTGCCTGCTGAGCGATTCCTGAGCGAGGTCGAAACTGTTGTTCTCGAAACCATTCTGAAGCGATTGTCAAAGGAGGTAGGGAGCAGGGACGGACACAGCTTGGCGGGGGTAGACCCTGCCACTCGTTTCTATCTTCTTTGGCGCTACACTTACCGGTCAGCCGAGTTGGATGCGGGCGAGGCGATAATTTTCGCCAACGGAACTCATGTGGAACTGGATGGCCCCAGCGGTCTTTCCAGCGGTGGGCGGGCTTTGGTCGAAAAGAAAAAGGGGAAGTATCGACTACTTGATTACACCGAGCGGGGCGATGATGAGAAGCTAGGAATTCCGGATGGTGATGGGCAGCCGGTTCCTTTGGTAGACGCCCTGCATCGGACACTCTGGCTAATGGAGAATCGCCCTGGAGCGTTGGCGGAGTTCTTACGTGGGGCGCAACCGAACCGAGAGCAGATGCGGCTTGTGGCGCAAGCGCTCGCCGGACCGGCGTTAAAGGGGGGCGAGCTTGCTGACGTATCACCTTCGGATGAAATGGCCGCGCTTGCGAAGCTGACCGCCAATTGGCGGAGTGTGATTGAAGATCAGATGCTACCTCTCTTTAGATAGAAGGAGTTGCAGATGAGTAAGGCAGCAATCAGACCGTGGGTGGAGGTGGTATCCCTTCATCCCGATGTGTTGTCCGACAATTTCTCTGAGGACATATTCGCGCTCGATCTTGGTTCATTGGCTGATGGTAATCCCAATGTTCCCGCCGTTTACCGCGATCCTGAACATTTCTTCAGTGCATCGTATATTACGTCAGGGCTTCGTTCGCTGCTTCAGGATGCTCTCTCTCGTCTTGAAGGTGGGGAAGGCAGTCGGGTGCTCAAGCTGATGACTCCGTTTGGCGGCGGTAAGTCTCACACCCTAGCGGCTCTCTACCACGCTGCGAAAAGCCGTAAAGCTCTGGACGTCGTTCCCGAAGGCAAAGGACTTCCGCGTCCTAAGAAAGAAGTTAGGACGGCTGTTTTTGACGGACAATTTTTTGACGCGACGAAGGGAAAAGCAATCCCAGGGGAAAAATTTCGTGCACGTACTATGTGGGGATGGATCGCGTGGTCACTTGGAGGAAATAAGGGCTACGAGCTTTTGCGCGCGCAGGATGAGGCGCGGGTGGCGCCGGGAGCCGACGAGATCCTCTCGCTGCTGACGGAAGGCCCGAACCTGATCTTACTCGACGAGACTCTTAACTACCTGATTAGCGCCTTGGGTTTAAAGGTAGAGCAGACCACCCTGTGTAACGAGACCTTGACCTTCCTGCAGCGCCTAACTGTGGCAGTCGCCAACACGACCAATACGGCGCTGGTGTTTTCTCTCCAGTCAAGCAAGCGGGAATCGCTCGATTACGTCAATCTGCTCCAAACAGTCGATCACCTCGCTGCTCGCAAGGACCAATTGCGCGAGCCCGTAGAAGGAAACGAAGTCCTCGCGGTAATCCAGCGTAGGCTTTTAGCGAAGCTACCGGAGGCGGAATCTGGCATGCCTGCAGCCGCAGCCTACCAGGAAATCGTCACGCAGATGCGCCGGGCCTATGCCCAGAGCACGTCGGAACGGCAGCAAGCGGAAGAAGAAGGAATCGCTTTAAGGGATCGGATACGAGCCGCTTATCCGTTTCACCCGGCGCTCATAGATTTGATGCGGGAACGTTGGGCTGCTATCCCGGATTTCCAACGAACCCGGGGCGCACTCCGTTTTCTCGCTGCTTGCCTTCGGGCGTCTCACCGCGAAGGAAAGAGTCGCGCCGTGCTTGGTCCGGGCGATGTGCCGATGCACGATCCTGAAGTGAGACTTGCCTTTTTTAAAGAGGTCGGCCAGCAGGCGGATTTCCAGGCTGTCCTAGAGCACGATTTTATCGGGGCGAATGCGCGAGCGCGCCGTATCGATGAACGCCGGGCAAAGGAGAATTCCGCCGAGGCGTTGCGGAAGCCCACGATACGGGTTGCCACGGCGATCCTTATGTATTCCTTCGGAGGTCTTCGACGAGACGGTGGCAAGGACGGTGATTTGCTTCCCCCAGGAGTTAGCGAGCCCGAGCTACTTGCAACTTGCGTTGGTCCCGATCTGGATAGCACAACGGTGGTTGCTTGCTTGAAGGAGCTTAAGGAGCAATGCCTTTACCTCCACTTCGACGGAGTGCGCTACTGTTTTAAAAAAGATCCGAACATCACTCTCTTGATCGAGCAAGAAGCAGATGCGGTTGGGCGCGACGAAAAACGCGTGCGGGAGCGGATCAAGGAGATGCTTGAAGAGCGGCTGGCCAATCACCGCGAAGCGATTATTTGGCTTGACAAGTCTATCGGGATCGATGACCGCGATCCTTCTTTCCTCATCGCCTACCTGCCGCTAGAGTTTGGCGGGACACCACGAGCCGCTCAGGAAGCAACGGCAAAAGAACTCCTAGAGAAATGTGGAGACAAACCGCGGCAGTACCGTAACGGATTGGGTCTGGCAATACCCGCAGCCGACCAAATCGAGATTCTAAGACGTTCCGTCCGCTATCTCATGGCAGCAGAGCAGGTAAAGACTAAATCAAAGCAGCTAAACCTTACCGATGAGCAGAGAAGTCAGCTCCGCGAAGTGGAGGCGACACGGCACGCCGAAGCCGAGTCGGCATTTCTTAAACTCTATACGGAAGTCTGGCTTCCGAGAGCGGAAGGAGGAGGGCTCGGGATTGAGAAAGTAGCGGCAGGTGGACGCCCCCTGCAAACCACGCTGAATGATAAGAAACAGGCGAAGATCCATGAGAGGATTATCGAGCTTATTACTCAAGTCCATCCAAAAGTTTTTTCGTCAGTGAAGGCGATCAAGATTGTGGAGTTGTTCAAGCTTGGGGAAGGTCAGCCGCCCGTGCTCGGAATCCGTACTGCCGACATCGTAGATGGTTTCTATTCCTTCCTCGGCTTTACCCGTTTGCTTTCCGCGAGCGCGATTCGAAAGGGCATTGCTGAAGGCGTTGGACAAAGCGTCTTTGGTTATACGGCAGGCTCAGTGCCCAGTCTCGGTCCGGATGGAAGGTATCAACTTCCACTCGATAAGATTCGCATCGGTCCGCCGCAGGTTTCAGAAGATGAGATCGATCTCGAGTCAGGGTTTCTGATGATGCCGCCAGCGATTCCACAGGCCGCACCGGGTCCTGAACCATCTCCTCCTGGTCCAACTCCACCAGGCCCTGGTCCAGGACCGGAACCGATTCCCCCTGGACCTGTGCCGCCACCTGGTCCCGTAGCGCAGACAAGTGTAGAGCTGGCGTTCCGTGCCGACCGCACTCAGCTTTATACAGCATGGCAGGCGATCGGCAATCTGGCCGACATGGCAGGAACCGTTGCGGTGACTGTTAAGGCGGAGTCTGAGAAGGGCTTTGATCAGAATAAACTGCGAAACGGAGTGCTTGAGCCATTGGAAGAAGCGGATCTGATCAAGCCTAATAATCGATAGTGGCTTTCGCGCACTGTAACAAATGAAAGCGGAAGTAAACGCCCACGATCTAGAAGAAATTTTTGCCTTCGTGTGCAAAGGAGTGAGAGGGAAAAAGACACGAGAGAGGGCTCGGGCTTTTTTGATTTTCGACAACGATGGGGTCGGCGTCGAGTTCAACGATGTCGGCCGCGCTTGTGCAGCGGGGGTTTTGGTCGTCGGCACCTACGCTCTGAACCCGTTTATCTTTAGACCCATGATTAAGACCTTTGGGGAAACCAATATAACGCTAGAGATCGATAGCGAAGGTGTTGCTATTGGGCGCCTACGGGTAGCTCATAGCCGGGTGAACGGCTCGTTTGCGAAGCCGGAAATGGCGGTGCAATTTTGGCAGCGATTTAGAAGCAAACAAGTAGACAAGCGACAAAAGCGAATTGAAAAAGAAGCGGAGTGGAAGGAAGCCCACACGGGTGAGCTGGAAGATAAGCTTCTTGATGCCCGATATGTAGCTTTCAAGAGAACAGACGGGGGACTTGAGTACGGCGCAGCGGTCCTAAAGTGCGAGAGGGGAAAACCGGGCAGTAGAAAAGTCTTAGTCAAAACGAAAGACTTCCAGGAAGTCTGGATCAGTGAATTAGAAATTGTGAGCTATGGCAAAGACCCTGAGCTGAAGATCCAAATGAGGTAGCTCCCTTGTGTCATATTGAGTAAAATGCTTTTCAAATTCTTCACGCAATCAATAAAATATCAAGTATATCCTCTGCCAACCGATCCGGCCGAACTAGAGCGTCTCGCTATGGATCTCCATGTTTCGCCAACCGCAACGTGGATGGCCCACGGCGTGCTCGATACAGCGGAAGTCCAAAGGCGAATTCGCGAGAGCTTAAACTCTTTTCGGTCTAGCGTTCTTTTTGCGATCTCCGTTGTTGCCGCTATCGCGGCCGCAGGTACGTTTGTCGTTAGATTTTTTTAAGGGGAAAAGGTAAGGGGAAAAGGGGACATTCTGAATTTTGCCTAGGTTCGGGGCCTGGCATAACAATCTGTGTGTCCAGATGAATTGCTGTCGTGATCCATAGGGTGACTCTCATTTGATGAGGGAAGTCCCACGGCGGTAAAAGCCACGAGCCGCCGACCTTGGATAGCAGGTTCGAGCCTGGCATAACAATCTTGTCAATCTGTGGTGAGTTTCAGAGGAGGCGGATGGTGCGGCTTGAATCTCTCGTGCCGACGACGAACGGGGCAACCCGCTTCCCTACGAATTGGCACAAGCAATGGAACCTGAGTTGGCTCGGCAACTCCGAGCTGACGGCCTCGCAGTCTGGCAAAACTACCGGAGTCGGATCTGAGTTTTTAACAGTGTCTTGACGTTGCACCCGCGACCGGATTAGAAGTGGACAAGTAGTTCATCTCAATCCGCTGTTCGGGAGGCTTTTAATGGGCAGTCAATCCGCCGTTCAAAAATTCATCGCCTCGGCACGGCAACTTCACGCCGAGGAGAAAGACCCCGCGAAGCGTTGGGAAAATATGACGCCGCTGCTTCAAGAGCTGTTGGCGGATCCGTTGGTGAAAGAGCAATCAATGAATTGGCCCGATTGTTCTCAGGGAGGCGAGCGGGCGGAAAATTTACTTTTTTACGAAGACCCGGACTACAAGTTCGTCATTAACGGCTTGATCAAAGCGCCCAAGACTCGCACGCAGATTCACGATCACGCGCATAACTGGACGCTCTACGGCGTGCTGGACGGCACGGAAACCATCATGCGGTATGAGCGCGTGGACGATCGATCCAAGCCCGACTACGCGGAGATCCGCGGTTTCAGCAAGCTCCGCGCCGGACCGGGAGAAGTCGACTTGGTTCACCCATGGGAAATTCACGCCGAGGCGAGCGGTGAAGAGCGGACGGTCGCGATCATCGTGCGCGCCGAGAAGGCGGGCGGTTTTCTTCAGGGACGATACGATCCGGTGAACAGAAAATACTGGCAGGGTTACGTTGAGTGACTGGTGACTGGTGACTGGTGACTGGCATAACAATCTCGACAATCTGTGGTAAGTTCTCGGAGGAAGCGGATGCCACGTCTCAAATCTTTCGCGCCACAAACTTTGACTTGCGCTGTCTCGCCCGAGCTGTCTGGCTAGCGGCCCCTAGAAATTCTTACGCCTAACTTCAGACGTGCCTTCGATGACCGGGGTTTTCCCCGGTTCTTGAGCAATCTCTCGCGAATTCTCGATGCGATAATGTCATTCAGAAGGGCTCGGTCGAACTCGCTCATATTTTTGAATGCAAGTTTGCTTCGCAATTCCTGTTCCGAGTGTTCCAGAGCCAGGTGGCCGAAGGCTTCGTCCATAAAAGACACCGATGCAACCATGAGATTCATGAAGTCCACCGAAATACGATCGTGGTCACTCCAGAGATGTTTTATCTTTTCATAGGGGGGACGAAAAGGGGACAGGCTGCTTCAATCTTTGAGACATTCACGGGCGGAACCCTCGTTACAGGAGGAATCCATGACTCTTCGAGAATTAACCCGCGCAGTCATCAGTCTCGTTGAAAAGGGCGCCGCCCATGTTCTCGTGCCTATCACCGCTCGCAAACAACTGAACGACTTGCCGGACGACGTGCCTACAAAAGTCACGCTTTTTTATTACAGCGATCCACGAGGCGCATTGATAAAGGGACTGGCGGAGTAGGGCTGTGGTGCAAGTTTCTTACGGATAAAAAGAGGGTTTAGCCTTTCTTATTTCGGCCTGGCTCAAACGTCACGTTGTTCCCCATAACGACAATGTGATAAACTTCCTCTAGAGCAAACGCACATGGCGGATAAATCAAGCAAATCTCTCCCGGACTACGAAAAGCCCCCGATCGATGAGGAGCCGGCTAATGTTGAAACTGTCAGTGAAGCCATCTCTTCCTACGCAGGATCGAGTGAGGAAACCGCATCTGATGCCTCACCCTGGCGCGGCACTTTTTGTCTTGCACGCACCGAGAAAGTACTTTTCTCGCAAAAGGTGGAATTTAAAACTAGCGAGTTGCCGCGCTGGAAACCACATCCGATAACTGATCGAAGCAGGCCTGACAGAGTTGATGAGCGATAGCTGGTACAGCCACGTGGAAGCAGAAATCCCGTTGACTCAGGGTGACCTAATCTCTGATTGCCCGGTCATTGCTTGGGCTGCCGGCCCGCTTAATTTAAGCGGATCTGAAGAAGGTGAAGTCTTAAAGGCAGCTGCGACCGCCGTTCGGGCCGACGTAGTAGTTATGACTCAAGCCTGCGATTTGGAGTACAACAAAGTTGATAATGTCATCATGTGCCCGCATATCTCCGTAAGTGAGTATCGGAAGGCATGGGAAGAAGAGATGAACCGGCTGAAGCAGACTCCCACGAAAAAGGCTTGGGGAAGATTCTGCGAAGACATTCGTGATGGTTATATATGGAATCTGTCGATTCTTAACGCGGGCGAAAGTGGTGAGCTAAGAATTGAACATCGCGTTGTGGACTTTCACGATGTTTATACAATTCCACGCGGTTTTCTTGAGTCACTCCTAAAACAACGTGGTCGCCCTCGACTCCGCCTGAATCCGCCTTATCGAGAACATCTATCGCAGGCATTTGCCAGGTTTTTCATGCGCGTTGGTCTGCCTGTCCCTGTTACAATGCCATCGTAGGACAACGACGGCTTTATTCCAATTCAATGTCCGAGATCCTGGTGACAGGCGACAGGGTCAAACTTTTACATCTTGACTATGTTGAGAACGTTCGACGCTCTTGGGGCTGGCATAACAATCTCTTCAATCTATGGTGAGTTTCGGAGGCGGCGGATGGCGCGGCTCGAAACTCTCGTGCCGCCGACGAACGGGTCAACCCGCTTCCCTACGAATTGGCACAAGCAATGGAACCCGAGTTGGCTCGGCAACTCCGAGCTGACGGCGTCGCAGTCTGGCAAAACTAACGGACTCGGACCCGAGTTCTTAACAGTGTCTTGACGTCGCACCGGCGACCGGATTAGAAGTGAACAGGTAGTTCAGCTCAATCCGCTGTTCGGGAGGCTTTTAATGGGCAATCAATCCGCCGTGCAAACATTCATCGCCTCGGCGCGCCGGCTTCATGCCGAGGAAAGCGATCCAAAGAAGCGCTGGGGAAAAATGACTCCGCTTCTTGAGGAGTTGCTCGCCGATCCGTCGGTGAAAGAGCAGTCAACGAAATGGCCCTATTGTTCCCAGGGTGGCGAGCGCGCCGAGAACTTGTTGTTCTACGAGGATCCGGATTACAGGTTCGTGATCAACGGGCTCATCAAAGCACCTCATACCCGCACGCAAATCCACGATCACGCGCATAACTGGACGCTCTACGGCGTGCTGGACGGCACGGAAACCATCATGCGGTATGAGCGGGTGGACGATCGATCCAAGCCCGACTACGCGGAGATCCGCGGTGTCAGCAAGCTCCGCGCCGGACAGGGAGAAGTCGACTTGGTTCACCCATGGGAAATTCACGCCGAGGCGAGCGGCGAAGAGCGGACGGTCGCGATCATCGTGCGCGCCGAGAAGGCGGGCGGTTTTCTTCAGGGACGATACGATCCGGTGAACAGAAAATACTGGCAGGGTTACGGGCCGAAGCAGATTCCTTACGAACTCAGATAGCCTATTGTCATTGCCCAGCGAACGATCTTCTCCCCGGAGGTGACTGTGGCCAACGCCAGCGCAAAATCCCGCATCGCGGTTTTTTCCGGACCGACGGCGACCATCCAAAACAGCGAGCCGTTGGTCACCGGTAACAAGGCACGCGACAGGTACGGTCTGCCGCTGCGCACCAATCCGGACGGCTCGCCGATGCGCTTCGACGTCTTGCGAGCGCAACGCTTAGCCGCCCCCGTCACTGTTTATATCGAGCAGTTTAGCGCTCATCCCCTCGAACGAGACGCCGCCGAGCTCTATGCGCCGCCCGACGGTTACTTAGACGCCTCGGGAGCGTTTCACAAGGAGCGCACGACTCCCAATGACAAACCTGTATACCAAGTGACGCTGACACCGGAAGATGGTCTTTATCCCCTGCCCTATATGGCCCGCCAGGCGAACGGCCAAGCTTGGGAAATGGACGGGACGGAGAAAAACGCGCCGGCGGAACTGTGTCGCGTGCCGTTTTTTCCCGACGGCTCGCGGCTTTTCGAAGAGATCGACCGCCTGGGGATTTCCGATGAAGGCGTCGGTTGTCTCTTGAGCGGCAAAGCGGACTTCGACTTCTACCGGGCGCTGCCGTCGGGTGGATACGCAAAGGGGCGAAGCGCCGAGGAAAGAACCGACATTGGCGACGGGGATATCCCACCGGAAATACGCGGCACCGATTTCTTTCCTTACCGACCCGGCTATCTGCGCAAAGAGCCGCCGATGGCCGCCTTGGCGCGTTTGACCAACGTCGTTCAGCGAGCGTTAAGCAGCGGCCAATACCTCGGCGCGATCTGGCTTGAGGGCAGTCCGTTCGTCGAAGAAACAACCTACTGGCTCAATCTACTGATCGATGCCATGGTACCGATCTGCGGCAATTCTTCGCAGCGACCCCATGGCGCGATCGGCAACGACGGTGATCGCAACATCGTCGATTCCGTGGACTACATCACGTCTCGCATTTGGGCGGATGAGAACGGCAAAGATTTCGTCGGCGCCGTGGCGATTCTCGACGAGCAGATTTTTACCTCACGCGACGTGCAGAAAGCCGATGCCCGCCCCGGCGGTTACGTCGCCACCGGTGGCCATGGCGGCATTATCGGCCGGATGGGTCAT
>Ga0209726_10004045_pt1 | contig 19168 bp, 18 predicted proteins | sample Subgrocontami54m_FD_187453 | JGI IMG/M metagenome (GOLD analysis project Ga0209726, IMG submission 187453) | Subsurface groundwater microbial communities from S. Glens Falls, New York, USA - GMW46 contaminated, 5.4 m (SPAdes) (version 3) | ecosystem: Environmental > Aquatic > Deep subsurface >... | reverse complement strand
CCTTGGTGCTGCCCGACATCTTCATCGACCACGACAAGCCCGAAAAGATGTACGACCAGGCCGGCCTCAACGCCCCGGGCATCGTCGCCGCCGTGCTCGCCGCGCTGGGCCGCGACGCGGGCGATTTCGCGGTCGCAGAGCGCGCCTGAGCGCTTATCCACAAAATGTCCACAGATATCTGGGACGCGGCATGCCGGTGCCGACGATTCGCGATTGTCGGGCAGGTCTGCCCGGCCTATGCCAAAAGTGTCCCTAGACCAACTTTCCTGCTTGCCCTCCTATCCCCCATCCGGCAGCGGGAAAAAGCCCTGGCGTCAGCCGCCAGGGCTTTCTTTATGGGCAATGGGGTCAGGGGTATGGGGTCAGACCCCATAGTACCGGCCGCGGAACGGGCAAGGGCGACCCTCGGGGTCTGACCCCATCGGGAGCCACCTACGCCATCGCCTTCTTGAAGTTGGCGGCCGCCTTGTCCCAATTCGCCACGTTCCACCAGGCATCGATGTAGTCGGCACGCTTGTACTGGTGCTTCAGATAGTAGGCGTGCTCCCAAACGTCGATGCCGATGACGCCTTTGGCGCCCTCCATGTGCGGGCTGTCCTGGTTCGGCGTGCTGAAGATGACGAGCTTCTTGTCCTTGACCCCCAGCCAGGCCCAGCCGGAGCCGAAGCGGCCGATGCCTGCCGCCTTGATGGCCGCTTTCATCTTGGCAAAGTCGCCGAACGCCCCGTCGATGGCGCTCTTGAGATCGCCAGCGGGCGCGTTGGCGCCGCCCGGCGTCATCAGCTCCCAGAAGAAGGTGTGGTTCCAGTGGCCGCCCAGATTGTTGCGCACGGGCATTCGCACCGCCTCCGGCGCGGTGGAGAGGTTGGCAAGGATTTCCTCGATCGGCTTGTTGGCAAGATCCGGCCACTTGTCGACCAGGCCATTGAGGTTGTTGACGTAGGCTCCGTGATGGTTGTCGTGGTGGATCTGCATGGTCTTGGCGTCGATGTGGGGCTCGAGCGCCTCGTTGGCGTAGCCGAGCGGCGGCAAGGTGAAGGGCTTCGCCTGGGCGAGCGCGGTGCCGCGGCCGAGCGTAGTGCCGGCGGCGGCGAACGCGGTGGCGCCCGCCAGGAATTTCAGGGTATCTCTTCTGTTCATCGCTTCCTCCGAGAGCCTATCTCTGATCGGGCCATAATGGCAGGTCGACAGGTCGCACGATGGTACACGCTCTATCGGCCAGCCGGAATGGCGGGCAGCCGGCAAATCGTCGGTGTCGCTACGTCGGCACGACGTCGGCGGATGCCGGGTAATCCGCTGGGCAGGGATCAAATATCCGTGAGCGATGCATCGCATGCAGGATAGCAAGCGGGCGCGCCTCGATATTCGCCTGGTCGAGTGCGGCCTTGCACCATCGCGGGCGCGCGCCCAGGACCTCATTCGCCGGGGGCTGGTCGAGGTTGCCGGCACGGTCGAGACGCGGCCCGGCGCGGGCGTTGCCGCCGCAGCAGAGATCCGCCTGGCTGGCGCGGCGGGAGGTCATGTCTCACGCGGGGCGTCGAAGCTGATCGCCGCCCTCGAGCATTTCCGCTTTCCCGTCGCGGGCGTGATCGCGCTGGACGTGGGGGCGTCGACCGGCGGGTTCACCGAGGTGCTGCTTGCCAGAGGCGCATCGCGCGTCTACGCCGTCGACGTCGGCCACGGCCAGCTCCATCCGCGCCTTGCCGCCGATGCGAGGGTCGTCTCTCTGGAAGGGTGCGACGCGCGGCAGCTCGATCGATCGCTCATTCCGGAGCCGGTCGGCGCCATCGTCGCCGACGTGAGCTTCATCTCGCTCAGCAAAGCCTTGCCGGTGCCCCTGACCCTGGCGCGGCCCAGCGCTTGGGCCGTTATGCTGATCAAGCCGCAGTTCGAGGCGGGGCGCGCGGCCGTCGGCAAGCGCGGCATCGTTCGCGATCCGGGCGCGCGGCAGCACGCCGTGGCGCTGGTGCGCGGCTGGGTGGCCGCGCAGCCCGGCTGGCGCGTGCTCGGCGTGATCCCGTCTCCGATTGCCGGCGGCTCCGGCAACGAGGAGTTTCTGCTGGGGGCGGTCCGTGACGACTGAGGCGCAAGAGGTCGAGATCGACAGGCTCGGCGCGCAGGGCGACGGCGTGGTCGAGTTGCCGGACGAGCAGATCTACATTCCCTACGCGTTGCCAGGTGAGCTCTGGCGCTTCGTCGACGGCAAGCCTGCGGTGATGCTGCGTCCTCACCCGGAGCGGGCGCAGCCGGTGTGCCCGCATTTCGGCAGCTGCGGAGGCTGCGCGGCGCAGCACATGCCCGAGGCGCTCTACGTGGCCTGGAAGCGCGGCATCGTCGTCGAGGCCTTCCGCCATCGGGGCATCGACGCGCCGGTAGGAGAGCTGTTTCGCGTGCCGCTCGCGAGCCGCCGCCGCATCACTGTCTACGCCCGGCGCTACCGCAAGAATCTGCACCTCGGCTTCTATCGCGCCACAACGCAGTACATCATGAACGTGACGCAATGCCCGATCGCCATGCCGCAGCTCGTGGCTGCGCTGCCAGTGCTGCGCGGGATGTTGGAGCCGATCCTCACCGGCCGGGCAGAGGCCGGCATAAATATGCTGGCGACGCCGGCGGGCGTCGATGTGCGAATGATCTTCATCCATCTCGGGCCCGCGCAGGAGCACTATCCACGCATGGCGGCGCTGGCGGCGCAGCACGGTTTCGCCCGTTTGACGGTCGAGGACGATACGCTCCTGCTGGCCCGGGAACCGGTCGTCAACTTCGGCGGTGTCGATGTCGCGCTGCCTCCAGGGGTGTTCGCACAGGCCGTGGAAGCCGCGGAGCGCGAGATGGTGCGCCTGACGCTGGCCGCAACCGTCAAGGCCAAGCGCGTCGCCGACCTCTTCTGTGGCATCGGCACCTTCACCTTTCCCCTGGCGCGCAGCGCGCGCGTGCTGGCGGTCGACAGCAGTGGGGAGGCGATTGCGGCGCTGGCTGCAGCCGCCCGCCGCGCGCAAGGCCTCAGGCCGATCGAGACCAGAGTGCGCGATCTCTTCCGCATGCCGCTGGCGATCAAGGAGCTCGAAGGCTTCGACGCCGTGGTGTTCGATCCCGCGCGCTCGGGCGCGCAGGCCCAGGCCGAGCAGCTGGCCCGCTCCAAGGTGCCGAGCGTGGTCGCCGTATCCTGCAACCCGGCGACGCTCGCCCGCGATGCCCGCATCCTCCTCGACGGCGGCTATCGCCTGGACAGCGTGGCCCCCATCGACCAGTTCCTGTTCTCCGCGCACGTCGAGGCGGTGGCGATCTTGCGCCGCTAGCCAGCGAATGCAACGATCCAGGCAACGACAGGCGGCTCGACCGGAGCCCAGCATTGGGAGGAGACGATGCCGAGGTTGCCACGGCGCACGGTGCTCGGAGGTCTTGCGGCCGCGGCCTCGGCCTCCCTCATCGGCCGCCGCGCTTGGGGACAGACGGCCGGTCCCTCCAGTCCCGCGGAGATCGATCTCGCCAAGGCCAAGGCCGAAGGCAAGGTCGTGCTCTATACGAGCCTCGACACCAAGATCGTCGATTCGGTGATCAAGCCGTTCAAGGACAAGCACGGCATCGACGTTCAGTACTACCGCGGCGGCTCGAACGACGTGACCTCGAAGGTGCTGGCCGAGGCCGACGCGGGTCGCCTGCAGGTCGATATGGTCGATGCCTCGGACCTGGCCGCCATCCTGCTCATGAAGGAGCGCGGGCTGCTCAAGCCCTTCAAATCCGTGTCGCAACCGGCCATCGCCGCGGAGCTGCGCGACCCCGATGCGACGTGGACAGCGGATCGCCTCACCCAGGCCGTCATCCAGTACAATACCAAGGAATTCGGCGCCAAGCCGCCGGCGACCTGGAAGGATCTGACCGCGATGAGCGGGCGCACGGTGTTCTTCTCCAGCCCCAACGGCGACGGCGCGCCGCGCATCGCCACGCTCGCCAGGCACCTGGGCTGGGACCTGGTGAAGAGCCTCGCCGCCACCAAGCCGCTCAGGGTGCAGACGCCGCAGCTGGTCACGCAGGTGCTCGAACGCGGGGAGCGCGGGGCGGGCTTCCTGCAGAACGACAACATCGCCTGGCGCTCGAAGCTCGAGGGCAAGCCGACCGACTATGTGTTCCCGGCCGAGGGCGTGCCGACCGAGCTCGGCGCCTGTGGCCTGCTCAAGGCGTCGACGCGTCCGCACGCCGCCGCCCTCTTCTACGAGTGGTGGATGGGCAAGGAGGGCCAGGAGCTTCTGGTCGCGGGCGGCAAGTACTCGAGCCGCACCGATATTGCCCCGCCGACGGGCATGACGCCGCTCGCCAAGCTCAAGCTGCTGACGCTGAACTACACCGAGTTCAAGCGCGACCGGCCCAAGGTGCTGGACCAGCTCACGGCCATCTTCGGGGGCGAGTGGGGCAATTGAGGGCGAGCCCAGCCGGCGCGCGGCCCCTGCAATCGAGGGCCGGGTATGGCCTACGCAACGCCCGCTGATGCGGCTGAGCCGCGCTTGCTCACACCGCGCTGGCGGCGGGCGCTCGGGGCGCAAAGCCTCGTGCTCGGCTTCGCCGTCGCCTTGCTGCTGGTGCTCGTTGCCTATCCGCTGCTGTGGCTCGTGCTTGCCGCGCTCGGCATCCCGGGATCGCCCACGCTCGAGCACCTGGCGCGCGTGGCCACGCGTGCCCAGAACTTCGATTCCCTCGCCAATACGTTGGTGCTTGCCTGCGGCACCGGCGTGCTCAGCATCGTGCTCGGCGTGCCGCTCGCCTGGGCCACGGCCCGTAGTGACATGCCGCTGCGCCGTGCCGTGCACGCGCTCGTTGCGCTCTCCTACATCACCCCGCCCTACCTCACCGCGCTCGCCTACATCATCCTGATGGGGCCCGATGCCGGCCACTTCAATCGCCTGCTGCGCTGGCTGCTGGGGCTGGAGGCCGCGCCGTTCAACATCTTCAGCATGGGCGGCGTGATCTTCGTCATCGGCATCCACGTCTTCGCGTTTACCTATTTCCTGACCTACACCGCATTGCAGTCGGTCGATGCCTCGCTCGAGGAGTCGGCGCAGGTGCTGGGGGCCGGCCGCTGGGCCGTGATCCGGCGCATCAACCTGCCGCTGGTGGCCCCGGCCATCACCGGCGGGGCGCTGCTGGCGGCGGTCGATTCGCTCGCCCTGTTCGGGCCGCAGGCGATCCTCGGCATACCGGCGCGCATCGTGTTTCTGCCGACCCGCATCTACGGCACGATCGGCGGCTATCCGCCGCGCTGGGGCGAGGCGGCGGCGCTGTCGCTGGTGCTGGTCCTGCTGACCGCGATCGGCCTTGCCATTCAGCGCGGCTATCTCGAGCGGCGGTCCTATGTCACGGTCGGCGGGCGCGGCGTGCGGACACGCCGCACCGAGCTTGGCGGTTGGCGCTGGGGGCTCCTCGCCGTCTGCGCCACGGTCGTCTTCTTCAGCGCGATTGCGCCGATCGGCGTGCTGGGGCTCACCGCCTTCAGCAAGAGCTGGATCGACCCGCCGGCGTTCGCCAACCTCACGCTGGCGCACTTCAAGTCGGCGCTCTTCACCGACCAGATCGCCGCGCGCGGCATTGTCAACAGCTTCCGGCTCGCCACCGCGGCCGCTCTGATCGCCGTATCGCTCGGCGCCGCCATCGCCTATCTCGACGTGCGCACCGAGCTGCGGGGACGCCGTCTGCTCGACTATCTCGCCATCCTGCCGCTGGGGTTGCCGGGCACCGTGATCGCCGTCGGCATCCTGTTGGCGTTCATCCGCCCGCCGTTCTCCATCTACGGCACCATCTGGATCCTGCTCGTCGCCTACGTCGCCCGCTTCATCCCGCTGGCAACGCGCAGCGCCAATGCCACCTTCCGCCAGATCGACCCCTCGCTGGAGGAGGCGGCCCGCATCACCGGCGCCCGCTGGCTCACGGCCATCCGCCGCATTCTGGTGCCGCTATCCCGCCCCGGCCTTCTCGTCGCCTTCCTGCTGGTCTTCATCCCGGCGTTCGGAGAGCTCAGCGCCACCATTCTGCTCTACACCGGCGGCACCGAGACGATCGCCGTCGCCATCTACCGTCTCAACGACCTCGGCCAGCTCGAGGTGGTCTCGGCGCTCGCCGTCTTCACCATCGGCGTGATCCTCATCCTGAGCCTGCTGGTGAGCTTGCTGTCGGGCCCAGGCGCCATCACTGCCGACGTCCAGGCCCCGGTACGATAGGCGTCTTAGCGCAAAGCATGAGGACGACGATGAAGCACAGGAACATAGACTATGGCGTCTCGCAGGACCCGACGGCAGGCAAGTGGCGCCACACGATCTATTCCAAGATAGAGGCTGGCCCGAAAGTCGGCAGCATCGCGCAATACCACTCCCGTGATGAGCCCGAGTCCGCTTGCAAAACGGAGATCGACCACGGTCTAGGCGGATCACGCGATGCCGCGCGGTCCTAAAGGCCAGAAGCGCCCCGCCGACGTGATCGGCAACGCCGTCAAGGTGATGAAGATCGCAACCGGGGAGGAAGAAGACGACCTCCCGGCCGACGACGGCAAGGACAAGGCTGCACAGTTGCTTGGGCGACGAGGCGGGAAAGCACGGGCCCGCGCGCTTTCTCCAAAACGCCGGAAAGAGATTGCTAGGCAGGCCGCCCAAAAGAGGTGGGTCAAGTAGCTTTCGGCGGTGCCAGCTGGAAGTTTATGGCCCCTGCTACATACTCTTTGTCATCGACGGTCACCAAAACCTGCATTCGGCCAGGCGCGTTGACGGGCATGGGCGCCACCACAAATGTCGCAACCAACCCCGCATAGGGAGTGCCACTATTGTTGGCATTTCGACGGGCGATCTCGATCAAATCCGGCTGCATCTCGTTTCGATCCAACTCGGTCCCGTCTGGCATAACTACACGGGTGACAATATGGCGTGGCTCGAAGTCGGGACGCACATGCATACGCACGTAGATGCACATCTGCGGAAGGGCGCCGGGCATTTGCAAAACGTTTACATTGTCTGGGAAAAGACCAACAATGGTGCGCGTGCCGCCTTTTTCCTCGCGGATGTCAGTGCAGAACAATGCCACGATAGAGATGTCGTTCATTACGCGGCCTTCCGGAGGGGCTTCACGTAAGCCGGTTCATCCGCGGTGTTGCTGTTCTTTGGAAGGGGCAACAACCATGCGGACGCCTGAGTGCTTTCGTTGTGCTCCACTGCGCCAATCTCTTCGTAGGGTGTAAAGTCAATCGTTAGTCTGCATCCGAGCGCGCTAGCGATAAAACTAAGGGTCTTGAGCGTCAGATTCTTGCTTCCATTGAGACGCTTGGACATGAGTCCTTTGTCGGTGCCAAGCTTGTGTGCAATGTCATCTTGCGACAAGCCACTTCGCTTGAAGGCGCGGCGCATGGCATTGTAGGCGCCGTGCAAATTCGTTGAGTACTCCTCCCAAAGATCGCCTTTCGATAGTTGCTTACCAGCTGTCATCGCACTTCTCCGCGTTCCTCATGAACTCGTGCAGGCTGTCTGGTACGAATGGCAGTTGCCCCGGAAAGAGTTCGTGCCAAAGATCAAGCGACCTATCGATCTGTGCGTGCCAACCGTCGGATTGCTCCAGCAAATCTCTGCTGTCTTTATTGAGAACGACGAACCAATCGCGTGTGACAAACAGGCCAAAGTACCTGTACTGCGGTCGAAACCTGGGGCTGATGGCCCATACTCCGTGCAAGATGCTCCAAGGCAAAAGCCTTCGATCTTGGACACGCTTCATGAAATCACAATCGTCTACGGGTTCCCCTCGCACAAACTGTCCGAAATGACCTCTGGCGTGACCCTTGGCTTCCAACGTTTCCTCGTCGCCGGCATCGTCGTAGAGCCAGGCGTGTATGTCGCTGCGTTCAACCGTGAGCATTCGGACTTCGCGTTCTCTGCCGCGGAAGATCGGTTTGAATCGGCAGAGTCGTCCTCCGGGCTTCTCATGCTGCCTTACAGTAAGTACGGTTGACATATTTGTCAACTACCGTAAGTTGACATTTGAGTCAACAAACTGTGATTCATCGTGAATCATTCGCCTTGACGCTAAGCATAACAGTTCATATTAAAAGCGGCATGAGCAAGCTGCCCCTTCACAAACGTGTACAGATTTTATCGATGTTGGTCGAGGGTTCCTCCATGCGGTCTATATCCCGTGTGGCTGACGTGAGCATCAATACGGTCGGCAAGATGCTGATCGACGCCGGCACGGTCTGCGCTGCCTTCCATGACGAGAGGGTGCGCAACGTCCGGTCCCGGCGGGTGCAGGTCGACGAGGTTTGGAGCTTCACCGCAGCGAAGCAGCGCAATGTCCCCAGCATGAAGCGCCCGGTAGATGGCGCTGGCGACACTTGGACATGGACCGCGCTCGATGCCGACAGCAAGCTGATCTTGCAGTGGTTCGTCGGCGGGCGCGATGGCTACAGCGCCAAGCTATTCATTGACGACCTCAAGACCCGGTTGGCCAATCGCGTCCAGCTCACTAGCGATGGCCTGCGAGCCTATCTGGAGGCAGTTGAAGGCGCGTCCGGCGCCGACATCGACTACGCCCAGCTCGTGAAGCTGTACGGCGAAAGCCCCGAGGCCGAACGGCGCTACTCGTCGGCCGAATGCATCGGCGCCCGCAAGACGCCCATAGAAGGCAACCCCGATCCCGCGCATATCTCGACCAGCTACGTCGAGCGGCAAAGCCTTACGATGCGCATGCGCATGCGGCGGTTCACGCGGCTGACGAATGCCTTCTCCAAGAAGTTCGAGAGTCACGTCCACATGGTGGCACTCTATGCCGTCTGGTACAACTGGGTGCGCATCCACAAGACGCTCGGGGTGACGCCGGCCATGGCCGCTGGCCTGACCGACGAGCTCATGAGCTTCGAGGACATCGTGGCGCTGATGGATGGGCGCAAGGGCGAGCCGAAGAAGCGGGGGCCCTATAAGAAAAAGCCGCTTCAAATTTCAAACTGAGACACTACCGCGTCCGCCCATGGCGTTCATCGAGATCAGGGACCTCGACAAGTCGTTCGGCAGCTTCCGCGCGCTGAAAGACGTCAATCTCGACATCGCCGAGAAGGAGTTCGTCACGTTGTTGGGTCCGTCCGGCTGCGGCAAGACGACGATGCTGCGCACGCTGGCGGGCTTCCTCGCGCCCGACCGCGGCACCATCCGCGTCGCCGGCCGGCCGCTCTCCTCACCCAAGGGGGTGGTTCCGCCCGAGCAGCGCCGCATGGGCATGGTGTTCCAGAACTATGCCGTGTGGCCGCACATGACCGTGTTCGAGAACGTGGCCTTCGGGCTGCAGATCGCCAAGGTCGACCGGCAGCAGGTCGAGGAGCGGGTCGCGCGCGTGCTGGCGGCGGTGGGCCTGGAAGGGCTCGAGCAGCGTCACCCCGGCCAGCTCTCCGGTGGCCAGCAGCAGCGCGTGGCCCTGGCGCGCTCGCTGGTGGTGGAGCCGTCGATCCTGCTGCTCGACGAGCCGCTCTCCAACCTCGATGCCAAGCTGCGCGAGCGCATGCGCGTCGAGCTCAAGGCCCTGCAGCGGCGCATGGGCCTAACCTTCATCTACGTCACGCATGACCAGGCCGAGGCCATGGCGCTTTCCGACCGCATCGTCGTCTTCAACCAGGGCGCCGTGCAGCAGATCGGTGCGCCGCGCGAGATCTACGAGCGCCCGGCCAACCTGTTCGTCGCCGATTTCATGGGTCTCGTGAACCGGCTGCCGGTGACGCTGATCGAGCACGGGCAGGGCACCGCGCGCGTGCGCGTCGGTGCCCATGAGCTGCGCGCAACCATCGGCCCGGAGGCGGCGGCGGGATCGGGCGCCGTGACGCTGGTGATCAGGCCCGAGGCGATCCGCCTCGTCGACGGCGCAGCAGCGGACGAGAACCAGCTCGCAGGCATCATCGCGGACGCCACCTTCCTCGGCAACATTATCGACTATCACGTGGACATCGGCGGCGTCCTGCTGCGCGTCCAAGGCGATCGGCACACCGTGCTCGAGCCCGGCGCGCGGGTCGCCCTTGCCGTGCCGGTCACGGATTGCACCGTCATGCGCGATCCGGGCTGAGGCCATGCGCCAGACGAGCGTTGACGCGCAGCCCCCCAGCGGACAATCGTGCGCAAGGCCTAGCCGATTGGCAGGCGGGATCGCGAGATATCGTGAGGAACGGGGAAGCCATGAAGCCACGCAATATGCTGTTCATCATGTCGGACGAGCACAATCCGCGCGTGCTCGGTTGCGCCGGCCACCCGATGATCCGCACGCCCAACCTCGATCGGCTGGCGTCGCGCGGCGTGCGCTTCACCGACGCTTATTGCAACTCCCCGATCTGCGTGCCCTCGCGCGCGAGCTTTCACACCGGGCGCTACGTGCACCAGATCCGCTTCTGGGACAATGCCATCGCCTACGACGGCAGCGTGCCCACGTGGGGCCATCGGCTGCGAGCGGCCGGCCACCGGGTCGACTCGATCGGCAAGCTGCACTTGAAGAGCGCGGAGAACGACAACGGCTTCACGCAAGAGCATATGCCGCTGCACGTGGTCGAGGGCATTGGCGACCCGCTGGGCCTGCTGCGCGACCCGCTGCCCGTGCGCAAGGCGGCCCTCAAGCTCGCCGGCGACGCGGGCCGGGGCAATTCCACCTATCAGGACTACGACCAACGCATCACCGAGGCCGCCGAAGCCTGGCTCGAGGCGCGCGCAGGCGAGAAGAGCGGCAAGCCTTGGGTGCTGTTCGTTTCGCTCGTCTGCCCGCACTTCCCGCTCGTCGCGCGCCCCGAATGGTACGACCTCTATCCCGAGGACAAGGTGCCCTGGCCGCTGATGTACGCCAAGGGCGAACGGCCCACCCACCCCTACGTGAAGGCGATCAGCGAAAGCATGATCTACGATCAGGGGTTCGACGAGGCCAAGGTGCGGAAGGCGATCGCGGCCTACTTCGGCATGGTCAGCTACGTCGACCACAATGTCGGCCGGCTGCTCGAGGCCCTGGAGGCCACCGGGCTCGCCGACAGCACGCGCGTCGTCTACACCAGCGACCACGGCGACAACCTCGGCACGCGCGGGCTGTGGGGCAAGTCGAACATGTACGAGGAGTCGGCCGGCGTGCCCATGATGATGGCGGGCCCGGAGGTCCCGGCGGGCGTGGTGTGCCGCGAGCCCGTCTCGCTCGTCGACAGCTTCCCGACCATTCTCGACTGCGTTGGCCTCGAGTCCCATCGCGACGATCATGATCTGCCTGGCGCCCCGCTGATGGACGTCGTCGCCGGCCGCGCCGGGCCGCGCACCGTCATGAGCGAATACCACGCGGCGGGAGCGGCGGCGGCCACCTTCATGATCCGGCTCGGCGGCTTCAAATACGTGCACTACGTCGGCATGCCGCCGCAGCTGTTCCATCTCGCCACCGACCCGCACGAGACCCGCGATCTGGGCCAAGACCCCGGCTATCGCGGCGTCATCGCCGAGGCCGAGGCGGCGCTGTGCAAGGTGGTCGATCCCGAGGCGGCGGATCGCTTGGCCCGTGCCGACCAGGCGGCCAAGATCGCGGAGCTCGGCGGGCGCGAGGCGATCCTCGCAATGGGCGCCTTCGGCTACTCGCCGGTGCCCGGCACCAAGGCCACGTACACGACGTGACACGGGCTGCAACACCACTGCCATCCCCCGGCAGCGCGGATTGCTGTCGCCCTCCGCCGGTGCCTCGCGACAAGGTCCCTGCGCGGCCGACGCGGCATACGTCCGCTGCGCTCAAATCGTGGCCGGACCGGCTCGTTCGCCTGCCAGGCGGGCGGTTTCGCGTGGGGTGCGACGATGGCCTGCTGCCGATGGATGGCGAGGGCCCGAGCCGCCTGGTCCGCGTCCGCCCGTTCGCCATCGACCCGTTCGCCGTCACCAACCAGTGGTTTGCCGCTTTTGTGGCCGACACCGGCTTTCGCACCGACGCCGAGCGGCATGGCTGGTCAGCGGTGTTCCAGGGCTTCCTGCCCAAGGAGAGCCACGGAACGAGCAGTGCCGCGGGCGCGGAATGGTGGCACCGGGTCGAGGGCGCGAGCTGGCGCCAGCCGGAAGGACCGGGCTCGCAAATTGAGGATCGCCTCGATCACCCCGTCGTGCACGTGTCCTGGAACGACGCGCTGGCATTTGCCGCCTGGGCTGGCGGCCGGCTGCCGAGCGAGGCGGAATGGGAGTACGCAGCCGGTGGCGGGCTGGAAGCCAAGCGCTTCCCCTGGGGCGACGAGGAGCCAGACGACGTCCGTTTCCTGCCCTGCAACATCTGGCAGGGCGACTTCCCGGCACACAACGCCGCCGCCGACGGCTTTGCCGGCACGGCTCCCGTCGCCGCCTTCACGGCCAATGGCTTCGGCCTCTTCAACATGGTCGGCAACACATGGCAATGGTGCGCCGATGCTTTCCGCGTGCGCTCTCTGACGCGCGCCGCCAAGGCCCGCAACGATGTCGCCCGCGCGCACAGCGAGCGCGTGATCAAGGGCGGCTCGTACCTTTGCCATCGCTCCTACTGCTACCGCTACCGCATCGCCGCGCGTTCCGGGGTCGGCCCGGACACCTCGACGGGCCACGTCGGCTTCCGGCTCGCGTTCGACGTCCCCGGCGGCCCGCAGCGCCCGTAAAGGATTGCAACAGCAATTGCGCCGGCCTCATTTGACAGCGGACGGCTGCTAATCTACGGTCCGCACCGCGTTGATACCACTCGAATTGATCCCTAGCCGGCGCGCCGCGCATGGGCCAGCTATTGGGGGAGCCGGCAGTCCGGGGGACGGGTAAGCGGGCGGGTCGAGCGCGTTCTTACGGGAGTTTGTTAGGGTTAAGCCAGAGCAGGGGGCGCGCTAGATGCCCCGCAAATAGCTTGGTCGTCATGCGATATCCTAGGGGGATATCTCACGTTAGCGGGCGGACGCCTTGAGCCGGCCTCGGCGCCGGCCGCAGTCGTTTCTCGCGCAGGTGCACCGCAGCGGCACGGGATGTGCAAGACCTGAAGATGCGGGGAGCTAGACGCGCGCACGGGGCGTTGAAGCGACGGTCGGGAACCTGAGAGACGGACATGGATCTCGCTGATCTCATAGCGCCGGAAGCAGTCATTCCGGCGCTGAAAGCCAAGACCAAGAAGCAGGCGCTGCAAGAGGTTGCCCAAAAAGCCGCCAATCTCACCGGGCTCGACCAGCGCGACATCTTCGAGACGCTGCTGCAACGCGAGCGGCTGGGCTCGACCGGCTTGGGCCGCGGCATCGCCATACCGCACGGACGGCTGCCGTCGCTGCGCAACATCGTCAGCGTGTTCGCACGGCTGGAGGAGCCGATCGATTTCGAGGCCCTCGACGAGGAACGCGTGGATCTGATCTTCCTGCTGCTGGCGCCCGAGCACGCCGGCGCCGACCATCTCAAAGCGCTGGCGCGCATCTCCCGGCTGCTGCGCGAGCCTTCCTCGATCGCCAGGCTGCGCGCCTCGAAGGATCGCGCCGCGCTCTATTCGGTGCTGACCGAGCCCGCCGTCCACGCGGCCTGAGCCGCAGCGACACGGCTTGTTATGCACTCCGGCATAAGCTCTCGCCCCGGCTGCCCCCTTCGCACCACATTCGCTGCGTCCACTCGGGTCGGGAGGCCGTGCTTGGCAGACGGAATGCGATGACTGCAGTGTTGCGCCCACGCACAGCGGTTCTGGCCCTGCTGCTGGCCGCCCTGACGCCGCTCGTGATGGCCGTGCCCGCCGGCTCGGCCCGGCGCGGCACCGCTTGGCCGCTGACACTGTCCTCGCCCAGCGGGCAGAGCGTTCACAAGCTGCAGTTCGGCAATGCCCGGCTGCTGCTCGCCTACGTGCCGGACGAGTTCGAGCTCAGCCATGCGGAGATCGTCGACTGGGTGCTGCGCTCGGCGCGGGCGACGGCGACCTTCTTCGGGCGCTTCCCCGTGGCCGAGGTGCGCATCGCGCTCGAAGCCGCGTCGGGCAACGACATCGTCGAGGGCATGGCCTGGACCACGTCGGGCGCGCAGATCCGCATCGTGGTCGGGCGCCGGACCACATCGCAGACGCTCAAGCGCGACACCACCCTCGTGCACGAGATGACGCACCTGGGCTTCCCCGACCTGGAGGAAACCCACCTGTGGCTGCACGAGGGGATCGCCACCTACGTGGAGGCCATCGCCAGCGCCCAGGCCAGCGAGATGACCCCCGCCCAGCTGTGGGCGCACTTCGTGGCGGAGATGCCGCAGGGCCTGCCCGACAAGGGCGACCAGGGGCTCGACGACACCCCGAGCTACGATCGACGCTACTGGGGCGGGGCGATGTTCTGCCTGGTGGCCGACGTCGAGATCCGCCGGCGCACGGGCAACCGCTTCGGCCTCAAGGACGCGCTCCGCGCCATCCTGGACGCCGGCGGCAACCTGGCGACGACGTGGGAGGTCGAGCAGGCGCTGCGCATCGGCGATGCCGCCGTGGGCGCGCCCGTGCTGCAGGAGCTGTTCGCCGGCTGGAAGGACACGTCCGTTGCGCCCGACCTCGACGCGCTCTGGCTCCAGCTCGGCGTGCACAAGGTCGGCGACGAGGTCACGCTGGCGGACACGGCCCCGCTGGCCTCGATCCGGCGCGCCATCACCGAGCCGCCGCCCCGCCCCATGCTGCTGGTCGCGCCCTCGCTTCTCTACGAGACGACTGCCCGCCCGTAGGCGCGAGGCGGACTAAAGTAGAGTTTCCCAGCCCGTTCAACGCTTGGCCCAAGGCTCCCGGCGTCCGCTTCCGGTGTCTTGCCGCCGGACGCCCGCGCGTGGCACGGTGAAATTTGACCTGACCCTGACCTCGCATGTGACTCGATATTGCGATGCCGCATGGCCTCATGCGATGTCCTGCGGAGGACAGCAAGAACGCCAGATGGTAGGTATGCTTGTTAGGCGGTGAGGAGCTGTAGGATGAGACGCCGACAATTCATAGCAGGTCTCGGAACTGCCGTGGTCTGGCCGGTCACGAGCTACTCGCAACAGCCGACAAAGGTAGTCCGCGTCGGCTGGCTTACCGCTCAGCGGGCGGCGAGCCTAGCCCCCTACGTAGAAGCATTCCGCGATAGCCTTGCCGAGCTTGGCTATGTGGAAGGCAAGAATCTGACGATTGAGTTCCGCTACGGCGACGATGCCCTGGAGCGCGTGCCTCAGCTGGCCGCCGACCTCGTCCAAATTCCCGTTGATCTCATTGTGGCGCAAGGCGCGGCTGTTTCGATCGCTAGCAAGCTCAATCTGCCGATTCCCATCGTCTACGTAATCAGCGGCGATCCTGTCTCGGCAGGCTTCGCCGACAGCCTTGCACGGCCGCGTGGCAACATGACGGGCCTGTCATTCATGGCGGCCGAGTTCAACGGAAAACGTCTGGAACTATTGCGAGAGTTCATCCCAGACCTACGCCGCGTCGCAATCGTTGCCAATCCCGAGCACGCCGGTGAGCACCTTGAGCGAGCCTACACCGAGGACATCGGACGGCGGTTGGGCCTGACTATTGAATATTTCCCGGCGCAAACTCAAGACCAGCTCACTGCTGCATTGAACGCGATGGCCGGAAAGCCCCCGCAGGCGATATCTCTCTTCGCCGATGGCTTTGCTATTCAGAACCGACAGAAGATCATAGATTTCGCTATGAGTCATCGCGTGCCGGTCATTTCTGGCTGGCCGGTCTTTGCCCAAAGTGGCGCGCTCTGCACCTATGGCCCGCGGTTGGCCGAGTCTTACAGGCGACTTGCCCACTACGTTGATCGTATTGTGAAAGGTGCCAAGCCTGTTGACCTTCCAATTGAGCAGCCGACGGTGTTCCAACTCGTTATCAACCTGCGCACGGCAAAGACTTTGGGCTTGACCGTTCCGCCGACACTTCTTGTGCGGGCTGATGACATCATCGAATGAGGCGAGGAGTTCATAGCTTTGCTCGGCGTCGACGTGCCGCCTACACTGCTAAGGTGCGCGGACCAAGTGATAGAATGACTATCAGAGCCTAGACCGAATCTATTCACCCACGTTGCTGCATTTGCTCAAGACAGAAGGTGGCACATTGCCTCCGGCTCCCGTCCGTCAGGCCCCGGGGCATACCGGCGGTAGAGCGGCATCGCTTGCGTTGGGGCGACGGCGCGATCTTGCTTTATAACCCTCAGCCCGCCGGCTTCTCGTCGTCCCAGACCTTGTCGGGCATCGGCAGGCCGTCGAATGTCTCCTTGCCCACCGGCCGGTCGGGCGCGACGCCGAGCTGGCCCAGCACCATCATCATCTGGCGCACGTGCTGGCCCGAGTGCCAGGTGGTGCGCTCGAGGTACTCGTGCAGCGTGACGTTGCCGTAGTAGACGTTGGCCTTGGCGCCAAAGTCGGTCGTGCGGCCCGGGCCGGCCCACCACGCCTCGATCCCTGAAAGCACGTCGCGCCCGTAGTCCAGGATCTGCGCCTTGGTCTTCATCGCCGGCGGCGGCACGCGGCTGTAGGCGCCCTCCTTCAGCGGCAGGTGCTGCACCTCGTGCTCCAGGAAGGCGTCGGCGATGTTGAAGGTGTGGTAGGCGAGCTGGGCGTAGCTGCGCGGCCGGTTGGGTAGCTGGCGCCCGAGGGCCTCGTCCGGGATCTGCGCGAAGAAGCGCTGCGCGGCCTGCTGGATGGTGACGAGCCTGGCGACCAGCTCCGGCACGGGCAGCACCTTGGCCCCGCCCCACTTGATGCCGGCGACGCGCGCCACATCCTTGAGCACCTGGCCGTTGGCCCAGTCCGTGCCGCGACGCACGATCGGCACGGTGCGGATGCCGAGCTCGGCCAGCTCCGCAAACGCGCCCTTGTCCTCCAGCACGTTGACGGAGACGAAGGGCACGCCGTGCTTGGTCAAAAACTCCTTCATCCTGAGGCAGCTGGTGCAACCCGGCTGCCAATAGGCCCTGATCGGGGTCTCGGTGGTCGCTTGCGGCATGGCGCTCCTCGAACGTTAGGCTTGGCAATTCCCTCGCGGCTCCTCCTAGTATAGCTCTTCCACCGTGCAGCCCCAGGGCCATTCGCGCATAACGGACCTTCAAGTGCCGATCATCGAGCCCGCGCCCTGGCGCCATCAATACTTCGATCCGGTGGAGTGCCCGCCGGATCTCTACATTCCCACCGACGACCCCGAGGCGTGGGAGTGGAACAAGGCCCACCGCTGGGTGTTCGACAAGCTGCAGGTGGCACTGAGCCAGGGCCTGGCGGCGGGCCCGCACGGCACCCAGCCGCCGCAGTTCCCGGTGTTCTCCAAGCCGATCATGAACTTCCGCGGGCTCGGCGCCGGCAGCCGCATCCTCAATTCGGCGGAGGACTACGAGGCCCACCACACCGCCGGGCATTTCTGGATGACGCTGCTCGAGGGCCCGCACGTCTCCACCGACGTGGCCCTGGTCGATGGCGAGCCGAAATGGTGGCGGCACGCGACCGGGCTCGCCACCGGCGAGGGCATGTTCGACCGCTGGACCGTCCATGCCGCCGCCGACCCGCGGCTGGAGGCCGCCTGCGGGGCCTGGATCGCCCGCCACCTCCGGGGCTTCACCGGCATCCTCAACCTGGAGACCATCGGCGGGCGCATCATCGAGGCGCACCTGCGGCTCTCCGACCAATGGCCCGACCTCTACGGCAAGGGCTGGACCGAGGCCTTCGTCGGCCTCTATCGCGACCGCGTGTGGCGCTATGCCGATGCCGACCGGCGCGACGGCTACAGCATCGTGCTGTGCGGGCCCTGGGGCCGGCGCTATCGCCATCCGCCGCCCGCGCTGGTGCGGGAGGTGGCGGCCAGGCCGGGCGTGTCGAGCGTGCAGATCACCTTCCACGAGCACAAGGCCCCGGAGCGCCATTCCATGCCCCCGGGCGGCTTCCGGGTGGCCATCGTCAATGCCGTCAATCTGGCGCAGGGTGAGGCGGCGCGCGAGGTGCTGCGCGCGCATTTCCTTGGGCCCGAGCCGGCCGTCAACGTCAAGCGGGGCAGGTAGCGCGATCGATGGCGGCGACGCGGACAAACCGTCTCTCAGCGTCCTGGCGCGGGGCCATCGCGCTCGCTCTGGCGGCCATAGTCTTCCTGTTGCCGGCGCTACCCGCACGGCCGCAGGAGCTGGCCAAGGAGCTGGCGGCCAAGCTGACGCCGGCGCAGCGCGAGACCTATCTCGCCTGGCGCAAGGCCAGGGCCCACTTCGACAGGCAACACAAGGCGTATTGGCAGCGCGTGGAGGCCAAGCGCGATGCGCGCAAGGCCAAGCGGCTGCTGGGACAGGCGTACGCGGCGGAGGACTACATCGCCGTCTACCCGCCGAAGTACGCGGGGCCGGGGCTGCCCGCCGACATCGCCAAGATCGTCACCGAGATCAAGCCGCCCGTGCCCGAGCGGCCGCTGCCGACGGTCGCCGATTTCCTCGCCAACGCCAAGGCGCTCTACGGCTTCGAGCCCACCCTCACCACGGAGCAGGACTTCAAGCGCAGCTACGCGCGAGAGGCCCTCGCCCTCGGCCTGACCAAGGAGCAGGTGGTGCGCATCTACGCGCTGGAGACGGGCGGGCAGGGCACCTACGACATGCAGTCGGGCTTCAACCCGCTGACCCGGCAGGGCAGGGCGATCTCCTCGGCCCTGGGCTATGCGCAGCTCCTGCATGCCAACTCGGTGGGCGAGCTCGCCAAGCACGGGGACACCTTCATCGGGCGTCTGCTGGCCCTGGCCAACGTGCCCGGAACGCCGCCCGAGCGCGTCGAAGCGCTGCGGGCGAAGGCGGCAGTTCTGCGCCGCATGCTCAAGGCGGCGCGCTCGATCCGCTACGAGTGGAGCGAGCACGTCAGGTTCGCCAACACGCCGCCGGGCCTCGGCATCCACGCCGTGAACCTCGACGCCGACATCGGGCCCTGGCTGCAGGTGCTGAAGCTCAAGGGCCTGAAGGACGAGGCCGCCGCGGCCGGACGCCCGAGTCTCGCCGGCTCCGAGATCGAGCTCATGAACCTCGCCGGCCCCCGCACCGGGCTCGAGATGATGACGCCGGTGGCCCAGCCCATGCCGACGACGAATTTCTTCAGCGAGGGGGGCTACTCCCGCAACACCATCGTGCGTGACAAGACCGCGGCCGAGCTGCTCAAGGCGCTGAACGACCGCATGGAGGTGAACGTCACCAAGGCCGGCGCCGTCGAGTTCGCGCAGATCTTCGACGAGG
>Ga0209726_10004043_pt1 | contig 19185 bp, 25 predicted proteins | sample Subgrocontami54m_FD_187453 | JGI IMG/M metagenome (GOLD analysis project Ga0209726, IMG submission 187453) | Subsurface groundwater microbial communities from S. Glens Falls, New York, USA - GMW46 contaminated, 5.4 m (SPAdes) (version 3) | ecosystem: Environmental > Aquatic > Deep subsurface >... | reverse complement strand
CCCCACCTAATCGCTTCACGGTCCATATCTGCCCGGAAACTTTTGCCGGTTGCCAGAAGCATGATGGCCTCGAGGATATTTGTTTTGCCTGCGGTATTGGGTCCGACGATGAGGGTAGTTTCAGGAGGAAACACGAAGGTTTTTTTGCTATAACTACGAAAGTTTTGGAGCGTGAGGGTGGTAAGTATCATTGCCCCATTCTACTATGCAATCGTCGTACCAACAAACGCCTTCCCGTCTAGAGCTTTAGCAAGATTATCGAGGTTCTTTCCGTTGAGTATCTTGACCGTCACGCCGAGCTCGGATGCAAGTTTGCTGGCAATCGGGTCAAAGGGCAGATTCATGCCCGGGATCCATTTGTCGCCTGCCATTTTCTTATATGCTTTCCAGCTGATTGTATCGATTGGTTTGGCATCAGGATATTTCTTGGGATCTTTGTCATAGACTTTATCGATATTAGTCATGTTGACAATCTTTGTTATTCCATAATCCTGACACACAGTGATCGCGCAGTAATCCGTGCTCCACCCGGGTTTCCAGCCGGCAGCGATAACTACTGGATCATCGGTTTTTCTGATAATTTCGTAGTGCTTCAGGACGTGCATGTGAGAGATATCGCTGAATATGATGCGGAGAAGGTGTGCATTAAGCCTCGTTGAGTGTATCCCGATCCAATCCAGATCATCATTCTCAATCTCCCCGTGCACAGCCCGAGCTGCGGCCTGGTAGTGCCGCGTGGTCGCCCCCCCGCCCACGACAATAAAAAATCTCCTCTTTTTTGAGGAGATTTGGTTTCTGATAAATGTATTAAAAGCGATGAGAAATCGGGTATCAATACCGCCGTTAGGGACGACCAGCGACCCCCCGAGGGAAAGCACAAAAGTTTTATTGTCCGTACTCATGCTATTTAGTGTCGTACAAAAACACGCCATATTGAGCGTGTATAACTATCTTACCGCATGACCAACACGCCTGTCAAGCCCACAATGCCCAGAAACTCTAGAAGAGAAATACTTTATCTTTATTAAAACGGTCGTTCGGGGGAACCAGAAGGCGTAAATGTTATCGTTAGCTCTGCTTGTTGTTCGCTGATCTTTGGACCTTGTGCAACTAAAGTACTTCCTTCTCTCAGCTCATAGTTTGCCCTTGGCTGGCCTTCAACCTGACCATCTACGGTAACTTTGGTATCACCATTCCAGTGTAGTAACGTCCCTGTAGGTCCATCTGTAACGGTGACTTTACCTTCTGAGCCTATTGGATGGAAATCATAAATATCAAAACCTCCAGCCGAGCCCCTTAAATATTCCAAGACATCATCGACTTGAACAAGATGTAAGCCGTCTGGCGCCCATTGAATACCATACACTTTCGTTGTCATAGAGGGCTAATTTATATCATGTAACAAAGCGTAGTGTCAACTTTCAGACTGTATTATCAAGATAAGTCAGCAGATGAGCGAGATATATCTACTAATCTATCAACTTGATCCATAACGATATCTCTCCCGCCGTAATCTCGTAGTACGCCCTCCCGAACTCGGGATGGCAAGTCGTCCCATGATGGGCGCTGGAGAAAGAAGGCGACAATCGTTCGGGCATCTGCCGGTTGGCTTGCAAATGGGAGCACCACCGTAGCATACAATGGATTTTGCACCATTGTTAACGATGGATCAGCGATAATAATCTCTTCAAGCGTAGGCACAGCATCTGCTATAGTTATCTCATTAAATTGCTCTCCTGTGGCTAAAGCTTTATATCTTCGAATAAAATTGTATACATCATTTCCTTCATTCTCCCTTGCGGAAACAAACAAATGACCATGTGGTTTAAGTGCATTAACCATCTTCATGAATAACTCTCGATACATACGTGGGTCAAAGTGATAGATGACATGAGAACAAATAATCGCATCATACTCATCTGGTGAAAATTCTTCCCAGCCATTCGGTATAACCCGAGATACAAATTTTCCACGTGATGAATCCTGAATTGCCTCGGCATACGACTGTAAAGTCTGAACTGATGACCCATCCGGCTCAAGTAGAGAAAACTGTATCCGTTTATCAAAACCTCCCCTCGTCAACCGCCCAGCAAGCATTGCAATGAGCGTCCCCTTACTAGAACCAATATCTAGGATATTGAGCGGCTTCCCACCGTCAATCCTGCGAAGTCGACCCGCCAATTCTTCGGCGAGTATTGCCTTCTGTGTTGAATGTCGGAGAACAACTCCAAAAGGCGCCTCTCCCCCAGTTTCCGGACGAGCATAGAGAGGAGCGTCCCGATATCCTTTATCTCCTCGTACGAAAAGCCTTCTTAGCCCCTCTAAACCGCCAATTGCGCGATCGATTGCTTCTACTGGTAATACCATATTTTGTTTAGTAACTAAATCGATAGCCTTTTCCTCTCACTACATGAATGACCCGAGATGAGAGGGATAGTTCCATAAGTCTCCGACGCAGCCGGGCGATGAGCTGATCAATTGCCCAATCCGAATAATGTTGATCGGTGCGACTTGGCCAAATCGATTGAGCTATTACATCGCGCGATACGACTTCACCTTTGTGCTCAAGGAGAGTCTTAAATACACGGTGTTCTTTCCTCGTAAAAATCGAATCAACAGTCACGTTGTTTATGAAAATTCGTCCATCATGAACATCAACCTGTTGATCAACGTGTGGTCGTGTAGAAAGATACTGTTTAATGAGTCCGATGTTTAAACCGTTTTTTTTTGAAAAAACATTCATCTTATTGAAATATGAATAGCTATGAAGTTCTTCCTTTGTATACTGTTTTGTATGAGACACAATTTTTTCTAATACCTTTTGTTCACTGTGTTGTAATGATTGATAGATAGTATCGATCCTAAAAAACAACGCTTCATTGTCTATTGACCATTTTCCATCATTCAGAAATTCTCGTACTGTTTCTTTGATAAGCCAAAAATGTCCCCCGCACGATTCAACAATATTATCTTCTTGCTTTTTGGGTATAGTCATATTCCACTTGGTCTCTAAGTACTGGACAAATACTCGTACATCGTGCTCGCCGTAGAGCGGGTACCAAAAGAGATTTTCATATAACTCTTTGCTTAACGTCAAAAATGGAGTGTAGTAAGGGTGTGTAAGATCAGTTTCGAAAAAATTTATGAGTGTTATTGTAGGAGCGAAATCCATTGATATTTCAAAAAGTAGTGGAAGTATGTGTTTATTTTCTAACGTAAGATATTTTTCAGCATCAGCAAGTACTAATACGAGATGGATCTTCTCATTAGAAAAAAATCCCATCCATTGATGAAATGTTCGTGATGTTTTAGCAAGGTTAGATTCATTAAGCTGCCGAGCAATGTGTTCTTGAATATCAAATTGATCTTCAACGAGACTTACATTGAAATCAGTGAGTTGAAAGAGATATTTTCCCCCAGTTCCAAAAAATTTTCGTAAAAATTCCCTATCTTCCATAAGTTGATGCAATCGTCGAAATCGATCTGTTTTTGGAAAAAAAATAACCGAGACATTTTCACCTCGTCGAATTTCTTGTAACCACTTCTCACGTTCACTTAAATATAACGTTGTTGTAACCAGTGGAAAAGATGATTTCATGATTTGGCGAAGTATAGCATTACTATACTAATCTGACAAGAATCTGTCAGATAATTTGTCAAGCAAAGTACTACACTCTGCGCGATACTCATAAAAAGAAGAAAAATAGTATGTTTACTCAGACACTTGATATACATAATAAAGATCTATGGTTTTACCAAATACAATATGAATGCATTCACTATCACAGCGAAAGGAGGTGGACCCATGGTGTCCCAACAGTCCCAGCCGCGAGACGAGGGGGACGAAGAGAAGTTCGTCCGAAGTCCAGTTGATTGGTCGGTAGATACTATTGTTGTCAACGGCCTTCCCTTGACTATCCTCTTCCCCGACGAAGACAAACCCCTGCCTACCATTTAAAGGTTCACCCTCGCAGGGTGTATATAGTATTTTAAGCTTGACACCTGGGGCAAAAGTACGGCACTGCTTTGCACGATGTTCGCAGCCTTCCGAGTCAACCCCACGTCAACCCGCCGGGTTTATTAGCTTTAAGCCTCTGGGTTTTCACGAACGCCCGAAGTTTCTTCTTAAACCGCTCTTTTCCAAATTTCTCGGCCTGCTTTGTGCAAGTTGTCTCTGTATCAAGCCTCCAACCGGGCAAAGGCACCGCTTCGCTTCGCTCTTTTATACGTAGACTGAAATATAATCCAACACACGACAAACCATACAATATTCACGATGCTCCCCACGCCCAACGCATACCAATCAATTGCTCCTCCGGTCAATTGTTTTCGGATGGCCTCAAACACATACGTCGACGGCAACCCGTATGCTATCCATCGGATGGATTGGGGTAAAATCGTCACCGGGTAAAATACGGCGCCAAGGGGCTGTACCAAAAAAATGAGCGCCCAGGAGAGGGATTGTACCTGCGTGCTGTAACGAAAAATCAAACTCAAGATAATAAAACCGGTTGCCCACGAAAACACTAACAGTTCCGCATAATAGATGGGCAACATCCACCCCACCGTAAAAATAGAAAAGTTATACAACCAATAGGCAATGAGCGCAGTCATTGCGACAGCCAAAAACGACTTTACCGCCCCGGAAATCATCTGACCCACAACAAACTCTTCCATTGATAGCGGCGAGATAAACATACTACTAAAACTCTTTGACCATATTTCCCACAACGCGCCCACGGTTATCGCGTATTCTCCCACCCAAATAATTTGCCAAAATATCATGCCGACGACGACGTAAAGCCCCCGCGTGTCCCCTTCTTGCCCAAACGATAATGCGATGAGGGCATACACCCATAATTGAAGCGCCGGGTTCCAGAACAAATCTACCCACGTTTCCGGACTGTGCCAGAAATGGTACCAAGAGTGAACGAGGACTATCTTAAGTCGCTGTATGCTCATAGTTGCCTCCGGCAATGGATAAAAATACATCTTCTAAACCCGGCTTCTTTACTTCTATGTCCGTAAGCCACACACCGTCGTTACTTAACCCAAAAAGCGCCTTGGGAATATCATTGTCAGACACTTCAATTTCTACCATTTGTGGCCGAACAAAAACATGGGTGTACTTTCGCCGTTCCAGATAGCGGACAACCGGCTTTTGAGGTCCGTCAAACGTGATGATGAGTCGTGACGTACCGACCCGCTTCGTCAACCCGAGCGGCGTATCTTCCGCGACGATCTTGCCGTGATCCAAAAATATCACGCGGTCACAAAGCCGCTCGACTTCCTCCATATTGTGACTGGTATAGAGCATAGATACACCTTCTTTTTTCTGAAGCGTCTGGATGAGCTCAACCGTCTTTTTGGCGATATCCGGATCAAGGCTTGCCGTCGGCTCGTCCATGAGCAAGAGCTGCGGATTATTAAGAAGTGCTTTGGCTAAAATAACACGCGTCTTTTGGCCGGAGGAAAGATGCCAAAACAATTCCTTGGCGAGCTCTCGAATTTCCAGGAGATCAAGGAGTTCTTCAACCTTTTTATCCGCCTGCACAACTGCGTATAACCCGGCATAAATATGTAAATTCTGGATGACCGTCATGCGCGACTGCACATGAGTGTATGCCGAAGCAAAATTGATGCGGGAAAGACAATATTCACGCTCTTTGGGAAATGGCTTCCCAAAATATCTCATTTCTCCGGATGAGGGGGTAATGAGATCCAGAAGCATCTGGATAGTGGTCGTCTTTCCCGCTCCGTTTGGACCGAGAAGTCCCACGATCTCCCCTTCCTTCACAGAAAAGGAAACGTCATCCACGGCAATGAAATGACCAAAGTGTTTTGTGAGGTGAGCTACCTCCAGAATGGGTTCCATGGAGCTTAAGTATATCTGCTTTTGAAGCTACTGAGAAGAAGCGCGCTGGTATATCTCTGCAACGAATGCTTTAAGTTCTTTCTTAAACCGCTCTTTCCCAAACTTCTCCGCCTGCTGCCTGCATTGATTTTCCCAATCTCTCCCCAATTTCTCCCGCGAAGCGGGATCTGGCTTCGCCAGACCAAATCTCCCTAATGCCCTAACCAAACTCTCCATCGTCGGTTCAAAAAACAATACTCCTGTTTTACCATCCACAACAGTTTCAATAACCCCACCCTGGGCAAGAGCGATGACGGGTGTGCCGTGGGCCATCGCCTCCACAGGCACCATGCCAAAGTCTTCATCAAGAGCACAGAAAATAAGCGCTTTGGATCCTTCGTAAAGACGCGCCAACTCATCATCGGATACACTCCCTAAAAACTCGACCGTCGGTCCTGCTATCGAACGCAAATACGTCTCTTCCTTCCCTGTGCCCACGATTTTCAATGGGAGTTTGAGCTTGTTACACGCCTCTATTGCCAAATCCACCCTCTTACTGTACGTCAACCTCCCTACGCTCAAAAAATAGTTTCCCGAACTTTTTACTTTCGACTTTTGACTTTCGACTTCAATCGGTGGGTAAATGACGGTCGAATTCCGTCTATAAAACTTCTTCACTCTCCTCGCTGTCTCTTGAGAGTTGGCCACAAAGTAATCCACCTTTTGTGCCGTTTCAAAGTCATAGTGCCGGAGAAAAAAGTTAACGATGGTGGCATACACCCGTACCGGCCAGTATTTCTGCAAATCGCTCCCCGTGGCATACCCATAGAGGTTCCTCGGCGGATGGTGGATATAGCAGATATGTATTGCTTGATCGCCCCGCCGGGCGGGGCTCGGTTGAGACGCATGAAACGTTTCATGCGAGTCATGCGAGCGAGTCTTCGAGTGATCAAGCGCTACTCCCCTACACATAAACCACCCGGAGCTTGAAATCACCACGTCGTAGCCGGAAAGATCCAGGCTTCCCCAAATAAGTGGCGCAAGGAATCGGAGGGGAGAGTGAAATTTTCTGATAAGCCAGTTATCCGCAACCGGACTCGTCCGTATATCCCAATCCTTAAATCGTTTCCCTTGCTCCCCCAGGCTCTCCCAATCCACAAACGATGTAAAAAGCGGCGCCGTGGGCCACATCTCATGCAAGACTTCCACTACTCTCTCAGCGCCTCCATATTCACGAAGAAAATCATGTACTAATGCTATTTTCATAATCAAAACAACGCCTGCTGTTGAGCCTGTTTCTCTTTTGCCTTTTTTGCCTCCTTTGGCATCGCATCGCCACCGACTAATCGTTTCATAAGTGACGGGAAGTTAAATTCGGAAAGTTTCTCCCTGGCTTCCGGCGTATCGAGCGTTTTAAGCGGCACAAGCGGTTTCATTTCCACCGGCACGTCGGTCCGGATCGTTGCCAAGTCTTTAGAGAGAAATGCGTTCCCTTTCCCCTTCAGTAATTTTTCCGTCAACCCATCACTTTTATACAACTTCTCGATATTTCCGTAGCGGGTAATGAGATCCACCGCTGTCTTGGGTCCTATGCCTGCCACCCCCGGATAATTATCCGAACTGTCCCCCATAAGTGCCTTGAGATCCGGTATCTGCTTCGATTTTACACCAAGCCTCTCTACGACTTCCGCTTCCCCATACAACTTGCCTTCAGAGAGGCCCTTCGTCGGCATAAATACCTTCACGCCTTTTTTGTCATCCACGAGCTGCAAAATATCCTTATCCCCGGTGACAATGACCACCTCCATGCCCGCTTGTTTCACAAGCGACCCAATCACATCATCTGCTTCATACCCGGCTGCTTCATAGATCGGTATTCCAAATGCCCGAACGACATCCTGAACTTTTGGTATTTGCGTAGCGAGATCACTATCCATTTCCGGACGCTTAGCCTGATAGTCTTTATAGAGTGACTTTCGAAACGTCGGTTCCGGACGGTCAAAGGCAACGGCCATGTGAGTCGGCTTCAAATCATGGAAGATTTTGATGAGAATTGAGACAAATCCATAGACGGCATTGACGACCGACCCATCAGGGGCAGTCAATGGTGGCAACGCATGATACGCGCGGTGGAGTATGGCATTGCCGTCAATGAGGACCAACCGATTCATAGATTCGATTACACTCACTATGACCCTGAGTTAAGTCGAATGGGTCATGAGGATATTATAGTTTATTGGCGACCGTTCGCTTTTTCGCTCCACCCATAAGCGCTTCAAACTCCTCGCTTTCTACTGTTTCTTTCTTGACTAATTCTTCGGCGATGATATCAAGTTGTTTACGATGTTTTTTTAGGATTTCAGCGGCTTTCCTGTACCCTTCATCAATAAGCTTTTTGACCTCGCGATCAATGGACCCCTGCATCTCCTGGGAAATTGTATTTTGCTCCATGTACTGCTTCCCCCACTCCGTCACATCCAGGTGCGGGCCGAAGTTTATGGGGCCAAGCTCGCTCATGCCAAACTCCATCACCATGTATTTGGCTATTCTCGTCGCCTGATCAATATCGTTGGCCGCGCCACTGGTCATTTCATGGAAAATAAGCTGCTCGGCGGCTCTCCCTCCCATGGTCATGGCGATTTCTTCAATGAGCCGGGATTTTGTTTCGTGGAGCCGGTCCGTCTCCGGTGGGGCCATCGTGTACCCCAAGGCCATACCGCGCGAGACGATGCTTATCCGGTGAACGATGTCCAAGTTGGGGCTAAAGTACGAAACCACTGCGTGTCCGGCTTCGTGGTAGGCGGTCATCTTACGATCCAGATCGCTCTGCAGCCGTTTCTTCTCCGGCCCGAGTTTGACCTTCGTTGCTGCCTCTTCGATATCAGCATAATCTATGACTGTCTTATTGTGCCGGGCGGCAAAGATCGCCGCTTCGTTGAGCATGTTCTCAAGGTCCGCTCCGGAAAACCCGACGGTTCGCTTGGCAACTTTATCCCAGTCCATGGGAATCGTAAACGGTTTTCCTTTGGCGTGGATGGCAAGGATATCTTTCCGCCCGGCCATATCCGGAAGGTCGAGGACCACCCGCCGGTCAAATCGTCCGGGCCGAAGGAGTGCAGGGTCAAGAAGATCTCCCCGATTGGTAGCCGCAACAATCAGTACCGTGGTATTAGGTTCAAACCCGTCCATTTCGACCAAAATTTGGTTGAGGGTCTGCTCCCTTTCGTCGTGTCCGCCCATGAGCCCTACGCTTCGCATCCTGCCAATTGCGTCAATCTCGTCGATAAAGATGATGGACGGCGCATTTTTTTTGGCCTGGGCGAAAAGGTCCCGCACACGTGCCGCGCCGATGCCGACCAGCATTTCCATAAACTCGCTTCCGGCTATGCTGTAGAATGCGGTCTTCGCCTCTCCCGCCATAGCTTTGGCAAGCATGGTCTTACCGGTGCCGCTGGGACCCACCAAAATGACCCCTTTGGGAGTCCTCGCCCCCAGCGCCTTATACTTATTCGGGTTTTTCAAGAAATCCACCACTTCCTCAAGCTCTTTCTTTGCCTCATCCACGCCAGCCACATCGGCAAATGTCACCTTGGGTAAATCTTTAGCAAAAATCCGCGCTTTGCTCTGACCGAAAGAAAATATATTATCTTGCGCCCCCCGGGCTTGCCGGAAAAGAAAAAGAAAAAACACGACCGTGAGGACTAAAGGGAGCACGTTGGAGATGAGTCCCATCCATATCTGTCCGGGAGACAAGTCTTTTACTTTGACCTCGACAGCCTTCGGGTCTACCCCCGCACCCTCAAAAACTTTCAGAAGCGACTCCTGCGGCTCTTTGTGAGAAAGGAATTTCCCGCCGTCTTTATAGATAATAGTTAGCCTGCTCTCCTCGACCTCGATCTTTTCGACTTTCCCCTCTTTAACGTCGGTGATGACCGTGGTTAATGGCTTTTCGACCAGATTACTGACCTTATCCCCCAGGCTTCCCAAGAGGCTAAAGAGGATGAAAGCGATAAACAGGCCAATAAAGATGTTTTTGAGATTAAACTGAAATCCAACCTCCCACACTTTCCTGCCGTGCTTGCCGTTCCCACCGTTCTTCCCGTTCTTTTTGACTAGTGGATGTTTATCAGACATAGAGGGTAATCGTACGAGCTTCAAGTATACCACTAAGCTGATCGAATTGTTAGCGTATCTTGGCCCCCACCGGCATGCCTTCGGCGGAAACAAAAAGGGGCTTCTTGTCTTTCTCAGAATCTACTGCAAGTATCATGCCTTGCGATTCTTCATCCACCATTTTTCGCGGCTTGAGGTTGGTAATAAAGAAAAACTGCTTGTTCAAAAAATCCGATGGTTGGTACCCAAACCCCCGCACGCCGGTAAAAATAATACGCTTTTCAACACTAAAATCCACCACAAGCCGTATGAGCTTGTCGCTCCCCTCTTTGTTTCTCGCCTCAATAACTTTCCCCACCCGCATCTCCACCCGGGCAAACTCATTGATGGTAATATGCCCATCTCCCCCCAATTTCCCTGATCCCCCCGATCCCCCCGATAGCGTATATTTATTAACAAGTCCCACCGCCTCTCTTACCTCTTTCATTGTCTCCCCCGCAACCGCCCGAGCTTTCTCTGCCCCGTCCACTAATATCTTCTTTACGGTTTCAGGATTTACCGCCAATTTCTGGTACGTTTTTCGCGCGTTGGCGAAGTATTGGAGGAGCGTTTCAAATAAATAATTTTTTACCTCAATATCCGATACCTTGCCTTCTCTATAAGCTTTTTTTAGTTCGTCTACTTTGCCCGATTCTCCAAAAAAATCCAGATATGTAAAGACCATGTTGCCTTCAACATGTCCGGGGTCACTCGCGTGTATTCTGGTTGGGTCGGTGTACGTACTCATCACCTGTTTTCTGATCACTTGCTCGTCCTCAAACATGCTGATGACATTCCCTAAACTTTTACTCATCTTCCGCTTGCCGTCAGTGCCCAGGACCGCTGCCACCTCTTCGGGAATGTATGGCTCGGGAAGTTTAAAGATATTTTTTTTGTAAATCTTATTGAACCGCTCTGCGATATCACGCGTGATTTCCACGTGCTGCTTCTGATCCTTCCCCACCGGCACGAGATCTGGTTTATAAAGGAGGATGTCCGCCGCCATAAGAATGGGATAACAAAAAAGCCCCATGTTAATGTCTTCTTCGGATACCTCTCCCTGGAGTTTATCTTTGTACGCGTGCGCGCGTTTAATGAGCCCCAAAGGTGTCACGTTATTGAGGATCGACTGGAGTTCGGTGTGTTCCGCCAAATCCGACTGGCGGAAAAAGACGATCTTGGCAAATTCCTTTTCCGTCATGAAGCCGCGAAGGAGCGCAAGCTCATTGAGGACCAATGTTTCGATATTGTGACTCAACTGTTTTTTGTCTTGGATCGTCGTCAGCGCATGAAGATCGGCAACCATGAGAAAGCACTCGTTTTCACGAGCGAGCTCAATAAACTGCCGCACAGCGCCGAGATAATTACCGATGTGCAGACTCCCATCCCCGCTGGGCGTAATGCCGGATAATAATCGTTTTTTCATAGATCCTCCTTATTGTAAATGAATTTTCCTATATTACCAACGCTCTCATTGAAAGTGTCCTCCAGCATAAAATTAAAATAGTCGTGAGACGCAGCCTGTAGCGTCCGGACGTCTTTTGTTTTCATCGCTGGAGGACTCTTTCCGTACGGAAACTTTTCTTGCATAGCAAGCACGAGATAGCGATAGTATCGCTGTCAATGCTCGCCAGCTATTCAGTTTTCAATTAACCTTCACCGATTCCCATTCCTTCATCTTCAAACGGACTGGACTCATCCTTTCCGCGTTTAACGGGTTTTTCTCCGGTTCCATTACACCGTGGGCACGGGACCGAATCGTACTCCGTCGTCCAACCGCCCGCTGCAGGGACACACCCTGATCCTTTACACTTCTTACACAGATTTTTCTTTAGTATCTTGTCCACTTTCTTGTCTCCTTACGTCTGTATATTTTCGTACCCAGTATTTCTTCTTACATATTTCTCTATTCTTTTTTCTTCATTATTTCTCTCCTTTCTAGGACACAAAAAAGCCCTTGCAAATCACCCACGTCAAACGTGGATAACTTACAAGGGCCTTCAAAGGCTGTGCCACCTTGATTCATTTTTATTACATAAAAAATCCCACCGGAATGGCGGGAGTTATGTAAGAAAAACCTCATTACATGCTCCGCTTATTGCGACACATGGTGCCGTATGTTCACAGTTCGGCTTCTGGACTTGATTTAAGAGTCAGCATTCCCCGGTTCCAACCCTCCGGATCAACGCTTTTATTCAACTTCTAAAGAAGATACCACATCGACCCTTGACATGTCAAGCAATATGTACTAACATCGTACGTACATATGCAGACTACAACCATCTCTCAACTTGGCAATAGCAACGCGGTCATTCTTCCATCCCCCATCATGCAAGAGGCAAAGTGGCACCGCGGGCAAAAAATGACGATCGACTATGTTGCCCAAGCCGGAGGAGTTTTCATTCGTCCTATTATAAAAGCTTCAACTGCATCCTCACGATCCAAACAAGAATTTCAAACATGGCTTGACGAGTTCCTTGCAGAAGATGGCGCACTCCTGGATGAACTCGCCTAGTTCTATTGCATGACAGAATATCTAGAGATTGATGAAGTCTATCGAATCCACGAAACGATCATCGAGCGCGCAGGAACGAAAGCTGGTGTCCGCGATTTCTCACTTCTCCATTCCGCCGTCGAACGGCCAAAGGCAACATTTGGCGGACAACAGCTATATCCTACGATTTTTGCCATGGCAGCGGCACTTCTCCAATCACTCTGCATGAATCATCCGTTTACCGATGGCAACAAACGGACGGCGTGGGGAACGACGAAGCGATTTCTCTGGATCAACGGCTATCACCTCATCGTTAAGCCCCATGAAGGAGCGACCTTTATGATTCGTGTCGATAACGAAAAACCGGATCTTAAAGAAATCGCCTCCTGGCTCCGCTCCCACTGCGCGAAACGGTAAACTCCATATCTTCCTTACTCCACCTCTCCCCATTCACTTAGAATGAAAGCACGTCAAGAATTTGATTGAGCAGTGACGTGTCTTGCGAAAGCACCACTCCCGTTTCTGCAGAAACGGTCACGTCTTTTGGTATTGATACGGGGATAAATCCAAGAAGTCTTTGTTGAGAAATACCTGCAATTTCATAGACACCAACGCCGTTTTGTTCGCCAAGCGTTATGAGGTCTGTAAGTGAGGCCAGTTCACCGGTTTGGGCAAGATCAACGATTGCCTGGCCGCCGATCCGGCTCACGACATTGGCTGCTAAGAGATTTTGAATTGCTTGATCCGGAAGGACGGCAACGGTTTTTTCGCCAGCAGGAGTCGTGATTATGAGAGTATTGGTGGCAAGATCTATGGAGAGTGGGAACGATGTAACTGCTCCGGCATTGCCGCGAGCAAGAAGAAATCTCTCGCCGCCTACCGTTGCTATTTTGATGCCATCTTTGGCAAGACGGTCATCTATTTTGAGTATCGTATTATCTTCCAGTTCTGTTTCGGTGCCATCTTCTTGTTCTACTTTTACCACGACACGATCATCACGTTGTTCTAGGCGTACCTTGACGCCGCCCGAGGTAATATCGATGCGAGTGCGTCCGTCTTTGGTGCGGACACGAATACGCTCCGATTCACTCAAACGTACTTCACTACGTGACTCATCTTGTTTGATTTCTGATTGCGTACGAATGCCAGTTTCTTTATCATTATTATCCGTCTCTGATTTGGTTGGAAAACGAGTTGGGATAGTAAAGGTTCTCAATTGAGAAGGAGTTGTTGTGTTGGTGAAGCCAGAACTACCTGAGCTGCCGGATGATCCGGAAGAAGAATCCGATGAGCCGCTGCCGCTGCTTCCAGAGTTGGAACCACCACTGTCACCAGAGCCTGAACTATCTGATGAACCGCTTCCCGATCCCGACCCACCACTCCCTGAATTAGATCCGCCACTATCATCGCCGCCTCTAGCAAGGTACCGGACGACACCCAAAACGTTTGAACCTGGTGTCATTGAAGAAAGAAGGCCGATTTTACTCAAAAATACTATTGCGATGACGATAAGTGCAAAAGCTAACAACCAGGTCCGGGAGCGTGTTTGTGACCGATGACTGTGTATATATCGATGCGAAACGCGAGATTTTTTCTTTTTCATGTACTATAAAATAGTAGAACACGGCAGAGAAGATCTTGTCAAGTTCCAAAGAGCCTTCAAACAACAAAAACGGACGCTTTGTTTGCGTCCATTCCTACTGTGTTGCGGGGCTGGGAGTCGCACCCAGCCTAGAAGATTATGAGCCTTCTGTGCAACTGTACACTACCCCGCGATACTTAAAAGTACATGTGTAGTATACTGCTTTTTCCGCCTATCAGCAAACTTTGAAGGAGAGGAGGCAAATTGACGAGGGCTGTATGGCTCTGGAAACTAATACGCTCTGATTTCTTGAATGCCTCGCTACTAAACAAATTTGGAGCGTACCAACACTCAATTTTTGTATGCTATAATCAGTTTGATGAACAAGGCGCTGATAGTTATTGATGTGCAAAAATTTTTCCTGACACACAAAACGCGTGGCATAGTCAAGCAAATTCAAAAGTATTTAAATAATAACTCATCTGATTACGACGTTATATATTTTACTATTTTCAAAAATGACACTTCAGCACCTCTCTGGAAACTATCAAAATGGAAAGACTGTGGTACGTCACCCGATACGGATATTTGTGATGAAATAAAACAGTTTACCAGTCCAAAGAATCTGCTTTACAAAAATATCCTCTCGGCTGCAAAAGTAGCAGAAATAAAAGAAGGGCTCCGTCAGAATAACATATCAGAAGTTGACCTTTGTGGCTTTGACACAGACTGTTGCGTCTTAGCCACGGCCTACGACCTATTTGATCAGGGAATAAAACCGGTTGTCCTTAAAAACCTCACATGGTCAACATCAAAAGAGAAGCTTCATGCCCCAGCACTCAAGATGCTTTTAAGAAACATTGGGTTTGTAAAAAAAGTGCAGAAAATACGTTCTGATTTCTTATAATCCCCTCGTGGGGCTGATATTGCACAAAGTAAGATACAATAACCTCAATGTACTTTGTCTATATCCTCCAGTGTCGCGGCGGGAGTCTCTATGCCGGCATCACCAAAGACGTCGAGAAACGATTTCGTGAGCACGTAGCTGGCCGTGGTGGCGCCTACACCCGAAGCCACAAGCCAATCCGCATCGCGTATACCGAACGAAAAAGAACGAAATCAGCCGCCCTCAAGCGGGAAGCAGAAATCAAACGCTGGAACCGCGCTGCAAAAATTCGTACTCTCAACCTCAAATTCCCACTATAGGCTTGACTTTTCCTCCACCACATCTTTCCAACCAAGCACCGATAATTTGGGAATGTAAGAAAAATGTTTGATGTTGTGCGTAACGAGCCTAAGATCATGTTCGATGGCTGTTGCTGCAATGAGGGCGTCAAGAAAAAATAAACCATGAGAAAGATGATATGTCGCAAGCAACCGAAGCGCGTCTTTTGTACTCACCTCTGTAAAGTATAATTCTTCTAAACCGTCACACAACGCCATGGCCTCACGTAATCCCGGCTTATCTTTTGCCCCATGGATAAGTTCGGCCCTGCTCACCGAAGAAATCGCGGGCTGTTCTCGTTCAAGAAAACCTCTCGCATATTCATTATTTCTCAGATAGTCGACTAAAACGGTTGTATCGGCAATATAATTACTTTTCATACCGGCTACTCATTTTTTTTCGTATTGTTCTCACCCATTCCTCGCTGTCGCCAATGTCTGTTCTGTCTTTCCACGCGCCAAAGCTAGGCAATGGCTTTACTGACGCTTTTGTGAACGTTGATTGCATCGGCACGAGCATTGCTTTGGGTTTGCCGAATTTGGTGATGACAAAGCTCTTGCCCCCGACGTCTACTTGATTGATAAGATCGGCAAGCTGATTTCTGGTATCTTTTATCGGAATGGTCTGAAGCATATGATGGTATCATAAGGTAACTTTGTACACTTTGTCAATAGGTAAACTTTGTACATATTGCCTTCTCGAGCTATTTTTCGTAAAATGAAACCCAAGCCAGCGTAGCTCATTGGTAGAGCACCGTCTTCATAAGGCGAGGGTAGCAGGTCCGATCCCTGCCGCTGGCACCCATTTTAAAAAAACAACCTCCACCACTTCTTCCAATTCGGAAGGGTTCCTACAGTTTTGTCTTCTGTCTTCTCATTTGTCATTTGTAATTTGTCATTTGGCATGAGTATAACAGTCTCCCCTTCCCTCCCCAACCCGAGACGGTTTCTCGCCTCTTGTTCGATAAACTCCGGGCTCTGAGCGTATTCAAGCTCGCTTTGTAATCGCTTGTTTTCCTCCTCAGCACGCCGAAGCACCTCTTGCCTCTCCCCCAGGACATCCCGCCTCCTCCAAAGGTCCCAAATGGAACGCGAGAGGTTGATGACCATGACGATACTCACCACGATAACTATGAAACGCACCATCCGCCGGGAAAAAATATTCATACTTGAATCACGGCTTCTTCTATGATATTATAGGTTATCGGAATCAACCTCACAGCGTCGATACGCTCTAAAGAGGCTCTTCCTACAACCACCTGCCGAAAAAATAACACACATGGCTACGACACCAATTGACCTTAAATCAACCAAGGAGCAGTTTGTCCAGTATCTCGAGAGTCGGCGGCGTGCCCGTGCTACCATCGTAGCATACAGCAAAGATATCGAACAACTGACCGACTTTCTTGGAAATTTAGGCAAAAAAGCTGTCACTGATATTTCCCACGACGAGCTGGATGCCTTCCTCAAAAAGTTAGGTTCGGACAACTATACCCCTAAGTCCGTTTCAAGAAAAATTAACTCCATCAAAACCTTTTTCCGGTTCTTAAAGGCCAGTAGCATGGTAAGCGTTGATCCGGCAATTGAGATCGAGCACCCAAAATATGAGGTAAAGCCCCCCAGGATCCTCACAAAACTTGAGTATCGGGCACTGCGTGACGCCTGTAGGGGCGACGCGCGCACCCATGCTATTGTCGAACTTTTTCTCCAGACCGGTGTCCGGATCGGTGAGCTTGCTGCTCTTACGCTTGAAGATATCAAAGAAAACGAACTCCACGTTGCTGCCCAAGAAGGACATGCCGCCCGAAACGTTCCCTTAAACAAAGCCGCCAAAGAAGCCCTCACCCGCTACATGGAGCTTCGCGGTGCTTCACCGGCCGGAGCCAAGTCTGACTTGGCCGGAGCCACCAATACCGCATTGTTTATCACTAAAACTGGCAAAGCGCTCCTCATCCGCAATATCAGGACCGCCATTGACCGGTATTTTCGCGTGGCTGGCATTGACGGGGCCAAAGTCAATGATCTCCGCCATACCTTCATCGCCCACCACCTCATGGCCGGGACACCCATTACGACACTTAGCAAGCTCGTCGGCCACAAACGCCTCTCCACAACCGAAAAGTATCTCGAACTCGTCAAAGACAAGCAGGTGGAGAATGTCAAATTAGAGGAGTTATAAGAGCAGCTTCTTCTTTACACCACGGAGAGTATGGTTGCGGATTACTCTTTATCTCCGATAAAAACTCCTCCCACTTTACCCACTTCCACTCTTCAATCTCATCTTTTACAGGATGGGGATCGACATCAGTGTAACCCGCTACAATAGGGCAAATCTCGTTTTCCACAATACCGTTTTTGTCTGCAAACCTATACCGGTACGGCGCAACCTTCCTGATTTCCCTTAATTCATAATTCTTAATTCCTAATTCCTCTTTCAGCCGCCTCTTGGCGGCCTCTACCGCACTCTCCCCCGGAGCGGGATGGCCGCAGACGGTGTTAGTCCACACCCCCGGAAACGTCTTTTTTTTGGACGATCGTTTCGTCAGAAGCAGTTCGTTTTTGGAATTAAACAGAAAACATGAAAACCCGCGATGCAGCGGTGTATTTTTTGTATGGACAGTCTCCTTCTTGGCCGTCCCTACTTGATTATTGTGTTCATCCACGAGTACCACAAACTCTTCCATAGGATCTCTATTATACCTCATAAAACAAAAATTCGTCCTTGACAAAAAGATAATCTTAAGATAATCTTTATACATGAACACACAAACCATTTCTACCAAGACGCTGCGTGAAGATTTCTCCCAAGTGATCGCCGCCATGGAAATGGGTCAACCACTCACACTCCTATATCGCTCGAGACCGCTTGCTGAAATCAGGCCATTAGCACAAGCCAAAAGAGGACTCCGTTCATTTACGAAACAGCAGCTCAAACAATGGATTACCGCGGATTCGCTCACGGCCCAAGAGCAATCCCAAGTAGATGCCATCATTAACGATCTTCCTTGATGCGTCCGTTATTCTTTCCGGACTCGCCTCTCCCGCCGGCGGGTCGGGAAAACTCTTCGTGGCTGCCAACCGAAAAAAATTGAAGCTTCTCACGACACCGCGTGTCATCGAAGAAGTTGTTCGGCACCTCGACAAATTACACATTGCGCCTGGGCATCTTCATCGACTACTTTCTGATAAAATAGTGCGACTGCTGGCTGACCCGAATGAGGAGACGACTAAAAAATTTCGTCGAGTCATAACAGACCCTGATGACGCCCACGTCCTGGCTGGTGCCGTGCTATCCGGCGCAGATATTCTTCTATCGCTAGACAAAAAACATATATTGGCTCCCAACGTAGGGAAAACGCTGCGCCCCATGTCCATCCAATCTCCCAAAAGCTTTTGGAGAGGGCTACAGAAGAAAATATAGCTGTGGGCCGGGGAGGGGTCGAACCTCCAGCCTTGAATGTATAAGATTCCTGCTCCGCCATTGAGCTACCGGCCCTTGGTATTAACCGATTATACCAGAATTATATTTCGAGGCGCTCTCTTGCGTGTGTGATGATTTGGCCGACGATCCGATTGTAGTCCCATCCAGCCGCGCGGGCGGCTACCGGATAGTAGGTTACTACATTGGGATCCCCGATCATGCCGGGAATCGTATTTATCTCAAGAAGATGCGGCTTTCCCCGAGCGTCCATCCGAAGATCAATCCGTGCAACATCCCGACACCCGAGAGCCAAAAACGCTTTCATGCACATCGTCTCTATCATGGTCTGTACGCTTCGCGCCAATTGGGCAGGACAAATGTAAATATCATGGGGACTTGTGAGTGTCGACTCGAGAAACCATTTTGCCTCAAACGATTCAAATTTCCCCATATCCTTG
>Ga0209726_10004041_pt1 | contig 19190 bp, 17 predicted proteins | sample Subgrocontami54m_FD_187453 | JGI IMG/M metagenome (GOLD analysis project Ga0209726, IMG submission 187453) | Subsurface groundwater microbial communities from S. Glens Falls, New York, USA - GMW46 contaminated, 5.4 m (SPAdes) (version 3) | ecosystem: Environmental > Aquatic > Deep subsurface >... | reverse complement strand
TTGAGAATCATCAAACAAAGCTTAGGCCCCCAAAAAGGCTTAGCCCACCCCACCTCCTGGCATGACCACTCCTGCCCTTAGTACAACCTCAACCCACGACGCCACCCAGTTCTTTTGCGAGACCGACCCCCCCCAGGGCCGGTCTCATTGTTTTTGGGGAAATTGACAGAAGGGGTTATTTTTGTAAAAGTAACTGATATTTTATTGGTCTTTGAAAATACAAAAATCAAAAAGAGGAAAAGTAAAATGGCACAAGCAGCAACTTTGCCAATTACGTATTGTACGACAAATGATAGTAAAAAGATTTTTTCTTTTAGAGAAGCACTTTTAATGGGTCAGGCGCCCGCACCAGATAATGGACTTTTTGTACCAATACGAGTTCCACATATCTCTCGGCAAGAAATGCTTGCATTTGTTCCGCTGATTAAAAAACAACCTTATTGGAAAATTGCATATGAGGTTTTGCGTCCCTGGTTTACTGAACAAGAAATTTCAGATGCTGATCTTAAAGCACTTCTTAAAAAGGCATATACGTTTGAACCGACACTTGAAGAGATTCAGCGCTTCACGTATATTATGCGCCTTGATACTGGGCCAACATTTTCCTTTAAGGATTATGCGATGCGCTTGCTTGCACTTTTGTTCCGTTATTTTGGATTTAAAATAACGATTATTACTGCAACAAGTGGGGATACGGGCAGTGCATTTACGGATGGTTTCCGGACCGGTGATGGATCAAATATTCTTGCTTTGGCAGTTGAAGCTACGTTTGACGTATGCCAAAATCTTGCGCGCCGCGTCTTTGCAGATCCTGATCTTGCGTATCTACATCTCTCGTCTGCAAATTCGATTAATATTGGGCGCATTCTTGCACAAATAGTATATTACTTCTATGCCTATGCTTGGGTGGTTGATGAGATTTGCAAACTGACTCTCGCAATACCTTCTGGTAATTTTGGAGATATGATGGGCGCAGTATTTGCAAAGGAAATGGGTTTATGGATTCACAAAATTATTGTTGCCACAAATGCAAATAATGAATTTCCCCTGTTTTGGAGAACGGGAATCTATAACCCGATTGATCCATCAATAAATTGCGATTCGAATGCAATGAATGTGGGAAATCCAAGTAATCTACGTAGAGTTTTTCAGCGCTATGGCGGACATCTTTCAAACGATGGCGTTATTTTGGAAATGCCGGACATGGATGCGTTGCATCGTGATATATTTGCTACAAGCGTTTGCGATGAAGCGACATGGGATGCGATAGACCGTATGAATTATTTCTCGAAGGGTTCATGTATTATTGAGCCGCACGGGGCAGTTGCGCTTGTGGGGCTTGAACGATATATGTCACTCGTTCGAATATATGGTGAAAATATAAATATTATTCTTGAAACAGCACACCCAGCAAAATTTGCAGATACGATGAAATCCAAAGGTGGTATTGAAGTTCCACTCCCTAACAAGTTACAAGAGTTGCTTGGAAGAAGTGAAAAGTATGATGTGTTATCTAAAAAATCTCCCGATGATATGTATGAGTCTTTAAAAGAGTATATTAAAAAACATTTTGATACACCACAAGGCATTCAAGGATTAGTGCTTTTTCCAAGATATGAAGTAAGTGAGCTACAACGTCGCCAGATGACGGTATACTAGTTGGCCAGTTAGTAAATTAACCAGTTTGCCAGTATTATTGACATATTTTATTGATTTGATTAAATACATAATGTCAGGTAAATGCTTCAGACTGCCAAGTCTGGCTGTCTCCGGGAGAGTGGACAGCAAATCTATACCTGTGATGCGTAACCAAGGGTCTGCAGGCTCGAGGGAACCGCAACGCAGTGATGATTCCTGGCATTCGGCTTGGGTCGCCTTCATTCTCTAGTTCTCGAAGCGAGAGGTCTTTTTCTCAGAATCAGGTTGCGTTCGCAACGCCACCCACGAAACTGAGAAAACTATCTCTACTATCCTTTGAGGATCAGGGAGGCAACCCCACGATATGTATGTTCTTTAATTATATTTTTCTTTTCTTGTTCTTTTTTTGAGGCAGCTCCCATGGGCTGTCTTCGTGTTTATAGAGAGTTGAATTTTTATTGAAACCAAAGTATAATTTACCAACTACCAACTATTAAATTTTATGTCCTCCTACCATATCACAACCTTTGGCTGTCAAATGAATAAGTCTGATTCCGAGAGAATTAGGGGTCTTTTAAATGGCATTGGCATGCAGGAGCAGTTAGATCACCACAAAGCAGATGTAGTAGTGTATAACACGTGCTCAGTGCGCCAAACCGCAGAGGATCGCGTGTATGGCATAGTAAAACAGCTTAAGCGCCTAAAAATTGAAAACCCTAACCTAATCGCCGTGGTAACTGGCTGTATGGCAGGGCGTGACACTGATGGTAAAATTCGCGGCAGACTATCTGATGTGGATCTATTTTTTCCTATTGACGAGATGATTTATCTGCCAAAAAAATTAAGCGAATTAAACCCGGAACTCTTTGATCCACAAATAATTGAGTCTTCAGAATACGAGCATTATCTTAAAATAAAACCATCGTACGCATCTCACGTGCAAAGTTATGTTGCTATTAGTAATGGGTGTAATAAATTTTGTACATATTGCGTTGTTCCATATTCACGGGGTCGACAAAAAGACCGACCACTACAGGACGTACTTGTTGAAGTGCAAAATTTAGCAGACCATGGGTGCCTCGAAATTACACTTCTGGGGCAAACCGTAAATTTATATAATCCGCCAGACAAGGAGCATTTTTCAAAAAGCAATCCATTTGATTATTCAAAAAATGGATTTGCTTCCCTTATGTGGGAGTTAAATCAGATAGAAGGAATACAAAGAATTCATTTTACCGCGCCGCATCCGCAATATATGGACGATTCAATACTTGATGCGCTCTGTCTTCCTAAACAGCTTAATTACCTACACTTGCCGGTACAGTCGGGAAGCAATGAAATTCTCAAGCGTATGAACCGCCCGTATACGCGTGAATACTATATTGAAGCAATCCAGAAATTACGATCACGAAAGCCAGACATTGCACTCGGTACGGATATTATTGTTGGATTTTCCGGTGAATCTGAAGATGATTTTGCGCAAACCGTTGATTTGTACCGTACGTGTGATTTTGACATATCCTATACGGCGCAATATTCTGTCCGTTCAGGAACTGCGGCTGTTCGCATGTATAAAGATGACGTTACAAAATTACAAAAAAAGGAGCGATGGCATACGATACAACATTTGATGGAGGAAACAGTTCTTCGGAAAAATCAGGCATATATTGGCAAAAATGTGGAAGTACTTGTTGATGCATGTGAAAAGGGGTTGTGTTCTGGGAATTCCCGTGAAATGAAGCGAGTGCTTTTTCGAGGGAATGATTCGATGATAGGAACATTGCAATCAGTTACAATTGATCGCGCACTTGAATGGGTGTTATATGGTGCGCAAATTAAAAATTAAAAATGAAAATTTGTGATTCCGATTGTTGTTATTTTAGGGCCGACGGCATCTGGGAAATCATCCCTTGGTATTCATTTGGCAAAAAAATGGAATGGAGAAATAGTTTCCACAGACTCGCGGCAATTGTATAAGGGGCTTGATATTGGAACGGCAAAGGTAACAAAAAAAGAACAGCGTGAAGTCCCGCACCATCTTTTAGATGTATCCTCGCCCGGTAAAATGATGAACATTGCAAAGTATAAACGTCTTGCCGATGGTACAATTTGTGATATTTGGAAACGGAAAAAAATTCCATTTCTTGTCGGTGGTTCGGCTCTTTATATTAATTCAGTTATTTATAACTACGCCATTCCCACTGTTGGAACTACAAAAACAAGAAAAGAACTTGAACAAAAATCAATCAAGCAGTTACTAACTCTTTTAAAACGAAAAGATCCAATTACGTATACACGCATTGACTATGCGAATAAACGAAGGATCGTTCGAGCACTTGAAGTGTGTCTTGCCACTGGAAAAAAATTTTCAGATTTTCAAAAAAGAGGTGAAAAAAAATACGATGTTCTTTTGCTTGGAATTTCACTTCCCCGCGAAGAGCTCTATTGTCAAATAGATAGGCGTATCGATGAGCGAATGAAAAAGGGGATGATTGCCGAAGTAAAAAAACTTATCAAAAGTGGTGTTTCAAAAAAGTGGTTAAAAAGCCTTGGATTAGAGTATCGTTTTGTGACCGAATACCTCGAAGGTACAAAAACAAAAAACGCTTATATTGAAATGGTACAGCGCTTGAAATATGCATCACATGATTTTGCACGGCGGCAACTCACCTGGTTTAAAAGAGATAACGCAATTCACTGGATAGAAACACACAAGCAGGCAGAGAATTTTTGTAGGAGTTTTATAAAACAGCATACCCCAACTCATTTGAGAGCTGGGGTAAAAAAAGAACGTTAATTCGAAGGTTTTTCATTCATCAGTTTTCTAATGGTGCTAGCATTTTTTCTCTCGATACTTGCCATACACTCGCCATAGACTTCATATAACTTAGGATTGGAGGCAAGGTAGTCTTTCAATTTTTGAATACTCTTGGCAAGGCTCGATCTTTTTCTTACATATAACATAATACCGGCAGCCAAAGCGCCCGCAGCAAGAGCTAATACATATATCTGAAGTGTCGAATTATCAATAAACGATAAGAGAGACCCCCTTTTATCAATTGCAATGGAAAGCGCTATTGCACCAGAGAGAAAGCCAGTACAAACAAGTATGAACGGGGTATCCATAATAATCACGCAATCATAAATAAGAAGCTTGAGTTCAAAGGTCCTCACAAGTTCACGATATGTTTTTGACATTTCATTAAAACTTGCTGACATGTCATGTTCCGCTTCTTTCGAGAGATAGAAAAGTCGTACCGCCATGAGATAATCCGTATAATTAATTTGCTCTAACGCAGACTTAAATTTTTCTTGATCTTCGCTTTCAATTGCCAATTTCAAGTTAGGCCATTTATCAAGTAGCTGATTAATTTCATCATATCTTGCTTGTGCAGCTTGGAATTCTTCATCTGACCGATAAAATGCATGCTTTGGGCTGCCCATGAGTTCCTCTCCTTTTTTTGATTTTTGTACACAAAAATCATCCTGAGCTAAGTCGAGGGGTAATCGTATTTAAATTTTCAAAGTTCAGCGGTTTCACACAAAAACAAAAGCAATGACACGAGTGTCTCATGCTTTTATTTTCCTGTCAATACTGTCCGTAATAACTCTTTTACTACTTCTGGCTGTGCGCGCCCTTTCATTTCTTTCATAACCTGGCCAACAAGAAACATAAGTGCATTTTCTTTGCCTGCCTTAAAATTTGCAACCGCATCTTGGTTTGTTTCAAGTATTGCAGTGCAGATTTTTTCAAGTTCCCCTGAATCAGAAATTTGACCAAGATTTTTTTCTTTAATGATAGTTTTTGGTGACTGATTTGTTTGTATCATTTCAGCAAGTACCTGTTGGCCAACGGTGCTATTAATCTCATTGGTTACAAGAGATGCAATAAGTTCTGCAAAATTTTCTGGGGTTACACTATTACTCTCGATTGATATATGCGATTCGGTGAGCAGGGGAGTAAACTTATTTATGAGCCAGTTTGCAAGAAGTCGTACGGCTTTTGTGCGCGTATCGGGAGTATCAGCATGAAGCGTATCGAGCCATGAATCTAATTCTGAAACTGCCTGTTCGAAAAAAATTCCCAAAGGTTGCGACTCTACAAGGAGGCTACAGTCTCCTTGAGGAAGTTCATATTCTTGAGCAAACCGAACTCGTTTTTTAGTAGGAAGTTCAGGTATTTTCATTTTCAACTCCTCACGATATACTTCACTCATTCCCAGTGGCGGCAAATCAGGTTCTGGAAAATAACGGTAATCATGGGCATTTTCTTTCCATCGTTGCACACTTGTTTTTCCTTGGGTATCATCCCACCCCACGGTAATCTTATACGTTCTTTTTCGAATAGCATCGCTGCCGCTTGTCCATTCTTCGTAGAGCCTCTTTCCTTCATATTCGAGCGCTCGTTCAACTGATTTAAATGAGTTAAGATTTTTAATTTCTGAAATTGGCGTTGAAACTTCAACTCCATTTTCTTGGAGCTGTACTGAAATATTTGCATCACACCGCAGATGTCCCTTTTCCATATCTGCTGTTGAAATATTCATGTAACGAGCTAAAAGTCGTAACTCTTGTAAAAAGTATTTTGCTTCACCGGCTGTTTGAAAATCCGGCTCGGTAACTATTTCAGCTAACGGGGTACTCGATCGGTTAAAATCAACAAGACTTGCACCAGCGTCTGGTGCATGTAAAAGCTTTGCCGCATCTTCTTCCAAATGAAGTCGATTAATCCGAATTCGTGCTCCTTCACGCGGTGAGGTACCTGGTGGAAATACGAGATCAACATATCCATGTATGGCAATTGGCTGGTCGTACTGGGATATTTGGTATCCTTTTGGAAGGTCAGGATAAAAATAATTTTTTCGGTCAAATTTACTGGTGTCAGGAAGGGTGCAATTAAGCGCAAGGCCCATTAAGGCGCCATATTCAACTGCTTGCGCATTTAACACAGGCAAAACCCCTGGGTGTCCAAGACAAATGGGACAAACGGTAGTGTTAGGGGGTGCATTTTCTCCCTCATTAGAACACCGACAAAACATTTTAGATTTTGTCTTGAGTTGAATGTGTATCTCAAGGCCGATTGTGGTGCGATACGACATCTTAATTAAAAATTAAAAATGTAAAATTAAAAATAATAAATTCACTTAAGAAATCATTATTTTGATGCCAGGACCCATGGTTGTTGAAACGGAGGCGCTTTTAATAAAGACGCCCTTCGCTGATGAGGGTCTGTTTTTTCGAAGAGAATCTAGAAATGCGGTGAAATTTTCAACTAGGTGTTCAATTGCAAATGAACGTTTTCCTAAAATCACATGCACATTTCCCGTGTCATCATTTTTATACGTGATTTTTCCCTTCTTCTGTTCATCTATGGCTTGTTTGATATTTTGTGTAACAGTATCATTTTTAGGAGAAGGCATAAGTCCACGAGGCCCGAGTACACGCGCAACGGAAGCCATAAGCTTCATCATGTCAGGGGTAGCAATTGCTACATCAAAATCCGCCTTGCCTGATGTTTTAATTTCGTCAATAAGTTCTTTTCCACCAATAACATCTGCGCCAGCTTCTTTTGCCTCAGTTGCTTTTGGTCCTTCAGCAAATACTGCGATTCGTTTCTTTGCACCTGTTCCGTGTGGAAGAACAAGGGATCCACGAACGGATTGGTCACTTTTGCGTGGATCAATACCGGTACGTATATGTAATTCTACTGCAGCATCAAATGTTTCATAGGAGCTATTCTTTGCAAGCAAGAGCGCTTCTCCTGGCTGGTAGAGTTTTGTTGATTCTATATTCTTTGTCTTTTCTTTAAACGTTTTTGAGTTTTTTCTCATATGTGTTTGTGGTTCAAACCCCCGCGCAAGTCGCAGAGTCCCACATGATTACTAGTTAATAGTTATTTTTCTATTTCTACACCCATTTGTCGTGCGGTGCCCGCAATAATATTACATGCTGCCTCAATATCATTTGCATTAAGGTCTGGCATTTTCTTTTCTGCAATTTCTCGAAGTTGCTGTCTTGTAAGTTTGCCGACGCGTTCGGTAAGTGGCTTTGCAGATCCTTTTGTAATACCCAGAGCTTTTTTAATAAGCTCGGATGCCGGAGGGGTTTTAAGAATGAACGTATAGGTGCGATCTTCAAATACCGTAATTTCAACTGGGGTTACTTCATCGCCACGTCCTTGTGTTAATGTATTAAATTTCTGACAAAATTCAGCAATATTAAGTCCATGTTGCCCTAATGCAGGTCCGATAGGTGGTGCAGGGTTTGCTTTTCCCGCAACAATTTGAAGCTTGATAAGTGTTTTAATTTTTTTTGGTGCTGCCATATGGAATATATTTAAATAGTTAAATATATAAATATCTAGGACATACGAATGTAATCAAAGAATGTGAGGCTTTCATCTATGAATCTTAAATCGTAAATCTTTTTAAATCTTTTTAACTTGGAGAAAATCAAGTTCAACCGGTGTTTCACGTCCGAACATATTTACCAATACTTTTACTTTCCCGCGTTCCTGATCAATATCACTTACTTTACCTTCAAAGTTCTTAAATGGTCCATCAGTAATTCGGACGGGAGAATTTGTTTCAAGGTCAAGTTGATATTTTGGTTCTTCAACACCCATGCGTTTTTGTAGCGTTTCCATTTCTTTATCTGAAATAGGGGAGGGGGTGATACCAGTTCCAATAAAACCCGTTACATTAGGCGTATTTCGCACTACGTACCAAGATTCATCTGTCATGACCATTTGTACGAGTACATAGCCTGGGAAAATCTTTTCAGTGACAACTTTTCGTTTTCCATTTTTAATTTTTATCTTTTTTTCGGTCGGGATTAAAACATTAAAAATGTACTGTTCCATATCCATGGATTCAATACGTTGTTTAAGATTTCTGATAACACTTTCTTCATAACCAACCGTGGTATGAATTGCATACCAACGGGGAAGCTGATCAGTAACTTGTTTTGCCATAACTTATTTATTTTAGAAGGATGAGTTTTTCAATTCCAAAGGTAAAAAGCACATCAAGCGCACCTAAAAAGGCGGCTATAAAAATACTAAATACCACTACCATAAGAGAATGATTTATAGTTTGTCTGCGTGAAGGCCAGACGACCACTTTCATTTCTTGATAGGAATCTTTAAAATACTGCATTATTTGGTTTGTCATACGTTTTTCTATTTTAAAAAGAAGCTTTTAGGGCCTCTTTTAATGTATTTATATACTACAAAATATATCCATGAGTGTCAAGACCTTTAAATATCAATATTTTTTGCTGATTTTGCATGGACCTGGATAAATCGTTTTCGAGGTTCTACCTCAGCACCCATAAGGATACTAAACATTTCGTCAGCCTTAGCCGCATCATCTATGGATACTCGTTTGAGAACCCTACATTTAGGGTCCATGGTTGTCTCCCAAAGCTGTTCCGGATTCATTTCACCAAGACCCTTGTATCGTTGGATTGAAAGGCGCATCTCAGCTTTACGAGGCATTTTTTCTCCATCCAATTTTTCAGAAGTATCACTTTCACCTTCACTTTCCAATTCCTCATCAGAGACGATAGTATTTTTTATAGGACCAAATGATTTTTGTACCTCAACGAGTTCTTGATCCGTATAGGCGTATTTAATTACTTTTCCATGCTGTACTCGAAAGAGGGGTGGTTGTGCGATAAAAATATTACCTTCAATAATAAGACTTGGGAGGTAACGATAAAATAGGGTAAGCAAAAGTGTACGGATATGGGCACCATCAACATCCGCATCAGTCATAATAATAATTCGATGATAACGCAGATTTGCAATATCAAATTGATCACCAATATTGGTGCCAAGTGCAATAATGAGAGATTTAATTTCTTGAAATGCTAATATTTTATCAAGCCTAGATTTTTCAACATTAAGAATTTTACCCTTTAAGGGGAGTATTGCTTGGAATTCACGATTGCGTCCCTGTTTTGCGCTTCCACCTGCAGAATCTCCCTCAACTAAAAAGAGTTCTGAACATTTTGGGTCACGTGAGGAACAATCCGCAAGTTTTCCTGGCAAGGTAAGCCCTTCAAATGCACCTTTTCGCAAAACCGCATCACGCGCAGACCTAGCCGCAAGCCTCGCGCGTGAAGCTAAAATACATTTTGAGATAATTCCTTCCGCAGCTTTTGGGGTTTCTTCAAGAAAGAGTGCAAAATGTTCCGCAAATACGGTATCAACAGCTGCACGTGCCTCAACATTTCCAAGCTTTGCTTTCGTTTGGCCTTCAAATTGAGGTTCAGGCAATTTAATACTTAAAATTGCGGTAAGGCCTTCTCGCACATCTTCCCCGGTCAAGTTTTCGTCTTTTTCTTTGAGATATCCTTTTGTGCGCGCAAATGCATTGATGGTTCTGGTAAGGGCGGTCCTAAACCCTGCAATATGCATGCCGCCCTCAGGGTTTAAAATGTTATTCGTGAAAGGAAATAAGGTTTCCTTAAAATCATCAACATACTGTACGGCGATTTCCACATGCACGTCTTCAAATTGCTTCTCACAGTAAAAAATAACATCATGCTTTGCTTCTTTTGCGCGATTAAGGTGTCTGATATAGGATGCAATGCCGCCCTCAAAATAAAAGACGTAGGGAAATTCTTTTGTGTTTTCTCGATGATCAAAAATACTAATTTTTAATGCCTTCGTAAGGTATGCGTGCTGGCGAAGACGATCAATAATTGTTTGAAGATGATAGGTTGTAGTTGAAAAAATAGAAGCATCAGCAGTAAAGGTAACAGTCGTGCCGGTGTATCGTGCATTACCGACTGGTTTTAATTTGTATTGTGGTTTACCAATCTTATATTCTTGTTGATACAATTTTCCTCCTTGAGCAACTTGTATATGAAGATCTGACGAGAGTGCATTCACAACAGAAATGCCAACTCCATGCAAGCCCCCTGAAACTTTATAGGCGCCTTTACCAAATTTTCCTCCGGCGTGGAGACGCGTAAGAACTGTTTCAAGCGCAGAAACTTTTGTGGCTTTGTGAATTTCAACTGGGATGCCGCGGCCATTATCTTTTACGCGTACACGCGAATCAGGAAGAAGGGTTACTTCTATTTCACTACAATACCCAGCCATTGCTTCATCGATAGCATTATCAACAACCTCCCAAACGAGATGATGAAGACCGTCTTCCGCCGTATTTCCAATGTACATGCCAGGACGGCGACGAACTGCTTCAAGCCCCTCTAAAACATCTATTTGTTCAGCTCCGTATTTTTGTTCTTTTGGATCCTTTTTTGTCATACAGTAATAAAAAATAACGCTTAATGCGGTATATGTATAGTATATCAAATACTCATTCAAATACAAGAAGTGAATTGTATAAAAAAAGAAGACCCACCGGCCTGGCTGGCAAGTGGGTATGCATAAAAGAACTGTAGGGGTGAGGAAAGCGGGTCGGGGCTAGCCATGGCGAACGTGCACACTTGTTGGTGCAACATCCCCAAAGCGGAATGGGGATGTGTGGCCAGCGTGGGTCATTTGATCACTAGCTAACCCCGACCCGATCGAGTGGAGGGCAGACCATGCAGCCTTCATGTTCTTCCTTCACTCTGGCTGTAAACCCGAGGAGTTCAAGGGAGCCACTCAGACCCCGTCTTCCCATAGACGAGGCTTGGGCTCATTGTCTCTCGACACCTTAAAACTCCTCAGTAATGACGGTTCTGCCTTCCCGCGGGACGGGTTTGCAGACCTTACACGCGCCAGCCTCACCCCTGACGCTCGCGCTTTTTACCGTCATTCCTGTTATTTCCTCAAATTATTTTTAGACTACACCTATTATTTTGAAATGTCAATATGCTCAGGGGATAATCAAATTTCCTTTTAAATATGCCTTTTTATCACCTACGAGATTTGTAGTTAGTGAAGGAATTTGCATGGTCACGAACTCTGAAGTAACCACATCTCGTCCTTTAATCTGTATATCAGTGAGTAATATACCCTCTTTTCTGATATCTTTTGTTTGAGGAATAATTGCAAGCTCAAAAAGTGCGCTCATTTGACTGGAATCAGATGAATTTAGTGCATTAAAACTACCAGCATTCCAGGTAAGAACCCGGGTAGTTGTGTTATACGAAAGTTGCTCTCCTTCCTGTGGACTAAAACCAGTCCATCGTGCTGATTCTCCAAGTTTTGCCGTGACAATCACATTTGAAAGGGGATGGATAACACCCGCGCCATTAAGAAAAATAAAATACTTTGTTTCCTGGTTCACACGGGGTGGGAGTGGTCCGCGTCCGAGCTGATCACCTTCCGGCGAATAGTAGCGCGTGAATATATTTGGTGAAATTTGAGTGGTTATATCAAAAAGAATTGGTGTATCACTCAAGGTGATCGGGGTACTTTCAGAAAGTGAAAATGTTGAAAAGGGATTAAGTTGAATAGTGGTATCTTCATCAGTGCGTAGTACTGCCCCATTTTGTGATTTAAGTGGAGCAAAAGAAAAGGTAAGTGAATCTGACGCATTAGGGGAAACATTTTTTAATGCGGGATTTTGATTTTTGGTCCAAAGGATTCGATTCTGTTTTTTATCAACAAACCCAAGTGGTGAAGAAATACTTTCGCGGTCAAGAAGTACGCCTTTCAGTGAAACGCCAAGTGTTACATTGGAAAGCGCAACGGGACTCGTGTTTTTCCACTGGATTGTGAGTGTGCGGCGCTGCCCCGACTGTAATGGTTCAAGTTTGCTTGGATATAAAAACACAATAGGTGAATGGATAACAGTAAGTTCTTTTGTATCAGAAAGTAAATTAAAGAGCTCATTTTTTTCTTTCTGTGTTACGAGTATTGAAATAGGTTGGGTCCCTTTTATATTTTTTTCAAAATATCCACTCAATTCAAATGTTTTTCTCTCACCTTCCTTTAAAACTATCGTTTTATTGCCACCAGTGGTAAGATGAAATTTTTTCGGTAACTGGTATACAAGCGAAATACCACTCAGTGGTTGAGATGAACTATTTGATAGGGTAAGCGAACCTGAAATATTTTTTCCAGAAATTACATGTGCTGGAAGATTAATTTCTGACTTGAGGGGTGAAGTAGAAATTTTTAAGGGCACTGAAATTGTTGCAAGAATTTTGTTTTTTTGTAATTTAGCTTCGAGTATCTGCGCACTTACAGTCGTAGTGCTTCCCAGCGAACCCTTGATTCGAACCGGAATAGTAATACTATGCCAAGTATTTTTTTTATCAGGTACAAGAGGAAATATATTCTTTTCACCTACTATCACGGTATCTGGGGCAATAATACGGAGTTGGAGAGTTTCAAAATCAGTTCGAGTCGTATTGGTATAATGAAAGGTAAGGGGAATTGATTCGTTATATCCAATCTGTTCTGACACCGTATCAACGTTGATTTTATAAGGAAATTCTCCAGCCACTGGCCGTGAGAGTGAAAAAACAAAAGAAAGAATAGTAAGTACGAGTATTGAACTATACAATAAAATATCCCCAAGAATATGGGTAATTCGGTGATGGTGGGGGTGGCGATTGTGATAATAGGTGTCAAACCGCCAGGAAAAATGTTTTTTGAAAAATTGTATCATACGTCTTGTTATTTGAGTGCCGCAGTAGTAAAAACGTCACTTGTTAAGGCAATAATTTCATGAGTTCCATCGCCATCAATATCAACGGCGCCTACCCAAACCCCCGATGACGTGTGGGCAGAGTATGCAAAAAATTCATGTTTAAGCTCTAACGTAGTAAAGTCAAAAATACGCACATGCGGGCTTCCACCAACTCCTGCTCCCGTAATAATTTCATACGTACCGTCGCCGTCAAGATCGCCACTTGCAACACGAACACCACCTTTAAATTTTGAGGAATAAGCAAAAAGAGAATTTTTTACTAGTGTTCCATTAGCTGACAAAAACTTAATTTCTGGTTTAAGTCCAAATCCTGCCCCGGCAAGGATAACTGCTTGCTCTTTTGGTGGTTGGTACACGGCAAGGGAAATATCGCCTTTATACTTTTTTCCAAATGGAAAGTTAGTTCCTTTTAACACGCCTGTTTGACCATCAAAAATTTTAATTGAAGACGGTTCTTTGAGTACCGATGGTGTTTCTTTTTTTGTGATGCGTTGAATAACTTTTCTGTTTGCATATTTACTTTTTTTTACCGCTTGTTTTTTTACGGCAGCTTTGGGAGTAGTTTTTTTAGGTGTCGGTGAGGGCGCCATAAGTAGTTCTGATACACCATCCAAGTCGGTATCGCCAAAGGCAAGGGCTATGTTTTCGGTATAGGATGCGCCAAATGGATGAAAGGTATGATATATCCCTGATTGTTCACTGATAAGTGTCACAACGCCCTTGTCAATAATGATTTTTTCTCGTATCCCATCACTATTAAGATCATAATGAGCAATGACTGCAGAGCCACGCACTGCCGGATCATAGGCAAAAAAGCCGTTTCGTAAGATCGAGCCATCTTCTCGAAGAACTTTTGCAAATGAGCCATTGCGAAAAGGGAGTGCGGGTAAAAAATCAAGTGGCCGCAGGAGAATAAAACCATCATGCGGTTGAATAGTAAATGATGAGGTAATCGAGCCGTCATTATGCGACGTATCTTGTGTACCTGATATTTTTTCATACTCTTCACCAAGCGTAATTTGTTTGCGCTCATCCGTTGCATTTAAAAGCGCGATGCCTTTTTCAAATTCCCTTCGTATCACTCCTTGGGAGATACTCGTAATTTTTTCTTTTTTTAGCGTTTCAATGTCGCTTTTTGCGTGGCCTAGGTATGTTTTATATTCATCATACAGCCAGATTTGGCCATGGTTTTGGTCACCATAATCAAAACTATAATAGCCATCACCCATCAGTGAAGAGATATACCCAAACCTAAATTTTCGATAATCAGTATTAACATTGGTGTTATTAGTATTCGTATTAATAACACACAGTGCCGTAATACCACTACAGGTCGGTAATGAAAGATACTGGCTCATCGTATCGGCCCATCGGCCATTGATATCAGAATGGCCGGGGAAATTTTCAAACATACGGCCATTAATGTGTGATTGATAGTCGGAAATGGAACTTCCGTTAATTACGATAAGCTTATGTTCACCGATTAATTTTCTGGTATTTGCGAATAGTTGCTCGTTGCCTTGTTTCCAAATTATGTGTGCATGGTCTTGGGAATCACGTTTTGCATCGCCATCAAGGTCTATATCACCATTATTAAGATAGGTCATATCATCTTGTACCTCGTCATAAAATATGCCATCCCAAAGATTCGTTGATAAGATCGTATCATTTACAAATGTTGGAAGATACGAGTTCCAACCCGTTGCAACGTTGACTGGTATGGTTCCTGGCCAGGCGGTTACGATGGTATTTTTTGAGTCACGCAAATACCACTCGCTATGAATGCCTTCTTTAAGCCGTTTTCTGATTTTTGCACCATCTTCAATATCAAGAATATTAATACTGCGTGAAGGCACGTAGGGTAAAATAATGATATTTGGATTTTTCTTCCTGGCATACGCAAAAAAATCTTTATTATATTCTTGCGCCTCCATAGCCAAAATAAGTACATCAAATGAAGCGAGCTCTCCATACGTAGTAGGATTTATACTGGGGCCTGCGTGTAGATAATAATTTGCTAAGCGGGGGAATGAATTTTTCCGTTCCATATGGGTTGCAAATACTTGGAGGGGTGTGAAAAAATGAAAAAACATTGAAATAATAACAAAAAACCCCATAAATCTCATGATTTGTGGGGAGGGGGTGGGTGTGGATATAAAGGCGTGATATTTCATATTGGGACGGAAGTAAAATACCTTATTTTTACTAGATTGTCAATGCTCTCTAGATAGAATATACTACTACTGACAGTAGAAAGTATTTTGAATTACGAAATCCCCACCTTCAGGTATCTATTTGACGGACTCATGATATTTTCTTGCTAGAAAATTCAACAGGCTCCCGCCGTCGCGGTCCGCATGGTCCGTAAAATAGATACCCTCGGGGGATTTCGTAATTCAAAATAAGTAATATGAAGTAAGTAGTATGTCAATACAGTCTGAAAATCCGGTTGAGCTTACCGATTCTGACTTACAAAAATCCTACTGGTTTTTAACTCATCGCGATCCACTCAAGCGAAAAATGACCTACGTACTAGGTTTTTTTTCATGCGCGATATTTTTGTTAGGTCTTGGAGGGGGGGTAAGTATTCTTATTTCTGATCTTCTTACAGCTAAAAATATGAAAATCTCTCTTCTTGAGGGAAGAGTAGTGCATAGCCAAGCGGAGCTTGTGCCACATTTAAGTATTTTGGATACGGGTTTACTCTCTAATTTAGATGGTACAACCGATTTTTATGCATCTGTCCAAAATCCTACAGCCGACTGGTATGTAAAAACAGACGTGGTATTTCAGCTCAATACTACATTACAAAAAAAAGTTTCCCTCATTCTTTTTCCAGGTGATACGAGATATGCGCTTTTGTTAGGACAAAAATACACGGGAGCTTCAACGTTATTTTCAAGCTTCTTACAAAATACCACATGGAAGAAAATGACTCCACACGAAAAAAAACTTCTCTTTGAGAGAAGAAAATTCAACGTTGATAACATAAAATTTAGCCCCTATGACTCATCTCGTGTTGATTCGCCATTGTTTGCGCAACTTCAGTTTGATTTTACGAATGAGAGCGTCTATGGATTTTGGGAAGTACCTATCCCTATCGTTGTTTTTTTAGATTCAAAAGTAGTAGGGGTTAATGCGGTTATTGTGCCTCGTGTTGGGTCACGAGAAAAAAGGATAATCGATATTCGTTGGACTTCTGGCAATCAATTCAATGCAACTCTCCCAACGTTTAGTATTGACCCCGTTATTAATGTACTTGATGAATCTTTGTACCAGCCACAGCAAGGAGTACTCCAGAAGTAGTTTATGCGATTGATTTCAACAGTAAAACGTCTTGATTTATATGTACTTGCTTCGTTAGGTATTTTTGCGGTGTTTAGTTTCTCAGCACTCACCAGTATTGGTCTTTCAAAAGACCCTCCAAATTTTTGGTTTGCATCACATCAGTTTATTATATTCGGTGGTGCATGCATACTCATGCTTTTTTTGAGTTATTTTAATTACCAAAATCTAAAATATGTTGCGCTTCCTTTATTTATCGTGAGTTGTTTAATTCTTGCGGCAACACTTTTTTTTGGAAAAGAAATTCGTGGCACCCGAGGCTGGCTGTACATAGGTACCTTTGGCTTTCAAGTCGTTGAGCTTGTAAAACTTTCCCTTATTTTATTTCTTGCGTATTATTTTTCTCGCTATACACGGGTAATTGGAACACTTAAGCATTTATGTATTAGCGGCGTACTTACCGGCATCCCAATCATACTTACGCTTATGCAGCCGGATTTTGGATCAGCTGTAGTGCTTCTTGGCATTTGGCTTGGTATGGTTTTTCTAAGCGATATTCCAAAAAAATATGTCATTACCATGATACTTGCCGCACTCGCACTTCTGGCAGTTTTTTGGCTTTTTCTTTTTGCAGACTATCAAAAACAACGTATTATCACGTTTCTCAACCCAACCCATGATGTGCAAGGCCAAGGGTATAATGTGCGCCAAGCACTTATTGCAATCGGTTCGGGCCAGCTTTTTGGAAGAGGCTTGGGGCTTGGTTCGCAAAGTCATCTGAAATTCTTACCCGAAACGCAAACAGATTTTATTTTTTCTGTCATTGCTGAAGAAATGGGCATGATCGGAGTACTTTTTTTACTTGCTGCATTTGGGTTGCTTGTTATTCGAACATTTTATATTATTAAAAAATCTCGAGACGACTTTGGTGTTTTTTGCTGTATTGGTATTATAAGTATGATCATGATTCATCTTATGATAAATATTGGTGGAAATATTGGTTTAGTGCCAGTAACAGGCATTGTATTACCCTTTATAAGTTTTGGAGGAAGCGCGCTTGCCATTGATATTTTGGTGCTTGGCATTATCCAAAGCGTTGCAGTCCATAAAATCTAATCTATAAAATTATGAAACAGATTCAAGAAGGATCACGTAAAACTGAACTTGGTAAGGAGTCGCCCGCAGCTCATCAAGTGTCACTGGCTGATATGTTAGTTGTTGCACAAAAATTGGATGCGGTTATTCCTGCCCCTACCGATACGGGCCGTGATCTTGATATGATACGAAGAGAGCAGCAAACACGTATCACGGCACGAATAAATAGTGGGAAGCCGCTCGATCTCACCGGTCTTGCAGAGAAAATTTATCCTAAGCCAACAGAGCAGAAATTACCAGTCCAAATAGAGGATTTACGAGTCAACCAACAAGACCGTTTGAAGCAGAAGGAACGAGAGTTTGCAGAGAAAAAAAGGAGCAATGAATTATTACAACAATTCGTAAATGAAAATCAAAAAAAGATTGAGCAAGCATTTAGTAATTTTCATGTTGTGTATGAGAGCCTGTTGGACATGAGAAGTAATTTTTTAGAACTTACCAAAGATGAACGTTTAGAGTATAAGGCATTGACTCAAAAAGCAATTCACATTCTCCATAATATAAGCATGCTTAAGGAAGAACTTTTTGCAAGTATTCAATTTGCACAAGATCATGGTGTTGCACATGTTTCACTTCCTGCAGATAAGCTTGCGCAGTATCATGAGGAGTCACTGAATTGCACACGTATAGGCCAGGATTTACGAATGGATTTAAGTTTTGATCCTGTTCGTGACTTAGAAACAATGAAACTACTTGAGGAAACAGAAGGGTTAGAGGAAGCATTTAGAAATATGCTTGATAGGAATTTGCATATATTACGTCCCAATGAAGATAAAAATACACGTACACGCTCGACACAGGATGTTAAACAGGAATTCTTCGATACTCGTAAACGTATGAATGCGCATCAATTAGCTAAAGACAGTACCAGTATTATTTCAAGCGTACTCGAAGACCGTTTTAACAAGCTTGATTTTGTTTTAAAAAACCGTTCGCGTAATGAGAAAAAATAACACCTATGCAAAAAAAGATTAAACCTTCTTTATTTACCACGTATATTAAACATGTTAGTGCGTTTACAGCAGAGTTTACTAAATTTAGAAAAGAAGTAATGCGCTTTAACACAAAAATTCACAAACGACTTGATGCCGTGTCTGTAAAAAAACTTCAAAAGAAACTTAAGGTTCATTAAGACTCGTGAGTGGGGTTGACATCCCGAGTCACTGTGATACCCTCACCTTATATTTTTAATTCTTATAAGCTAGTAACTGTCTAACCACCGCCTTTGGCGGGGCAAGCTGGCAAACTTACTAACTGGCAAACTTTTTTTGTATGTCACAGGCAACTTATGCAATCGAGGCGCAGCTTCGAGATAGTAAAGCAAAAAATTCAAATGAGTTGAGAAAAACTGGTTTTTTACCAGCGGTTCTCTATGGTAAAGGGATTACCAACCAAAATTTATCAATTTCTTATTCCCAGTTTCTTAAGATATATCGTCAAGCAGGAGAAAGTAGCCTTATTGATGTAACTATTGGTTCTACTGGTTCGGTC
>Ga0209726_10004038_pt1 | contig 19198 bp, 20 predicted proteins | sample Subgrocontami54m_FD_187453 | JGI IMG/M metagenome (GOLD analysis project Ga0209726, IMG submission 187453) | Subsurface groundwater microbial communities from S. Glens Falls, New York, USA - GMW46 contaminated, 5.4 m (SPAdes) (version 3) | ecosystem: Environmental > Aquatic > Deep subsurface >... | reverse complement strand
GGTATTGACAAAGGTTATACGTTGCATCAAGATTAAATATAGGGTATACTAAAAATCTAAAGTAGAGGAGGATAGCTATGAATATGGTATTTGCAGCGGAACCAACGATAACCATAAGTCAGGACAAGGCAAAATTTTTTAAGATAACAAATTTGGGAGAGCTCATCAGTGCAGCCACGGGAGCGCTTCTTATTATCGCCGCACTTCTGGCATTCTTTTATCTCATCTTAGGCGGCATTCAATGGATCACCTCTGGCGGCGACAAAGCCGGCATGGAAGCAGCCCGCAATAAAATCACGCATGCTGTCGTGGGCCTCATCATTGTAGGCGCGGCATGGGCGATCATGATCCTCGTCCAAAACTTCCTGGGGGTCACGATTATCGGCGGCACACTCAACTTCCCGAAACCATACGGCAATTAATCCTAGACAAATCACTCGCCTCTCGCGATAATAGAAGGTATGGCATGGAGTGACTGTTTTGAATCTACTGTCGCTAACGCAGATGGTGTCGCGACCATCAAGTGTCTCGTTCCACTTTTTGAAAATCTGATTAAAGGAGTGCTCGCGCTTTCGGGAGTTGCGCTCTTTGTCATGCTCGTCGTTGGTGGCTACAATTTCCTTCTCTCCGGCGGCGACCCGAAAAAACTCGAAGCCGCGAGGGGCACACTCACGAACGCAGTAATCGGCCTTGTCGTCATCGTGCTCGCATTCCTCATCATTAAAACCATCGCACTCTTCACCGGAGCCCCTGTCACGAAGTTTGAATTGAATTTTTGACCCCCTGCGTTTTCTTGACGCGTCCCGATACATGTTCCATAATACGAGTCATGACCGACACCGCAACGCTCTCATTTATCAAACAAACGCTACGCGCTCACTTACCGGATCCATCCTACCGGTTGTTTCTCTTCGGTTCGCGAGCCACTGGCACGGCAAGGAGGTTTAGCGATGTAGACGTAGGGATCGAAGGGCCCAAGCCTGTATCATCAACTATTCTTATGAACGTCCAAGAAACCCTAGAAGAATCGGACATTCCTTTCAAAGTGGACGTTGTCGATTTTTCTCAGACATCCGATCGCTTCCGTTTGTTAGCAAAAAAATACTCACTACCGTTGTAGTTATTATGGTCATATTACATCCCAGTGATCCACTCAAAGAAAAGCTAGCCGAACAACTGCGTGATCTACAAAACGCAGTAAGCCGACTCAAGGAAACGCTCGCGCTACCCCCAACCAGAGTTCATAAAGATGCGACGATCAAACGATTTGAATTTACGCTTGAACTCGCGTGGAAACTTATGCAAACCATCACGCAATACAACAACATAGAATCGTTTGGCCCACGCAATGCAATCCGCGCCGCTGCGCAACTGGGGTACATTGATAATCCCCAACCGTGGTTTGACACGCTGAAAACGAGAAACCTGACCGCTCATGTCTACAATGAATCCATCGCAGATGCTGCGTACGAACAAACAAAATCGTTACCACCTCTCGTGGAACTGTTCCTGTCTTCCATTGAGTCCCAGGGCATATTTACCGAAGAGACTCCGACCAAAAACACTACGTAAGAGGATCACGCCGTATTGACGGAGTCAGGGGATGCTGGGATAATAAAATCTATCATGAAGCTCTTTTGTACAATCATCTCAAGGTTTTCCCTGCTAGCAAGCATCGTCCTCTTCTTCCTCATTGCATTACCCACCCTCCCCTCCGCTAGCGTCAAGGCTGAAGGCGAATGGGTGTTTGATTACGCAAACGGACGTAAAAATACAGATGATACCAGCGGAGTGAACAAGTCATCATACGTTTTTTCAAACTTAATTGACATGCTATCAAGTTTTGTAGAAATGATCTCCGGCGCTGTGGAAGGAGTTACTGTTCCTGAGGGAACATACAAAAATGATCCGGAGTATGCGAAGAAAAAAAATCAAGGAAGTGCTATCACGGGGATAAGCAATGTCATCATCGCCATGTATGCCAACCCGCCGGCAGATCTTGCCCTCTGGATCCAAGACACCGGACAAACGCTCGGCTTTCTCCCCAAGCAAGCCTATGCCCAGGGCGTAGGCTTCTCGGGCCTCGCGCCGCTTCTGCCCATCTGGAAAGCATTCCGCAACATCGCCTATCTCCTTTTGGCTATCGTCATGATCGTCATCGGATTTATGGTGATGCTCCGCAAAAAAATCGATCCCAAAACCGTAGTCACCGTCCAAAACGCACTCCCTCGCATCGTTATCACACTCCTTTTAATAACTTTTTCGTATGCGATTGTAAGTATTTTCATCGATATGATGTATGTAATCATTGTGCTTCTTGTTGAATTATTTCGCTCAACCGGATTGCTACCAGACTACGCATTAAAAGAAATCAGTACGTTTACTTCCGGTGGTGTTCCACAAAACGTAAATATGCTTCCTGAGGCAGACATTCCGTGGCGCATCCTTGTAGGTGTTGATCCAAAAGGGTGGGGTGGGGCGATAAGCGCAGGAGCAGGTACTATCGGTATTATTCTTGGTGCTATTGGAATTGCGTTGACCGGATTTGTACCAACTGGATATGCTATTCTTGGTACATCACTATCATTTGCCCTACTATCTTTTCTTATCAGCCTTGGTATGTTATTTCTTATGATAAAACTGTTCGTTCTTTTTCTCGGCGCATACATAAGCATCATATTGTCTTTGCTTTCTGCACCATTTCAGTTACTTGCGGAAGCTATCCCCGGCAGCACAGCATTTTCCTCATGGATGAGGAATCTTCTGGCAAACATTATCGTGTTTCCTATAGGAACTGCTATGTTTTTATTGGCTCACGTATTTATGAAAATGTCCTCAAATCCACAGCCTCTTTGGCATCCACCATACACATCGCTCTGGGTAAATAATGCAACGAGTATTGGGACGCTCATTGCACTCGGCATACTCTTTTCTATACCCACTATAGTAAACCAGGCAAAGGAAGCGTTTAAGGCAAAACCAGTGGTTGGTGCGGGAGTTGGAGCAATTGCTGGGGTATTTGCCCAACCGCTATCGCTTACCATGCAGGGAGTGCAGTTCTGGATGCACAAAAATCAAATGGATGCCCTCAGAAAGGTCACAGGAGGAGGAACCCAACAAGAAACACACAAATCCTAATAGGAATCAACACTACCCCCCGCTGTGCTTATCTTTCCCTTCATTTTTTAATTCAGCGCCCGTAGTCGCTACAACTATGGCAGTAATAAGCCCTGCCCCAAGCAAAAGTTTATACGTCGAGAGCCCTAACGGAGAACTTTTGTCTAAGTTTTTTAAGAACCTTGACTCAACCACGTTCTTTAAAATAGGGTTATGTTCTGCTAACTTAAACAATGCATGCCATGAAATCCCATCAGGAAATAAATACGGCACTGTTACCTCTTTTCCCATCATGTGCACCGTAGAAATGCGTAAAAACCGCTCGATCTCATGACTCAACCGAGGCGTTCTTTTTTCAAATGTGCCTGCTGCTTTTTCTACTTCTTCAAACATCTCGTGTACTTTATCTAAAGATAGTGACGGCGCATTAGATCCACGCGCATCTTTAAACACAGAGGAATCAAACAATCCGGTAAGAAAATCTCCGTACTCAGCTTTAACTTGAGCAGAACCGAGCCAAGAAGCGGTGAACTCTAACACTGCTTCACCTGCCAAAAATGGCCCCTGATATACTCCTATGTTTTTATTCATCAGATAACATAATTCTAAAAACTTTTTTTCGTCCGCCGCAAAATTAAATTCAGTGAATGCATTCATTGTTTCTATGGCCAAATTAAAATCTGTCCATGCTCTTTTTGCCGGCGCACCTGGACCGGTACCGAGGCTTGTAAGCCTATGTGATATAGGCATCGGTTTACCATCTGCATCTAATATTGCATCATCCAGATACGCTTGGCTGATGTTGTGTATATTTCTTATATCTTCCAATAAGTGGGCGGGCATATCATCTTCCCATGCCATATGGAGAAAATACCGATCATATTGCACGCCGGTTAATTTTCTGATTTGCGCATGCCCGTTTTCCGCAAGGTGGGTATGCAGGCTTTTCATGGCAGACAGATATTGCTCTGACGTTTTGATTCCAACCGATGGGTATTCTACGGCAAAGACCTTCTCGACATACCCCCACCACGTTTTTGTACGTGCGTCTAACTCATCAAGAGCTGCCATGCGCTCGTCCGGACTCATGCCCGCCAAAGCTAGTAACGGATCAATAGCGGTGTAATTAATCGGCTCGGCGTTGTCCCGAATAATCCGCTGGTTAATCATAATGAACCTACGGTTTAATTCACCAAACGCGCTATGAATATCTATATCAGTCGCTCCAAAAGACGCCCGATTCGCGTCATACCACCCCTGAAGCCCAACGTCATTACTGTGACGCAAAAAGTCTGCGATGCCTTGCGGACGGTATTTAGCTATGTCAGTCATTTCAGCTATTAGTCCAGCCTCCGCTTCGTCCCGATCCAAAGTTATAGGATTAAAAAAGAATTTTTCGCCTCTTGCCCGCAGCCGTGCACCAAGAAACATCTTGTCTCCGTGCGTAAATGCTTTTTTTATAGCATCACTATACTCGTGTTCACGCCACAAGCTATCCATAAAAAAATACGGCCGAAGCATGCGTTGCATACGAAAACCTCCCTCTTCTACGGCAACAAGTCGCTCAAAATCTTTCAACTTCATGTCATGCATCCTTTCTAATACTGGAGCTTTCCATGTTGTTAGATTCTTAACAGGAGATATTATATCTTGCACTGATTCCTGCGGCTCATTAAAATGCAAAAGGGTTGCGAGTTGCCCAAGCGCCTTATCTCTGGCTGGTGCATTGTTCGCTGTATCATCAAGGTGGGCTGCCTCCCACAATTGCTTGGTTTGCTCTTGCACGTAGTTCCATAAACGCTTATCAGCTTTAGCGGTAAACAGTGCGCCGGTATTCCAAACTAAAAGAAATTCTGCTCTATTACCCCACTTGCGCATAAACCAGTCTCGGATGCGCGCTGCTCCCAACATTTGTTCCTCTATACCAAGTGTGGCATAAGAAGATTGTCCGATTTCCCACTCATTAGCTCCCGGAGCCAAACCCTGCTCCATCAACACAGGTTTTCTCATGCGTAAACGGTTCACAGTTTTTGCACGACGCACTATGGATTCTGCCATGTCTTTGGTCATTTCTGTATATTCCTCCGGAAGCTTTATTCCGGGAATCTGATACCTATTATAAAATTCTTTATAGTATGCTGCCGAATCTTTTTCTGCTAATAGCTGCTCAACCGCGATTCTTGTCGCCATTGCCTCGTGCTTTGTATAAAGGCGTGTATCGTTGCCGACAATTCCTTTTAATATTTGTTCGTATTGGGTTGACCAATCCCCGACAAGCCCCCCTTCCCCGCTTCCCAATACGAGGATTCCCTTGTCTCCAAATCGTTCCATAGACTCACCAAATTTTTTCAAATCTGAAGAATTTGATAACGCATAATTTAAATATATTCCCTCGATACGCGCAGCTATGCTTTGAGACAACTCTCTCCTTGCGGTTTTATCCATTTTATCTATGTGATTGATAGAATCGATCAGATCCTGCGTAACGCTGTCATCTGGAAGCTCTTTTCTTATCGTTTCGACATACTCATCCGAACCGAGCATTTCTCCTGCCAATTTTAAGCGACCCATATTGGCTTCAAACATCTTTCCGTTTATATCTCCTGTTTCTGCCTCCCTTTCAATGTTATTAAGCTTCTCATTAAAATATATTCCTGGGTTTACTTTCCATTTATCTCTTTCTTCCGGACTAAAATATAAACTCGAAAATTCACTCTGCCTTGACGCACGATGTTCTACCATTCGTTGTCTTTGTGTTTCCTGTTCCACAACGGCTCTTTCAGCCTTAGTCTCTGTTACTTTCATCTCTTTTGTAACGTCCCGTTGCTTCGTGGCTAAATCTATATATTTTTGTGCTTCTGCGTTGTACTGTTGAACTGGATATTTCACATCAAAATCAATGTCCTCTACGGGGATATCTCTCTGAAGTCCACCACGAAGATTTTTTAAGAGATCGTCCATGAGCTCCCGTTGTGTTTCAAGATTTGCCGCAACAGGGCTATCAATTTGACGTTGAAAATTTAAAAGCGTCCTCTCAAGCTGGTGACGCTGAACCTCTTTTGATCTTTTTTTTAACCATGGAATAAAATCATCTGATCTTTTATTTACCTTCCCGTCTTTATCTTTTGGTGGTTCTCCAGCTAATTCAGAGGCGGGTAAGGGTTCCATTCGTCTAGTCCTATATATATCAACCCTCCTGTCAATTCCTTGCATGAGCGAGCGCTCGTTAACAATGCCGAATTGCTGTACCACCTCGCCATCAGGATCTGCCACAGCAATTTCCTGCACGCGGGCGCTGATTTTTTCAAACGTACGATCAAGAATGGAACGGACTTCTTTACGCGCTTCGTTCGTGATGCCATCCCAGTCAGTAGACCAATAGAGTCGCGCAGCCTCCCGATTTAAAACATATGGGTCTTCTTGAAGCTCTTTAGGGAGAATGGTGATTCGTGCGATAAACTCTGCTGCGATGGGGCTGTGTTCGATGGCTGCCGCCTCCGCCTTAAGCCAATCGGGGGCTTGGTTACGGACTACCTCCATTGCGACGGACTCTCGTAGATTCCCATCAGAGGCATCAAACCGAATCCGGTATCGATCTTTTTGAGCTTGCTTCTGTGCTTCAATAAACTCTTCGGGTTTGCCACTTCTGGCTTTTTTTACCCACTCTTCTGCCTCAGTTTTCGTTGCATCCTTGTCTTTTGTGAATCTTGCACGAGCACGCTCAATGAGCTCTTGAAGCACATTTTTTTCTGATACACTAGCAGGTTTCTTCTTTTTGCTCTCTTGTTCAGCAAATCTTCTTGCTGCCTCGGTAATACGCTGGATAAAAGCAAGTGGTTCTTTTTCTGCCATATTCTTTGCCATAGTTGGCTACAGCAATAATAACACACTTTTTAATAAGCGAATAATGGAATAAACGAGTAAGTTAATAAGCGAATGAGGGGATAAGCTGATACCATCATGATCCGCTCGTTACTTCAGGAGTTTTTTGAGACCTTCTGGGTCAAGGTCAATCTCTCGCAATATCTTTCGCAGAATCCCGTGAAACATGGGTTTGGGGTGGATCGCCACACTCGTGGCTCTTCCGTCCGGATGTTTGAGTCGTGCGTGGCTCCCTGTTTGCCGGTCAATGACAAACCCTACTTTTTGGAGCGCCCGAACGAACGCTATCGGGGTGACGTCTCTGGGTGTTTTGGTCATGCAAAAGAAAAGTTGTGATCCGTGCGGACGCGCACCTTTGTCGTAAGCACCATCTCCTCTTCGCTGTCTACCGGAACGGCTTGTCCCTCTTTTGCGAGGCACTCTATATGAAACGTAATTAGCTTTTTAATATTCTTTATTGCTTCCTCAATGGTGTCCCCGCCGTCCGCGAGCCCGAGCGTCTGACAATATGCGACGTAGCCGGCCTCTTTGGTCCCGATGCGGGTATCCGGCTCGATCGTGATCCGATAATTGAGAACTTTTGTTTCCATAGCTCCCTCTCCTAGACTCCTGCATTGTACCCCACCCCTGCCCTGCGGACAAGCAGCCTTTATTTCATCAATATGCGCAGCTCGTCAATGGTGAGATGGGATTGTTTGAGAATTTTTGCAAGCAAGCCTTTTCCGAGTGTTTTTGAATGAAACGGAACGGTAGTGCGGTATCCGGCTGGATGACGAAGATCCACGTGGCTTCCGACGGTTTTGATCTCCACAAATCCGTGCTTCTTGAGGGCGCGGAGGACGTCGCGAGGACGAACATTGCCTAATTTGCTCATGAAAATGCAAAAGGATAGTCTTTCGGAACCTCCACTTTTGCGGTGGTAACCACAATGGTTTCCGCCGGGTCCTCCGGCGACGGCACCGGCTCCCCATCGGCAATAAGTGCTTCTGTCCTACAGCGAATTGCTTCTGTGATATGCGCGATCGCTTTCTCGATAGTATCGCCGTTATCAGCCACGTCCAACGCGGGCGCATACGCCAGATAGCAACGTTTTTTCGAGCCTGTGTAGGTGTCCGGTTGAATGAAAACTCGATAATTGAGTATCTTAGTTACCATATTCTTTGCCAGAGTGGGCTAGAGCAATAATAACACACGGGAGAGAATAAACGAATAATGGAATAAGCGAATAATAGAATAAACGAATGAGAGAGGGGCTATTTTTTCTTCTTTCTGTGCTTGAGACTCGATAATGTGCTCATGAATTATGCGTAAGCAATATTGGTTAATTGCGGTACGCGTATATTTGCAGTGGTGACTACAAAGGTCTCTTCGTCGGAAGCTGGCACATCTTCCTTATGTTTCACTAGGCTCTCGACATGACACTCGATTGCCTCCTGCATGTGCACAAGCGCTTCATCTATCGTGGATCCCCAATCAGAAATGCCCAACTTTGGGCAGTAGGCTACATACACGGCTTTTTTTGTTCGAGGCATTCCCTCTTTTTCGACAAGAATCCGATAATTCAAAACTTTTGTTTCCATAACTCTTTCTCCTACTCCTGTATTCTACCCCACCCCGCCCCGCCAAACAACTCTGAAATCAAACAACCTGCTCATCCCTGTCAGGACATTGCGTTGTTGCAATAATCCGGCTGTTTTGACTTTCAATATAGGCTTGCCTATAATGCTGGGTGGAAGAAACAAGTGGGAGCATACAAACGCGCTCGAAGCTTGATTCTTTCGCAACGCTCTTTGACATATGCAGTTGTATAACGTAAGCAAAACAGCGCCCTTCTTCTGTTGACTGGCTTAAGATGATCTGGGATTTTTCAGATCAGCTATCGGCCAGTCAATGTATAGAAGAAAAGGAGATGAATCATGATCGACAAGATAAAAATGGTGAAGCTCGTTGTGTGGGTATTGGTTGTGGCGATCCTAGTGTTTGTTGTGTTTATTTCACCACTTTGGATTCTGCTGACGCCAATATGTGGAATCGCGATAATTAGCGTGTTGTTCCAGATGCTTTTTAGACGCTAGACGTTGTGGACAACACAACAATAGGAGGTAGATAATGCCATATTGGAATGAGCTCCGCGCAAAGCGCGTTGCAAACGCCCTAGGGATTTGGGGGGTGGGAGCGGTATCCGCCGTACTTGGTTACGCTTTTCTGCCGTTAGGGATCATCTGTTTAGCATACGTCCCTGTGTGCCTACTGGGTGGTACCGTAATGTTGATTTCGGCACTCGTAGCCAATGACGAAGATTTGCTGCGCTGATAGAAGCCACAACTGCATACAAAAAAATCCGCTCCGGAATCGGAGTACCCTTTTGGGTATTCGGATGTTGATGGAGCGGTTTTTACTTAGTACACGTCTTCGTGTTTACCGATGTGATAGACGGCGACCCACTCCTTTTCGATGATGATGAGCACGCGAATGCTTCTGTCGATGGAAATCGACCAAAATAATCCGCCCGCAAGTTTATGGAGACGCAATGAGGGGTGGTTGACGTTTATTTGAAGTAGTTCAAGTTGTTTTCGTATCTTCCTTTTTAACGGGTCGTTACCTTTTATAATCTTTTTGTGCTCCTCTTCAAACGACGTGGTAAACCGGAGCTCCATGGGTTAAGCGTTGAGTGAATCAAGGTACGCATGCAGTTCTTTTTTGCTTTTCACCGCAGTATACTGACCACTTTTGATTTCTTCCCGCGCGCGCTCCCAGAGCGATTGATCACGGGAAATCGTCCGAACGGATGCGGCGTTGGCAAAGTAGGTCGCCATAAGCATCCGGATGAAATCCTGAAGGGAAATGCCGATCCTGCGGGCTTCGGTTTGCGCATTGTGCAGAATCCCTGCCGGTACGTTGATCTTTATGGTGGATGATGGGATAGTTTGCATCGTCATGGCACTAATATAGCATATTAATGGTACAGGTCAAGACCCAAAAGGGCCACTCTTCATCAAACCTTCTTCGCATACCGCTCACGGGAAGAGCGGATGACTTTGTCGCGATTTTGGTTCTTTGAGCGCGGAAGAGGCAGGGTGGTTGCCGAAAAAGGCTGGCTCGTGTGGTTGTCTATAGCAAGCTTGAGAATGATCTGATAGTTGCCCAGGGAAACGAGCTCCGCTTCTTCGTACTTCTCCCCAAACTCGCGGCTTAACAGTCTTGCATCAGATGCTCCCACCCCGAAGGAAACGATGGAGCCGGCATTGCCGAAAATTGCTTTCTGCACATCTTCTTCTATTTGGCCTACATATTGATTGGCAAGCGAAAGACACAAGCGGTACTTTCGCGCTTCGGAGAGGATTTTAATAAAAGAGTTGGTCGCGAAATTTTGAAACTCATCAACGTAAAGATAAAAATCCCGGCGGTCACCCTCGGCCTGGTACACGCGGTTCATGGCGGCAAGCTGGATTTTCGTGATAATCATCGCCCCCAAGAGCGCACTATTATCCTCACCCAATTTTCCCTGGGAAAGATTAACGAGAACAATTTTCCCGTCGTTCATCATGGTTTCCAGGTCTACGGTGGAGGTCGGGCTTCCGACGATGTTCCTGATCGTCTGCGAGGAGAGGAATTGCCCGACTTTATTTAAAATCGGAGACGTTGCTTCACTTCTCAGTTGCGGCGTCATTTTGTTAAATTCATTAAGCCAATAGTTTTTTAGCACCTGATCGGGAAGTTTCTCAACTACGCGGGCACGATACTGCTCGTTGGTCAAAAGCTCCGGCACTTGGAGAAGTGTGGACTGCGGCACGTGGAGAAGGGTGAGAATGGTATTTCGGAGGATATACTCGAGCCTCGGCCCCCAACTATAGCTGTAAAGTTTGTAAAAGATGGATACGATGCCGCTTGCGACGAGCTCACGGAATGCTTCGTTTTTTACCTCCAAGGGATTGAGGTGAAACGGGTGTTCAATATCCGAAGGATCAAGATAGGCAACGTCATTAATGCGGTGGGACGGTATGTAATCAAGGAGGATATCGCAAAGATCTCCGTGGGGATCAACCACCGCAACGCCCTCTCCGTTTCGCATGTCATTGATTGCCATGTTGGCAATCATGGTGGACTTGCCGGTACCGGTTTTTCCCACAACGTAGATGTGCTTCCTTCGGTCTTCTTTTTTAATACCAAATGTAACGGGCGAATTACGAAACTCGGTACGGGCAAAAAAATTGATGCGTTTTTGTTCCTCTTCGTTTTCTGTAGAGATGGGGAGGTTTTCCGGCGCGTCACTTGTCAGAAGCTGTCCCCAGGAAATATTTTTTATCATCGAGAGGGAAAGCCCTGGCGGATGCCAAAGGCTAGCAAGTTCCGCAGCGCCAAAAATTTGATTTTTTGGGGCGCCTCCGCTACCGCGTGAAACAAAAGCCTCCTCAACGTTCTTCTTTTGCCAAAACGCGGGCTCCACCACATGGAGACTATTTCCTTCTCCAAGCGTAAAAACGCCGTAGGAACCGGCAAGATCGCCAATGAGTAGGCGCGCACGATCCTGACTTGTTGCTACCGCAACCACACGAAGGGCAACGGTAAATCCCACCTGACCTATCTTTGACTCAATAAGCCTCGCGTGCGGATGCGCCTTTGTACGACCGACGGGAGAGCTGGGGTCGGGGATTCCCGCGGCAATCACCCGGGCCGCCGCGTGTTGCCATCCCGTCCCGGCCGGTTCTACACGAAGCTGTACCGCCACGGCCTCCCCTTTTGGGAGCTTCGCAAGCTGACCCAAGACACCCGCAAGCATATCCAGGTCGCGGACATCTTTATGTGTTTTGAGGGGATAATAATACGAGTTACCAAGAGCTAGGTGGGCTCCAGCATGGGGAAGGCTAATAAAATGCGCTGCGTAGTCAGGCGCGGGGGAAAGCATCATTTTGGGATAATGCGCTGCCAACTGGCTTTCTAAAAACTTTGCAGTCCCGGGGGGCGCAACGATGAAAAAATGAATGCTGCTGTTTACGGATACTAATTCAAAGCTCACAAATTTCGCGGCTTCTCTCCTCCCGCCAAAAAAAGACGCAAATAGTCCTTGGTGCCCCCCGCCAGAGCCAAGCGCGGCAAACACCTGCTCCATAGCAGCCGGAGTCTCCTCACTTTCGCGGCTGTTTTTTAGCTCAAGGATGGTGAGCGGATGGGAATCCATGAGGTAATCATAGCACAGGCATTTAGCACCTTAATAACCCAATGCTAATTGATCGAGCATATCTGGCCCTTTTTCCTTACCAACTTCTTGATAAATACCCAAAACTTCCTCGTATGTTCCTTTGCCGCCAACCATATCCCAAAACTCTTTCCCAATTAAAACTTCGTTCGCTACATCCATATAATTAAGAACAAAACTATGTCGATAGGTTGATTTTTCAATGCCGTATGGATTGTATGCAGTTGCATAAAACGCTTTTGTTTTCCCATACTTTGCGTGAGTAATTGCATAAATTTGCAAAAGTCGCCCTGTTGCTTCCAAGCATTGACCTTTATTCGGCTTCGGACTTTTAATTTCAAAAAACCATTCCACTCCGGATTTTGTCTCAATATACAAATCAGCAATGCTTACGCGCTCAACACTGGTGGCACTTTTACTTAACTGGACTACCTCTTTTACCAAATCGGGGTATTTTGATTTCATTCCACCACTTCCGATTCCATTCGTTATATCCTCAATGCGCTTGATCGCTTTTGCCGTAACAGCACCACGAACACGATATCCGCGTTCAGCTTTCTTATGAACAGATCCTGCTACAAGTCGAGCACATTCCTCAAAAGTCGTCCCAAGCTTCGTGGAAAACGAGCGCTCAAACTCACTTACTCGAAGAATTCCGTCTGGCAAAAGCGATTCATGAAAAGGTTTGAGGTTGCCGTCTTTTGATTCTTCTCGCAACGGACGCAACTGTTTTGGATCAAAACCATTCTGTTTTGCTTCATCCACCATGCCTTGGATAAATCCTTCGAGATAGCCCTTAATTGTATTTCTGACTTCTTTGGTAATCATATTTTTTGCCAGATGAGGATGCTTTCGTAAAATGCTCCCTCGCGTCGTCCTGTCCGGCGATTTACGTGGCGCTCGACGCGACCAGTTTCCTTAAATCCGGCGGCTTCTGCTTGGTAAAGACCATATTTATCGTTTACAACGATAAGCACCAAGCCTTTAGGGGTCATATAATCGCGGGTATGGAGCAAAACATCATTTATTCCCTTAATATAATCGCTTTTTGCTTGTTGTGATTGCCCGTTCTTTGCGGGGCCAATTTCTCGCGTCTCGTTGTTTTTTAGATCAAACAATTCATAGGCGTATTTGTGCTGCTCGTGGTAATCAATCAAGCCGATATAAGGAGGTGAAGTGAAAACCATATCAATACCCCTTGGTAATTCGACTTCGCGCGAGTCCGCGTGATTTACAACAACTTTAGCCTTTGTCTTTATCTTTGAAAATTCTTTCACTCGATCGAGGGTATCAATCGTGTAGCGCGACAAAAATTTGTATGCTTCCTCAACCGGCTGACAGGTGCGCTGGTGTTTATAGCATTGATACGGTTTTATTTGCGGCGCTATTGGGAAATCTAAGTCGTAATGAGTAACAAGCCGCGCCGAACGCGCTGACCGAGACAAAACTATTTTTAGTAAATCTTGGTAAGCATAGTCCTTAATTAATCTCAAATAACACAAAAGTTCTTTCTGCGTGTTCGGCGCGAACCAGTTTTGGATATACTCATTTTTTGTTGAAAAAAGTTTATTTACTTTCTCATCATTAGAAAATTTACTTTTGTAAGTATCGAGACGATTTAAGATACTGTAGATTTCTTTTTCAAGAAGCGGAATATCATAATCTGCGGTTTTGACTTTTGAAAGCAGAACATTAAAAGCGGATATGTCTGTGCCAATAGAATCTATACCGAGTGTGTTTGCCTCAACTAACGTTGTTCCGCTCCCTGCAAACGGATCATAAACGAGAGTAGGTTTGTATTTTCTTAAAAATATCTCTACAAGTTGCGGAATAAATTTTCCAAGATAGGGATGTAGGCGGTGAACATGCTTTGTTCGTTGATACTCCGGTAAATCATTCTCGCGCCAATTCAAATTTAATGTTTCAAGTAGTGTTTCTGGTTTTACGCTTGCAAAATCAGTCAGTGGTTGCTGATTGTACTGCTTAGCTATTTTTTGTGCGATTGTGTTGTCGTACACATATCAATAATATCAACTTTCCATTCTTTTTACAATCACATTTCGCTATTACAAATGGGTTTCGTGAAAACTAAAAAATGGGGTTTTCACGGTCCTGATGCGCTTTGTGCTATTGCACGACCCACATTCTCATCTTACAATGTCTATGCCAAGGCAACAGTCTTTGGAATATTTGTATGGAACAACATCCTGTCCCTCAAAACGTCACTACATTCCAGTTCCGGTTGGTGGGCGACATGACCATCAAGCAGTTCGGGTATCTTGCGGGCGGCATCATCCTGGGATACATAAGCTACAAGCTCCCCTTGCCGTTTTTCTTCACCTGGCCACTTGCGATAACCTCCGGACTTCTGGGGTTTGGTCTCGCGTTCGTGCCAATTGAGGAGCGACCAATGGATGTGTGGATTGCGTCGTTTATCAAAAACGTCTACAACCCGACGCAGTGGGTATGGCAAAAAGAAAAAAAGACGCATGAAACAACGCGTGGTCCGATTGCGGCTCCCACCACAACCCAACAAACAGTAACGACACGCCAATCGCTATTAACACAAGCTGTTCACGCGCTCTCCATATTTTTTGTATCTGTCATACCTGCTGGCAAACCCAAGTCGGTCGTACCGAAACCAACGGCAGTCCGCGCGCCGCCAACCACTCTCCCTTCCGGAACTATTTTATCCATAAATCACACAGAAAATTTATTTGGCTGGCTCAAGTCCGTATTCTCTAGTAAGCCAAGGCCGGTGTCGCCATCGCTTTCTCCGGGATTTTCATTTTCCGACGCGCTTACCAAAAAATCCACACCTCCTCCCCCTCCGCCTCAACCTAAAATTCAACCTGCTGTACAACCACCTCCGGCTCCTCAACCAACACCTCGTCCCGTCGCGCACGAACGGGTGGTCGAGCTACAGGGTCAACTTTCCGACGCGCTCTCCCAGCGGGAAAAGCTTGAGAAAGAACTCATAGCTATTCGCCAACAAATGGAACGCCAGTCAAAGGCGCCCCTAACGCCCACCCGGCCGGCGGGTATCACCTCGTCTGTTTCCAGCGCCCCGGCAGCCTCTGTGCGCGTCATCGCCCCGGGCAGCGAAACGAAGGCCGGTCTTCCAAAACTCACTACGTTTCCCAACGTCGTCACCGGCATCGTGAAGGACAACTACGGCAACCTTTTAGCCGGCATGCTCATAACCGTCCGCGACAAAGACGACATACCGCTTCGGGCGCTCAAAACCAACAAGCTCGGACAGTTTGCGGCCTCCACCCCGCTTCCAAACAATACGTACATCGTAGAGATCGAAGACCCTAAAAACGGATTTACGTTTGATAAGGCACAAATCACGCTCGCCGGTACAGTTGCCCCCCCCATAGAAGTAACGGCTAAAAGTCAAAAACAGGTCGAGAGAGATAGATTAGCACGGGAGATATTTGGGAGTCAACCAATATAATATGGCACAACAAATAATACCAATCCGGTCAACCACACAGGCGTTTACAGAAATTGAGGACATCGACCATGACATCATCATGTTTGTCGACGGGTCGTGTGCGCTTACCGTCACCACAACAGCCGTCAACTTCGGCCTCCTTTCAGAAAAGGAGCAGGAGGCAATTATTTATGCATACGCCGGGCTCCTTAACTCCCTTTCATTCCCGGTCCAGATATTGATCCGGAGCCAACACAAAGACATTTCCTCGTATCTCAAACTCCTTGAGGAGCAGGAAAAACGCCAAAAGAATCCCAAGCTCGTCAAGAGCATAGCCGACTATCGCGCGTTTGTCGCGGCAACCGTCAAGGAAAAAGAGGTTTTGGATAAAAAGTTTTATATCGTCATCCCCTTTTCAAGTCTGGAGCTGGGCGTGTCTCCGAAGGTCCTTTTTGGAAGCAAAAAAAGTGGACTACCGTACGATAAGGCGTATATTTATGATAAGGCACTCACGGTCCTAACCCCAAAGCGCGACCACATCATGCGGCTTCTTACCCGCTTGGGCCTACGGGGGAGACAGTTAACCAGTGAACAACTCGTCCGCTTATTTTTTTCTATCTATAACCCGGGGACGCCACAACCCGAACACATATGAATATTCGAAATACTATAAAACAGTTTATAAACCCCATGCCGGAGGATGTGAGCGTAAAACATGACCCAACAATCCCCCTAGACGCCCGCGATATCATCGCTCCGCCGTCAATAGAAGTAGACTTTGATCATGTCAAGGTGGGTGATCAGTTTTTCCGGACGCTTTTTGTTGTGGGATACCCGAGGTTTGTCTCTGCCAACTGGTTGGAGCCTCTCATTTCCTTTAACCACACGCTCGATGTGGCGCTCTACGTCTACCCTACCAAATCCGAAGAGGTTCTTGATAATCTCAAAAGAAAGGTCGGGGAAATGGAGGCCACGATCCAGTCGGACATGAAACGCGGCCGTGTCATTGAGCCTTCTGTGCAGGTAGCGCTTGAAGATGCGCTCTCTCTTCAGCAGGAGCTCGCCAAGGGCGCGGAACGGTTTTTTCAATTCGGCTTATATATCACCATCCCGGCAAAATCCAAAGAGGAGCTCGATAAAATCACCAAGCAAGTTGATGCAACGCTCGGATCTCTCCTTATCATTACCAAAAAAGCTGTGCTTGCTATGGATGATGGACTCCGCACCACGCTCCCCATGGGACAGGACCGAATTATGGTCACCCGCAATATGGATACGACAAGCCTCGCCACCACGTTCCCCTTCACCACGTCAGAACTCTCTGCTAACGAGGGCATACTCTACGGCATGAACGAGCATAATGGAAGTTTAATAATTTTTGACCGCTTTAGTTTAGAGAATGCGAATATGGTTGTTTTTGGTAAATCTGTAGCGAGATGGGAGCCTGTGCTTGTACGAGAAAAGGGTGTCGTCCGCCAGGAAACCATCGGGGGTCTCGTTGAGTCACTTATCCAAAAACACGGCATCACGCATAGGGACGAAGACCTTGAGGGCGTAAAAAGCCCCGCTATTGAAGTGTTCTCATATAACAATGCCCTTCACGGGGAATGGGCGCGGGTTTCTGTCGCAGCCCGAAAGCCATTTTCGAGGCGAGAAAAGCTCTATAAGCTCACCACAAGAAGCGGCCGAGAGATCACGGTGACCGAGGATCATAGCTTGATTACGCTTCGCGACGGACGTGTGACTGCCACGCGTGGCCGAAGCATAAATCAGGGCGACGCAGTCCCGCTCCCTCGATTAATCCATGAAGCAAAAACTGCTCCGTCGTTCATCGCTCCGCGATCACTCGTTCACGCGGCGTGGCCACCAACGCTCCCCGCGACTATTCCTGTCACTGCGCCGCTCCTCACACTTCTGGGGTTAACAACGGCGGAGGGCTTTGTGACAGAAAAAGTGCTTACTATTTATAACACCGACCCGATAGTGCTTGACACGATAAAGCGTGCGGCGTCGGCTGTTGGCGCCCATGTCGCAGCGCGAAACGGCCCGGATCACCAAATCAAGGGATACAACATCCAGCCCAACGCATACGCGCGGCTTTTTGTGGCGATGGGTGCAGGGGGGAGGTCGGGGGAGAAGCGAGTTCCACCAATTATGTTCACTCTGCCAAAGGCGCACATCGCCCGGTATCTATGCGCATATTTTGAAGGCGACGGCACCGTCGAAAAGAATGTCGTATCGTGTACCTCAAAATCAAAACGGCTTATCTCTGATATTGCATACTTGCTTCTTTATTTTGGCATCATCGGAAGAATGCACATAAAACAAAAACGTGCAACTAACTCCAACCATGCCGGCGACACATATCACGAACTCACTATCTCAGGCGCAGACCAGCTTAAAACGTTTGCAAGTGAGGTTGGATTCCTCACACAACGGAAAGCCAAAGCGCTCCACGCTCTGTTGGGAAAAGCCGCAAACACGAACGTAAACACCATTCCCACGCTAGCGCCGACCATTGGCAAACTCCACGACATGCTGTACTGCGGAGATGGTGTGGCGGCGCCAACAAACGTTTCCCCGTTGTCCCGAAGCGTTTTTCAACCGTCTCCCAAGGAACTAGGACACATTGTTCTCGCCGCAGAACAACGTATTGCTCATCTGCAAAAACTTAGGGAGCGCGTGCAACTCCTTTCTAGGCTTCCAGAGCTTGAAGAAATCATCCGCAGAGGAAGCACAAACAAACGCTTGAATGCGCTCTTGTGGAAAAACCTCGGACAGACCTGGCGGCTCATGAAACACGGCGCCGTAGTCCCGCGCACAACATCTGTCCTTCGCGCGTACGAAACCATCACAGGCGAGCGCTTCGTGGCTCCCCACATCATCAAACAAACACTCTATGAGTGCTTCAAAGAAATGGGGGTATCGCTTCTTTCCTACAATAAAAGTCTTTGGACGAGCGTGGTCTTGGAGGCACGCAAACAAGGAGACGCTTCATACTCGACTCTTTATGATGCAGTCATGGTGCTTAAAAAACGCTACCGGTCGCTCCAGCTCAAGCTTCGGCACGCGAAACGGATGCTTGCCTCTCTCAAAGAGCTTGCAAGCGCGGATCTTTTTTGGGATCCGATCGTTCGCAAGGAAAAAATCAAACATAACGAGCGCTACGTCTACGACCTGACAGTAGACAACCATGTGTTCCTCGCGGGACACGGCGGTATGTTTGTCCACAACTCCGGATCCGGCAAAAGTTTTATGGTTAAATTAGAGGCGATGCGAAGCCTTATGTTTGACACTGAGGTCATCATTATTGATCCGGAAAACGAATATCAGACGCTCTCCCATGCTCTGGGCGGCGAATATATCCGCTTCCATTTCGGCACAACAACGAAGATCAACCCGTTTGATCTCGCCCTCCTTCACCAAACAGGAAAAAAGGGCGAGGAAGAGAGCGAGTTGAATCAAAAAATTCTCTCTCTCCATGGGTTCTTCCGTGTCGTCATGGGCAAGCTCACGCCTACGGAGGATGCGCTTCTGGACCGCGCGCTTATTCTCACCTACAA
>Ga0209726_10004037_pt1 | contig 19199 bp, 24 predicted proteins | sample Subgrocontami54m_FD_187453 | JGI IMG/M metagenome (GOLD analysis project Ga0209726, IMG submission 187453) | Subsurface groundwater microbial communities from S. Glens Falls, New York, USA - GMW46 contaminated, 5.4 m (SPAdes) (version 3) | ecosystem: Environmental > Aquatic > Deep subsurface >... | reverse complement strand
CAAAGACCCCCTGTTTGTGTTGCATATTCATGGCAACACGGTACCTTAATTACTATCTACCCGAGGGATTTGGGTGTCGTTTATTACTAGCTACAACGAAGGTTTTGACTTTTAAAAAAAGAGGAGTAGCATTAACGAGGTATCCCTTTCTCCAACCGACCATTGAACCTTAACAAAAAGGTCCCTATGACCCATGCAAATTTGGTGCTTAGACACGTCTTGCGTTCGCAGGACTTCACTCGCCCATGGCTTGATGCATTCTTCCCACAGGTCCGTGAGCTAAAAAAGAAACTTGAAACCCCAAACGGAAAAAGAAACCTTCAAGAACGGCTACGCGGACGGATTATGTTCCCCATCTTCTACGAACCTTCCACGCGGACACGATTTTCCTTTTGCTCCGCGGCGGTGGGGCTCGGTATGCACCCCATCTGGACGGAAGATGCCGGCAAGTTCTCATCGGCAGCCAAAGGTGAATCGTTTCAGGACACCGCCCACAATCTACTTGGCTACTGCCCTGACGTGATTGTGATGCGTCACTTTCAAGATGGCGCGGAAAAGGTGGTGGCGAACATCTCCGACTCGTTCTATGGCGGTATTCCCGTCATCAATGCTGGTTCGGGAAAACAACAACACCCCACGCAGGCCCTTCTTGACCTTTACACCATCTGGGATATTCTCGGGCGACTGGACAACCTTACGGTGGTTATTGGTGCGGATGTAGCGAATGGACGCACCTGTCGGTCGCTCGCGTATCTTCTATCCAAATACTCGAGTATTCGTATAATCTTCGTTACCCCGCCGGAACTCCAGCCACCTCACGACCTTCTGACGCATCTTACTGAATGCGGAGCGAAATTTGAGCTCACTGCGGAGCTTACGGACGCAATAAGACGGGCTGATGTCCTGTACTGGGTTCGGTTACAAAGTGAACGTGTGCAGGACCCAGTGGTCAAAGACCGTCTTGTGGGAAGCTACTCAAAATTCCGAATCGATTCGGAGCAGGTAGCGCTCCTTCCTGAAAACGCGATCATCTTGCATCCGATGCCGATAATTGACGAAGTCGCCCTGGATGTCAAAACAAACTGCCCAAAGTTTCGGGCGTATGAACAGTCCGCGAATGGACTTCCCGTTCGCATGGCACTTCTTTGGGAACTCTTGAAAGACCGCTGACACTTGGTCGGCAAAATCACTCGTGGGGGTTGTGTTTGCAACTCCCGCTTTTCTTTTTACAGCATAATGCGTCAGCTTTTCACCAAACTTTACTATAGGCTAATTCGTGCGAATTAGCCTATAGTAAAATGTAACAACAAATATAGAGGGCTTTCCTATTTTCCATATTTCTTGGTACGCCATTTGCTTGCCCGTCCGCGAGCCCGACATGGTCATTCTGGCGGGTAGCTTCCGAGCGAAGGCCGGTTCGGCGATTACTTGCGGTACTTTTTACTCCGCCATTTATCCGCGATTCTAACGCGGGTGAGTGAGCGTTCAAGCTCGGCCTCAAAGTGTTCAAAGTCAACGATTTCGTTGTTTTCCGCTTTCTTGCGGAGCTCTTCGGCGCGTGCCTTTGATTTCGCGATAACTTCATCGGAAAGCGCGGAAACGTGTTCGGCAAAGTCGGCGAGTATGGCAACGGATGTTTTTCCCTCTTCAGTTTTTACCTCCACAAACCCTCCCACAACCGCAAACGGGACAGGCTCACCATTCACAAGAGCGACGACATCACCGGATTTGAGGCCTGCGATAAGCGGAATGTGCTCGGGAAGTATCGTAAGCTCCCCCTCCGTGGTCGGAAAGGTAACTTGGTCAACCTCTTCTTCCAAGATAAGACGTTCCTGGGTGATGATTTTTAGCTTGAGCTTTTTCGACATAAGACATTCAGATGTTATACCGTAGACTCTGTCATGACTTTGAAATTGAAAATTGATACTTCTACAGCGCCCCCTTCATATAAAACTCACTCTCCGCCTTGCTGTCATGCTTGCCTTCCAGGATTTCCTTAAACGAACGGATGGTTTCCTTGAGCGGGACATAGGCACCTTTTGAACCGGTAAATTGCTCCGCAACGAAGAATGGTTGAGAAAGGAATTTCTGAACCTTTCGAGCGCGAACGACAAGCGCGCGGTCGTCTTCGGAAAGTTCTTCCATACCTAAGATAGCGATGATGTCTTGAAGGTCCTTATATCGCTGGAGTACACGCTGAACTTCGCGGGCCACGTCGTAGTGGTCCTTGCCGACAATGTTCGGGTCAAGAATGGTAGACGAGGAGTCGAGCGGGTCAACCGCCGGGTAAATACCAATTTCTGAAAGTGAGCGATTCAGCACCACGGTAGAGTCGAGGTGTGAGAAGGTGGTCGCGGGAGCGGGGTCCGTAAGGTCGTCCGCAGGCACATAAACGGCTTGCACGGAGGTAACGGAGCCTTTGTCAGTTGAGGTGATTCGTTCCTGTAGATTTCCCATTTCAGTCGCGAGAGTTGGCTGGTAACCTACGGCTGAAGGGATACGTCCGAGGAGCGCCGATACTTCAGAACCTGCTTGGGTAAAACGGAAGATGTTATCAATAAAGAAAAGTACGTCCTTCCCTTCTTGGTCGCGGAAGTATTCTGCCATCGTAAGGCCGGAGAGAGCCACGCGCATACGAGCACCCGGCGGTTCGTTCATCTGGCCGAACACCATGGCCACCTTGTCCAAAACGCCTGACTCCTTCATCTCGTGATAGAGGTCGTTACCTTCACGAGTTCGCTCTCCCACTCCGGCGAAGACAGAATATCCTCCGTGGTTCGAAGCAATGTTGTGAATAAGCTCTTGAATAACAACCGTCTTGCCGACACCGGCTCCGCCGAAGAGGCCCACCTTTCCTCCTTTGAGGACGGGACAGATAAGGTCGATGACTTTGATACCGGTTTCCAAGATTTCAACCTTGGTTGCTTGTGAGACGTAGGACGGCGCTTTGCGATGAATGGGAGATCTCGTCGCGGCCCCAACTTCCTTACCGTCGTCAATCGTATCCCCCAAGACGTTGAAAATGCGTCCCAAAGTCGCCTTGCCTACGGGCACGGAGATAGGAGCCTTCGTGTCGGTTACCTCCATACCTCGAGAAAGACCATCGGTGCTATCCATTGCTACGGCTCGCACGGTGTTGCCACCGATGTGCTGTTCGGTTTCGAGGACAATTCGCTTGTCCCCGTTCATCACGGTAAGCGCACTGTAAATATCGGGAATCTGACCTTCAAATTCCACGTCCACGACCGGCCCAATAATTCGTTTAATTTTCCCCTGCGTTGTCATGTTGTTATTAGTTAATCACTTTCAAAATCCCAGAATTCAATTTTTCGTTTAATTCAGAAAAGCTCATTGTTTCTGGATTTTGTCTTTTAATGGTTAAGGATTTAATTAACACACGTTTTTCTCCCCCGATTCGGCGGGTTCGATAAAGCCAAGAATTTTCCAGTTACCGCGAGGAGGAATTTCTACAATCCTATCTCTCAATTCCTCCTCTTTTTTGTAGGTTTGCTCACCATGCAAATGTTCCATAATTTTTATCTATCACTTAACCAGTTTACACAGCAAAGTCTTTACTCCGAGCTATAATTTTCTTTAGCCTCATAACTCAACTATTCTATGCAAACGAGGGAAGATTAAGAAATCTTTTTCCGACAATAACTTTACCGAAATTCTTTTTACCGATTTTTTCACTCGCACCTATGATTTCAAGATAAAGCGGTTTACCGTTCTTATCCACGTCAAGTAAAATCTCCGGTGAAATTTCCAGAGTCTTTGCTACTACGCCCGGACGGAGCGATACATTTAGAGCGTCCACTTCTTTGTCGTAGGTGATTTTCATAGTGCGATTCTATCAATTATTTTTCACTTTCGCAACCAAATGAGCCGTAATAACAATAATCCTCTTCTGCTTCTGTTTTATCACCACTTTCAGGTAAATAGTTCTGAATTTCCTGTAGAGTTCTTCGCGAAAGTTGTATCCGGACGTACGAAATTCGGGAAACCGTACCACCTCAATTACCGCTCGTATCGGTATCCTTCTTTGCACAATCTTCAGTCTTGCGTGTCGGCTGAAAATAATTTCCATAGTGAGTCGGCTCCTCAAGGTCAAACCTTTTTCCCGATTCAAGGTTCGACCTTTTCCCGCCTAGCTAACGCTCGCCATTCCCGCACTAATCTCTGAAATTTCCTGTGTGATGCCAGCTTGTCTTGCTTTGTTAAATACCAGTGTGAGGTCGTCTATCATCTCTCCGGCGGCTTCACTGGCGTTCTTCATGGCGACCATTCGGGAAGATTGTTCAGAGGCATTGGACTCAAGAAGCATTTGGTAGATTTGCATTCGGGTCAATTTTTCGGCGAGGTTTCCTAACAGTTTATCTCGGTTGCCTTCAATAAGATAATCTATTTTGCTCTCCTTTGAAAGTTCTTTCTCATTTTGCTCCCCCGAGTCTTTTTCCTCGCCTAGTTCCGCAATAAGTTCTTTCAGATCAGTCTTTGAGATTGGAAGAATTTGTTTAATGTTCGGTTTCTGCGTCATTGCCGAAATAAAGTCGGTGTAAGCCACGAGGACTTTGTCGTACTTGCCTGCACTATACTCCTGCAGGACGAGCTTTGAAATCGGGGCGACATCGGACAGCGAAATGTTCGCGGGAAGCTCGGTAAAGGTGGCGATAATGTTTTTGCCTACGCGACGCATCGCAACGTCGCCTTTTCGACCGACGGTAACGAGGTCAAGATTATTTTGCTTTTTTACTATTTGCAGGACCTTCTTTGTCACTTGAGAATTGTATGCTCCGCACAGACCTCGGTTTGAGGTAATGAAAATAAGAAGTGTGTTCCCACCCTCGCGTTTTTCAAATAGCGGGTGCGAAATTTCCTCAAGATTTTTGGACAGCGAAGTCAAAATATCCCACGAGTATTCAGCGTAAAGCCGAGAAGCCAGGGTTGAAGCCACTGCCCTCTTCATCTTAGAAGCCGCCACGAGCTCCATAGCCTTCGTGATCTTTTTGGTGCTTTTTACCGATTTGATTCGGCGTTTGATTTCTTTTGAACCGGCCATTGGAGTTGAATAACAAATTAGGAATTATTTGGTGAACTTAAAGGTTGAAAGAATCTTCATAGAATCGCCAGCCATCAAATTGATTTCAAAAATCTTATCCCCCTGAGCCAATATAAGATAATTGGTAAGAATTCCCTCCGACCCGCCAATGTAAATACCCTCTTTATCCCCAACAATCATCTTCTCAATGGGAAATGAATCCGGTCTGAGGCCCATCTGATTATTTTCTTCAGCATAAGGACCGTATTTATACCACCAATCAGTGACGGACAATCTTTCCTTATTTTCCTTGATGTTGATAGAGATGCCGTCAAGCGGCCCGTCTGTCTTTGCGTAAAAGTTCCTATCCTCTGGGTGAAGAACATAAATCATTCCAGGATTCATTCCAGAAGTGTCCGGAATGACTTCAAAAGTATTTGGATACTTAAACTCAAAGCCGTGTCTTTCATTGTGGTAGGTTTTCCAATCTGCGACTGGAGAGTTCGCTGTGTCATATTGCTCCCCATGGCAACAGTCAAAGACACGACTGAATCCACCAAGAAAATAGGCACTCACGGCTCCCGCGAGAATGACTGTTATGATAATTGCCCAAATAATTTTCTTGCTCATTTTGTTTCTGATATACTATTCGCACAGTGGCTTCGGCCCGACCCCGCCTGCGTGAAAGCGCAAGTGGGGGTAACTTTTTATTTGAAGTCCGTCTTAAACTCCCCAATTACTTTCTTCAATTCCGCTTCGCCAGCTTCAGACCACATTTTGGTTTCCGAAATGTCCTTGTAAAAGAGCTTGGCGTGGGTTTCGGAATACTCAAGTAGACCTGCTTCAAACTCCTTGATTTTGGCGACTGGCACGTCATCCATAAATCCTTTGACGAGTGCGTAAAGCGTGACGACTTGGTGTTCGGTTTTGACAGGAGCGTATTGAGGTTGTTTCAAAACTTCTACTGCGCGTTTTCCGCGTTCCAATTGACGCTTGGTGCTTTCATCAAGGTCGGAGCCGAATTGTGAGAAGGCTTCGAGTTCTCGGTACTGGGCGAGTTCAAGTTTCAAAGTTCCGGCCACTTTTTTCATAGCCTTGATCTGGGCGCTAGAGCCGACACGAGACACGGAGTTACCGACGTTTACCGCAGGGCGGATACCTTTATAGAAGAGGTCAGTCTCAAGGAAAATCTGACCGTCGGTAATAGAAATCACGTTGGTCGGAATGTAAGCGGAAATATCTCCGGCTTGAGTTTCAATAATGGGGAGCGCGGTGATAGAACCTCCACCGTACTCTTTGTTTCTTCGGCAGGCTCGTTCAAGGAGGCGCGAGTGAAGATAGAAGACATCGCCAGGATAGGCTTCGCGTCCCGGTGGACGGCGAAGGAGGAGAGAAATCTCACGATAGGCGACAGCATGCTTGGAAAGGTCGTCGTAAATAATAAGTACATCTTTCCCTTGATCCATAAAGAACTCGGCAATAGAAACACCTGTATACGGAGCAATGTAGGAGAGAGCGGAGCTTTCGGAGGAACCGGCAGAAACAATAACGGTATATTCCATTGCGCCACCTTCCTCAAGTCGAGTTTGAAGTTTGCGGAGCTTGGAATCTTTCTGGCCAATAGAAACATACACGCAAATCATATTCTGACCTTTTTGGTTCAGAATGGCATCAATCGCGATCGCCGTCTTGCCCGTCTGGCGGTCGCCAATAAGAAGCTCGCGTTGTCCTCGGCCAATCGGAATAAGCGCGTCAATCGCCTTGATACCGGTTTGCACAGGTTGGTCCACACTCTGGCGAGTTACCACCCCGGGAGCTACTTTCTCAATCGGGTAGGTCTTGTCGGATTTAATCGCACCTTTGCCGTCTATCGGTTCGCCGAGTGCGTTTACGACGCGACCAATGTGCGCATTTCCTACCGGAACTTCAAGAATTTTACCGGTCGCCTTCACGGTATCACCTTCCCGGATTTGTCCGAAGTCGCCCAAGATGATGACACCTACCGAATCCTCTTCAAGGTTCAGCGCCACACCGACTTCCCCATGCGGAAAGGTCACCATTTCGGAGGCCTTGATTTCGGAAAGGCCGGAGATTTTCGCAATGCCGTCAAAGACCTCCACGACGTGTCCCACCTTTTCCGCTTTGATGTCGGACTGAAATTTCTCAATCTGCTTTTTTAGGTTTTCTACAATGGTGTTGTTCATAAATATACCAATATACGAATGTCACTAATACTACGAATGGCCACGAATCAGATTAGGTCTTTAAGAGGTGTTTTTGTAATTGATGTAGCTTATGTTTTAACGATAGGTCTATGAGCTCGTCGTTCGCCTCTATCTTTATACCTCCGATAAGTGCTAAGTCTATGCTCGTGTGCAGGGTAATGTCGGATGCACGGTAGCGGGTCTTGAGGGTCTTCTTAATCTCATCCAACGTATGTTTCGCGAGCGGACTTTTGCTGGTGACCTTCGCGCTCACGATTCCTAGGTCTTTGTCCCGAATTTTCTCCAGATGTTCCAGTATTTCCGGCGACTTTGAAAGGAACCGATTTTTAGCGAGAAAGGCCACGGCATTTTCAAGAAGTCGTGTGAGCTCTGCCCCACTCTTGTCTTTGGTGGATTCGTAGAGAGCCTTTGCGATGTCTTTGGTGGAAGTTTTGGCCATGTGGGGAAGCGGTTAGCGGTTAATGAGGGACTTCGCTTAGTTCCTTCACGGACTTTGTGTCGGACGAGCTATCTGCCTTATCCTCCAGTACCTTGCGCGTTGCCGCAACAATGAGTGCAACTACTTCTTTCTTGGCGTTTTCAACCATTCTTGCCTTCTCGGCTTCAAGAGTCTTCTTCCCGCCTTCTATCATCGTCTTCACCTCGGACTTTGCGGACTCCAGCATCTCGGCGCGCTTCGCTTCAGCCTCCTTCTTTCCGCTTTGAAAAATGTCGTTTGCCTCCGAGCGAGCTTTTGCAAGAGCCAATTCGTACTCGGCCTTGGTCGCTTGCAAAAGCTCGGCGTTCGCCTTCGCGTCAGAAACACCTTTCCCGATTTTCTCGGAACGCTCGGACATCAGTTTGTGTAGAGGCTTCAGGGCGAAGATATAGAGTACAGCGAGCACCACCGCAAAGTTTACCGCTTGAGCGATGATAATCTGCCAGTCTATGTGAAATGTGTTGATGATGGACGACATGGGAGAAATGAATTATGAAGTAGGAATTATGAATTAAGGAGAAGAAGAAACTGCCTAACGGACAGCATAAAAGATTCAAGGATCTTCCTTAAATCTTTTAACTATCAACTATTTAGAGCGAAAACGCTATGACCAACGCATAAATAGCGATAGCTTCCGCGAACGCTGACGCAATAAGCATCGGGACCAAGATTTTTCCCGCAGCTTCGGGGTTCCGACCAATTGCCTCCATGGCTTTTGCGCCAATAAGTCCGATACCGATACCGGGGCCGAGAGCACCCACTCCAATTGCTATTGCCTTTGCTAGTGGAACAAGTTCCATAGTTTTTTACTATTAACTAATAACTTACAACAAACTCTTGACCTTTCCCTTCTGGCATCTTTACGGATAAAAATACCAAAAGAAAACGTTCAAGCTAGGAGTGTGCCTCGGTCTCTACGTGCTCTGAATGCTCACTGTGCTCATCGTGGTCGGTCGCGGCGATGGTAAAGTACACCAGCACCAAAATAGAAAAGATGAGCGCTTGGATAAGTCCCACGAACACTTCCAGAAAGAGAAACGGAATGGGAAGCAGGAATGGGAGAATTTTACTCATCGCCATAAGAAGCACCTCGCCCGCGAAGACGTTTCCGAACAACCGAAACGAGAGGGACGCCACTTTGGCGAATTCGCCGATAAGCTCCAAGATACCGACAAAGAACGTAACGGGGGCGACCACAAGCACTGTCGGCTCCTTACGAACCCTAAGTACCGCGCTCCCGAGCGCCTTGAGATTAACATATTTGTTGAAAGTCTTCCAGATTCCGATGGAAAAAATACCGAAGAGGTTGGCGCTTACTACCGCCATAATCGCAAGGGCGATCGTCGTGTTGATGTCGGCCGTCCCGCTTCGTAGAAACGGAATGAAGGACGCGCCGTGTTCACCCGCCTCAATAATACCAAGTCCACCGATGGGAAGAAGCCCAAGCCAGTTATTGACGAGAATAAAAAGGAAAACCGAGAGCGCGAGCGGGAACACCTTCGTTGAAATCTTTCGGCTATTCGTCACTTGGTCGCAGAGGTTAAGCGCTCCTTCCATCAAAACTTCAAAAAAGTTCTGTATTCCGCGTGGAATCTCACGAAGCGTGAGGCGAACGGCGACTGCAATAACCACAATGACAACCACGGCAGCGGTACTCGTCAGTAACGCGTTGGTAACGGGAAACGAACCGATATGCGAAATGCTTTCGGCATAGAGTGTCGTCTCGTGCTTCACTTCAAGTGTCTCTGCTTCTTGCGAAGGGACTGCTTGACTCTCTATACTATTTTGATTCATTTGATTTTCCATTTTCGTGCTTAATATCCCGTATGTAGGTAAATGCCGTACGTACAATACCGAATGATGATACCGCAAATCCTACCGCGGTGGCCCCCAGAAAAATCCATGGTGCCGTGCCGAAATGAGCGTCCAGTTTCTTGCCGACAACAAGCGCAAGCAGGAGTGGAACGACAATCCAGCCCAGAATCTCTCCGAACACGGTGAGTGCCGGTTTCCACCACGGTTCACGTTTGGATTCATTCTCCATGAAAAGAAAAGGCTCTGCGCCGAGCCAGTTCCGATACTTTAGCAAAAAACGGTTAGATTCTCAACTGTCTGGTCATAACGTCTATTCCGCTTAGCGTCACCGAGGACACGACCCGTATATATGTGGAGAAGACGGCACTCATTCACGCAGGGAGTCTGGCCACGTAAGGCCACTTTCAACCGTACGCGGGAACTCAAACGAGTTCCCGCGTTTTTCTTGACAAAGTCTCGTCAGAAGAACAATATCGGAGCAGAAAGAATCACTCTTTCGCAAAGGAATACAAATTATGAGAGAAATACTCGGACTTTCCACAAACGTCTGCATTGGCGGAACTTCAGGAAAGGCACTGCAGGACGCCATATACCGTTTACAAGAATGTTTGAAGGATAAAAACAGGCTCGGGGCAAAAGAGAAGGGATTAGAGTCTTTCATTTTTAGCGACGAGGTTCGGCTTTGCCTCACCATTCTGAAACCCTTCGCGGATGTGACCATGCGAGCGGATGGTTCTTCGTGCCTCTATGACGTATTCAACCACCAAAGTTGGTGTTTTGTCGGTGAGAGCGCCGTCTCCGAAGAGAGTTTGAGGACGGATTTGAAAAAGTTCCTCTCCGCTCTGCCCTTCTTCAATCCACAATTTTAGTAACGCAGTAGTAATGGAATTTAACATTCATAGCGAGGCTACGGCTTCGCTATTTCTTTTTGCTTCAATAATTTCACTCCCGCATACACGGCCGGAGTGATGAGTACCGCAAACGCGAGTTTGAGCAGAAGATACGGAATAATCATTTTTAGCACGAACAGCGCGTCAAACCTTGGTGTGATGAGATAGAACGCAATGAACATAAAGACGGTCGTGTCCACAAGCTCGGAGGCGAATGTCGAGACATTGGTCCGAATCCATAGATATTTTCCCTTAGTCACCTTCCTGATTTTCTCAAAAATGAAGATATCTTGAAGCTGGGCGAGCGAAAAAGCGGCAACACTTGCGATAATGATGCGAAGCGAGGAGCCGAAGACCGTACGGTAGGCATCATCAGCAGCAAAGCGGGGATTTGGGTCAAGCCAGACGAAAACCGCCGAATACACCATCAACAGCACCAGTGCAATCATCCCCGCGAGCGTAAGTTGCCTGGTAAATCTTTTTCCGTAGAGCTCCGTCGCAATGTCGGTAATAGCAAAGCTTATCGGCACCATAAATACCGCAACAGAGGCTCCGATACCAAAAATCGTAATGATTTTCCCCCCTAGGAGGTTCATCCCCACAAGCACTCCGATAAATACGCTAATAAGCGTGAGTAATTTGAAATCCGCTTCCGGCTTGCTCATAGCCACCGGTGAGGTGGTAGTTGCCTTATGTATATGTTGAAACATATTTTTTTATTTTAGCACCAATCTACGACCGTAGATTGGTGCTAAAATCCGAATTAGAATAAAAGATGATTATTTTTTTGAATAATGTAGTAGGAGTGTCCCTTTTTTATTGAGCTTCTTAAACGACACGAGCGTCCAGTTACCTGCAGAGCTTCCTTCGCTAAGAAACGGTTTGCTCGACCCAAACACGACAGGTTCCATCGTAAGATACAGCTCGTCCACTAGTTTGTGTTTGAAAAACCATTCGTAAATGGAGGTTCCGCCGGCAACCACCACTCGGTTCCATTCGTACCTTGCACAAAGATTAAGTAGCTCCCGTGGTGTCCCCTGGAAGAAAATATTCTGGATTCCAGCGTCCGCTGGAATGACAGGGGCTTTCCGTTTAGAAAAGACAATGCGATTGCGTGGGGTAAGGGGGCGTGGAATAGCCTCAAAAGTTTTTCGGCCAAGTATCACGGCGTCGGCGCGGTCAAGCTCCCCGCGGAAGAACTTCTGGTCCTCCTTGCTGGTCCACTCGGTTCCTACTTTTGTGCCGTTCGTAATCTTTCCATCCAGACTAACCGCGACAACCAGAACGAAGGTCGGCTTTTCTATCCGCGCTGGTCTGCGTTTTAGTCCGCGTTTACCTATGTTTTTTATCATAGAAGGGTTTAAGCATCGGGTAATAAATATCTTTTTTTGGGTCTATAAGGAGCTCCTTTCGGGTATCACGGTTGGTAAACACAAGATGTGGCGCACCACGCACAATCGCCATGGGGATTTGTTCGCTTGTCTCCCCCATCACCATTACCGCCGAAGTTGCGATACTGTCTGCGATATTTGATTTTGAGAACGTGAACACTCTTCCAAATATGTCCTTCGTGCCAATGTGATTTGCAACCGGATGAAAGCCATAAAACCCAATGGAAACCCCCATTACACCTGCACGAAGTGGTGTGCAGTAACTGTCGGAAATAACCACACCCAGATTTTTAATACCTGTTTTCTTGCGAAGAAAACTCCAGATTTCTTTCGCGGACTGCATTGGGTCTTTGGGCCAGAGTATGAAGTAGCCGTTTCCGTTGCTATCGTCAATTCCGGCGGATGCAATAATGGTGTTTCCTTTTATGGAAAACATTGAATCCTGAAGCCGACTCAATGGTCGCGATTCCGATTCCTGTTCAATTAATTTTCGCTTCTCCTCTTTGTTAGTTTCCTTTACACATCGTCCCTCTCCGATTGAAACAATCTTTGAGGTGACGACAAGGACATCACCTTCTTTAAGTCGCTTTGAAATCTTTTCTAGGGTTGTGAATATATCGTCTTTTGGGGGAAGGAACGCGCGGGTTTTGAGGGGAATGATCTGCATAGTACGTAGTTAGTAGAAAGTAGTAAGTAGAAAAAGCAAAAAGCAAGAATCCTTTCTTGCCTACGTCCTAAATCGTACATCTTGCATCTAGGCTTGCCCCGACCAGGTTTCTGTTGTTTTTGAGAGAAGCATAAAAAGAAGCCTAGCATGTTTTGTACAAATAAAAAGGCCCAGCAACTCCTGTCACGAGAGTTACTGGACCTTGGATGTTCGCCCCAAATTACTCAAAAAGGGCCAACAGAGGGGAACCTTGAATCATCGACAACATGTTCATGACGCCGGCGTCCTCTTGTGAGTCGGCGAAGGCAAGTGTTTGGGCCCGTTGCTTCGGATCAACGGCAAACTCCTCCCAATTGCCCAGAGTCGATTGGCGGACTGGAATCTGCCGCCAGTCCAACATTGGCTGACTGGTCATCATGCGGTCAATGTTTTGAGAGACAATTTCCGCGCCTTGGGTCATGTCCGGGAAGCGAGAACACTCGAGTTCCGCCACCATGTCCCGCACCCCCGAGGCAAGGATGAGGGGGTTAATAACTCCCAGGTTGCTGTCCCCGGTGCCGTATGAACAGAAAAATCGGCAACTTCGGCTCCAGCGTGGTGCAAAATCCCCTCGAATGGAACCTCCAAGGATATAATCGGGGGCAGTCGCCACTTCCTCCGCAGACAACTCCTGATTGCGAAGGGCCGCATCCTTGAGATGAACCGCCCCCAAAAGCCCGTGCTTCACCAAGAAGCGAAACTGATTCGCGGCGCTATCGCCAGCCATAGTGGGATGGGAGGGGTCCCCATTAGCAAAGATTGCGGCCACGATTTCAGGCGCCACAATCTTTGCGAGTTCACGAAAAAGGAAGAGCAGGTACGCCGAGTTTAGATCCATCCCGGGGTGAAGCTCAAAGCACCGCTTAATGCCGAGCTCGGCACAGCGCCTCAACACCGTCCGGTGCTTGAAGATCTGTAGCAAAAGCATGTACAGCAAGAGAAGCTTCGGCCACGCGGGAAAGGCGGATAAGGCGTGCCAGAGACGATTGCCCCCGAAGTCCACAAGCTCCGTGAATTTGGCGCGCGCACTCACCTCAACAATCTTGAGCATCCTCTTTTCGGCGGCAGATTCGTGCTGACGGTGATGGACATTGAGAAGTTCATTGGGGCCAAACCCTGCGATACGCGCGGCATCATGGGGTGTCACCACGGTACGCATGCCGTCGCAATGCGATTCAAGGCGAATGAGCGGAGTTCCACATTCTTCGTATGCGTCCAGCGTGCGCTTGAGAACATCATCACTCGTAGCCATGCCATCAATATCGACATAGGGCGGACAGGTTGGAGCACTTACTCCGGTGAAGCCCCACTCCTTGCGCGCATGCCGACAAAGCTCCCAATGATCAGCGAAGGGTTTGCCGGGACCGACAAGGGTACCCCCAGGTTGGGCAAGAAAAAGTATCTTGCGCCGTTTTACGGTGTTCGTTTCCATAGGTTTATAGGGTGCTGAATGTACTGCGACTAAGCTCAACCCTGCCGGTGGAGACCGGTTTGGGCGCTTAGTATTGGGAGAGGTTTCCCAATAGCCGAGAATAGTACTTATTTTTTCCGGGTACGTCAACACCGCTCCGAGTAACCCCTCACACTAGTTTCGTATTCTCCCTTTCTAAAGGGAGTACCCGTTAGGGGGAGGGATTTTTTTTAAATCCTCCGCCTCGCAGACTTGGCACCTCCTTTACAAAGGAGGAATTGGGGAGTGTGAGGAGTTACCGCTCCGAGCGACCTAGGAGTGCTTATGCCGAGAAGATGGCACGGACTAAAATCGCCCAATTTGCTCCTCTGGCGAGGGCTTAATTGAGACTTCCTGCTTTTCACCCTGTATGCGATGATGTTCTTCCATTATCTTCTCCTTAAGTGCGTTGGGTGCTTTAGCCCCGCGAAATTTGAAAGATTCATCACTCGCGGTTTGTACGCGAACCGTACCGAATCCGATAAGCGTTGCAAGGATCCCAGGCACATCCACCGTCGCGTCCTGCACCATATCCAGCCGAAAGGCAGAAATGCTTCGGTTAAACATTCCTTTCTGGTCAATCGCAATCACGCGAAAGTTCGTCACAAACCACACGTCAAAGTAATAGTCGGTCCAGAACAGCGCGAAGAATACCCACAGCGTCAGAAGCTCAAGCGACCAGAGAAAAAGTACCGAAAAAAGAAAGTTTCCCTGGAGATGCACCGACTCCTTGAGAAACACAAGAATTTCTGCGGGTACGAGGTAAGGAGCAAACAAAAGTACTGAAGGAAGAACGGCAAGAAAAAGCAGGACGATAATCTCCCCCGCAAGCACAAACCAGTGCTTCCGCGTCGTGTAGAGTATTCGCTCGCTTTCTTCAAGTGGAGGCATACTTTTAGAGAGCGAAAACGCTTAGTAAATAAAAGATAAGCGCGAGACCAAGAAGCAGAGCGGACACCAGTCCGTACAGCTTCCGCATCTTCGCGACAACAGGTTCACTGAAGCCGTACCGATTCCAGTGATAACGAAAAATTATCGTCATCACCGCAAACAGAACCAGCGCGACACCGAGCAAAACGGTAAGCACGGTCTTTTCAATAACGATGGTGGGAAACGGGAGCATAGTGTCCCTAAATTATAGCACGCTCCACCCTAGGGTGGTCATTATACCAAAAAGTTCGGACTCATTTCCAGCAGAACCCCGAATGAGGCACGCGCGGAGCGCGTGGTGGCTCTGACCAAAATCGTACGCTCGACGAATCGCCCCGCCACCGCCTCGCTTCACTCGGCAACCCCGAAAGAAAAACACTCCTTGCATTTCTGTTTTGGCGGGGGTGAATTTTTTCTTGAAAAAGGAAAGGGTGTTTTTCTTTCGGGGTTCTGCCCTCCAAGTATTCGGGCAGTTGGCGGGGCGAAATGCGGACTCGGTTTTGCCAAAACTATTTTCTGGGGGAAAGGATTTGGCAAAACCTCGGCTGATTTTGTTTTTGCATTTTGTCCGCGCGGAGGAGGGGTCTGGGGAGGAATCCGCGCGGGCTGAATTTGATTTTTTGGCGGGGCGGCGTTCAGGATTTTGTTATGCACAATTACACATAATGTATGGTTCAGGAAATTAATATTGTCGAGAAAGTCTTTCTCTGATTTTTTCTACTAAATCCACAATTGTATAGTTTGATTTTACTAAGTAGTAAGCAGGTGAATTATCTGCAATTGCTTGATTAATTTTATTATCGTCCGCACTAAGATTCGTTAATAGGATGATAGGAACATTCTTGCCCCACTCATTTGCCTCTCGCAACTTTTTCATCATCGTAAGACCATCCATTTTAGGCAATACGATATCAAGTAAAATCAGATCGGGTCGTTCACGCAGAGCAGTGGCCAATCCCTCCTCGCCATCTTTTGCTTCAAGAACGCCAAAACCCTCAAGTTTAAATTTGTCATGAAGTACATCTCGTAGCGATTTTTCATCCTCAACTTCTTCAATCACTAGTATTTTTTTGTTGTTTATTTCGTTGCTCATATAATTGTTGTTATTTATTAATTTTAATTGCAGCTATTTATGTAATACCTCCTTTCCTGCCGGAGGCGGATCGACCTTCGGGGACTTTTTCATTCCGTCTAGAGGTAACGTCACATAAAAAGTAGTACCTTTATTTTCTGCAGACTCAAACCATATTTTCCCGCCAGAATTTTCTACAATTGATTTCACAATATACAGCCCTAGGCCATTACCATCCGAGTCTTTTTGTCTGGCCAAATCGTCTCGAAAGAATTTGGTAAATATCTTTGGTTGGGCTTCTTTGGGAATCTCCGCCCCATTATTCCAAACTTTAATCAGAGCATTCGGCCCTTGTATAGAAATATCGAAACGGATTTTACTGTTGACCGAGGCATACTTAATGGCATTGGAAAGTAAATTCTGAAAAATCATCCTGATCAATTGGGGGTCGGCGGGAATCACGGGTAGGTTTGAGTCGTAATGTTTATCAAGGGTAATCTTTTGGACAATGATCTGCGGATGTAGTTCTGCTAAGACACTTTCGGCCACATCCTTGAGCTGTATTGGTTCTGGTCGGACAGTAAATGTCCCCAATTCCAGACGTGACACATCAAGTAAGGTGTTCACGAGTTTTATCATTCGTTGATCACCACCATAGATTTCTTCGAGATATTTCCTTTGTTCGGGAAGAACTTTTCCCATATCACCCCTTAAAATCATTTCGGTATACCAGCTAATAGCGGTGAGCGGTGTTCGAAGTTGATGTGAGGCGAGTGAGACAAATTCCGTTTTTGCTTTGTCTGTTGCTTCCGCTTTCCGAAGAGCTGGACGAATAGCGACAAACCATAAAAAAATCATGAATAAAAGTAGCGACATATCGACAAAAAGTACAATGATGCGACTCTTTGTGACGCGTGCTAATGCTTCGCTGTCGTGAGCAAATACGATGTTGTTCATGCTCGTTAAAAAACTGTTTTCGTCCGAAAGAATTTCCGAGGCAGCTTGAGAAAACTCCGCCGATCCGACACCGTCACTTTTCATTAAGGTTACGATGGTCTTCCCAGAGTTGAGTATCCGTTCGTAAACAGGGTTAAGATTCTCATACATGCGACCGATCGCAGGGCTATCACCTTCAGTGATACCGAGCGACTCATCGCCAAAGCGGAGTGCGTTTTGAGAACGCTCCCAAAGATGGATCGCATCTTCAAGCTCAATAGTGAGTCGAGCCGACATTTCTGCATCAGGTTTTGCGGCGAGCTCTGCAACGACCTTGCTTATTTTCTGACTTAACATACGTTGTCTGCCGGAAATATTTACTACTCGGGAATCGCGTTCCTGCGTGGCAAGTTGGTATTCTGACCACGCCAACCCTCCAATGATAAGAACAGCCAGAAGCCCGAATGAAATGAGGTATCGTGTAGTTAGATTATTCACGATAGCCATATTATTTTACTTATCGTCTTCTATAGTAAGAACTCTAGCTTGATTGATTGTGATTGTGTTGGTTATATCGGTGTCCGACCCCCATTGTAAGGTAACGGTGGTATCTTGTGCTGTGGTGGTATCAATGGTTGCTAACACCGCCGCTTGTGGGTTTGTTGCCTCTCCGTTGACTTCAAAAACGGCATTGATCTGCATCGTTCCAGTAGCTCCAGTCGTGCGGCAAGTTGTGTATACTCGAATTAAAACCGAACTATTAGCCGCAATCGCCGCATTGGCTGATGTGTTAAAAGTTAGAACAGTGCTTCCGGCGTACTTTACCCTAACTGTGAGGACAGCATTAGCGTTGTTTCTCTGGCCCATAGTGCCGACAACAATAATTTCTTCCATTTTGCCGGCTTCAAGATAATTGGCTCCATGCTCGGCGGTTACAATCGCGCTTGACTCTGCCGTTCCGCTAGAGGCGGCCAAAGTTGTGTCAGAAACACGCACATTTTGAGACATCGCTACACCACGACGCTTGGCTAGTTGGGTAAATTGCAAACTGTTGCCGATAAGTTCCATTGCTCCTTGCTCTACCGTGTTCAAACCGCTGGCTTGAGTGGTGAATTTTAGTGGAGCAGTGTTAGCGGCAGTAGTCCCTGCTTTCAGATGTAAAAATGCTGTGGGAGTCGTCGCCCCGATGCCGACTTTCCCCATTGAAGAGATAAAAATTGTGGAAGTGGCTTGTGCCGTCCCGGCATCATCTCCGACAAGAAAGTAGCCCTTGGTGAGAGCGTTTGAAATAGGAGTGAAGCCAAATAGTGATGAAGAAGCGACTTGATAAAGTGTCCCCGAATTTCCTGCGACTAGACCAGTGAGAGAACCGAGGACGGGATTATTAGTAAAAGTTTGTGTACCCGCCCATGTGTTGGAAGTGGTGGTGCCAAAGGCGAGAGAGAACGTTGTAGCCGAACCGACAAGAGCGCCCGCACCTGAAATCTGGAGAGGATAGGTTCCTAGAGGAGATGAAGTGGCGACATTCGCAAATGTATTCACACCGGAAAAATATGGAATGTTGCCTATCACGGACGCAGTAGAAGTAGAGAGTCCTCCGAATGAAATTACTGGTGTTGCTCCGCCCGAAGAAATAATTGGCCAAGTGCCAGTTACTGCGGTTATTGGCCCACTGCTTCCACCAATGCACGTTCCATTCACGGCAAAACAACCGGCGGTAAGATTGATGCCGTTGGCTGCCGTCGAACTCGCAGAAGTGCCAGACAAATTTAAATATGTTGCACTGATACCCGCGCCAAAAGTTGAAGTCGCCGAACCGAATATGCTCGTAGCTCCGCTACTCCCCACCCATAGCCCATTTGTTGAGGAGAAAAGCGTTGACGAGGCGTTTCCGAAAGATGAAAGACCAGTGACCGTAAGAGTGCCGCCGGTTTGAATATTCGTGCTTATCGTTGTCGCGGCTGTCGCGGTGACAGCACTAAAAATCAGTCCGACAGCTATCGCAAGAGCATAAAAACGAACATGACCGATTAGGTCGCCCCCCCCCCCGCACATTCCAGTCAAATTTCATATAGTTTATTTTACCACATATGGAACCTGACAACATACATATACAACTGTGGATTAGAGAATATGAGCGCCGCCCCCCCGAAAACGAAATCAAAAAGTCCGCGCGGATTCCTCCCCAGACCCCTCCTCCGCGCGGACAAAATGCAAAAACAAAATCAGCCGAGGTTTTGCCAAATCCTTTCCCCCAGAAAATAGTTT